>Ga0137409_10005472_pt1 | contig 13225 bp, 15 predicted proteins | sample CZODoug1_16funga_FD_122059 | JGI IMG/M metagenome (GOLD analysis project Ga0137409, IMG submission 122059) | Vadose zone soil fungal communities from Angelo Coast Range Reserve, California, USA - CZODoug1_16fungal (Hybrid Assembly) | ecosystem: Environmental > Terrestrial > Soil > Vadose zone...
CTGCTGGGAAGGAAGATCTCCTCGATGCAAGCGCCGGCCCGGGCCGCCGGCGATCTCGCGGCCCTCGATGCGCAAGCGCGCAAGCCGGAACCACCGGCCGTTCCTTCCCGAGGAGCCCCGCCCGCGGAAGCAAGCGTGAGGTTCGCGCCGGCGGAGAAGGCGCACGAGCGGGTGGAGAAGCCCGAGCCGCTGCGGACGGCGTCGGTTGTCCCTTCACCCGCCCGGCAACCTACCGTCGTACCGCCTCCCGAGCGGGCCATGCAGGTGCCGCCGGCGGGTGCCGCGCAGCTGCCGCCGCCTCCTCGCGAGCTGGGCAATTTCACCGTCCAGGTCGGTGCTTCGCGAGACCGCGGCGACGCCGCCCGCCTCGAGGCCCGAGCGCGCGGGGCCGGTCTCAAGCCGTACGTGATGGAGGCGAACCTCGGCGCCAAGGGGACCTGGTACCGGGTCCGCGTCGGCGCATTCCGTGACAAGGAGGCGGCCAACCGCTTCCGCCTGGACGTCGAGCGCGAGCTGCGCAGCGCCGCAGCCGTGATGCCGACGCACTGACCATGCCCGCGATCAAGCCTGTCCGCGTCGAGAAGCCCTGGGGATACGAGCTCATCTGGGCGCACACCGACCGCTACGTCGGCAAGATCCTGCACATCGACAAGGGTCAGGCCCTCAGCCTCCAGTACCACCTGCGCAAGGACGAGACCATCCATGTGCTGGCCGGCGTGATGCGCTTCGAGACCGGCGGGGAAGGTCAGGAGCTGAAGCAAACCGTCCTCCACCCCGGCGACTCGTTCCACATCACCCCGCTCCTCCGCCACCGCATGATCGCGCAGACGGACTGCGACATCCTCGAAGCCTCCACGCCTGAGCTGGACGACGTGGTCCGGCTGGAGGACCGCTACGGCCGGGTAAAATAGATGCGCTCGATCGTCCTGGGCGGGGCCGGTTTCATCGGAAGCCATCTGGTCGATCGGCTGTTGGCGCGCGGTGACGAAGTGGTCGCGGTCGACAGCCTTCTCACTGGCCGCCGCGACAACGCCGACCGCAACGGCGGCAATCCCCGCTACGAGTTCTTGCAACACGACATCTGCCGGTCCATTCCAGTCGACGGCCGGGCGGAAGCGGTGTTCAACCTGGCCTCGCCGGCGTCGCCGATCGACTACGCGAAGCTGCCGCTCGAGACGCTGGATGTCGGGTCCATGGGCACCCGCCAGGCCCTCGATCTCGCCCGCAAAACCGGCGCCACGCTGATCCACGCCAGCACGTCGGAGGTGTACGGGGATCCGCTGGAGCACCCCCAGCGCGAGGAGTACTTCGGCAACGTCAACCCGATCGGTCCCCGCTCCTGCTACGACGAGGCCAAGCGGTTCGCGGAGGCGCTGGTCACCTCGTACGCGCGGGTCCATCGCCTTCCCGTTCGCATCGCGCGGATCTTCAACACCTATGGTCCGCGGATGCGCGCCGACGACGGCCGGGTGGTGCCCGCCTTCGTCACGCAGGCCCTTCGCGGCGAAGATTTCACCGTCTTCGGCGACGGGACCCAGACCCGCAGCTTCTGCTACGTCGACGACCTTGTCTCCGGACTGATGGCCCTGCAAAACAAGGGCGATGGACTCCCCGTCAACCTGGGGAACCCACGGGAGATGACCCTGATCGAGCTCGCGGACGCCGTCCGCGGGGTGGTGGGGAAGGGCGGCCGCGTGCGCTCCGTTCGCCCGCTCCCCGAGAACGATCCGAGGCAGCGCCGCCCCGACATCACCCGGGCCCGAACGTTGCTGGGCTGGGAGCCCAAGGTCACGTTGGAGGAAGGGCTCGCTCCGACAGTCGCGTACTTCCGTCGCGAGCTCGGGCTCTGATCACTCGAAGTTCTTCATCACCCAGATGTCGGCGCCCTGGGGGTAGTTGCGGTCGAAGAGGACCCAGTTTCCATCCGGCGACCACACCGGATAGTCGATGCGCGCATTGGGATCCTCGAACTCGAACACCTTCTCGGGCGCGCCGCCCTTGACCGGGCTGACCCAGAGGACGCGGTGGCCCACGACGTCCATGATCCGTTGCCGGTCCGGTGACAAGGAGATGTGCGAGCCGCCCTTCTGCTTTGCGAAGGGGAAGGGCTCGACACCGGCCGCGATCGGCGCCGCCATGGTCATCGGATTGCCCCCGCAGCGGCAGGAGTAGATCACCGCCTCGCCCGTGTTCGTCCAGCGCAGGAAGTGGCCGGCCGCGCCATTCGCCGTGAGCTGGCGCGCCTCGCTTCCGTCCGCGTTCATCACCCAGACTTCCGATCTGCCAGTGCGGTCCGAGACGAAGGCAATCCGCCGTCCGTCCGGCGAGAAGAACGGATTGACGTCCAACGACCGGCTGGAGGTCAGTTGCCTCAGCGCGCCCCGCGCTATTTCCACCTCCCAGATGTCGGGCGTTCCGGAGCGCGAAGAGAAGAACACGATCCGCGCGCCATCCGGCGACCAGCTGATCCCGTTGGATATGGTGACGCCCTTGACGACCGTGGTCAGCGTGCCGACGACCGACCGCGCGATGGTCGACGGCGGGCTCAAGGCCTTCTCGACCGACAAGGCGTTTCCGCCCGAGTCGGTGGAACGGCCGGGGGTCGAGTTCAGCTTCGCGGGCGACGAGCACGGACGATTGACGGTGACGGATCCTTCGCGCGGACCGCGGCTCGGCGAGCGCATCGAGTTCTTCCCGCCCCACTGCGACCCGACGATCAATCTCTACGACCGGATCTACGCGATGCGAGGCGACAAGGTCGAGGCGGTCTGGGATATCGCCGCGCGCGGCCGCTCGGACTAGCGCAGCTCGATCAGCCAGAACTTCGGGCCGCCCTGCAACAGCTGTGTCCCCTGCGAGAGGAAGGCGAGCAGACGCTCGAGGTGCCTTCGATTGACCTCGGGCGGCTCGGCGTCGTCCACGATCGGAGAGGTGGCGGGGCTCAGCAGGGTGTCGTGGCGGACCAGGATGTGCGTGATCCCCAGGGCTCGGGCGCGGGCTCGAAGCCCGGCGACATCTCCGGTGTCGCGCATCCACTGGGTGAGGGTATAGGCGCCGAAAAGGTAGTCGGCGAAGTACGGGCGCTCCAGATGGTAGGTGTCCCGCCGGGTGTTGACGAGCCAGACCCTCGCGTCGGGCGGGAGACTCCGGTTGATGGTTTCGTAGTACGGGTAGTAGTCGAGCCGCCGGGCAAGGAACCGCTCGCGAGCTTCTCCGCCCAACACGGCCGCCAGCGGATTCAGCTCGGCGAACCATGCGATTACCACCAGCGCACACGCCGCGGCGGCGCCCAGCAGTAGCCCGCGGAAGAGGCGCGCGGCTCCCGGTCTCCATTCGACTGACGCACCCGCCGCCGCGATCGCGACCGCGAGAGCCGGCATCGCCGCCAGAACGTAGCGGAGTACCTGGGCCCCGAAGAGCCAGAGGACGAACATCCCCGCGGCGACCAGTGCGGCCAGACGCAGCTCGGTGTCGAAGCTTCTCCGACTGAACCCCCAGGCGACCACCGGCATGCCCAGGAGAAAGGCCGGACCCAGGACACCCTCGTAGCTGTGTGGCAGCTCGGGCTGTGCCAGGAGGGAGACGTAGAGCGGTGACAGCAGATAGTCGAGCACGCTCGAGGAGCGCCCGTACAACGCGATGAGAGAGTCGTAGAGTCGGGCGCGCCCCGCATCCCAACCCGTCGCGTGACCCGGCCACAAGGTCGAGTAGAAGGGAAAGAGCGGGCTGCCCGTCCAGGCCCAGGTCCGGATGTACCACGGGCTCGCGATCAGCATCCCCGCTCCGAGCCCGCCGAGCCCCATCGCGGTCGTCGCGCCCGGAGAATGTCCCCCACCGAACCGGGATCGTCCGATGGTGAGCCCGCGAAGCAGCACGACCACGAGCAGCGAAGCGACGAGGGCGGCCGCCGTCAACTTGATCGAAAGGGCCGAACCTACGGCCGCGGCCATGAGTCGGAGCCAGCTGGTCTCGAGCGTGGTCCACCATCGACCCGCGGCGAGGATGGCCACCGCCGCATACCCTGCCATGGCGACGTCGACGCCCTGACCGGCCGCGACGAAGTACACGCTTGGAATCGTCGCGACCATGAGCGCAGCCAGAGTGCTCCATGCCCGGTCGAGGTGACGTGCTCTGGCCCAGCCGTACGTCACGAGCACGGTGAGCGGTGCGAAGGCGAAGAGCGTGGCGCCGGCGGCGGCCTCGGCCATTCGCGGGCTCCCGAGGCCGCCGAGGAGCATCGTCCACACGGCATGCACCTCGACGCCGAGCGGAAAGTAGCTCGCCATGTTGTATGGCACCTCGACCAGGCCTCCGCTCCCGATGTAGGCCTTGGGCATGGCCAGGTGATAGAGGAGCGCGTCGTTCGTCGTGGGCGGTGCGAGGGCCGCGACGAGCGTCAGTCCGGTGACGAGCCCGATGAGCATGGAGGCGAGCCGGGGTCGCCGGCCGCCGGCGGAAGAGACCTCCTCGCGGCGCCACGCCCACACGGCCAGCGCCAGGCCGAGGCCCACCGCGGCGACGGCCACGGGAGTCCGGTAGAGCTTCGCCAGCCCGAGGAATAGCCAGACCGTCGACCAGGCTCCGGCCCCCACGAGACATCGGACGCCCCAGTCGAGCGCGCGCGATCCGAGCTGCTCGCTCGAGATGACGGGTCTCAGGATGAAACTGCCAAGGCCCCACCATGCGATGACGACGAGGGCCGCGATGATCACGCCGCCGGCGGACTGGAGGAGGCCATCGGCACCAACCGGGTTGTGCCCGATGAGCTCTCGCGCGAGCGCCGGGAGCCAGCGGGGAAGATGCGCGACGTCGTAGCGACGGTTCAGCAGGAAGACGGCGATGAGTGCCACGCCCCAGGCGGCAGTGCAGGCGGACGCCGCGATCGGCCCGATCCGGAGCGCCATCCCTCTGGAGGCGATTCTACCGGGCTCAGGCCGCCGGACGGTACGCGATCAAGTAGCGGTGCTCGCCCTCGAGCACGACCTCGCCCCGCTGATTCTTCAGCGCGACGCGCAGGGTCAGGAGTCCGGCCGACCGCTTGCGCTCCAGGGCGACGACCTCGTGCTCGGGATAGATCGTGTCGCCGATGAGCGCCGGCCCGCGAAAGCGCGTGGTCTGCTCGACGAACGCCACGATGGAGTCCTCGAGCAGCGGCGCGAGGGTCGAGGCGCCGACCGCGGTGAGTGACGCCAGCAAGAGACCGTGGGCGAGCCGTCCGCCGTAGCGGGTCTTCTTGCCGTACTCGTCGTCGTAGTGAATCGGGTGGTTGTCGCCCGTCATGCCCGCGAAGAACAGGAAGTGCGCGTCGGTCAACGTCCGTGACGGGCTCTTGAACCGGTCGCCGACACTGAAGTCCTCGAAGTAGCGCTGCGCCGTCACCAGGCGCTCCAGAAGATCTCGCGAGCCTCCGCGGAGTCCTGGGCCCGGAACAGCTCCACGCGCAGGCGCGCGGCGCCCGGAAAGCCGCTGGCGTACCACGCCAGGTGCTTCTTCAGCTGAACGGCGGCCGTCCGCGGCGGCAGCAGCGCCTCGATCAGCGCGTCGTGCCGCCGGATGATCCGCGCCCGCTCCTCGCGCGCCGTCTCGGAGCCGCTGAAGATCCACGGCGCGCCGAGGGCTCCACGCCCGACCATGACCGCCGCGCAGCCGGTCGCCGCCACCATCGCCTCGGCGTCGGCGACGGACCGCACGTCGCCGTTGCCGATCACGGGGATCGCGACCGCGTCGACCACGCCCGCGATGATCTCCCACGGGGCCTGGCCGCTGTACTGCTGCGAGCGCGTGCGCGGATGAACGGTGATCGCGTCGACGCCTTCGCTCTCCGCGATGCGCGCGATCTCCACGGCGTTCACCGTGCGGTCGTCCCAGCCGCCGCGGATCTTGATCGTGAAGTCGACGCCGATCGCCTTGCGCATCGTGCGGAACACGACGGCCGCGCCCAGCGGATCGCGCATCAGCGCCGAGCCCTGCCCCTTGGCGACGATCTTGGCCACCGGGCAGCCCATGTTGAGGTCGATCGCGTCGACGCCGGTGGCCTCCAGGCGCCGCGCGGCTTCGGCGAGCACGTCGGGATCCGCGCCCAGGAGCTGGAGCGCGATCGGATGCTCCTCGGGCAGGAAGCGCGCGAGCTCGGCCGTGCGCGCGCTGCCTTCGACGAGCCCGCGGGCGTCGATCTCCTCGCTGGTGAGACGGCCGGCGCCGCACTCGCGCGCCACCAGCCTGAAGGGCGCGTTGGTCACCGCCGCCATCGGCGCCAGACGCAGATCGATCATGCCGTCCAGCATCTCACGGAGGGGTGGCGCTACTCCACGAGCGCGACGGCGCGCACCGGCGAGCCGTCCGCGCCTTCGAGCTTGAGCGGCAGCGCCATGAAACGGCAGCGTGCCGCGCCGATCTGATCGAGATTGGTCAGGTACTCGATCACCGTGATCCCCGCCGGAAAGAAGATCGCGTGGGTCGTGTACTCCGAGCGTCCCGGACGCCGTCGCGGCTCGGCGATCGTGTCCCGGATGCAATGATCGGGAGGATAGTCGTAGCCGACGGCCTTGGCGCCGCGGGTGACGAGCCACTCGCAGGCGCTCGGGCCGGTCCACGGGCCTTCCTTCCAGAACTGCTCTTTGTCGACGCCCATGCGCCTGGGCCAGTCCGTGCGCAGCAGCACGATGTCGCCGCGGCGCACGTGGCCGGCGCGGCGCTCGAGGTCGGCGCCGGTGACCTCGCCGTTGGCGCCGAGGTGCGTGAGATCGACCACGGCCGCATCGCCCACCCACTGATCGACCGGCATCGAGGCCATGTCGCGTCCGTCGACCAGGTAGTGGAGCGGCGCGTCGACGTGCGTGTAGGCGTGACAGCTGATCGTCAGCACCGTGCTCTGCAGCGGATGGCCCGTGGCGTGCGCGGCCACGAGCTCGGGGGCGACCTTCCAGCGGAAGTGCGGCCGGATCGGGAAGCTCAGGTCGATGACCCGCATCGCTATCGCCGTTCGGCGACCAGCACCGAGACCGGGAAGCCGTAGCGGATCTGCCCGTTCTCGAGCCGCGGCTGGATGTCGAGCACGTCGTCGGCGAGCGAGGCGCGGAAGAGCGCGCGGATCTTCTCGTCGTCGCCGGGGCGCGGGAACGACCGGCCGATCAGCGCCTCGAGCTCGCCCTCGAGCCGGTACGATGTCACGCGCGGCGCGGGCAGGCCGACCGTGGCGTAGAGGCCGCGGTGCTCGTCGACGGGCAGGGACCGCACGTGCGAGGGGTCGCGGAGCCGCTCCATGTGATTGAACGCGTCCGCGCGTCCGGACTCGGGCGTGCTATCGATGACCACGACCCGGCCGCCGGGGCTGGCCACGCGCTTCATCTCGCGCAGCACCGCCAGCGGATCGAGAAAGTGGTGGAAGGCGAAGCGCGAGGTCACGATCGAGAAGGACGCGTCCGGCCACGGCAGCGGCAGCACGTCGCCCTGGCGCCAGGTCACGTTCGTCAGGCCGAGCTGGGCGGCGTGCGTCCTCGCGCGGTCCAGCATCGCCGGCGTGATGTCGATGCCGGTCACGTGGCGCACGACGCGCGCGAAGGCCGCCACGACGAGCCCGGGGCCGCACGCGACGTCGAGCACCGTGTCCTCGGGGCCGGCGCCGCTGCACTCGACGATCAGCCCGAGCGCCGCCTCGTCGCGGATGCCCGGCGCGCTGGCGAAGGGCGTCGCCTGGCGCGTGAACTGGTCGAGGATCTCGTTCCGGTGCTCAGAGGGTCTGCTTGTAGGCATGCCCGCCTTTCATGATCACTTTCAGATTGTCCTGGATCTGGAACACGCGAAGATTTCTGAGCGGGTCGCCGGCGACGACGATCAGGTCCGCGTACTTGCCCGGCTCGACGGTGCCGATCCGGTCCGACATGCGGAAGAGCGCGGCGTTGACCGTGGTGGCCGAGAGCAGCACCTCCATCGGCGTCATCACCTGCGCCTTCAGCTCGAACTCGACGGCGCGCTGCACCATCATGTCGCCCAGGAGGTCGGAGCCGGAGCCGATCTGGCAGCCGGCGCGATAGGCGTAGGTCAGGCCCTGCACGGATTGCTCGCGCGCCAGGTTGATCTTCTGGATCTGATGGTCGCCGATGCCGTAGCGCTTGCCTTCTCGGTAGATCATCTCGTAGGTGATCATCGTCGGCACCAGGAACGCGCCCGCGTCCTTGATCGCCTTCGCGGCGGCCTCGCGGATGAGGTTGCCGTGCTCGATCGAGCGCACGCCCGCCTCGATGGCGTTGCGCACCGCGGTGTCCGAGTAGGCATGGGCCAGGACGTATTTCCCGACCGCGCGCGCTTCCTCGGCGGCCGCGCGCATCTCGCCGACCGTGAACTGCGTGGTGTCGAGCTCGTCGGCCGGCGACATGGCGCCGCCCGAGGCCATGATCTTGATCTGGTCGACGTCGCGCCTGAGCTGCTCGCGCACCGCCTTGCGCACCTCGGCCTCGCCGTCGGCGATCGAGCCGATCATGCCGATGCAGCAATCGATCGGCGCGACCCATTCCGAGCGCCGCCGCTTGTCGCCGTGGCCGCCGGTCTGCGAGATGTAGTTGCCCGACACGAGCATCCGCGGGCCGGGATAGATCCCTTCGTTGATGGCTTCGCGGAACCCGTAGTCGGCGCCGCCGGCGTCGCGCACCGTCGTGAACCCCTGCATCAGGCACTCCTCGGCCCGGCGGAGCGCTTTCGCGGCCAGGAGGCTCGGCGGCAGGTAGCGGTGCTGGTCGGTGATGTTGCCTTCGACCGCGCAGATGTGGACGTGGGCGTCGGTGAGGCCCGGCATCAAGGTCGCGCCGCGGCAGTCGAGCGTCGTCACGGGCCCCGGGAGCGGGCCGACCTTCCCCTTGGGAAGCACATCCTTGATGCGATCGTCCTCGACGACGACCGCGGCGCCCGGCATCGGCTCGGCGCCCGTGCAGTCGATCAGCACCGCGTTGGTGAAGACGGTCAGGCTCATCAGTTGAGCTCGTCCAGGGTGAGCCGGAAGCTCGGGACGAACGTCTCCAGGAAGTAGCGCACCTCCGGAAGATCGAGCCCCTCGACGCTCGCCCGCAGGCTCTTCTCCGCCTGCGCGAACTCCGGGTTGCCCGCGCCGGTCTCCTCGAGGCACTTGAGGTACGCGCAGAGCTTGTCGGCCGCCCGCACCAGCGTGCGGTGCGCCTGATCGCGCGGATCGGGCCGGAAGAACGGCTCGTAACCCGGCTTCAGCGGATCCGGGATCAGCCCGAAGAGCCTCTCCTTCGACGCCGCCTCGAGCGCGTGATAGGCGCGGTGGATCTCGGGATTGAACTCCTTCACCGGCGCCGGAAGATCGCCGGTCAGCACTTCGCTCGTGTCGTGGTAGAGCGCCAGGGTCGCCGCGCGCTCGGGGCTCACGTCGCCGCCGAAGAGCCGGTTCTTGATGATCGCCAGGGCGTGGGCGATCTGCGCCACGCGCAGGCTGTGCTCCTGGATGTTCTCGGGATAGGTGCTGTGCATGAGGCCCCAGCGGCGGATGAACTTCATCCGCGAGAGGTACGCGAAGAAATGGCTCGTGGACATCGCCGCGAGCATACACGACCCGGCGAGGGCCGTGCTACGCGAGCGTGCCAGCCGCTAGCAGGCGTGGTCGGGGACCCAGTAGGGCTGGTAGTAGCCCCAGGTGTAGGCGCGCGGCTCGTAGTGCCCATCGATCCACAGGGCGTCGTAGTTGTAGTAGCCCGGGACCCAGACGTTGGAGACGTAGCTCTGAGGCACCCAGGTGTAGGCCCAGTAGCCGGGGACGACGCAGGCCTGCGGCGCGACGAGGTACACCGGCTGCGTGATGACGATCACCGGCGTCACCGGACGAGGGACGAAGCTCGGATGCTGCCGCGGGTCGGGATTCTGCTGCCGTGGATCAGGATATTGCTGTCGGGGATCGGGATACCCCTGCCGAGGGTCTCGAGCGAGGTCGCCCCGGGTCATCGCGTTCTGCTGGAGCGGGCCCTGAGGAGTGTCACTGCCGCCGTTGACTGTGATCTTCACACCGGTCGCGCCGGCGCCGGCCGGAATTCCGGCAGCCAGGACGACCAGCAGCAGGATGGCCACGATCTTCACGTCCATTCCCCTCGATGCTCTATACGGTTCGACTCGCCGGAACGGTTCTCCATTTACTTCGCGGCGATGCGGGCCTGGATTCCGACCCACACCAGCTCGGCCCACCGAGCATAGCCGACATCGGAGGGATGATAGCCGTCGGCTCCGATGAGCTCCGGTCTGACCGGAACCTCGCGCCGGCTGGCCGCGTAGAGATCGACCAGCTCGGCGCCGTGCGCACGGCTCCGGCGTTCGAGCGCCTCGTTGAAGAGCACGGTCTGCCGACCGAGGGCGTCTCGCTCGCGATGAGCGCGAAAGCGCGGGGTGACGACCAGATCGGGAATCAGGTTCACGACCGTCACGGCCGTCGTCTCGGTGCGGAGGCGCCCGAGAATCGTGTCCAGATTCCGCTCGTACGCGGCCACCGGCACGCGGGTGGTGATGTCGTTGGGCCCGATCGAGAGCGTGACGAGGTGAGGGCGCAGCGCGATCGCGCGGTCGAGCTGGCGCCGGAGCACGTCGGCGGAGGTCGCGCCGCCCGCGCCCAGATTGTCGACACGCGCCGTCGGGTAGACGGTGCGCAGCCGCCCGTACAGCTGGCTGACGTAGTTGAAGTCGGCGCTCGTGGCCCCGACGCCTTCGACCGTGCTGTCGCCGAGGGCCACGTACTGGACCGCGGCACGACGGTCGGCGGGCAGGGGCCGAGCGCCTTCGGCCGGCAGTGTCCGGACTTCTTGCACTCGACCCGTCGCGCACGCCGTCGCGAGCAGCGCGGCGAGCACGGCGACGCGGATCACCAGTGAGCGGCTTCCTCGAGAGTTCGCCGATACCACGGCGCGTCGGGGAAGGTGATCGGACGGATCGCGGGCAGCGTCACGCCCGCCTCGCGGTACGCACGCACAAAGGCCTGGCCGAGCCCGGGTTTGCCGACGGCGCCGACCGCGCGCGTGAGACCCTCGGCCACTTCGCCGTTCCGGTCGAAAGCCGCGAGCTCCTTGCCGAGGCCGCTCGCCTCGAGCATGGCGCGGTAGAACGGCAAGGTGAGATAGCGCGCGAGCTCGCCCCGGAACGCGCCGAGGGCCGCGGGCACGTCGTCCGAGATCGCCAGCGGGACCGCCGCCACGATCTCGAATCCGGCCAGGGTCTTGCCGGCCCGCGTGCGGCCGCGGCCGAGGGCCGGCACCGCGACGTCTCGCACGTAGTCGGGCGAGCAGAGCCAGAGGACCGCGCCGTCCGCGATCTCGCCGGCGAGCTCGAGCATCTTCTTCGACAGCGCGGCAAGGTAGATGGGCGGCGTCGGGGGACGCTCGGGAATCGCGAGGCTCCAGTTGACCTTGTAGTGCCGGCCCTCGAAGGCGGCGGCTCCGCCAAGGGCGCCGCGGAGGACGGCGACGTACTCCCGCGTCACGGCGAGCGGCTCGCGCAGGGTGAGGCCGAGCGACGCTTCCATGCTGACCTTGTGGCTCACGCCGATGCCGAGCCTGAAGCGCCCGCCGCTCAGCTCCGACAAGGTGAGCGCCGCCTGCGCCATCGCGACCGGATGCCGTGGGTAGATCGGGACGACTCCGTTGCCGAGCCCGAGCCGCGTCGTCGCGGCGCCGTAGGCGGCGAGCACGACGAACGAATCGCGTCCGGAGCCGTGCGTCACCCACGCGCTGTCGTAGCCCAGCGCCTCGGCCCGTCGCGCGAGGTCGACGCCGCCCGTGAGGTCGCGTCCGGGATTCAGGAAGGCCGCGCGCCTGAGCGTCGTCGCCACGTCAGTCCCGGATCCACGACTCGGCGAGCGGGATCGGTGCCCGGCGCGCTCGCGCGCGCAGCGGGATCACGTTGGCCGTGCGAGTCGCGCTCGGCGCCAGGCGCAGGAGCCCTTCGACTTCCGCCCGGCGGTAGAGCCGCTGGCGCTTGATGCCCTGACGGTAGCTCCGGAGCACCCCCCGGCTCACGTAGGCGTAGAGCGTCGCCGGCTTCACGCCGAGCAGGCGGGTCGCTTCCTTGACCGTCAGGTATTCCTCGCCGTTCACGCTGATCATGGCGCGCTACGCCTCCGACGCTAGCAGGAGCCGGCGGCCCCGTCCAGGGCCCGCTGGCTCAGTCAATCTAAATCAAGTATAATCAATATAGATCAATATGAGTGGCGCCGACGGAGCAGTGCCACGAGACAGGGAGGCGGCGATGGAGACGGCGTGGAAGGCGGGGCTCGAGGACGTCATCGCGGCGCGGTCGGGGATCTGCCGGGTCGATGGCGAGCGCGGGCGGCTCTACTACCGGGGCTATGAGATCGCGGAGCTGGCCGGCGCCCTTTCGTTCGAGGACGTCACGGCGCTTCTCTGGCACGGCGAGCTGCCCTCCGCCGCCGAGTCGGCGGCGTTCGGCTCGCGGCTCGAGGCGCCCCGCGGCCTGCCTCCGGCCGTCGCCGACCTGCTCCAGACCTTGCCGCGCGACGCGCACCCGCTCGACGCCCTTCGCAGCGCGGTCTCGCTGGCCGCAACCCGTGATCCGGACGTGCGCTCGAACGAGCCCGAGGCCAACCTCCGCAAGGCGTTCCGCCTCATGACCCTGGTGCCCGAGACGGTCGCCGCCTGGCAGCGGATCCGTACCGGGCGGTCGCCCGTGACGGCGCCGGGCGCCGCCTCGCACGCCGCGTACTTCCTGGAGCTCCTCGAAGGGCGGGCGCCGTCGCGCGAGGTCGCGCGCGTCCTGGACCTGGTGCTGACCCTGCACGCCGACCACGAGCTGAACGCCTCGACGTTCGCGGCGCGGGTCGGCGTCGCGACGCTCACCGACCTGCACGCGGCCATCGTGGCGGCGGTCGCGACCCTGAAGGGGCCGCGGCACGGCGGCGCCAATGAGGATGTGCTGGCGATGCTCCTCGAGATCGGCGAGCCGGCGCGAGCCGAGAGCTACGTCGAAACGCGCCTCGGGGCGCGCGCCGGATTGTCCAAGCACGAGCGCGGCGACCCGCGCGTCCGCATGCCCGGGTTCGGTCATCGCGTCTACAAGGTGGACGACGCGCGGGCGCGTGTGCTCCGCGGCATGGCCAAGTCGATGGCGGAGGCGACCGGCCGGCAGAAGCTCTTCGAGGTGGCCGAGCGCGTCTACGACGCGATGCGGACCCGCACGACCCTGCCGGTCAACGTCGACTTCTTCTCGGCCGTCGTCT
>Ga0137409_10005475_pt1 | contig 13222 bp, 8 predicted proteins | sample CZODoug1_16funga_FD_122059 | JGI IMG/M metagenome (GOLD analysis project Ga0137409, IMG submission 122059) | Vadose zone soil fungal communities from Angelo Coast Range Reserve, California, USA - CZODoug1_16fungal (Hybrid Assembly) | ecosystem: Environmental > Terrestrial > Soil > Vadose zone...
GTGGGTATGCGTGTTCCCCTTGTACCAGCGCAGCGGCCCGTGGGCGACGGCGGGTCCGCAGGGCCCGCAGCCGGAGACGCCCGACAGCAGGGTCAGGCCCAGGAACGATCCGAGGATGAGCAGGAATAAAACAGATGGTCTGTTTTGTTCCATCACCGCTTCCAGACCCGGCGGGCGCCCTTCCAGGTCTCGAGGAGGGTGATGCGGTCCAGCTCGCGGTGGTAGACGGCCAGGTCGGCCGGGGCGCCGGTCTCGAGGCCGCGCCCCGCCGCCAGCCGCATCGCCATGGCGGGCCGCGTCGACGCCATCTCCCACGCCTCGCCCGGGTCGGTCAGCCCCGCCCGGATCAGATGCTCGACGCTGCGGATCAGCATCTGCACCGACCCCGCCAGCAGCCTCGGGTTCTTCGCGAGGCAGAGGCGGCCGTCGTCGGTCAAAATCACCTCGCCGCCGATGTGCGTCGTGTACTTGCCGGGCTTCAACCCCGACAGGTACACCGCGTCGCTCGCCAGCATCGCGTTCGGCCCCTTCATCCGCATCACCGCCTTGATCACCGAGTCCGGCAGGTGGAAGCCGTCGGCGATGATGCAGGCCGCCAGCGCGTCCTGCGCCAGCTGCTCCCAGATATAGTTCGGATGCCGCGGCAGCACGAGGTGACAGCCGTTGCCGAGGTGGGTCGACATCGACGCCCCCGCCGCCACCGCGTAGCGGATCTGCTCGACGCTCGCGGCCGTGTGGCCGATCGACACGGTCACGCCGCTGTCGACGCAGCGCTTGATGAACGCGGCCGACCTCGGCCACTCCGGCGACAGCGTGATGAGCTTGATGCGGCCGCCCGCCGTTTTCTGCCAGCGCTGGAACTTCTTCCAGTCGGGCGCCGTGACGTGACGCGCGTCATGGGCGCCGCGCGGCCCGTCCTCCGGCGCGATGAAGGGACCCTCGAGGTGGATGCCCGCGATGCCGGCGCCCGCGTCGGGGTCGCGCTTGCAGGCCTGCGCGATCGCGTGCACGCAGGCCTCGATCGCGTCCGGCGCGTTCGTGATGACCGTCGCGTAGTACGAGGTCACCCCTTCCGACCAGAGCTCGCGGGTGACGTTGCCGGGCAGGTCCTCGGGCACCGGCAGCGTGTTGAAGTCCAGGCCGCGAAAGCCGTTCACCTGGAGGTCGACGATCCCCGGGGCTAGATAGGGGCCGCCCCCGCCCTTCCGGATGCCCGCGATCGCGGGCTCCTTCAGCGAGACGGTGATGTCCGCGCCCGTCCGGTAGTGTCGTCCTTTGATCACAGCGTCACCGGCGCGCCGCTCTTCGACGCGGCATACAGGCCTTCGATCAGGCGGACCGCGCGACGGCCGTCCTCGCCGCTCACGCGGGGCGGCCGGCCCTCCTCGATCGCCGCCAGCACGTCGAGGATCTGCCGCTGGTGCATCTGGTGGCTCGCGAGCAGCGGGCCGCGCACCGCGGCGCTCGCCTGCGGTGACGCGAACTCCGGCCTCGGCACGCCCGGCACCGTCCAGTGGACGATGGCCGCCCCCTCCAGCTTGATCGTCCCCTTCTCGCCGTAGAGGTTCAGCATCGGGGTGAAGCCGGGCTGGATCGACGTCGACGCCATGATCGTCCCAAAGGCGCCGTTCTCAAAGGTCACGATCGCGAGCGCGAGGTCCTCGGCCTCCATGCGATGCGTCTGGGTCGCGATCCTGCCCGTCACGGTCTTCGCCGGTCCCAACAACCACAGCAGCAGGTCCACCGAGTGGATGCCCTGGTTCATGATCGCTCCGCCGTCCGTCGCAATCTTGCCGCGCCAGTCGGCCGAGTCGTAGTACGCCTGGTCGCGGTAATAGGGGCACGAGACCTCGGCGAGCAGCAGCTTTCCGAGCGCGCCCGCGTCGATCGCCTTCTTCACCGCCTCATGCTGGTCCTCGAAGCGCCGCTGCGAGACGACGCCCAGCGTGAGCCCCTTCGAGCGCGCGAGGGCGATCAGGGCCTCCGCCTCGACGGACGTCATCGCCATCGGCTTTTCGACGAGGATGTGCTTGCCGGCCTCGAGCGCCTCGCGGGCGATCGGCCCGTGGCTGCCGCTCGAGGTGACGATGTCGACGATGTCGACCGCCGGATCGCGGAGCAGCTCCTGATAGTCCGTCGACCAGCGGCACTTCTCGCGCTCGCCGACCTTCTTCGCCTTCTCGGCGCTGCGGGAGTAAACGCCGATCAGCTTCGCGTGGGGAATCTCGCGGATCGCGCCGAGGTGCTGGTCGGCGATCGCCCCGCTCCCGATCACCGCGATGGATCGGGTCTTCATGAAAGCAGCTTCTTCAGCCCGGCGAGCGTCTGCTCCGTCCCCTGCATGGGCGTGCCCCCGGCGGGCGTGTAGCGGGTCTCGAGCGTATAGAGGCCCTGGTAGCCGTCCTTCTCGAGCGCGCGGATCTGGTCCTTAAGCGGCGTCTTGCCCGAGCCGATGGGGACGCAGACCGCCTTGCCGTCGGGACCCGGCGCCGAGTCCTTCAGGTGCACGTGGGCGAAGAGCCCCTTCACCTTCTCATAGCCTTCGGGGTAGCAGTTGCGGCCGCCGTAGTTCTCGTTGCCCGGATCCCAGAGGACGCGCATCGCCGGGCTGCCGACCTGACGCACGATTTCGGCGACCTCCTCGGCATAGCCCCCGTTGCACGCGTTTTCGTTCTCCTGGAGCAGCAGGACGCCTTCCTTCTCCGCGAGTGCCGCCGCCTTCTTCAGATGCGCGACGACGTCGCCCATATACCGCTTCGGATCGGCCTCCCGCCAGAACGAGAAGATGCGGATCTTGTCGGTGCCCAGCTTCTTCGCGATGGCGATCGCGCGCGGCAGCTTGCTCATGTGCGTGGCCAGATCCTCTTCCTTGTTGCCGAAGAGGTCGCCCGACTGCACGGGCCGCGACGGATCCAGCGCGCATTTGAACAGCGGCGACGCGATCGCGGACACCGTCAGGCCGCGCTTGTCGATTTCGCGGCGGGCGCGGTCGACGTCGGCGTCGGACAGGTTCGAGACGTTGGCGCCGTCGACCATGCGGATTTCGACGTGCTTGAAGCCGTTGCGCACGGCCCAGTCGAGCGCCTCGACGAGGTTGCCGGAGACTTCGTCGGTGAGGACGCTGAGTCGCTCAAGAACGGAAGGCATAGGGGGATCCCGCGAACCTGTCGACCCGCTCCGGACGCCGCCTACTATACAAAGTGCCATCCTTCCTGCGTCGCAGAAATGAGGGCACCCGGCCCCTCTAGGGCAGCGTCACCGGGCCCGGGTTCCCTGACGTGGTCGAATAATACGCCGCGGCGCGAAGGCGGAAGTAGCCGCCGTCGTCGTCGCTCACCGTCGACACGGTCCCGGCCGGCCCGCCGTTCGTGATGCCGTCGCCGCGCGCGTCGTCGTAGTGCGTCGTCCCGTCCTGCGGCGCGCCCCAGAGGATCGCCATGACGCCGGCGCCCGCGTAGGCGGTGACGTTGGCGTGCGGGACGTCGTCCAGCCAGTACTCCACGCGGTTGTCCTGGTAGTGCCCGTAGATGTTGCCGCCGGTCTTCATCTTCGTGTTGCCCAGCGGCACCTGCCACAGGATCCCCCGGCGGCCGGTGACCGTCTTCATCCGCGCCAGGTAATTGCGGTAGCGGTCGAAGTCGGCGGGCACCGCCCACCAGCTCGCCCCGCCGTCGCCGACGAAGTACTGGTAATAGCCCGCGTCGCGGTCGGCCGGGTCGTGCAGCAGCAGGTCGAAGTTCGCGCCGAGCGCCGTGAAGTAGCCGCCGATCGCGTTGGCTTGCGTGACGGGGTCGACGGCGTTCTTGATGAGGTCCGCGCCCGAGCCCCAGGCCGAGGCGTGGAAGGCGATCAGCACCTTGGGAGGCGCCGCCGGATGGGGCGCGTAGACGTCGCGCAGCTTCACCAGCAGCTGGGCGAAGCCGCACAGGTTGTCGTTCAGGCCGGCGGCCTCGGCGACGCCGGTGTTCGCGACGCAGACCGGGATGTTCTCCGGCTTGCTGCCGTGCGTCGACTGGCAGAAGCCCCAGAAGTCGGGCTCGACGTGGACGATGACGATCTTGTTGAACGTCGCGCACTTCTGCATCAGCAGCTTGAACTCGGCATAGTAGGCGCTCATGGTGGCCGGGTTCTGCAGCTTCGGGTCGGGATTCTCGCTGCCGACGTTCGGCGACGAGCCGCGGAGCTGATAGTAATTGAAGACCGGGATCATGCCCGCGCCGTCGCTGGCGTTCATGTAGAGCAGCGCGAACTGGCCGGCGGGCGAGTTCCAGGTCGTCCAGCCGCTGCCCGTATTGACGCCGCCCGACAGGTACTGCGAGCGCATTTTGAAGGGGACGCCGGCGCCGCTGACCCAGGTCAGGTCGAAGTTGGCGAGGCCGAGCTCGAACTTGGGGGAGAGGCCGGCGGGGACGGCCCCGGTTCCGACCGACGGCGTGGCCGCGACGCCGACGCCGACGAACGTCGGAGGGACGCCGCCCCCTCCTCCGCCACTCCCGCCGCCCCCGCAGCTGGGGCCGACGACGGCGCAGAGCATGAGAAATGCAAGCGGGCCGCGCAAGAATCTCATCCTGAGTCCTGTACCGGAAAACGGTATCTGAAGTTTAGCCGAAGTTGACGCTGGCGGAGCCGAGGGTTACGATCTTTTCGACCCCATGAGTTCCCGACCGCTCGACTCCCGAGAATTCTTCCGCCTGCTGCAGCAGCGGACGGCGCGCAGCGCCGGTCGCATCGACCGCATCCTCCGCGAGCGGGCCGAGCGCGAGGTCACCGTGTTCGTCTGCGACACCTCGGGATTCACCCGCAAGACCCATGCCTACGGCATCGCCCACTTCCTCGCGGTGATGACCCGCGGCTACCGGTCCATCCACCCCCTGCTCCAGAAGCGCCGCGGCCTTGTCGTGAGCCAGGCGGCCGACAACCTGATCGCGCTTTTCCCCGATCCCGCGAACGCCGTGCGCGCCTCGATCGACATCCAGCGCAAGCTGCGCCGCTTCAACGTCGGCAAACACGACGCCGACCAGTTCCATCTCAGCATCGGGATCGAGACGGGCCCCGCGATGGTGCTGATCGACAACGTCTACGGCGCCACGGTCAATGTCGCGGCCAAGATCGGCGAGGACCTGGCGGGCAAGGGCGAGATCCTGGTGACCGGGGGCGTGGCGAAGCTCGTGAAGCGCGCGCACCGCTGCACCTACGACCGAAGCGCCGAGCTCGGCGGCCGCGCCTTCGAGATCTTCCGCGTCCCGTATTGAGATGGCCTTCGTCGTCGACCGCCTCCTGCCCGCCGACCTCGACGCGGCCCTCGCCCTCTCCACGAAGGCCGGCTGGAACCAGGTCGCCGCCGACTGGCAGCGCGTGCTCGACCTCAGCCCCGAGGGCTGCCTCGCCGGCCGCCAGGACGGCCGGGTGGTCGCCACCGCGGGGCTGGTGACGGTGACCCCGGAGATCCGCTGGGTCTGCCTAGTCCTGGTCGATGAAGCCCTGCGCGGCCGCGGCTACGGCGCGGCGATGTTCGTGCAGGTCCTCGAGCGGGTCCGCCGGTCGGGCACGACGGCCGTCGGCCTGGACGCGTCCGACCTCGGCCGGCCGGTCTACCTGAAGCAGGGGTTTGTCGACGTCGCCCCGATCGACCGCTGGACGGGCGTCCTCCGGCCGTCGGCGCCGCCGAGCAATATCGGGGCCTTCGAAACCCGTAGCGCCGAGATTGTGGCGGCGCTGGACCGGGACGCCTGCGGCGGGGACCGGGGCCCGCTGCTGCGGCACCTGGTGGCGGAGCCGGCCGTGCGCACCGTCGTCTCCCCCGGCCTCGGCTACGGCCTCTACCGTCCCGGCCGGCTCCACGGCCACATCGGCCCCCTGATCGCCGCCAACGACACCGTTGCGAAATTGATCCTGGATCAGATTCGCCATGCGGCCGGCGAGCGGACGGTCTCGATCGACGCGATGCGGACCGCGGAGAATGCGGCGCTGCTGGAGACGGCGGGCCTGACGGTGGCTCGGCGCCTGACGCGGATGACCCTGGCCCCCGCCCGCCCCCTTCTGATGGGCCCCCGGATCCGCGCCGCCGAATCCTTCACCTGGGGCTGAGCCGCTTCCGGATTCGATCCTGGATCAAACTGGCCATGCCACTTGGCTGTTGCATTTTCTTTCCCGCTAGACTTATATAGGGTTTACGTGGCCAGCGAAATCTTCTATTGCAGCCGCTGCCAGACCCGGCTGTTCGGGACGCAGTTCCTGGAAGGCACGGCTTTCCGCGTGCGGGATCACGTCGCCTGCGAGAACTGCCTCGGCGAAATCATCGCCCCTCTCTCCCTCGAGGAACAGCAGGAGATCCTCCTCCAGGTCAAGGCGCTGAAGGACAGCCAGGTCATGGAGGAACTTCCCCTGGCGCCCGAGACCCTCAACCAGGAAGAATTCTTCGAGCTCGACAGCCCCGAGGGGACCGAGGCGCCCGCCACCGACGACTACTTCGAGCTCGACACGCCCGAGAAGCGGGCGAGCCGAACGCGGAAGGCCGTCCCCGTCACCTCCAAAGCAGCCGCCGTCGAGGGCGAGCAGAACCGCGCCGTCATGATCTTCCTCATCTGCCTGGTCGGCATCGCCGGTCTCGGCAGCTTCCTCTACTTCAACAGCAATCCCGAAATCACCCCGACCCCCATCGGCGACAAGCCGATCCAGGCGCCTTATAACCCGTCGATCAAGACCTATGGCAGCACGACGGGCACCGATCCGCGCGCCGAGGAGGCCAAGGCCCTGATCCAGAAGGCGAAGGACTTCGCGGCGGCCAACCCGATCGACTTCGCCGGCCAGCAGGAGGCCTTCAAGAAGGCCCTCGACTTCGCCACGGGCTCCTCGTACGGCCCCGACGCGAAGCGCGAATACGACGGCATGCTCCTCAAGCAGAAGGAAATCCTGGCCAGGGACTTCGACGTCATCGACAAAGAGGTCGCCGCGGCCTCCGAGAAGGAGGAGTTCAAGGCCGCGATGGATCGCCTGGAGCAGTCGAGGACGAAGTACAGCGTCGGCGAGTGGACCGGCGGCATCGACCTGCGCGTCCGCCAGCTCCGCAACTCGATCTGGAAGGTCCTCTTCCCCCTGCGCGACAAGGCCGTCGAGGCAAAGGGCAAGAAGAACGACAAGGACGTGAAGGCGGTCGTCGACCGCGTCTCCAGGTGGAACCTGCCCGAGTTCTCCCGCGAGCTGGACAACGCCCTCGGCGGCAGCACGTCGACCACGACAACCACCACGACACCGACCGACCTCAAGCCGCCGTCGACGGAGCAGAACACGTACAACACCCGCTGGCGCGACGCGATGATGCTCGCGACCCAGCGCAACTACGACGGCGCTCTGGCGGCGCTCGACAAGGCGGGCGCGGATCTCAAGGAAGCCGAGAACAAGGCCGAGCTCGCGGCCGACGTCGACATCCTCAAGAAGGTCCAGTCCCTCTATAAGGACGTCCTCCAGGCGATCTCGATGTGGAAGCGCAACGAGAAGATCCCGGTCGAGAGCCTGGACGAGAACCTCAGCAACGCGCGCTCGGAGGATCCGTTCCTGCGCTCGGACCCCGACAAGATCGAGGTCGTCCGCGGCGGCGCGCCCTTTCCGATCGAGATGTCGGAAGTGACGGCCCGCTCGCTCTGCAACCTGCTCCGGCGCAGCAAGCCGACCCTTCCGGAAGCCGATCTGAAAACCGCCGGCCTCTTCTGCCTGATCGAAGGCGACCTGGACTCGGCGCGCCAGAACTACAGCGGCCCGGCGGACGCCGTCCCCTATAAGTACTGGTCGCTCTCGTCGAAGATCGCCGAGGTGCGCGCCTCGAACTCCCCGGCGGCCAAGCGCGACCTCGAAGCCCGCCGGCTCTATTTCGCCGCCGAGCGCGGCTATGCCGACATGAAGTCGCGCGCGAACGCCGTCCAGGCCTACCGCGATCTGCTCAACCAGTATCCCGGGACGCCGACCGTCGATCGGCGGCGCAGCCAGATCATCGCCCGCCGCGACGGCGCCAAGGACTACGTCTTCCTCCCCGACGACATGGACGGGGGCGGGACGTTCAACAAGTCCGGCAAGCAGCCCAAGTTCGGCGAGTGCTGGCAGTCGACGGCCGACAGCGATCCCAGCCGCGGCGCGCAGAACTACGTCAACGCCCAGTTCTACGCCTTCGCCGATGTCCCGTACTCGTGCTGGGCCTACGTCGGCGCCTGCTGCATCGAGGTGTTCACGGCCTATTACCAGGCGACGGACCTGACGTACACCAAGGGCAGCGACGTGATCAAGATCGAACCGGGCAGCAACGCGTCGCTGCCGGTGCGGAACTCGATGACGTTCCTCAAGAAGACGCACGCTGAGCACGGCGGCACCAAGGATGCCAAGGTCTGGCAGTGGGCGGAGCTGAAGCTTCCGAAGTACACGACCGCCGGCGTCAAGAACGTGCGGATCTGCACGGACCAGAAGGGCTACGGCGTGACGTTCATGGTCGTCTCGGCCACGCGCGGCACCCCGCCGAACGAGGCGGAGATGCGCTCGTGGATCAAGAAGCCCGACCTGATCGCGCCGCCCGTCGACGAGAAGCCCATGACCGTCGAAGCGCCCCCGGTGGTCGAGGCGCGCGATCCCAGCCTGATCGGACACTGGAAGCTCGACGAGGCCGGCGCGACCGCGACCGACTCGTCCGGCAGGGACAACGGCGGCGTCCTCGTGAACGAGCCCTCCCGCGTCCCCGGCAAGTTCGGCGGCGCGGTGGCCCTCGACGGCAAGGAACGCTACGTCAGCATCCCGAACTCGGAAGGCCTCGACAGGCTGCAGGAGGGGACGTTCACCCTCGCCTGCTGGTTCAAGCCGAACTCGAAGCCCGGCGATCCCAACGACGCGGCCTATGCGGTCTTCGCCAAGTCGGCCGCGCACGAGGGCCTCACGTACAACGCCGACCAGAAGTTCACGATGGACCACGTCCTGTCGAACGGCCAGACCGTGAGCGCGGTGACGTCGACGCCCTTCGCGCCGGGCAACTACTACCACATCGCGGGCGTCGTAAGCCGTTCCGAAGGCAGCGTGCGAATCTACGTCAACGGCAAGCAGGAAGGGTCCGCGTCGTTCACGCCGGGCGGGGCGGCGAAGGATTTCAAGAACGAGACGTGGAAAATCGGCATTGCGGCGCCGGGCGCGGGCGCCCAGCGGCTCGCGGCGGACGGCATCGTCGACGACGTCCGCGTCTATGGGCGCGCCCTGATGGCGGGGGACCTGAAGACGATCGCCGGGATTGCCGGCGGCAATGCGCCGTCGGTCGTCATCACGAGCCCCCTCCCGGGCGAGAAGTTCGACCCGAACGCGACGGTGAACCTGACTGCGACGGTGACGCCCTCGGACCGCATCGCGAAGCTGGAGTTCTACGCGGGCTCGACGCTGCTCGGCTCGAAGACGGGCGCGCCGTGGAACGTCGCCTGGGCGAAGGTGGCGGGCGGGACATACACGATTATCGCGAAGGCGACGGACCGCTCCGGAACCGTGTATGCGTCGACGCCGCTGACGATCAAGGTCGGGAGCCCGACGCTGTACCGGGCGATCAACCTGGGCGGCGGCACGGCGCGGGTGGGCGAGGCCGACTTCGAAGGGATGAACGCGAAGAAGCTCTCGAAGAACGGCAGCCACGTGGACCTGAAGCTGGAGCTGATTCCCCCGCCCGACGCGGCGACGGGGCAGATCCTGAGGGGCGCGACGGTGCATCCGCAGGGCACGTCGGTGTCGCTCATCGACATTCCGAACGGCCCGTACCAGATCTTCCTGTACGTCGTCGCCGGAACGACGGCGCAGACCTACGACATCCAGATCGGCGGCCGGCTCGTCCAGGCGCGGATCCAGAGCGGCGCGGCGGGCACCTGGCAGAAGCTCGGCCCCTGGATCGTGGACGCCTCGGGCGGCCTCCTCGAGGTCGCAGCGCGGGGCGGCGAAGTCAACTTCTGCGCCCTCGAAGTCTGGCGCGTCTCCCGCTAGGTGCAATCAATCACTCTGAATCCCTTATTGCAGAGTCTGCTCGTGCGAGGATTCGACGACTGCAAGCGGGCTCAGGATGCAGGGCTGCACCTCGACAAGCCCGGCAAGAACCCCAAATCATCCAGGATCGTTGATGGGGCGATTCGAGGTAACTCTTCAGCCCTATTCCGCGATTACCTGAAGCCTTCGCAAAGCTTCCCGGAAGCTTTGCGAACGGGAGGGTTGAGCCGATGCTGAGCGTGCTGGTCGCCGCGGTCCTCGCCGCGCAGGACGAATGGCCCACCCTCCATAAGGACCTCCAGCGCTCGGGGTACACGGCCGACACCGTCAAGGGCCCCTACGAGCGCAAGTGGTTCCGCGACTTCCACGACGAGATGATCGCCTCCCGCGTCGAGGCCATCGTCGCCGGCGGCCGCTGCTACGTCGGGACCTTCGCCGGCCGCCTGCACGCGCTCAACGTGGCCGACGGGACGACGACGTGGACCTTCCAGGCCGGGGCCCCCATCGGGCACTCCGTCGCCTTCGCGGACCGCCGCGTCTACGTCGGCGCCGACGACGGCAAGCTCTATTGCCTCAACGCCGAGACCGGAGCCAAGGTGTGGGACTACGACGCGGGTGCGGGCGTCTGGGTCGCCCCCGCCGTCGCGGCCGGCGTCGTCTATATCGGCGACCGCGCCGGTGTCGTCCACGCGGTCAGGGCCGACGGCACCCGCGCGTGGACCTTCAAGACGGGCGGCATGATCCTGAAACCCGCGTCGCTGTCGGAGGATCTCCAGCGCGTCGTCGTCGGCTCCGAGGACATGCACGTGTACTGCCTGACGACCGACGGGAAGCTTTTGTGGAAGTCCAAGAAGCTGCAGGGCCTCTCGCTGCGCGACGAGGCGCCGACGATCTGGAAGGGGCTGGCCGTCGTCCGCACCAGCCCGGCCGACGGCTTCCACGAGGTCATGAACCGGAACCAGAACCTGCTCGCGAAGGTGCAGGCCGAGCTGCCGGTCGGCGAGAAGGACAAGTTCATCGGCGACAAATACGCGAACCTGTTCCGACTGACCCCGGAGCGGCACCAGGCCGAGCAGGAGGCGGTGCTGAAATACCTGCGCGAGAACCCCTACGACCAGACTTTCTACGCGCTCAAGCTGGACGACGGGACGGAGCCGTGGCTGGCGCCGGTCTTCTACACCTCCGGCCTGCACAACCCGGCGACGGCGCCGACCTTCGACCCGAGGACCGGCGACGGCTACACGTACTACCGCACGGCGCTGACGAACTTCAGCCGCGGGGTCCGCCCTTATACCGGGGTCGGGCGCCTCGACCCCGTCACGGGCCGCGTCGAGAACCTCTGGCACGCGCAGGGCGACCAGCCTGGGTGGAGCGCCTTCGCGACGATCGGGGACGAGACGCAGACGCTGAGCCTGATGGGCGACATCCTGCTGTCGACGCACCAGGGCACGCTCGGCGGGCTGCATCCGGGGACGCGGAAGTGGCATCCGATCCTCAACGCGCGCGACACGTACGGCGGCATCTTCGGGCCGGGCGCCCTGCCCGGCAGCTGGGACGGCGAGAAGAAGTACCAGCGCGACGGGTACCTGGTGAACATGTGCAACGAGTGGCACGGACCGGACCGCGCCATCGTGGCGATCGCGTCGCAGCGGCTGTTCTGGGTGGTCGGCTCGCAGGTGGTCTGCATCGGCGGTCCCGACACGCCCAGGACGGCGACGGGCGGGACCAAGGTCCCCCAGCCCTGGAAGAAGAAGTTCGACTTCGTGGTGACGGCCGGAGGCAACCTGACGGCGGACCGGGTCGGCGGCTTCGACGAGACCATCGAGCGCATCCCCATCAACCCCAACCAGATTCGCCCCTTCCTCCCCTTCCCCGCGCCGGGCAAAACACCACAAACAAGCCCGTCCTGTTTGTGGGAGCAGGTCTCGGAGCTCCTTCGGGGCACTTGGGCGCCGTTCGTGGTCGAACTGGGGATCAGCAAGGAGGAGCGGCATTTCACCCAGCCCGGGGAGACGCTCCTGATCCTGGCGCAGGCGTATCCCTATCTCTCGACGAAGCTCCAGGCCCAGGCCGCCCCCTATATGGCCGGGCTCTTCGATGCCGGCTTCCCGGCCGACGCCCCCGGCGCCCGTCGCGAGCTCTACGACCTCGGCCCCGGCATGACGAAGTTCGCAGCGCAGCCTTTCGCCTTCGCCCGCATCGACGCCTACGCGGCCTCGACATGGGCCCAGGCGACCGGCTCCTGGGACAAGGTTCTCGCTCGCGAGGCGGAGTACAGGGAAGCCTTCGACGAGCTCCAGCCGGCCAGGATCGACCCCAAGGCGAAGGATGCGGGAGCGAAGGCCAACGTCCAGATCGCGGCCGCGCTCGGTTATGCGCGCATCGCCCAGAAAGCCGGCAAACCGGACGAGGTCGAGCGCGCCCTCGCCGTCCTGGCCGAGCTCGTGACGGAGCGCGTGCACCACGAACGCGCCGACAGCAACTTCGTCCGCGAAGTCCGCGGCGCCCACTCGGGCTCCATCCCGCGCTACCACGACCTCGTCCCCGAGCTCGCGGCCATGCTGCACGCGTTCTGCCCGAGGGAGCTGGATCGCAACGTCCGCGCGCTCACGACGCAGCTGCCGGTGTGGTACCAGGCCTTCGCCGAGCGCATGGCCGGCGGCGAGAACTACACCCACACGCCGCTGCTCGCCCGGGGACTCTTCGCGGCGCTCGCCGACGGCGTCCAGGCGCCCTCCGCGGAACTTGCGTCGCGGCTCGATCAGCCCTGGTGCCGGGCCGACCTTTACTTCATCGAGAAGTTGTCCGCGGTCCAGCGCGCCGCCGCTGCAGGACGATAAGGACCAGCGCGGCCTCCAGCCCGAGCAGGCCGCAGCCGCCGCCTCCTCCCCCGCCGCCGCCCGACGCCGGCAGCGGATTCCCTCCGGCCACCCCGGCCCCCAGCGTCGCCAGGTGCACGGCATAAAGCGAGGTCTGCGCGGTCATGTACAACGTCTGCCCGTCCGGCCCGCCGAAGCAAAGGTTCGCCACCGTCTTCGGAACGTTGATCGTCCCGATGTGCGTGCCGTCGGGCATATAGACGTGGACGCCATCCCCCGCGCTCGAATAGACGCGGCCGTCCCGGTCGCAACGAAGGCCGTCGGGCACGCCCGGGGTGATGACCGCGAAGATGCCGCTCGTGAAGTTCGCCGTGTCGAGCGTGATCGCGTTGTTCGCGGCGACGGTGTACACC
>Ga0137409_10005476_pt1 | contig 13222 bp, 9 predicted proteins | sample CZODoug1_16funga_FD_122059 | JGI IMG/M metagenome (GOLD analysis project Ga0137409, IMG submission 122059) | Vadose zone soil fungal communities from Angelo Coast Range Reserve, California, USA - CZODoug1_16fungal (Hybrid Assembly) | ecosystem: Environmental > Terrestrial > Soil > Vadose zone...
CTAGTACTTTGTTGCCTTTTCGCCATCCCCGATTTTAGTACTCTGGGGCAGGTTCAATTCTTTCGCCGTAACACAGTAACGCAAAATTCAACCTGCCCCTGCCCACTGACACTTGTCGCTGCTATAATCCCTGCTTGATGGCGCTCGACTCCTCGGCCAAACGCGCACCCATCCCCAAGCGGGGCCCCCAGGCTCCGCGCTTCATCGCCATCGAAGGCCCACTCCGCGTCGGCAAATCCACCCTGGCTCGCATCCTCGCCGAACGCCTCCACGCCCGCCGTGTTTACGATTGCGAAGACAATCCCTTCCTTACCGATTTCTACAACGAAAAATCCGGCTCCGCCTTTCGCGCCCAAACATACTTTTTGCTGGAGCGCCAGAAGCGCATCCGCGAAGCCCTCGCCACGGATTCGCCCGCGCCTCTTCTCTCCGATTTCCTCATGGAAAAAGACCGCATCTTCGCCAATCTCAATCTCGACGACGAAGAACTGAAACTCTACGAACGCTATTACGACCTTCTCGCTCGCGACATTCCCGCGCCCGATCTCGTCATCTATCTCCAAGCCAAGCCGGAAACGCTCCGCGCACGCATCGCTAAAAAAGCCGCTCACGGCGAATCGCACATCTCTCCCGACTACGTTGAAGAAGTCGCCCGCGCCTACGAACACTTCTTTTTTCGCTACGAAGCTTCCGATCTCCTTGTCATCAACACCTCCGACATCGACTTCGTCGAACGCAGCGAAGACCTCCAGCAACTCCTCCGCCGCCTGCAAGAACCCGTCAAAGGCACCCAGTATTTCCTTCCCCTCGGCGCCGCCGAGTAAATTCCCCGCTTCAAATTTGTAGACTCTCTGGTTTGTGTAGGTGAGGGGCTTTAGCCCCGCTGCGCTTGGCACGATTGCTGAACTAGTGGCACCACACATCGCGCCCCACTTCGCATTTCCGCCTTTGTCGTTTCCTCCCCTCTGCGCCCTCTGCGTCTCTGCGTTAAATCCTTTCGTATCTCCCTCCGTCCCCTCTGTCTGCCCGCCCTCTGTGACCTCTGTGTTAAATTCCCACTCTAATTCCGTCATGACACGATCAACTCCCAACTGGGGACAACCTCCCTGGAACATCTCCTTCCGCTCCAAACTCACTCGCCTTCCGTCCCACGTAGACTTCGCCATCATCGGCGCCGGCTTCACCGGTCTCGCCGCAGCCGCCATTCTCAAACGCCTCGCACCGAAAAAATCCGTCCTCCTGCTCGAAGCAAAAAATGTCGGCAACGGCGCCAGTGGCCGCACCGGCGGCATGGTCCTCAGCGAAACCGCCGCAGGCAATCTGCCGGGCCTTGGCGACGTTTTGAAAAGCTATCGAGAAATTCTTCGTGAACTCGGCGTCAGTGCCAATTTAAAACTCCCCGGAGTCTGGGAAATCGCCCGTGGCGACCGCTCCATGGACGGCAAGAAAATTAAATCCCTGCGAAACTCCTCAATCGATTGGTCCGATTCCGGCCGCGTGCGCATCGTCAAAAAAGTCCCGGGCGGCACAATTGATCCGGGCAAAGTGGTTGATGGTCTCGCCCGCGCCGGCGCTCGTGCCGGCGTCCTCATTGCGGAAAATGCCGAAGTAGTTGGAATTCAGCCGAAAAGTGCTCTGCAACTACAAGTTCGCTGGCGTCATCGTGGCCGCATCATCCGCAAACTCATCGCCGCCAATCGCGTCCTCCTCGCTACCAATGCCGGAGCCTTGGACCTCGCCGGAAAAATCTTTCTTACGCCGCCCGACCCAAAACTCACCTTCGCTCTCGCCACTGCCCCGCTCACAAAAAAACAAATCGCAGCGCTCGGCCTGGCCTCCGGCCGCCCGTTTTACACCCTCGACCTGCCCTATCTATGGGGTAGATTATTTGAAACCGGATCGCTTCGAAAGAAGTCGCAGTCCAGGAATCGCCGCCTGATCTTCGGCAGTGGCTTGGTTCCGCCCTTTGGCGAGGCTTTGCGAGCCGGGACAGGAAAAAGACGTGAATCGCTTGCCGGACAAAATTCCCAAAGAATCTGGAGTGGCCTGGAAGTTGAAAACATCCGCAGCGGCGCATCATTGCAGCGACTAAAAGCTCTCGAACAGCGCGTGCGCGCCTTGCATCCCGCGCTGCAAAACATCCGCATCACTCACCGCTGGGGCGGCCCCATCCTTCTCACAAAAGATTTCGTCCCCATCTTCCGCACCCATCCAGCCAACAAAAACCTGATTTTCCTCGGCGCCTACTCCGGCCACGGCGTTGCCCTCTCCGTCCACCTCGGCCAATGGGCCGCTCAATATCTCTCCACCAATCGCAAGCTTCCGCACTGGAACGAATAATCCCCGAAAATGTAGATTCTCTCTCAACTTCAAGCGATTTGTTGCCGTTGGAGGGGGCAAAGATCAATGTAGCGTACGCTTCAGCGTGCGTCCGCGTTTGATCCCTCTTCTCTGCGTCCTCTGCGTCTCCGCGTTACTTCGTTCTTTTCTTCTTCTCTTTCTCTCCCATTCCTCCCACCGCCTCCCGCTTTGCATAGCTGAGAGGCTTTAGCTCCGTTGAACTTGGCACGGCCCTGAACTCACGGCACGATACTGTGTCCTCTGCGCTCTCTGCGTAAATTCTTTCCTTTCTCCTCACCGTTTGTGATGCTAATATGTATCACATGCGCAAAGCCTCCATCCGCGACCTTCGCTACCGCTTCTCCGTCGTCGAGGACGCCCTCCGCCACGGCGAAGAAATCCAGATCACCAAACGCAAGCGCGTCATCGCCCGGCTCCTTCCCCCCGAGCCTCCCGCCAAACCCGTTATGCCCGATTTCCTCGCCCGTCTGAAAAAGACATTCAAGGGGAAAAAGCTCAAGACCACTGGCGCGGAAATTGTCTCGGAAGGCAGGGGATCCTATTGATCTTCTATGCTGACGCGAGCTTTCTCGTCTCGCTCTATTCCCTGGATGTGAATTCCGCACTGGCCGCTTCGATCTTGAAGCGTGCCCAGCTTCCGCTACCCATCACGCCGCTCGGTGAATTTGAATTTGTAAACGCGATCTCGCTTCGAGTGTTCCGCAAGGAAATTTCGCCCCCCGAAGCACAAACGTCCCTGAACCTTATGGCTGAGGACGTTCGCAATGGCGTCCTGTCCCAAAAGCCTTTCTCTTCTTCAACGATCGATCTCGCACGCCAGCTGTCTCTAAAGTACAGCGCTCTCCTTGGCACCCGCGCTCTCGACGTCCTTCACGTCGCTTCCGCCCTCGCCCTTCGCGCCACCACTTTCCTCACCTTCGACCTCCGCCAGCGCAAACTCGCCCTCGCCGCCAAACTCCACGTCCGCTAAACCATGCTGCACACCAATCCGCAATTTCCTCCTTCGCCGAACTGTGCCATCATGTTTGCATGGGAAACAAAAACGCACGGAAACGCGAAATCAGAAAGCCGAAGAAGCAGGCTCCAAAACTACCCCCACCGCGCCGCGACACAGGTCAGGCCGTGACCAACGCCATTAAGCCGCCCACCAGCACCTAAATGGGGCCTCTTGCCCTTCTGTCTCAAACTTGAGATTTGTTACGATCTCAGTTAACTATTGACTTTGGCATCTTCCCGTGCTATGCTTTGACGTGGCTTGTTCGACGCTTTGCTCTAGCCTCGCGGCGTCCCACCATCCTCTCGGTCTCTCACAAAAATCCCGTAAGTCCTCTGCAATGAACACTTACAAAAAATGCGTCTGCAACCCCTTTAGAATGAACACTTGCAAAACGTTGGACTTAAAGTACCTGTGTTTTCAACACTTACAAAAAATAGGGGGTGGGGGGAGGGTGACATGGCTTCGCCGAGCGACTTCCGCCTCGCTGGCCACAGACCGCCGCTTTACCCCAACCTCCTTTCGCAAAGGGCTCCCTCTTTCACTCTCTTTGCAAAGAGCGAAAATTATCTCGCTTCGATTCAATCGTTTGCGCACTCTTTCTTGTCCCGAAGGACTTCCATGAGGGAGCGCAAAACACCCGGGTGTACCCTCTTCACTGGCCACTGGGCACTCCCCACTGTATATTGGCCCCGCCAATTCCAAGGAGGCTCCCATGAGCTTGTGGTCGCGCCGTAAATTCTTCATCACTTCCCTTGCTGGAACCGCCGTCGCCGGCACGCCAAGACTTTTCGGAGCGGATCCAGCGTCGCTCGGAGTCGCGCTTCCCGCTGCGACGGGCAAACGCCCCATCATCATCTCCAGCGCTAACGGCGTGAACGCGCTGCACAAGGGCATGGACATTCTGAAAGCCGGCGGTGACACGCTTGACGCCGTCGTCGCTGCCGTCACCGTCGTCGAAGACGATCCGAACGACGACTCCGTCGGCTATGGCGGATTGCCCAACGAAGAAGGCGAAGTCGAGCTCGATGCAAGCTGCATGCACGGACCAACGCATCGCGCGGGGTCCGTCGCCAGCGTGCGGCGAATCAAGAACGTCGCAAAACTCGCCAAGACCGTTCTCGAACGCACCAATCACGTCATGATTGTCGGCGATGGCGCGCGGCGCTTCGCCGTCGCCGAAGGTTTTGAAGAACAAAATCTCCTCAGCGAACATTCCCGCAAAATCTGGCTCGCATGGAAAGCTTCCACTTCCTTTAACTGGCGGCCCGGCGTCGACAGCCCGGAATGGAAACCGACCGCCGCACTGCGCGAACATATCGCGCCGATGTTCGGCGATTCGCCCGCGGAACAAGCTCTTCTCGCGCGCGCCGTCAACGTGATTCTCGATCCGCCGACCGGCACCATTCCCTGCATGGCCGTCGACGCAAAAGGCGACATCTCCGCAGTCACCACAACTTCCGGGCTGTCGTGGAAAATTCCGGGGCGCGTGGGCGATTCGCCGATCATCGGTGCGGGATGCTGCGTGGACAATGAAGTGGGCGCGGCCGGCTCCACCGGAAAAGGCGAGGAAAATATCAAAATTTCTGGCGGCCACACGATTATCGAAATGATGCGTCAGGGAAAACCGCCGAAGGACGCCTGCCTCGAAGCCTGCGCCCGCATCGCCCGCCACTACAAAAACGACAAGAAAAAACTCGGCACCTTCCACATCTATTTTTACGCGCTCAATAAAGACGGCGTTCACGGCGCCGCTTCCCTCTGGCGCAACGGCTACGAACCAAAAAAACAAGCCATGTACGCCGTCCACGACGGCTCCGAATCCAAACTCACCGAATGCGCCTCCTACTTCGAAGAACTCGGCGGCGATCAATGACTCATTATTTCTTGGTGTCATTCCGAACGGAGTCTGCGGAGTGAGGAATCTGCTTTTGAACTTTGGACAAAGGAGGAACTACTCAACAACGAGCCGCAAAAACTTCTTCTTCCCAGCGCGAATCAAAAACTCCGCGGGCTTGGAAAGATCGAGTTCCTTGCGAAAATCCTCGACGGGCGTTTCGTTAATTTCCACGCCCTTCTGTTTGATGAGCCGCTCCGCTTCGCTCTTCGACGGCGCAAGCTGCAGCTCAACGAGCAGCGCGATCAGCTTCTTCGCCGGGCCGCGCGGAATCTTCTGCACCGGAACTTCGGTCGGCGATTCGCGATCGCGGAAGACACGCTGGAAATTCTTGGCCGCTTTTTTCCCGGCGTCCACGCCGTGGAAATCGGAGACAACTTCCTGCCCGAGCCGCATCTTCGCATCCATCGGATGCAGCTTGCCGGAAGAAACGTCTGCCTTTAGTGCAGCGACCTCTTCGGGTGTGCGGTCGGTAACGAGCTCGTAGTAGCTCCACATGAGATCGTCGGGAATGGACATCATCTTCCCGAAAATCTCCGCCGGCGCTTCCGTGATGCCGACGTAGTTGCCGAGGCTCTTCGACATTTTTTTCGAGCCATCGAGCCCGACGAGAATCGGCATCGTCACGCAAACTTCGCCTTCAAGGCCGTACTCGCGCTGGATGTCGCGATGCACGAGCAAATTGAATTTCTGTTCCGTCGCGCCAAGCTCCAAGTCGGACTTCAGCGAAACCGCGTCGTAAGCGGTAAGCAACGGATACAGAAGTTCGTGCACGGAGATCGGCTGCTGGTTTGCGAGGCGCGAACGGAAGTCTTCGCGTTCGAGCATTCGCGCAAGGCTGTAGTGGGCGCAAAGCTTCACAACTTCCGTGCTGGAAAGTTTGTCGAGCCACTCGCTGTTGTAGCGGACTTCGGTCTTGTCTTTGTCGAGAATTTTGAAAACCTGGTCCAGATAGGTTTTCGCATTGGCGTCGACTTCTTCCCGCGAAAGCGGAGGACGCGTTTCCGAGCGGCCCGTGGGATCGCCAATCATCGCGGAAAAATCGCCGATGAGAAATATCGCGGTATGGCCCATGTCCTGAAAATGCTTGAGCTTGCGCAGCACCACGGTGTGGCCAAGATGAATGTCCGGCGCGGTCGGATCGACGCCGAGATAGACCCGGAGGGGCACGCCGGTCTTGAACGATTTTTCGAGGCGCGCGCGCAATTCTTCTTCGCGAATAATTTCCGCGACGCCTTTTTTCAAATAGGCGAGCTGTTCGACGACGGGTTTGAAGGATGCAGTCATTGTTTATGATTTATGAGCGTACAACGCGGCGCCCCAAGATTTTATATTTTCCTTCGAGCACAATTTTTACCGCTTCGGAGTATATCCGGTGTTCCTCTTTCAAGATGCGCGCCGACAAAGCTTCTTCTGTGTCGCCATCTTCGACGGGAACAACTGACTGCAAAATGATCGGGCCGGCGTCGAGATTTTCATCCACGAAGTGTACTGTGCAACCGGCGAATTTCACTCCGTAGTCGAGCGCCTGTTTTTGTGCTTCGAGTCCGGGAAAAGATGGCAGAAGCGATGGGTGAATATTCAGAATCTTCTGCGGGAACGCAGAAACGAAATATGGCGAAAGCAAACGCATGTAACCCGCGAGGCAAATCAAATCCACTTTTGCTTCGTTCAGCGCGGCGACCACGAGGCGATCGTAGGCTTCGCGTTCGAGTCCTTTCGACGGAATGATGCGTGCGTTCAGGCCACGCGCTTTGGCGCGGTCGATTCCCGCGGCGGCTTCGCGATTGCTCAGGACCAACGCGATTTCCGCGTTGGGAATTCTTCCCGACACGACGGAATCGGCGAGGGCTTCGAAGTTCGAGCCGCGGCCGCTCAAGAGCACGCCTATGCGCTTGGTCATAAACAGAAAACGTTAGCACAGGTTTTGCACGGGCCAAAACGGCGGTGAACGCGGATCGATCGAGGAACGCAGGCTGAAGCCTACGCTACAAAGAAAACATTGGCACAATTGAGAGACAGACAGAATACTCGACGAGAAAATGAGGATCGCGAATTTCCGCACGCCGGCTGGAAGCCGGCGTTACGAAAAAACCTATGGCGAAAGCCCGGCGATGTTAAGTCGCCGCTACAAAACTAGAGCAGAGTGGCTAGGCCCAGGAGTAGCCGCGTTTGGAAAGGGGCAAGGAACGAACGCGGTCGCCGGTGGCGGCGAAGATGGCGTTGGTGACGGCGGCGAGCGTTGGAGGAAGCGCAGGCTCGCCCAAACCGGTGGGCGAATTGTCAGTCTTCAGGTAATGGACTTCGATGGATGCCGGCGACTGATTTATACGCACCGGTTCGTATTCGTTGAAATTGCTTTGTTTGGCGCGGCCGCCGTCGATGGCGATTTCGCAAGCCATGAGATAGCTGAGAGCTTCCGTGACAGCGCCTTGCGTCTGATTTTCGGCGTTGAGCGGATTGATGATTTGGCTGCCGATGTCGCCAACGCTCCAGATTTTTTCAACCTTCACTTTTTTCGCAGAATCCACGTGAACGAGTGCGACGGCCGCAAAATGGCCGCGGTGCGAGAAGTGAAACGCGACGCCCATGCCAGTGCCTTTCGGCAAGGTGCGTTTGCCCCAGTCGGATTTTTCCGCGGCGAGTTTTAGAACGCCGGCCATACGAGCTGGTTCGAGTTCTGGCGCACCTGCAGGAGCAGCCGTGGAAGTGTTCGCGACGCGCTGGGCGCTGAGCAATTGCAGGCGGAATTTGAGCGGATCGATACCGGCGGCGTGCGCCAGTTCATCGAGGAAAGATTGAAAGACCCAGGCGTATCCGTTGCTGCCGGGAGCGCGCAGTGCATACGTCGGGATTCCGCAAGGCATGAGCGATGAGCCGAGAGAATACGCCGGAACGTAACTGGCGGGAAATTCGTTGGGACCAATGCTGGCAACGGGCGCAAAACTTTTGCCCTCGCCAAGACTGACAAAATGATTCTTCCATGCGACGAGTTTGCCGGAAGCGTCGACGCCGCCTTTGAGGTAGTGGTAGCCGAGCGCGCGATAGTGATCGTGATGAAAATCGTCTTCGCGAGTCCAGAGAAGTTTGACCGGCGCGCCGACTTCCTTGGCGATCGCGGCGGCTTCGAGCATGTAATCGTTGGTGAGCCGGCGGCCGAATCCGCCACCGGCGCGGCGAAGATGAACCGTGATATTGGCTTCCGGAATTTTCAGAACGTCGGTAATCATCTGACGGCCGCGAGCGGGAGTCTGGCTTGGCGTCCAGATTTCAAGATTGCCGTCTTTGTAATGGGCAAGACAGTTTTGCGGCTCCATCGGCGCGTGGGCGAGGAACGGGTAAAAATAGGCGGCGTCGACGGTTTTATTGGCCGATTTTAGGGCGGAATCCGCGTCGCCGTCGGTGCGGAGATAGAAAACCGGATCTTTCCTGGAAAATTCGTCGGCCTGCTTCGCGAAGTTCTGGCTGCTTTGTTGGGAGGTGGGGCTATCGGCCCAAGTGATGCGGAGTTTTTTGCGAGCCTGATTGGCTTGCCACCAAGAGTCGCCAACGATGGCGATGCCGCAGTGGAGGCCGAGGAGGTCCTGGGTTCCTTCGATGATGAAGGAGTATTTTATACCGGGAAGCGCGCGAATTTCATCGATATTAGCGTTAGAGATTTTTCCGGCGAAGACGGGACATTTTTCGAAAACGGCGTAGAGCATGCCGGGGACTTTGAAGTCAATGCTATACGGGAATTTTCCGGCGACGATGAGCGGATTATCCACGCTGCGCGTGGCCCGACCGATGAGTTTGTAGTCTTTAGGATCTTTTGGTTTGACGGATTGCAGGTCGGGCGGAGTGAGCGTTGCTACTTTCGGCGCGAGTTCGCCGTAACCGAGGGAGCGATTGGATGCAGTGTGTGACACGCGGCCAGAGGCGGTGGAACACTCTGATTCCGGGACGCTCCAGGATTGCGCCGCGGCAGTGATGAACATTTGTCGGACAGCAGCGCCGACGCGGCGAAGAGGATCCCAGTTTATGGGAGTGGCAGTGCTGCCACCGGCGCGCTGGGGGCCGAATTTGGTTTCGTCGAGATCGGCTTGTTCGATGCGGACATCTTTCCAGTCCACGTCGAGTTCGTCGGCGAGGATCATCGGAAGTTGCGTTTTGATTCCCTGACCGATTTCGGGGTTCTTGGAAAGAATGGTGACGATGCCTTCTGGGGCGATTTTGAAAAAGGCGAGTGCGGCGAACGCAGGTTGAGCGGCGGCAGCAGCGCCTTGGGCGAAAGCAGCGGCGAGCGGCTTCGCGTAAACGGAAATGAGTACGCCACCTCCAGCAATTGAGCTTACTTTTAGAAATGAGCGGCGATTGAGAAGAGCGGCCTGCATGGAACACCTCGCGAAGTGGCGGGAGTCCTTATTCTAGCGCTGAGCGGAGTGAGGTTGGCAAGAGGGATGTGGACGGAAATGTGCGGAAAACCGTGTCGCGCCTACGGCGCTCGCGCGTGTTCTGAACCATTGCCCCAGCCCTTACGGGCTGGGCAAATTTTGCCGCACCTACGGTGCTCCCGTGAGGGAAATCAACGAGGAACCTATTAGCGCGGCGGCGCTGAGATTTCGAAGTCGGCCGTGCGGGTGACGGTTTGATGGGAGATTTGGTCGGTCACTTTTATGTCGAGGGCGTAGTGGCCGGGGGCAAAGGCGGCGAGCGGCAAGCGACGATTTAGAGTGACTTGTTCGCCGTCACGGCGGATGGAACCGGAAGATTCAATGGAGGTCCAGACTTCTTTTTTGTCGCGAAGAAGGCGATAGGTGGCGGAGGCGCTGGTCTCGCGAAAGAGTTCGTCGAATTTGAGATTGTAGAGTTGCATGAAGATGCCGAGGGTTTCAGCGTTCGTGAATATGTGCGAAAGGCGGGGACGGATTTTGTAGGGGCCGAAGACGAACTGACCGGCGCCGATTTGCGTTGATGGGACGGATTCGATTTTGTCGGCGAGGACGAGCGAGCTGGCGTTGAGCAAGCCTTCCTCGTATTGCGGAACGCGGAGGGCAGTCCCGATGACGGCGACGTTTCCGGATTCGACGTCTTTGACGACTACGTCGAGACGATAGAGACCGGGATGAAGCGGGACAGATTTTTGGTAGAGAGAAGATTGCACGAGGGATTTTTGGAAGAGAGAGTCTGGGATGTCGTGGGCGACGGTTTCTTCGGAGGTTTGAATGACGCGGCCACCGGGAGAGCTGATCCGCATGTAGACATTGACGATGGCAGAGTGGACGCCATCTTTGGCGCGATAACCCATTTGGCCGTTGGGGATCTGTAGCGTGATGGGGACGATGACGGAGTCGGTGGTTGCGCGAAGAAACGCGACGTCGTAGCTGATGTCCATTTGATTTCGCAGGATGCGAGCGGAAACATCGGTAGTCATATCTTTGAAGTGGACTGGCGGCGGGCCCAAGACGCGGAAGTAACGATCGAGCGTTTCGAATTCGCCTTCGCTGGCGGGAATGCCGCCAAGCGGCGCAGGCAGCGTTGTACCGGTGGAATTGCTGAAGCGGTCGACTTTGCCACGACCGCTGAGCATTTCGCTGATACTTTCGCCGCATCCCGGAACATGGGCGCAGGCGTCTTTTTCGCCCGGGTCGCGGGTGAGGTGATATTCGCCGCTGCCAGAGGGATCGACGAATTCGAGTTCGATGCTGTCGCCGATACCTTCGAGATGGCGATAGCGCCAGAGTTCCCAGTTGTAAGTCGGTGTTGAGCCGCCGCCTTGCCACATCGGACGATCGTAGGTTCCGCCAGTCGGATGAGAATCGATTTCGTCGGGAGGACCCCAGACGATGTAAATGTGGCCGCGATCGCTTTTCCAGCCGGGGATGCCGGAGGAGAAATGTTCGTTGGCGTAGGCGATGCGGCGGTAGTGTTCTTCCTTGAATTCGTTGACGGAGGAGTCGGGGTTGGGATTGTGGTTGGTAAAGATAATTTCGATGAATTGTTCGCGTTCTTCGTTGGTGCCGAGGCGATTGAAGGCGGCGCGCTCTTCCGGCGTGATGATGTAGACGAGATCCTCGTCGAGGATGTGTTGGAGGCTGTCGCCGAGTTCGTCTTTAGCTTTCTTGATTTGTTTTTTGTGCTGTTTTTCGGATTGGGATTTTTGCGGAGGAGGCGCGGAGGCAGGATTTTCTTGAGCGAGTGCATTCAAGCCGAATAAGAAGATTGTGGAAGACGCGAGAATCGCAAGACGCACGAGTCACCTCAAGGGCTAGACGTGGGGCGGGATACACACGAGGTTCGTCGGAAGCACGACGAGGACCGCCCGATACGTGCTCAGAATCGGGAATGCAAAATGAGGTTGCCTGAGTAGGTAGACGGCGCTGAGGGCCGGTTCAGATCCTTCGCCTTGGCCTGGGAGAACAGGCGGCACGAAGAACGTGCTGGCGAAATTGTGATGCGGGAACGATTGCGGTGGTCGATTACACTCGGGTCGTCGGAGCGCAGGCAGGAGTGCCTACGCTACGGGTGGCGCGGAATGGGAGCTAGATCGACGGATACGACTCGGCGAGGTTTACGGTGGCACAGACTGAAGTCTGTGCTACTGGATCGAATCGACAAGGTTGCGTGAGACTGAGTGGAAAGGTTTGTTAGAATGCGCGGGCGAAGGATGAAACTGGGGGAAACGAGATGAGCGTAGAGAATTCTTGGAAGAAATTGCGGACGATGTGTTTTGGAACGGCGTTGGTAGCGTGTTTAACGGGAGCGGGAGTGGCAAGGTCGCAGCAAGCGCCAGTACACGATCCGGCGGAGGGACCGCAGGCGAAAGCGCAGGCGAAGGTGCCTGCAAAACCAGCGGGAGCGATTGCGCGGCAAAGCATTGATACAAAGGGGATGGCGGTGTTGATTCACGAACTTGTGAGCTGTGGGACACGGCTGACGCTTTCGTCGTGGACGGATCCGAAGCGCGGGGTCGGGTGCGGGCGGGATTTTGCGGTGGCGCGGTTGAACGAGATTGCGAAGGAATCGGGCGGCAAGCTGCAGGTAGTTGTCGACAAGTTCGAGATGCAGAACGAGCGAACTGGGCCGCAGCCGGTGCATCTGGAGAATGTGTATGCGATTTTGCCGGGGACGAACCCGGCGCTGGCCAGGACAGTGTTCATCGTTGTCGGCGACGTGGATTCACGCCCATCCGACGTGATGGATCCGAAGGCGGATGCTCCGGGAGCGGATGATGATGCATCGGGCGTGGCGGTGAGCGTGGAGTGCGCGCGGCAATTGAGCAAGGCGGGAAAAAATCGCGCGACGCTGATTTTTGGAGTGCTATCGGGCGAAGAGCAGGGGCTGCTGGGATCGTACCGGATGCTCGATTGGGTGAAGGAGCAGGGGTACACGGTGGGCGCGATGATGGACAACGACATTGTGGGCGCGGACACGGCGCCGGGCGGGCCGCATCGCGTGCGCGTTTTTTCGGGGAACGGGGAGATTGAAGATGCGGATTCACCTTCGCGGGAGTTGGCGCGGGCGATTGAAGAGATCGACGGGCGCGAGGCGATTCGGATGATATTCCGCGTCGATCGTTACGGACGGGGCGGAGATCACTACGTATTTTACAAAGCGGGAATGCCGGCGGTGCGGTTTACGGAGCCGCTGGAGGATTACAATCACCAACATCAGACGCCGCGAACGGAAAATGGCGTGGAGTACGGCGACTTCGAGAAATATCTGGACTTCAAATTTATGGGAAATGTGGCGCGGGACAACGCGGAGGTGCTGCGAGTGCTTTCGATGGCGCCTGCGCCGCCTGCCGACGTGCGGTTATACGGCGCGGTGACGCCGGATGCGAAACTTTCGTGGAATGCGGAAGATGATAGCGACCGCGCGGGGTTTGAAATCTTGTGGCGGGAAACGACGGAGACACGCTGGAGCGTGCATGACTTTGTGGAGAGCGCGGGAGAACACGTGCTAAAAGACGTTTCAACGGACAATCATTT
>Ga0137409_10005477_pt1 | contig 13221 bp, 8 predicted proteins | sample CZODoug1_16funga_FD_122059 | JGI IMG/M metagenome (GOLD analysis project Ga0137409, IMG submission 122059) | Vadose zone soil fungal communities from Angelo Coast Range Reserve, California, USA - CZODoug1_16fungal (Hybrid Assembly) | ecosystem: Environmental > Terrestrial > Soil > Vadose zone...
TTTTGGAACCAGAGCAGCTTTTGGAACCGGAGAGGAGACTAAATAGCGTGAAACACATGGCCAACTGAACTGAGACCAAACAAGCCAGGGCCTAAACAGACTACATTTTTCGCCGGGCAAGATTCAAGTGGAATTTGAAAAATACTCCAACCGTGACCGGACAAGTCAGCTTGGCCCTACAGAGGCTTCAGCGCGCTGCGGGCGAGTTTGCGTTTGAGACCGGTATAGCCTTGTTCACCGGCCACCAATTCGCCCAGGACTTTGCGAATACCCCGATGGCCGCGCGCGAACTCGATCATTCTTTCCGTAAACGGCGCGCCCCAGAAGTTTCCGTAGAATTTGCGCCGCATCTGTGAAGCACGCTGCAATTCGCGGCCAAAGTCTGCGCGCCAAAGACGTTCGTAATTCAAAGGCGCGCCCGACAGATAGGCATCCGCAAAAAGTTCCGCCGAACGCAAAGCGTAATAGATTCCTTCGCCGGTGACCGGATCTGCAAATCCGGCCGCGTCACCAAGCAGTGCCCAGTGCTTGCCGCAGGCGCGGCGCGTGTCCCACGTGCGCGCCTCGAGGCCGGGAATGCGCGCGGCGTAACGCTCGGCAGTTTTCTTGAGCTCTGCGCGGATGTGGCTCAAGTTGTTAACTTGAGCTTCTGTCTTTCCGTTCGACCAAAGTCGCATGCCGGGACGCGAGTTTCCCACTTGCGCTACCTCGTAATAGCTGACCATGAAATCCCAAAGAAGCTTGTCGAGAGCTTCATGATCGAAAGCATCCTGAGTCGTCGCAATCCCAAACGAAATATGGTCGGGACGGGGAAAGGCCCACGCGTAACCAACCCACCTGGGCAAAAACGCAACCACCGTGGCCGCGTTGCCGTCATCCGGCAAAGGGGCGCGATATCCAAACGCCACTTCCATCTCAGCCGGCGGCAAGGGGCCGGCGAGTTTCTTTGCAATCGCGCTGTTCGCGCCATCGGCGCCCACTAACCATTCACTCGAAAACTCTGCGCCGCTCTGCGCGCGCACTATCCAACCATCGGCCGTCTGTTTGAAGCCGCGCGCGGAAACTTTTTCCGTAAAGACCTGGGCGCCGGCGTCACGCGCGCGTTCGCGCAGGAAAGTGTCAAATGCGATGCGCGAGTAAACCGCGAAGGGTTCGTCGAGTTCTAAATGCAGGTGTTTGCCCGAAGGCGAGTACAGGTCGAGTTCATCGATGGTGCGGCCGACCGCTTCGAGCAGATGCGGCCAGGCCTTCAAGGCCTTCGAAGTAACGCCACCGCCACAGGCCTTAGGCTCGCCCGGCGGGCGCCCATCGAACAGGGCGACCCGCACGCCCACGCGCGCAAGGCGTTCAGCCGCGAAAGACCCGGCAGGCCCCGCGCCAACGATCAGGACATCGAAACGATCCATGAGGTGCACATCATAAACCCGTTTTGCGAGCCCTTGCTAACGCCCGGGCTTCCAGGGCGTGTCAGAAGCCCGACCGTCAGGGAGGGCCAGAGGCGCGAGCACTTATCACGAAAGGGAAAGGGTGTTCCGCGGCTCTTTGACCATCGATTGGCCACCAATACGACTGTCGCCCTTGCTTACGCGCGGGCTTCTGACACAATCGCGTCAGTGCTAGAATCACTTCGTTCACTAATAATCAGATTTCCCTCGCTGATCCTCCAAGGCCACTGTGGTTGAGTTATGGCCCACACGAGCTCAGTAGTTTTTGCCGGCATTGCCCCGCATCCTCCAATTATGGTTCCAGAGGTAGGGCGCGAGGCGATTGCCGACGTGCGCAGCTCGATCAACGCAATGGCTGAGCTGACTGAGCGCGTCATAGCCAGCGGCGCCGAAACCATCATCCTGATTTCACCACACGCACCGCTCGAGTCGCAGGCTTTTGTCGCCTATGACGGCCCCCGGCTCTATGGAGACTTCGCCAGCTTTCGCGCTCCGGCCGCCGCGGTTTCCGCGGAGCTGGATGATGAATTGCTTGCCGAGATTACCCGTGCGGCCGCCGCAGAGAGTCTCCTGACGCTCAGAATTAGAGGACGCGAACTGGATCACGGCACCGCGGTGCCGCTCTACTTTCTGCAACGAAACGGCTGGAGCGGCCGCGTCGTCGCGCTGGGTTATAGCTTTCTCTCGAACGAAGATCACGTTCGCTTCGGTAAATGCATCCGTGCAGCTGTCGATAAATTGGGCCGGCCCGTTGCGTTTATCGCCAGCGGAGATCTCAGTCACCGGTTGAAGCCGGAAGCACCGGCGGGCTTCAATCCGCAAGCACATCTGTTCGATGAAGAAGTAGTCGACGCGATTCGCAGTTGCGCCACCAGACGCATCGTCGACCTCGACCCGGAACTGCGCCGCCTCGCCGGCGAATGTGGTTATCGATCGATGCTGGTTGCGATTGGCGCCGGGGAAGGGCTCGATCAGTCCTGCGAACTTTTCAGTTACGAGGCGCCGTTTGGTGTCGGTTATCTGGTAGCGCAATTGTTCAGGTCAGAACCGCCTGCGGTAGCGGGCGGTTTAAGTGATATGACGAGTACCGCAGCACGGAGCGCGGACATCCCGTCCGCCGAGCGCGTGCAGCGCGCGCAGTCTGAGTCAGTACCACCTGCGTCGGCGGGTGGGCCAGAAACTCCTGCGGACACTAGCCATTCAACCGGCGCCGAGCTTCCCGCTCTCGCTCGCCGAGTTATCGAGACCTTCATCACCAGGGGCGAGGTCATCGCAACTCCCGAAAATCCTTCCGAGCTTCTTAAGGCAAGAGCCGCCTGTTTCGTTTCTATCAAGACCCGTGCAGGAGACTTGCGCGGCTGCATCGGCACAATTGAGCCGGTGAAGGGCACGCTTGCGGAAGAGCTAATCGCCAACGCGGTCAGCGCCGCTACGCGTGACCCGCGTTTTCCACCGGTCCGCGCGGATGAGTTACCTGCGTTGAAGTATTCAGTCGACGTGCTTTCGGCACCGGAACCTACAACGATCGAAAACCTGGATCCAAATGTTTATGGCGTGATCGTGGAAGATGCGAACGGCGTTCGGAGAGGTCTGCTGCTGCCGCATCTTGAAGGAATTGACACGGCCGCCCGTCAGGTAGAGATCGCTTCCCGCAAAGCCGGAATTCCGACGGGATCTGAAGTTAAGCTTTGGCGCTTTCGCGCGGATAGATATGGAGAAGAGTAGCGAGTTGCCAACTCGCGCAACGCAGTTAGATATCCAAGTTTCTGACGTCCAGCGCGTTGTCTTCGATGAACTTGCGGCGCGGTTCGACGGCGTCGCCCATCAGAATCGAAAAAATATCGTCAGTTTCGACTGCATCATCAATCCTGACTTGTAACAACGTACGCTTCTCAGGGTTCATGGTTGTTTCCCAGAGCTGCTCCGGATTCATTTCGCCTAATCCCTTATAGCGCTGAATCGACAGATCCTTCTTGGCTGCGGCCAGGACCCTCTGCAACAACTCCTCACGCGTCGGGATCTCTTCGCTGGTCCCATTCGTACCGGTGATAAAGGGTGGCGCCAGATCGTCTTCCAGAGTCATGTAAAGTTCGACGGCCTTTTGAAACTCAACATAGCTGGCAAAGTTCCAATCGACCGATACACCTACCCCTGAAGTGGTCGTAGTTTCAATCTCCCACAAGCCGTGTTCTTCATCGGTCGAGAGTTCAGTTTTGAAGCCCGCCTTGGCTAATTTTCCCTCTACTTTAGCCATCAGGTCGCCATCCTGAAAGATGCTGCGCAACGTAGCCCCTTGCTTGCGCCACACACCTTTCTTTCCGGCAAAGGCCTCCAGAAGTATGTCGAGCAGGTGAAAGTCGCCGGCGAGCCGGCGCACGGTGCGCTCGCAGTAACGTTTCAGTTCGACAAGCTTTTCCAACGAGAGAGCGAGCTCTTTGCCTTCAATGTCCTTCTTTGCTCCGACTGACTTTACCGTCATGTCCGCGGTCGCCATGCGCATCAGATAACGGGTCATCAAGCCTTCGTCTTTGATGTATTCTTCCTTCTTCCCACGCTTCACCTTAAACAAAGGAGGCTGGGCTATGTAGACATAGCCCTTCTCAACCAGCTCGGCCATTTGCCGATAGAAAAAAGTGAGCAGGAGCGTACGGATGTGCGAACCGTCCACGTCAGCGTCAGTCATCAGAATGATTTTGTGGTAACGCAGTTTGCTCGCATCAAAATCTTCTTTACCAATGCCGGTGCCGAGCGCGGTGATCAGGGATTTGATCTCGCTGTGGCCGAGCATCTTGTCGAAACGCGCTTTTTCCACGTTCAGGATTTTTCCCTTAAGCGGAAGGATGGCCTGGTTCTTGCGATCGCGGCCCTGCTTGGCTGAACCGCCGGCCGAATCGCCCTCGACAATATAGATTTCCGACAGCGCCGGATCGCGCTCCTGACAGTCAGCGAGCTTACCAGGCAACATCGTCGAACCCATGGCGCCTTTGCGGACAATCTCGCGGGCCTTGCGGGCCGCGTCACGCGCGCGCGCGGCATCGAGTGACTTGCCCACGATACGTCGAGCCACTGTGGGATTCTGCTCGAGATACTCCGTCAGGCGATCGTTAAGAAACGACTCGACGGCGCCTTTGACGTCAGAGTTGAGCTTGCCTTTGGTCTGGCCTTCGAACTGCGGTTGCGGAAGCTTGACCGAGATAACCGCAACCAGGCCTTCGCGCACGTCATCACCGGTGAGCGAAGTCTTGAAGTTCTTTGCCAGGCCCGACGACTGAGCATAGGCGTTGATTGTGCGAGTGAACGCCGAACGAAATCCCGAAAGGTGAGTGCCGCCGTCGACCGTGTTGATGTTGTTGGCGAACGAATAGACCTTTTCGTCATAGCCATCGTTGTACTGAATGGCCACTTCGATCGAAAGTACGTCGCTGACCTTCTCGAAATAAATCGGTTTGTCGTGCAGCACGCTCTTGTTCTTGTTGAGGTGCTTAACGAACTCAGCGATGCCGCCGCGATAATAAAACTCGTGCGACTTCTCAGGCTCCTCACGCTCGTCATGAATCGTGATGCGAATGCCCTTATTGAGAAAGGCCTTTTCGCGTAAACGTTCTGACAGTTTGTCGAAACTGAATTCAATCGTATCGAAAATCTGGGGGTCAGGTTTGAAGGTGATCTTCGTGCCGCGTTTTCGCGTCTTGCCGGTCTGTTCCAAACGCCCTTCGGCTACACCCCGAACGTACTCTTGTTCGTAAGTTTTTCCGTCCCTCCAGATTTCAACGTGGAGCCATTCAGAAAGAAAATTCACCACTGAAACACCGACGCCATGTAATCCTCCGGAAACTTTATAAGCATTCGAGTCGAACTTGCCGCCGGCATGTAACTTTGTCATCACGACTTCGGCAGCCGAGCGCTTTTCCTTCTTCATCATGTCAACGGGAATGCCGCGGCCGTTGTCTATGACCGTAATCGAGTTATCGAGATGGATAGTTACCTCGACGAGGTCACAGTACCCTGCCAACGCTTCGTCGATGGAGTTATCAACTACTTCGTAAACCAGGTGATGAAGGCCCAACTCTCCGGTCGATCCGATGTACATCGCCGGTCGTTTGCGCACGGCATCGCGTCCTTCCAAAACGGCGATCGAAGACGAGTCGTATGTTTCTTTTTTATTCTTCAGTTTTGATGATGGTGTTGCCAATTCTTCCTTACCTTCATTTCCGTTATCGCTATTTTCAGATGACATTTGCTGCCCTTGTAACTGCCGCATTCAAAGACGTCTCTTCCCTCACCGCGCCTTCGCAAACCTCAAAGAATTTCGCTCGTTGACTAAATCGCTCGAAGTGGCTCTTCTTGGAAGTAGTAAGGAAAGTTTGCGTGCGTCCATCCAGGTAATCCAGCAACCGCTCAATCCGGTTTCCATCGAGTTCAGCGTCGGCATCATCGACGAGGAAAATCGGATAATCTTGATGCTTGGAATGATACACTGAAATCGCCGCTAAATCAAGCGTTATCAATGCACTACGCTGTTGACCGGAGCTGCCAAAACTACGCAGATCCCGGTCCCCGAAAAGGACGTTCAAGTCGTCGCGATGAGGCCCGATCAAACAGGCTCCGGCAAACACCTCGGCCTGCATCCGAGCCTTCAGGCGTTCGGCGATCAAACCCTCGTAATCGCTCAGATCCCCTTTCCCTTCCAACGACGATACGTATCGGATAGATATCCTGTCGCCAAACAGACTGTGCTCAAGCGCGTCATTCAGAAAAATCACATAGTCAGTGCGGGCCCTGTGAACCTGTGCACTTAGACTAACCAGTTGGCCGTTCCACGGCTCCAAAAGTTCGACCAGTTCTTCTAATTGGACGCGGTCCTCAGCTGTTTGTTGTAGGAGTCTCTTCTTTTGTTTGATTATCTTGTTATAGTTGCTGAGCGTCTGGACATATGGAGGATGCAGAGAGATTGCACCACGATCGATGAAATTACGGCGCGCTTCCGGGCCTCCGCGTATTACCTCTAGTTCGTCGGCAGTGAAACATACGGCATGAAGTTGCGCCGCGTAACGCGCCAGAGATTCTCGCTTGCCGTTAACCAGAGTTTGTCTTGAGCTTGCCTGAAGATGGACTTCTAGTTCGCGTTCAATGCCACTGCCCCGGGCGACTGTTCCCAGGATTGAAGCCGCACTCTCAGTGAAGTTTATCGTCTCGTGAAGCTGCCGCGTGCGAAAAGACTTTGCGTAGGCGAGAAGATAGATCGCTTCCAGCCAATTTGTTTTACCCTGGCCGTTGTTACCGTAGAGAATATTAATGCCACTTCCACAGTCGACGGACCCGTGAAGGTTTCTGAAGCTCTCAGCCCGGATCGATTTAAGCAACACATCGAAATTTTACCACACGCTTCGGTCCGGCCCGACGCGACCGTCGGCAATCCTGAAAACAAAACGAGCGCCATTATGAAGTGGCGCACGCACGAAAAACCTATTTGCTCCTTGAGCACGTCTGTCCTTTGAGAAGTGAGTTTTACAATCTCATGGGCATGACTACGTATCTATAATCCTGCTTTTCTTCCGCGACCGGCCGCAACTGCGCCTGTGAATTTCCATCCTTGAACTCAAAGGCGATTTTTTCTGTTCCGACAACGTTCAGAAAATCCTGAAGATATTGCGCGTTGAAACCAATCTCAGTTTCTTCGCCGGTGAAATCGGTTCCCACGGTTTCGCGCGCTTCGCCTTCTTCGGCGTTCTGTGAACTTATCAACAACTGTTCCTTGCTCAGACGAAAGCGCACCGCGTGCGAACGATCATCGGCCATTAAAGCCACCCGCCGGATAGCTTGATTTAGCGATAGGGTGTCGAAAACAGCAGACTGATCGTTGTTCTTCGGCATCACCATTTCATAGTTCGGAAACTGCCCCGATAACAACCTCGAGATCAAAAGCCTTGATCCCACCTGAAAGTAGACATGATTTTCATCAGCTCCCAGACTTATTTCGCCTTCGAAATCAGATGTTAGTTTATTGAGTTCGGCCAGCGTCTTTCGCGGTATCAGCACGTCCAGGCTTCCATTCAGCAATTCCTGATCGACCTCGTTGGTCGAGACAAACGCCAGTCGGTGGCCGTCGGTGGTCACCATCTTGACGCCTTGTTTATCGAGTTCAAATTTCGCCCCGGAAAGGGTGTAGCGTCCCTCTTCCTGCGTGATTGCGAAGATGGTCCGGTCAATTAGGAGCTTAACCAGCGAAGCCGGCAATTTTAGGGGTGTCGATTTGAAACCGGGTAATTCAGGAAACGTGTCTTTTGAGATTCCCGGCAGTCTGAACCTTGACCGATCGCACTCAACCGTAACCCATTCATTTTCTTCCTTCCGAAAGCTGACCGGAGCATCGGGGAGTAGTCTGGCAATATCGAACAGTTTTCGAGCTTGAACACAGATTGCTCCTTGAGACGATATTTCCTGCGCGTCTGCATCGCATCTGATCGTAACATCCAAATCAGTCCCGCTAATTCTGATCGCGCTCTCACCCGCTGACTCGATCAAAATGTTCGCTAAAACAGGAATCGTATTCTTTCGCTCTACTATTCCCTGGACGAAAGCCAGCTCTTTTTGCAGCGCGCTCCGCTCCATCACAAATTGCATTGATCTTACTCCCTCAATTTTTCTTTCTTATACCACACTTTTCGGTTCTGTCTTTCGCAATGCACAGGCTTCTGGTTATAACTAAGGGAAATTTTTGATCTGAGAATCTTTAGTAATAGTAGTATTGGCCTGTGGAACTGTGAAAAGCTTAACTAACCGTTGAATCCGTAGACCCTTAGAAATTATGATGAGTCGAAGATACCATTGTGAAAGATGTTCAGATTACCTTCTTACAGTTCTGATTCCACACAAGGGTCGAAAGTTTTTAACTTCGCTTTGTGGAAATCAACCTTAAAGTTGAGCCCTTCTTTGTTCTACTGAGCACCAAGGCTCTCAGTTAGTCGCCTTACTACAGTACTCAGATCTGGATCGGTAGTTAGCAGGCTGTCAATTTTTTCCACAGAGTGAATAACTGTGGTGTGATGCTTGCCGCCAAATTCCCGCGCAATCTCCGGATAGCTTTTTTTGGTAAGACGTTTGCACAGATACATGGCTACCTGTCTGGGTACCAGGACGTGTCGAACATTTGACCGCGCCCTGAGATTGTCAACGGTCAACTTATAATGATCCGCTACCGCCTTCTGTATTCGAGCAATGGATACTGGATTGTCGTCAGACCGACGTGACACGCCACGCATAGCTTCCTGTGCGAGCGTCTTTGTCAGAGGCAAACCTCTGAGAGAGGCCATCGCGAGAACGCGAATCAGAGACCCCTCAAGTTCGCGAATATTGTGTTTGCTGTTGCTTGCCAGAAAAAGAGCCACATCGTCAGGAAGTTCCGCGCGCTGAATTTCTGCTTTGCGACGAAGGATTGCGATCTTGGTCTCCAAATCCGGGGGCTCCAAATCGGCGATTAGGCCCCACTCAAAGCGCGAATGAAGACGCTCCTCAATTTCTGGTATCTCTCGAGGCGGACAGTCAGAAGTGAGAACGATCTGCTTCTGACCATCATACAACGCATTAAACGTATGGAAGAACTCTTCCTGAGTGCGCTCTTTGCCGGCAATGAATTGAATATCGTCAATTAGAAGAACATCAATCGATCGATACCTTTCGCGGAAAACGTGTGTCTTGTCATAACCGTACCGTATCGCATTGATCAACTCATTCATGAAACGTTCGAGGGAGACATACGCTACCTGCAACTTTGGATTGCTTTTCTTTATCGCGTGACCAGTGGCCTGGACCAGGTGAGTTTTGCCCAGACCTACACCACCGTAGAGGTAGAGAGGGTTGTATGTCTTGCCCGGAGCCTCTGCCACGGCTTGCGCCGCAGCGTGGGCAAATCGATTGCAGGACGCCACCACAAACGTATCGAAAGAATATTTCTCATTCAGGGGCGACGAGGAAACGCCGGGCAAGTCGACAGCAGTTGTTTCTAACGGTTGCGTTGAGTCCGCCTCTGAATCCTTCAAAGCTACCGTGGCTACAGTCTCAAGATTCCCCTCGCGATCTTTCTTACGCGGAATCATCCACTCGATGCGGCCTCCGTCCAACTTCAACTCGAGCAGCGCTTCATCAAGCGCAGTTGCATAGGTCGACATAATCCAGTCGCGCACCGCAGAATTCGGCGCCGCAATTCGCACGACTCCGTCTCTCTGGTTACTCGAAACAGTAAGCGGCTGGAACCACGTCTCAAAGGCCTGTTTGCTCAACCGGCGCCGCAAGGCGGTCAGGAAAGTATCTGAAGGGGGACTATCGCTCTGTAGAATCATGAAAGGAAATAACGCGCACTACAAGGTACAACTAACGCCAAGCCCCCAAGCGGTTTGTAGTCGGATATACGCAGGTAATATGGATCACTCTTGAACGAAACCTGACGCTAACACATCGGTTCGCGGGGTGGCAAGAAAAACACATCGGAAACTTTGTTACGGTCGACGACCAACGAAACCAGGGCCGTCGAGCCTGTGCGAGTGAGGGGAGAAAGAGAGTTAAGGTTAATAATTGCCTAAAAGAGAATTACATGGATTACCCATTGGCGGATGCGGCGGCTGGATTCGCCACCGAGTCGTTCCTGGAAAGTAGCGTATCGTAGATCCTGCTTAGGTCCGAGTCGCTGTAGTACTCAATTTCAATCCTGCCGGGAGAGCCGGGCTTTGCGGGCAAGATTCGCACTTGGGTACCTAAGTATCTCCTGAGTTTGACTTCAGCGGAACGGACATTGGGGTCTGGACTAGGAATAGAGACATTTGCTTTTTGACGATGGTCTTGGAAAGCGTGCTTAATGCGGCGCTCAGTTTCGCGGACAGACCAGTTGTGCTTAACGATCTTCTGCGCGAAACGTCGTTGCAAGATAACGTCCTCACTCAGCCCAAGCAGCGCCCGCGCGTGTCCGAACGTCAATTTCTCGCTCTCAAGGAGACTTTGGATCTCGGTCGGCAGTTTGAGAATACGCAGATAGTTGGTGATGAAACTGCGGTCGCGGCCGATGCGACGCGCGACGTCGTCCTGGGTGAGATTGAGTGATTCGATTAACCGCTTGTAGGCGTTGGCCTCTTCGATGGGGTTTAGTTCTTGCCGCTGAATGTTCTCAATCAGCGCCAGCTCAAGTAAACGCTCATCAGGAATGTCGCGAACGATTGCCGGTATTCGCGATAGGCCTGCCAGTTGCGCTGCGCGCCAACGTCGCTCTCCGGCGACGAGTTCAAACAGCCCACCACGCCGTCGAACGAGGAGTGGCTGGATGATGCCACTCGTGCGGATGGATTGCGCAAGCTCCTGGAGCTTATCCTGTTGAAAACTGGTTCGAGGTTGTTGTTCGCTCGGTCGGATAAGATCTATCTGAATCTCACGGATTTCTTCGCTATCCGCTGGCGACGAATCTGTCGGGAGCAGGGCGCTCAGTCCCCGGCCCAACGGTCGTTTGGTCATGTGCCAGGACCTCCTTCGCAAGTTGAAAATAGGATTCGGCCCCGCGAGAGCGCGGGTCGTAGAAACTCACCGGCTGGCCGTGACTGGGAGCCTCGGCTAGCCTGACGTTGCGGGGGATTGCCGTTTGAAATACCAGACTGCCGTAGAAGCTTCTCAAGTCAGCGGCCACTGCGGGCGAAAGGTTTGTCCGCTCGTCATACATAGTGAGCAACAGCCCTTCGATTTTGAGATCCGGGTTTATCGCCCGGCGTATGCGGCTTAAGGTATTGAAGAGATCCGACACACCTTCGAGCGCATAATATTCACACTGTATCGGTATCAGCAGGGAATCAGCCGCAGCAAGTCCATTCAGAGTGAGGAGATTGAGCGCGGGAGGACAATCAACAAGTATGAAGTCGTAAGAATCGAGGAGCGACACCAGGGCCTTTTTGAGTACGAGTTCGCGCGCGGGAAAATCGATCATTTCAATCTCGGCACCAGCGAGGTTCCTGTCAGACGGGACGATTTGAAGGCCAAATTCGGTTGAAAGAATCGTATTTTGAATCGGCTCGTCGAGTACTAACACATGATATGAAGTCCTCTGAGAGGAAACCTTGACGATTCCCAAGCCAGAAGTAGCGTTGGCTTGGGGATCAATATCGATAAGGAGAATTCGGTTTTCTAGCTGGGCCAGAGAAGCCGCGAGGTTGATGGCGGTCGTGGTTTTACCGACACCGCCTTTTTGATTCGCAATGGCTATGATCTTTGCCATTCACACAGCCTGCAAGCTAGTGGACAATGGGACGGCAAACAGTAGCATAGACGGCAAACAGTAGCATAAAGGTAAGCCGGACGCCACCGGTTTAAGTTTGGGGTTACCAACAGAGAAGTTGGGCAGGGGCGATGTTTCACGTGAAACGCAAATCTTGACGGAACCGGCACTTCCGATTTGCTATGTCTGCGGTGCTCCAATCGACCGCTGACCCGCAGTAAGATGAACGAGGAGGTTAGACAGGGCCGCCGGAGTCATTCCCGGAACCTGTCGGGCTTGCCCGAAACTCTCCGGCCGAGCCCTTTCGAGCCGCTCGACAATTTCGTGTGATAGGCTACCTACCGCTCGGAAGGAGAAAGCCGCGGGAATCTTCAGGCTGTCATGCTGGTTCAGACGGCGAATCGTAACGGCCTGAGTGTCCAGATAGCCTGCGTAGAGATGATCCGCCAGGGCAGTTTCAAGATCGCCCATTTGAATTTCGGTACGCACATCCGGTGGGATAAGGTTCATCACAATACGAGCATTAATGTTTGGACGCAACGCCAACTCTGCTAATGTTAGTGAGTCTCCCAATTCCTGTCCTGCGAGCTCCCTAAAATGCGAATATTGCTGGTCTGAACGACGGAGTCTAGTCTCTCTGAGGGCTGTCCGGACTCGAGCCAAACGAGCCCGCCTTTGATTAAAACGTTCCCAGTCCGAATCCCCTACCAGCCCCAGGTCACGACCTTTTGGCTCCAGCCGATCATCGGCATTATCGTGTCTAAGTGCTAAACGGTATTCAGAGCGGGAAGTGAACATCCGATAGGGCTCGTCCACTCCGTTGGTTATTAGATCGTCTACCAGCACGCCTATGTAGGACTCGCGGCGATCTAGTCGAAATGGCGGCCTGCCGGCAGCAGTCAACGCCGCGTTTATGCCCGCCAGCAAGCCCTGACAAGCTGCCTCTTCGTAGCCGGTTGTTCCGTTGATCTGGCCAGCCAGGAATAGCCCCTTTAACTTTGCCGTTTCCAGGAACGGCGAAAGCTCCCTCGGATCTACGAAGTCATACTCAATCGCATAGCCCGGCCGAATTACCTGCGCGCGCTCGAATCCGGGAATCAGGCTGACTAGTTGCTGCTGGAGTTGTGCTGGGAGCGAAGTAGAGAACCCGTTGAGATAGACCTCGTTAGTCGCATAGCCCTCAGGCTCTATGAAGAGCTGGTGTCGCGTCTTGTCCGGGAACTTCACTACTTTGTCCTCGATCGAAGGGCAGTAGCGAGGGCCTGCACCGGTGATCTTGCCCGAATAAAGAGGCGATTCGTGGAGGTTCTCGCGAATCGCCTGGTGAACCTGTTCGGTCGTATAGGCAAGATGGCAATTCAACTGCCGCTGTCGGATCTCGTCAGTTGCGAAAGAGAAAGGTACGGCATGCTCGTCGGGTGGTTGTGGTTCAAAAGCCTCCCAATCGACAGTGCGCCCATCAAGTCGCGGGGGCGTGCCCGTCTTTAACCGGCCGACGCGAAAGCCGAGGCGCTTGAGTGCCTCAGC
>Ga0137409_10005478_pt1 | contig 13220 bp, 12 predicted proteins | sample CZODoug1_16funga_FD_122059 | JGI IMG/M metagenome (GOLD analysis project Ga0137409, IMG submission 122059) | Vadose zone soil fungal communities from Angelo Coast Range Reserve, California, USA - CZODoug1_16fungal (Hybrid Assembly) | ecosystem: Environmental > Terrestrial > Soil > Vadose zone...
CCGTCGGATGGGCTTTTGAGACGTTGACGAGTTCGAAGGCATGTCCTCTCCGCTGTGGGTGATTGCGACTGGACGCTACGCAGCGGCCCTGGCAGCCGATTCGAATGACTGCGTTCCACCCCCACCATGCCTCCTCGTTCTGCTCAAGATCTCTCGCGCACCGGTGAATCTCCTCGGCACAACGGAGCAAGTTGCGGGCCAGTTGCAGCCGGGTCTCGCCGTGACGCCGCCTGCTGGCGATCCGCCCGCGAACGTAAGCCAGAGAGGCTGCACCGATGGCCCGTTCCCGGCGGGAGGGAATGGCGATTACGAACAATCGTAAAGCAGTCTCGGGATTTCGTACTTGGCGCGCTCGCCGGAGACCGTGCAGGTCTCAGTGCCGCTTGAAGCGCCGCCTATCGATCTTGAGCCTGTGGATCTTGGAGTAGAGCGTCGTTGCAGGCATTCCCAGCTTCACCGCAGCGCCAGAGGACCCCGAAACCTTCCCGCCACTTTCCGCCAGCGCAGCTTCGATGAGCTTCGTTTCCTCGCCGATCAGCTGCTCGTCGAGCGTACGTTGCTTCGGCTCCTTCGCGAGCGGGCGCGAAGCGAGCCAATGCTCGTCCACCGAGAATTCTTTCGTGTCACAGACGATCACCGACCGCTCGATGACGTTTTGCAGCTCGCGGATGTTTCCAGGCCAGTCGTACGACTGCAGCAGGTCGAGGTTCGTCTTGTTGATGTGGCGGAACCTCTTTCCAGCCTGGGTCGCGAAACGCTCGATGAAGTACTCGACCAGGAGGGGAATGTCTTCGCGCCGTTCACGCAAGGAAGGCATGTGGATGGGAAACACGCTCAAGCGGTAGAACAGGTCGCGCCGGAAGGCGCCGGCGTTCATCGCCGCGTCCAGATCGACGTTCGTGGTGGCGATCACGCGCACGTCGTTCGAGATCGACTGGGTGCCTCCCACCCGCTCGAATCGGCGCTCCTGGAGAACACGCAACAGGGCCACCTGAATCTCGGGCGGGATTTCCCCTACCTCGTCGAGGAACAACGTGCCGCCTTCGGCCAACTCGAAGCGTCCCACCCTGCGTTGCAGCGCTCCGGTGAACGCGCCTTTCTCATGACCAAACAGCTCCGAGGCGATCAAGTCCTTGGGAATGGCGGCACAGTTCACAGCCACGAAGGGCCGCAACGATCTCGGCGATCGTCGATGAATCGCGCGGGCGATGAGCTCCTTCCCGGTCCCCGTCTCTCCGGTGATGAGCGCCCTCGAGTCCGTAGGAGCTACCTTGCACACGCGCGAAAGCACCGCCTGCAAGGGAGGCGAGCTGCCGACGATGTCCTCGAACATCGACGCTTTGTCGACTTCTTCGCGGAGCGCGACGTTTTCCTGGAAGAGCCGATCGCGCAGCGCCCGGCTCTCCTCCAACGCTTTCTTCCAGGCAGTGATGTCCTGTGCGGCTCCGACGAGCTCGACATCGCCCGAGTCGTCCTTCATCGTATCGGCGACCACGTGGATGTGCTTGAGGGAGCCGTCGGACATCACGAGGCGAACCGCGAGGTCCAGGCCCGCTCCGCTCCGGCCGGCTTCGTCCACCGCCTGTCGCACGAGCGCAACATCCTCCGGATGGATCCGCTGCAACGCGTTTTCCAGGCTCGACTTCGCCGTCTCGTCGAGCCCCAGCAGGCGAACCGTCTCCTTTGACCAGCCGATCTCCTCGGCCTGCCCGGACGAAATACGCATTGCGCAGGTGCCGGTATGAGTCAGACGTTGAGCCTGCGCGAGGTATGCCTCGCTTCGACGCAACGACGCGGAAATGGTGTCGAGGACCCGCCGGAGTTCCTGCTCGGCTTGCTGCGTCTTCGACTGGGCCTGCTTCAGATCGGCGTAGAGCTGGGCGTTGTCCAGCGAAATCGCCGCCTGCGAGGCCAGCAACCCCAGCGCCTCCATTCTCGCCTGCGTGAACGCCTGAGGGCTGAGGCTGTTTTCGAGATAGAGCACGCCTTTCAGGCTGGCCTGTCTCAAGAGCGGCAAGCACAGGACGGAGCGGCAGCGCTTCTGGATGATGTAGGGATCCGCCGAGAACGGGTGCTGGGTCGAAGCATCGTCGAGGATCACGGTTTCCTGCGTGCGGACGACGTACCGGAGCATCGACTCCGGGATCTGGGCGGCGCCCAGGCCTGCCTGGCGGAGACTGACGGTGACCCGCTCCCGGCCCATGATGGCCTCCGCCTCGACGCGAGGTTCGTCGCCTCCCACGAGGAACAGGAGCCCTCTGTCGGCGCCCGCATGCTCGACCGCACTCACCGTCAATCTCTCGATCAGGCGTTCGAGGACGATTTCACCTGATAGCAGCTGCGAGGCCTGGACCACGGTGGCCAGATCCAGCTGCTCGACGGGCGCTGCGATCCTGGTCGTCGGTCCGGCTCCCCAGCGGAGGTAACCCTTTTGCGCCTCGCGCTGCAGGTGCTGACCAGCCCTGTATAGCTCCTGCCCTTCGTCCATCGCTCCTCGAGTCTGAACTCTTGCTGACGTCCTGCGGGAACTCTCGAGCGGTTACACGCGCATGATGCCGCGCAGCTCGATGAAGTGTCCCCTCGGTCCGCTCGTGATGCAGAGCACAAGCGCCTCGCAACTCGGGCAGCGCAGCACGGAACCCATCGCTCCGCCGTAGAGGTGCAGCGCCCCCACCGGCGAAACCCTTCCGCAGCCCTCGCAGGTGCAAGACGCGGTCGTCATCTCGACCGCGAAGATCTCCTGCAGGACGCCCGCGGCGCCGTTGCCGTCCAACCGGAAAACATCCTCACCCATCATGAACCACCCCCTGTAGGGCCGAAGCGCTCGGTCCATATCCGTTCAGGCGCGTGGCCGAGCGAAACGAGCAGAGTGGCGGTCGACTCGACCATCGGCGTCGGCCCACAGACGTACGCGATCGGCCGTGCGTCGGGTCCGGTCAGGATCTCGAGGAGCATCTCGCGATCGATCCGCCGGGTGTAACCCCGCCAGCCCGCAGGCGCACCGCGGGTCAATGTGTGCGTCACGTCCAGGCCGTCCCCTCGCGCCGCGAGGAGTGCGAGCTCGTCGCGGTAGATGACGTCGTCCGCCGAGCGCCACGAGCAGAGGAGGTGCATCGGGATGCGACTCGCCTGCGCGGCGCGATGCCGGACCATCGCCATGAGCGGCACGACGCCGCTGCCACCGGCGACAAGCGCAAGCGGACCTCCCCGCTCCACGGTCCACGTGAAGTACCCCCCGAGCGGCCCACGCAACTCGATTTGGTCGCCCGCCCGCAACTCGCCCGTCAGGAACGTCGAGACCTCGCCGTCTTCGAGGCGCTCGACCGTGAGCGCGATACCGTCCTCCTCGGGCGGCGATGCGATGGAGTAACTGCGCTGTGCCTGGTATCCATCCTCCGCCGTGAGCCGTACGTCTACGTGCTGGCCGGGCAGGTGTTTTCGCCAACCCGGGACGGCGAGCCGAATCGTTTTCACACGCGGCGTTTCCGCCGCGATCTGCAGTACCTCCGCGGAAAGCCACCGGATGGGCGACGCTCGCACGCTCAGTCTCCTGCGTAGCGTTCCTCCTTCCAAGGATCTCCACGGAGATGGTACCCGTGCGTCTCCCAAAAGCCGGGCTCGTTATCCTCCATGAAGGCGAGCCCGCGCACCCACTTCGAGGACTTCCAGAAATACAGGTGCGGCACGAGCAGCCGAGCGGGGCCCCCGTGCTCCGGCTCGATAGGAGCCCCATCGTACTCGTACGCGACCAGTCCGCGCCCGTCGAGCAGATCCTCTAGCGCCAGGTTCGTCGTGTACCCGCCGTCGCAGAACGCCGTGAGGTAGGGTGTGGGCGGGGCCAGGCCAGCGGCCTCGAGGAGGGCATCGATCGTGACCCCCTTCCATTGCGTATCGAGCTTGGACCACTTCGTTACGCAATGGATGTCCACCGTGACGGTGGACGAGGGCAGAGCAAGGAGATCCTTCCAGCGCCAGGTCGCGAGCTCCTTCTCGTGGACATCCCGCAGTCCGAATGACCAGGCATCGAGTGGTGTGCGCGGGGTCGGGCCGGCCGACAGGACCGGGAAGTCGTTCGTGACGTACTGACCGGGGGGAACTCGCGAGGGGTCACTGCGCAGCCGAGTGCTCTTGAATCCTCGCGTTATCATCACAAACCTCCGCTCGTTGATCGAGTGCGATCGTAAAAGGATGCGGGGTGTCTGCCCAATATACCTTGGTATATGAGTGGCAGGACGCCATCAGCCGGCCCCCTGGCCGCTTGTTGACTGGTCCGAGAAGCCGGCCTGCTGAAGGCCGCGAAGAGAGTCGCAGCGACGACCCGGTGGGCCATCGGGTACCAGACCCCACGGCAGCCCAAGTCAGGGGTCGCCATGACGCTCTCCTTATTGAAGATCGGTCACTTCTTCCGAATCCTGAAGCGGCTGAGTGTCATCTCTGCGCCGGAGAGCAAACGAGGAGTGATCGATGAGGATCGGAATCATCGGCGCGGGAAGCGGGCGCCCCGCTCGCAGGTCTGAACCTCGTGCGCCTACCTTGATGCTTTGACTTTGGGGACGCCACCTTCCCGGTGAAGCGCCAATGCCAGCGGCCTCCGAGATCTCGATCCTCAGAGCCGGTACACGAGGAACCCGCCGAAGGTCAGTTGCAAGCGGCGTTCGATGAGCGGGCCGCGGGCTGCATCGCCGAGCAGGACCTCGGTACGGGCGAGGGATTGCACGGACCAATGCTGATCGACGGGGACGATGGCGTACAGCGCCAGCGAGGTGTCCCGCAGCCCGGCGCCGGCCGCAAATGTGGGAAGCGCCAAACCGTGCGAGAGAGCCGCCGCGGATTGACCCGCATCGACTCCGAAGTAGGACCGGGTGTAGCGCGCGTTCGCCCAGGTCACGGTGCCTGTAGCGGAAACAATCAGCCAGCGCCTCAGCGGCAGCGTGCCGGTCAGTCCGGCATCGACCACGGTTCCGTTGCCTGCGCCGAGCTGGCGGCGCACTCCGGCGAGGACAGCGACCGGGCCGACGACGTGCAGTTGCCCGAACAGCTTCAGGTCGGCTCCCGCCCCGATGTCGCCCCAACCGCGCAGGCGATCGCTGGACGAAGCCGTGCGGCCCAGGTCGGGCAGCAGTGCGACGCCGAGCCGTCCCTCGGGGACCGCGACGAGGTTCACGCCCAGCCCCGAGATCGGAGAGAGGAAGACCCGGTCCCGGTAGCGCAGGTCGAGGAACGGCAACGGTAGGATCTTGGTCGAGGCGGCGCCGGGATACGAAGGGTGGACGAGAGCGCCTCCGCCGAACGCGAAAGACCAGTCGGAGGGCAGCGGATGATCGAGCGGGGCGGCGCTCGCGATCTCCACCTGCTCAGCCGGACTGGCCGGGGCGGCCGCGACGACCAGCAATGCCAACGCAGCCGTGACTCGAGTCATCTGGGACCTCAGCCGCCGTGAAATCCCGCAAGGAGCTTCGATCTCGCCGGAGAGCTCGGTTGTACTCGTCCGAGTTGGGTCCCGCGATGAAATCGATTTGTGACGCCGGGAGGCTCGCTGCTATAACGGATTCAGCCGCGTCCGGCGGCCGCTCCGTTGCCGCGCTTGAGCAGCCGCTCGATCGTTTCCTCCAGCACATGGCGGTCGACGGGCTTGGTCACGTACGCGTCGAAGCCCGCCTCCCGCGCCCGCGCTTCGTCTCCGCGCATGGCCAGCGCGGTCACCGCGACGAGCGGAGTCGTCCCGAGCTCGGAGTCACCCTTCAATTCGCGGGCAGTGGCAAAGCCGTCCTTCCCCGGCATGGCGAGGTCGAGGAGGATGAGCGAGGGCCGCTCCCGTCGCGCCACTTCGGTCCCTTGCTCGCCGCTGTCGGCCTGGAGGACGCGGTAACCTTTCCGTTCGAGCATCGTCCGGATGAGCTCGCGGTTCAGGTCGTGGTCGTCGACCACCAGGATCGTCGGCCCTCCCTCGTGACGCCTGGCGGGCGCGGCGCCCGTCGCCCGCTGGACGGCGAGCAGCACGGAATCGCGCGTGAAGTCGCCTTTCTGGGCGAGCGAAAGCACGCGTTTCTCGATCCGCTGCCGGTCCGTGGGCGAAAGCGTCGCCGCGGTGAGCGCGATCACCGGCAATGTGCTCGTGCGCGGATCGGCGGCGAGCGCGTCGAGCACCTCGAACCCGGAAATGTCGGGAAGCAGCAGGTCGACGATGATCAACGCCGGTTGGCTGCGCTGCGCGATGTCGATGCCGTCGCGCCCGAGCCCGACCGTCTCGACCCGGAACCCGGCCGGGGCGAGAACGGAACGCAGGACGGACGCCACCACCGGATCGTCGTCGATGGCCAGCACCAGCGGCTGCGCGCCGTCGGACCGGGCCTGCGCGTGCCTGGACATGCTCTCGAGGAGCCTCTTGCGGTCCAGCGGCTTGACCAGGTAGTCGCTCGCGCCCAGCAGGAAGCCGCGCCTTTGCTCCGCGAGGACCGACTCGATCACCACCGGGATGTCGCGCGTCGCCGGATCGGCTTTGAGCCGTTCGAGCAGCTGCAAGCCATCCTCTCCATCCAGATCGAGGTCGAGCAGGATCGCCGCGGGCCGGAGGCGGTGGGCGAGCTCGAGCCCGTGTGCGGGAGTGCTCGCCTCGGCGAGGTCGTAGCCTGCGTCGTGCAGGTAGGCGCGAACGAGGCGCACGGTCGCCGCGTCATCCTCGATGAGCAGCACCAGGGGGCGCCCCTCGCCGTCCCCCTGCGCCGCCGGCGTGACCGCCCGGGCAGGAACGGCGGGGGCAGAACGCATCGCGCCGGCAGCCCACGGCGCGGCCGCCGCCACGCCGCGGATCGTGAACGAGAACGTGGATCCTCCTCCAGCCGCGCTCACGACCTCGATGGTGCCGCCGTGTTGCTCGACCAATCGCTTCGAGATGGCCAGACCGAGCCCGGTACCGTGGTGCTTCTTCACCAGGGCGCTCTCGCCCTGGACGAAGGGCTGGAAGAGGCGCCCGAGCAGCGTTTCGTCCATCCCGGGTCCTTCGTCGCGCACCCAGAACCGCACCGCGCCCGGCGCGTCGTCGGCACCCACGTGGATCGAGGAGCGCTCCGGGCTGAACTTGAGCGCATTCGAGAGCAGGTTGAGGAGCACCTGGCGCAGCTTGCCGCGATCGGCCAGGACTTCGGCGGACGCCGCGACCTGGGTCCGGATCTCGATCGTCCTTTGCAGCGCTTGAGGGCCGACCAGCGCGACCGCCTCGGCCACGGCGTCGCCGGGGGCGACCGGCTCCAGGTGCAGCTCCACCCGCCCGGCCTCGATCTTGGCCAGATCGAGGATGTCGTTGATCAGCGTCAAGAGATGTCTGCCGCTCGCGTGCACGTCGCCCACGAACTTGAAGTGGTCGGGCGAGAGCGATTGGCGCGCTTCCTCCAGCAGGAGCTCGGAGAACCCGATGATGGCGTTGAGCGGGGTGCGCAGCTCGTGCGACATGTTGGCGAGGAACTCGGACTTGAGCTGGTCCGCCCTCTGCACCTCGCGGTTCTTGGTCTCGAGGTCTTCCCGCTGCACCTGCAGCTCCTGCCTCTGGACCAGGAGCTCCTCGGCCTGCAGCCGGAGCTCCTCGTTGCGCCTCTCGAGTGCATCGTTGGCGACGTTCAGCGCCTCGGTCCGGTGCCGGACCTTGTTCTCGAGCTGGTCCCGCGCTCCCCTGAGGGACTCGACCATGGTGTTGAACGTGGCCCCGAGACGCCCCAGCTCGTCTCCGGAGTCCACCGGGACGCTCGCCCCCAGGTCGCCGGAGCGGATCGCATCCGCGGCGGAGGTCAGCGCGCGAACCGGCGCCACGGTCCAGCGCGCGAGGAACAGTCCCGCGACGATCGCGAGCAGCAGGATCGCGGCGTTGGTGGACAGGGTCTCGTTGATGAGCTGGCTGACGGGCGCGTCCAGCGTCCTCTCCGGCACCAGGAAGAACAGCGTCCACGGCACCCTCTGGAGCCGCTGGCCGACCGCGAGGTCGACGAGGTTGTTCGCGGGACTCGCTACCTGAAACGCCTCCCCGGCGGTTCCGTCGCGCACGCGCGAGAGCTCCTCCTCCACCGCGATCGGGCTCTGCAGCAGCTCGCGCGTCCGGTCCCCGAATCGCTTGTCCGACACGAACATCTCGATCGTAGCCGGATCGAGCGGCGCGGCCGGGTGGAAGATCTCCGTGGCCTTGAAGCTGTGCGCGACCCGGATCCCGTATTGGTCGAAGACGACCGAATAGCTGCCCGGCCCCGCGGTTCCGTCGCCTGCGCTGACCAGGTCCCAGAAGTCCTGGCCGCGCGCGACGACGAGGGCGACGCAGCTGACCTCGCCCGAGGCGGCCTTCATCGGCGCGGCGTACGCGATGGTCGGGATGGCGCCCGCCTCGGAGACCGAGATGAACAGCTCCGAGGTCACCGGCGAACCCGCCAACGCCGCCTGGAAATAGCGCCGGAAGCGGTAGTTCCTGCCCCGGATCGCAGGGAGGGTCGAGGCGATGACGGTGCCCTCCCGATCGAAGAGGGCAACCAGATGCGTCCTCGAATCGGTCCCCCGGAACACGGACAGCACGTCCTCGGCGGTGGAGATCGACTTCGCGCGATCTACCGGCGAGGCATGGCAGAAAGCATTCGGGAGAGGGAGCCGGGAGAGCCGGTCGGCGCTGCGCTGGAAGGTGAGGTGGAAATCGTCGATCCGATCGGCGAGATGCGTCGCCCGTGCCCGGAGCAGCGCGGTCGCCGACTGCCGGATCAGGGCGCGCGCGGTGCGGAACTCGATCATCGCCGTGATGACGAGCGGCAGGATCGACGCGGCGAGAAGGAGCGCCAGCATCTTGCGCCGGATCGGCCAGTCGCGAAGGCGAAGCAGCCGCGTCACGGGCTCGCCCTCCTGAACACGCCCGCTCCCGGCCGCACACCCGGATAGGGGGTGAACTGGCTGGTGGAATCCTCGGGCAGCGCTTCGGTGACGCCGATCACCAGGGCGCCTCCGGGCTCCAGGACCGCCGCTAGCCGATCGACGGCCTTGGCCCGCAGCGAAGCATCGAAGTACAGGAGCACGTTGCGGCAGAACACGACATGGAAGGCCGCGACGATCGCTTCCCTGGGAGCGAGCCGCGCCCCCATCAGGTCGTGCTGCGCGAAATGAACGCGGCCGCGGATCGGCTCGACTACGCGCCATCCGTCCGACCCCTCGGAGCGGAGGTAGAGCTTGCGCAGGTCCGGCGGGACCGCCTGCACCGCCGCATCGGAATACAGGCCTCTGCGAGCGACTTCGAGCGAGCGCTGGTCGAGGTCCGACGCGAGAACCTCGAAACCTCGCCCGCGCTGCCGCGCCGCCGCTTCGGCGAGGATCATCGCCAGCGTGTAGGCTTCCTCGCCAGTCGCGGTGCCCACCACCCACGCCCGCAGGACGCCGCTCGCGGCCGGGAGCGCAGGCAGCACGCTTTCGGTCAGCTCGCGGAAGACCCAGCCGTCCCGGAAGAACTCCGTGACCGGGACGACGAGCGATTCCACCAGCCGGTCGATCTCCTCTCGCTCGGCGATCAGCCTGGCGTGATAGGTGGCCAGATCCACGCACCCGGCTGCGCGCATCCGGGACTCGAGCCGGTTCCACAAAGTGTCCGGCCGGTAATCGCGGAAATCGATCCCGCGCCGGTCGGCGACGACGGCCAGGATGCGCTGGAAAGCGCCGTCGGCCGCCGCCGTTCCCGGGTCGCGCACCTAGCCTTCGGCTTCTGGGACGGTCATCCCGGCCGCTTGGAGCGCCTTGCGCAGCTCGGCCTTGGCCACCGCCTTGGCCATCGCATCTTGCGGCAGGACCAGCTTCCGGCGAACCAGCTCCAGCAGGGCGTCGTTGAGCGTCTGCATCCCGTGGGACCGGCCGACCTGCATCACCGAGGGGAGCTGGAACGTCTTCCCCTCCCGGATCAGGTTGGAGACCGCTCCGTTGCCGAGCAGGATCTCCATGGCCGGCACGCGCCCGCCGCCGATCTTCTTGCAGAGCGTCTGCGCGACGACGCCCTTCAGCGACTCGGACAGCATCGTCCGCACCTGGGCCTGGCGATCGGCTGGGAACTGGTCGATGATCCGGTCGACCGTGGACGGAGCCGTGTTGGTGTGCAGGGTGCCGAAGACGAGATGCCCGGTCTCCGCGGTCTCCAGCGCGATGGAGATGGTTTCCAGGTCGCGCATCTCGCCGATCAGCACCACGTCGGGATCCTCGCGCAGCGCCGCGCGAAGCGCGGCCTTGAAGCTGCCGGTGTGGACGCCCACCTCGCGCTGGTGGACGAGGCACCGCTTGTGCGAGTGGACGAACTCGATGGGATCCTCGACCGTGATGACGTGGTCGTCGCGGTTGCGGTTGATGTAGTCGATCAGCGCCGCGAGCGTGGTCGACTTCCCCGACCCCGTCGGACCGGTCACCAGCACCAGGCCCTTGGGGAGGAAGCACAGGTCGAGCACGTTCCCGGGGATGCCCATCTCTTCCGCCGCGAGGATCTTGCTGGGGATCCGGCGGAGGACGGCAGCGATGCCCGAGCGCTCGCAGAAAACGTTCACCCGGAATCGCGCTTCCGCGGTCTCGTGCGCGAAATCCGTGTCCCTGGTTGCGAGCCACTGTTCCCGGTTGGTCTTCGGCGTCACCGTCCAGAGGATCTTCTCGAGCCGCTCCGCGGATGGCTCGCCCCAGCCTTCGACGGAGACGACGTCGCCGTCGACGCGCAGCGCCGGCACGTAGCCGCTGGTGAGGTGGAGATCCGATGCGCCTTGCGAATTGCACAGCTCGAGCAGCGACTGCAGGGCCTCGGCCGGATCGGCCGGGGCGGCCGGCACCACGATGGCCGGGCGATGAGACGCCGTCACCGGGGCTGGTGGCGCCGCTTTGGGGCCTTGGACGGCGGCGGGGGAAAGCGAGGCCGCGATCTCACGCTCGGCGCGCTCCGCCTGGTCCGCAGGCTGCACCTCCGCGCGAACTCCCTCCTGATTGGCCCTGAACCGGACGACCACCCGGCCCGCCGGAGCTTGATACGCGATCTCCTCGTCCTGCTCCCCGGTGAAGCTCGTGGCGGCGTACGCGGGCATCAGCTCGGCGATGGCCGACACGATGTGCGCGCTGCTGAGCGTGCGCTTGATCAGAGGAACCAGCGCCGGCCCCGGGCCCTCGAGGATCGCCACGGACCCGGTCTCGAGCACCAGCAGGTCCGCGCCTCTTTGGAAGAGCACGTCGATGAAAGCGTCGAGTCTCGGCATCGTCAGCGCTCGAAGAGCTCGGCCTCGGCGAGGACCATCTCGGCCTCGGCGTCGGGGCTCGGACGCACCTGGCGGAGCTCGGCGCGTTGCCTGCGCACGATCGCCAGGAGCTGCCGGTTCTCCTCCTCGAGCAGGACGATTTCGAAGGCGAAATGCACCATCGTCCTCAGGCTGGTGTTGTCCCACGGCTTGCGAATGAAGCGGTAAACCTCGCCTTCGTTGATGGAGCGAACCACGATGTCGGGGTTCTGGTCGGCCGTCAGCATCATCCGGAGGACGTGCGGATGCCGCTCGCGAACGGACTTGAGGAACTCGATGCCCGACATGCCGGGCATGTTCTGGTCGGAGATGACCAGCTGCACCGGATGGGTGGCCAGCGTTTGCAGCCCTTCCTCGCCGGTTCCCGCGCCGAGGACCGTGTAACCGGCCGCTCCCAGGAGTCGGGCAAGAGCGCTCCGGACCTGCTCATCGTCGTCGACGACGAGGATGGTGCGAGGAGGCAACACCTTCATCTCGGAATCCCCCTCGCCACGCGTCAGGCTGCCTTGGTCGCGAGCCTGACCCGGAAGACGGCGCCGCCGCCCTCCCGATCCAGGACCTGCGCCCTGCCGGCGTGCCCTTCGGCCACCAGCTTGACGAGATAGAGGCCGAGGCCGAACCCCTTCCGCGCGCCGCCCTTCTTCGCCTCGACCGAGCCGAACTTCTCGAACATGCCCGCCTTGAGCTCCGCGGGGATGCCGGGTCCGCGATCGGCCACGTCGACCTCGACCGCGTCGAGCAGATGGCGCACGGTGACGGAGACGTCCCTCCCGCCGGGCGTGTATTTCAGCGCGTTGCCGAGCAAGTTCTCGATCGCGCGGCGCACCAGCTTCCCGTCGAGAGAGGCCTTCGCGTGCCCCTCCACCGCGGTGGACACCTCGACGCCTTTCCGTCGTGCCACGGCAGTCAGCGTCGCGACTGCCTCGCCGAGCAGGCTTCCCAGATCCACCGACGACCTCGTGATGGGCAGCTGCCCTTCCTCGAGGAGCCGGATCTGCAGGGACTCTTCGAGCGATTTCAGCATCGCGTCGGCGCCGCGGAGCGCCGCCCGGGCGTCCTCGCGCGACTCGCCGTCGGGCAGCTCGTCGATGAGGATGCTCAGGTGCGCGATGATTCCCGAGAGCGGGCTTCGCAGGTCGTGCACCATGAGAGAGAGCATCTCGTCTTTGGCCGTCTGCAGCGTGGTGAGCTTCTTCAGTTGCAGGCGGATGAGCATGTCCTGCGCCCGGATCTTCAGGAACGAGCGGACGCGGAGCAGCAGCTCGCGGCGGTCCACCGGCTTCGCGAGGAAATCGTCGGCGCCGGCCTGCAGCCCCATGTTCTTCTGCTCTTGATCCGAGAGGGCCGTGATGAGGAGGACGGGCAGGAAGGACTGCAGCTGCATCTCCTTCACACGCTTGCAGACCTCGTACCCGGTCATCCCGGGCATCATCACGTCGAGCAGGACGAGGTCGACGTTTTCCCGCTGCAACAGCTCGAGGGCCGCGGCGCCGTTCTCGGACTCGAGGATGCGGTACTGATCGCGCAGCATCGCCCGGACCAGGGTGCGGTTCCGCTCCTCGTCGTCGACGATGAGAACGCACGCGCGACCATCCATGGATTCCACCCTCGCCTTGGGTTTCACCTGCGGGCAAAAAAAAGCCACGATGACCAGACGCTCCGCGGAGCGACAAGGGAGTGAAGGGAGGGTCATGTGGGTGCACCACGGAGCTTCCCGGCTCTGCTACAGTGGCCGGGCATGAAGCTGAGCGGCGACGCGGAGGGGCTCGCAGCGCTGAAATCCTTCCAGGAGGGGAACCGGGACTATCTCAAGTTCCTCATCCAGGAGGCGACGTCCGTGTTCGAGCACCACGTCGACTTCAAGGGCCCCGACGGAACGCAGTTCCGGCTCGTCCACGACGTGCGGACCGGTGAGTTCCGGGTCGAGAAGAAGGCGACCTGAGCCGCGGCGCG
>Ga0137409_10005479_pt1 | contig 13219 bp, 9 predicted proteins | sample CZODoug1_16funga_FD_122059 | JGI IMG/M metagenome (GOLD analysis project Ga0137409, IMG submission 122059) | Vadose zone soil fungal communities from Angelo Coast Range Reserve, California, USA - CZODoug1_16fungal (Hybrid Assembly) | ecosystem: Environmental > Terrestrial > Soil > Vadose zone...
GGGCGATGCGCCGGTGCAGGCGGTGGTCTCGGTGTCCGGCTCGCCGATCACGCCGGAGCCCGCGGCGTCGAACGGCTTCAAGATCGAGCGCAGCTACTTCACGCTCGACGGCAAGCCCGCCGATGTCACCAAGGCCAAGCAGAACGACCGCTTCGCCGTGGTGTTGAAGGTCACCGAGGCCAAGCCGGAATTCGGGCATATCATAGTGTCGGATTATCTTCCCGCAGGCCTTGAGATCGACAATCCGCATCTGGTGTCTTCCGGCGATAGCGGGACGCTCGACTGGATCGAGGACGGCCAGGAGCCGGTCAACACCGAGTTCCGCGACGACCGCTTCACAGCGGCACTCGACCGTGCGACCGAGAGCAAGGCCGTGTTCACCGTCGCCTATGTCGTGCGCGCGGTCACATCAGGCAAATATGTGCTGCCGCAGGCCTATGTCGAGGATATGTACAATCCGTCGCGCTATGGCCGTAGCGGCACGGGATCGGTCGAGGTGCGTTCGGCGAAATGAGAGATGACGAAATGAGCGAAGCGGCGGGCCCGCAAATTCAGTCGTCATGCCCGGACACAGCCGTCCAAGGGACGGCGTCGCTTCCGCTCGCCTATGTCCGGGCATCCACGCCTTTGCCTGCCACAAGTGAAGACGTGGATGGCCGGGACAGGCCCGGCCATGACGGCAGTGGTCGGCGGCGCGGTGTGCACTTCATTGCAATTGCGGTCGTAGCGATCTGCATCCTCAGCATCGCCTTTGCGGCTTGGGCCATCTCGCTCGGGCCGCTACCGCTGGCGGAGGCGCGACAAGTCTCCACCACCATCGTCGATCGCAACGGCAAGCTGTTGCGGGCCTATGCGATGGCCGATGGCCGCTGGCGGCTGCCGGTCGACGCGAAGAAGGATATCGACCCCACCTTTCTCAAGCTGCTGCTCGCCTATGAGGATCAGCGTTTTTATTCGCATGGCGGCGTCGATCCGCTGGCGTTGGCGCGCGCCGCGGCTCAACTGGTCACGCGCGGCCATATCGTGTCCGGCGGCTCGACCATCACGATGCAGTTGGCGCGGTTGATGGAGCCGCGGCGCGAGCGCTCGTTCTATGCCAAGCTGCGGCAGATCGTGCGCGCGCTTGAGCTCGAGCGGCGGCTGGACAAGGACCAGATCCTCAATCTGTATCTGACGCTGGCGCCGTATGGCGGCAATCTCGAAGGCATTCGCGCCGCCTCCATTGCCTATTTCGGCAAGGAACCGAAGCGGCTGTCGCTCGCCGAAGCCGCTTTGCTGGTGGCGCTGCCGCAATCGCCGGAACGGCGCAGGCTCGATCGCTATCCGCTGGCTGCGGGCGAGGGGCGCGACCGCGTGCTCGATCGCATGGTGGAGGAGCATGCGCTCTCGCCGGAGGAGGCGGCGCAAGCGAAGGCGATGCCGGTGCCGAAAATGCGGCGGCCGATGCCGATATTGGCGCCGCATTCCTCCGATTCCGCGATGGCTGCAGTGAAGGATACGCCGGTCATCAAGCTGACGCTGGATCAGGGCCTGCAGAAGGTGCTCGAACCGCTGGCGCGCGACCGCGCCATTGCGTTGGGGCCAGATGTTTCGGTCGCGATCATCGTCGTCGACAATGGCAGCGGCGACGTGCTGGCGCGAGTTGGCTCTGCCGATTATTTCGACAATAGCCGGGCAGGGCAGGTGGACATGACCCGTGCCGTGCGCTCGCCGGGCTCGACCCTGAAGCCTTTCATCTACGGTCTCGCCTTCGAGGATGGCTTCGTTCACCCCGAAAGCCTGATCGACGACCGTCCGATCCGCTTCGGCTCCTATGCGCCGGAAAATTTCGACCAGAGCTTTCAGGGCACCGTGCCGGTGCGCCGGGCGCTGCAGTTCTCCCTCAACGTTCCGGCGATCGCGCTGCTCGATCGCGTCGGTTCCAGCCGGCTGTCGTCGCGGCTGCGACAGGCCGGCGCCAATCTGGTGCTGCCGAAGGACGAGGCGCCGGGGCTTGCGATGGGCCTCGGCGGCGTCGGCGTCACGCTGCAGGACCTAGCGCTGCTCTATACCGGGCTGCCGCGGCTTGGAACCACCCATCCGCTCCGCGAGATCATGGGTAGGCAGGACGATCGCCGCGAGCCGCAGCGGCTGATGGACCAGGTCGCGGCCTGGCAGGTCGGTAACGTCCTGTTGGGCACGCCGCCGCCGGAGAACGCGGCCGCCAACCGGATCGCCTTCAAGACCGGCACCAGTTACGGTTATCGCGATGCCTGGTCGGTCGGCTTCGACGGCCGCATCACCATCGCGGTGTGGGTCGGGCGCCCCGACGGCGCGCCGGTTCCCGGACTGATCGGCCGGACCGCGGCGGCGCCGATCCTGTTCGACGCCTTCGCCCGGACCGGAAAATTGCCGGCGGCGCTGCCGAAACCGCCAAAAGGCGCGTTGGTCGCCACCAACGCCAAGCTGCCGTTGCCGCTGCGGCGGTTCCGTCCGATCGGCGAACTGGTGCGAACCGGCGGGGAGCAGGCGCCGCATATCCAGTTTCCCCTAAACGGCTCGCGCCTCGATGTCGATCGCGCCAGCGGCCGGGAGGCCTCCGCCATGCCGGTCAAGATCTCCGGCGGCGTGCTGCCGATCACCATGCTGGTCAACGGTGTTTCGGTAGGCGAGATCGACGGCCGCCGCCAGCGCCTGATCGATCCGCCGGGTCCAGGCTTTGCCCGCCTCACCGTGATCGATGCCACTGGCGCCGCGGACACAGTTGTTGTGAGAATACAATAGTTCCGCCCTAAGCGGTTGTCCCGATGGTGGTTTCAGCGTATGCGGAACCGATGGTCGAGACCTATTCCCGCCCCCGATTTGGTGCGCCGCGCGAGCCGAAAAACCTGGTGAATCCGGGCAATCGGCTGGTTCGCGTGATCGATTTTGTCACCGCCGACCATGTCCGCGCGGTCGGCTTCCTCTTGCTGTGTGGTCTGCTTCTGTTCCTGCCGGGATTTTTCACCATCCCGCCGATCGATCGTGACGAGGCGCGGTTCGCGCAGGCGACCAAGCAGATGGTCGAGACCGGCGATTACGTCGATATCCGCTTCCAGGATGAGGTGCGCTACAAGAAGCCGGTCGGCATCTACTGGATGCAGGCCGCCGCGGTGCAAACGGCCTCCGCGCTTGGCCTGCCGCGGGCGCAACTGCGCATCTGGGTCTACCGCGTGCCCTCGCTGATCGGTGCGATCGGAGCCGTGCTTCTGACCTATTGGACGGCGCTTGCCTTCGTGACGCGGCGCGGCGCGGTGCTGGCGGCGCTCATCATGTGCAGTTCGGTGCTGCTCAGCGTCGAAGCGCGGCTCGCCAAGACCGATGCGATGCTGCTGCTGACGGTGGTCGCCGCGATGGGCGCGATGGCGCGGGTCTACCTGTCCTGGCAGCGCGGCGAGGACCCCGCGCATCCGCCATGGAGCTGGCCAATCATCTTCTGGACGGCGCTTGCCGGCGGCATCCTGCTCAAGGGGCCGCTGATCCTGATGTTCATCGCGCTGACGGTTGTGACGCTTGCGATTCTCGACCGCGATGCGTCCTGGCTGTGGCGGCTGCGTCCGGTCTGGGGCTTGATGTGGATGCTGGTGTTGGTGCTGCCGTGGTTCATCGCGATCTATTGGCGCGCCGGGGAGACCTTCTTCGCCGATTCAGTCGGCGGCGACATGTTGAGCAAGCTGGCCGCGCAGGAATCGCATGGCGCGCCGCCCGGACTTTATCTGCTGCTGTTCTGGATCACCTTCTGGCCGGGAGCGCCGCTCGCAGCCATGGCGGCGCCCGCGGTCTGGGGGGCGAGGCGGGAGCCCGGCGCGCAATATCTGCTAGCGTGGCTGGTCCCGTCGTGGATCGTGTTCGAACTGGTGCTGACCAAGCTGCCGCATTATGTGCTGCCGCTCTATCCGGCGATCGCGATTCTGACCGCCGGCGCGCTGGAGCGGCGCGTGCTGTCGCGCAGCGCCTGGCTGATGCGGGGATCGGCCTGGTGGTTCGCCATACCGGCGCTGGCCTCGATCATCGCCGTGGTCGCGGCGATCAAGCTGACGCGTCAACCGGTGTTCGTCGCCTGGCCGTTCGTGGGAGGGACGCTGATCTTCGGGCTGTTCGCATGGTGGCTCTATGAGGACAACCGCGCCGAACGCTCGCTGCTGAATGCCTTTGTCGCCGCGATCTTCCTGGCCTTCGCGCTCTATGGCGCGGTGCTGCCGGCGATGACGCCGCTATTTCCGAGCGCGGAGATTGCGCGCGCCCTGCGCAATGTCGTCTGTGTTGGACCGAAGGCCGCCGCCGCTGGCTTTCACGAGCCGAGCCTCGTCTTCATGACGGATACCTCGACCGTGCTGACGGACGGCTCGCGCGCCGCCGATTTCCTGAGCCAGGGCAGTTGCCGCTTCGCGCTGGTGGAGCAGCGCTCCGAGCGCGCCTTCGTCCAGCGCGCCGAGGCGATCGGGCTCCGTTACAACGTCGCCACCCGCATCGAGGGTTACAACATCTCGCAGGGGCGGGGCGTTTCGATCGCGGTGTTCCGCTCCGAAGGCACGGAGTGAGATGTCCGCTTTGTCAGGCGCCGCGCCATCCCAGGGCTATTTTCGGCAAGTGTTCGCGTTGTTACGGCTGTCGGCGGCCGAGCTTGTGCGTCCGCCGTCGGCGCCGCGGCGCGCGGAGGCGGCCGGCCGGCTGACGCGCCACGCAGTCTTGCTCACCAGCATCGGCGCGGTGGTCATCGTCGCGCTGATGGTGACGTTTGATGCCTCCGAAATCGGCATGATGCCGCCACGGGGCACGCCAAGCCTTTGGCCGGTTCGTGTTCTCACGGATTTCGGCAAGGACGACTATGTGCTGTGGCTGCTCGCCGCGGCGTTGATCGTGATCGGGCTCGTCATCCCGCTGCGCAGGGGAGTGTCGCGTACGCGGCTGCTGCATGTCGGCACGCGGGTACAATATCTGTTTTTCGCTGTGCTGATCCCCGTGCTGATGGGCCAGCTCATCAAATGGGTGGTGGGGCGTGGCCGCCCCTTCGTCGGCGGTAAGGCCAACGCGTTCAACTTCGCGCCATTCAATGGAACCGAGGCTTATTTCAGTCTGCCCTCGTCGCATGCGGTCACGGGGTGCGCGCTTGCGTTCGCCGTCGCCGCGATCTGGCCTAAGACGCGGATCGCGATGGCGGTCTACGCGCTCGCGATCGCCGCGAGCCGCCTGGTTCTGCTGGCCCATCATCCGAGCGACGTCGTGGCCGGCGGACTGCTCGGCGTGATCGGCGCGATGGCCGTGCGATACTGGTTTGCCGCGCGGCGTCTCGGTTTTGCCATTCGCGATCATGGCGAAATTGTCCCGCGATAGAGCGCCTCAAAAAAGGTTGCCCGCGGCGCCTTGGCCCCATAAGAAGCGGACGCCTTAGGCGCCGTCCGGCGCCGTCTTCTGCAAGCCGAATTGCGCGATGAGTCCCGATTTGCCCTCCGATTCAGCCGTGGCGGTTACCATCGTCGTTCCCGTGCGGAACGAGGCGGAGAATATCGCGCCCTTGATCGAGGAGATCGCCGCTGCGCTCGACGGCCGCTGGGCTTACGAAATCATTTATGTCAATGACGGCTCGACCGACGCCACCGCCGCGCGGCTGGCAGCGGTCATGAAGCAGCGCGGCAATCTTCGCCAGCTCCGTCATGCGGTCTCGACGGGCCAGTCGGCGGCGGTGCGCAGCGGGGTGCGCGCCGCGCGCGGCGCCATCGTGGCGACGCTTGACGGCGACGGGCAGAATAATCCGGCGTTCCTGCCGGATCTGATCGCGGCGATCGAAAAGGGCGGTGAACGCACGGGCCTTGCCGCCGGCCAAAGGGTCGGACGCAAGGATACCGGGTTCAAGAAGTTCCAGTCGCGGGCCGCCAACGCCATCCGCAAGGCGATCCTGCACGACGGCACCCGCGATACCGGCTGCGGCCTCAAGGCCTTCCGGCGCGACGTATTCCTGATGATGCCTTATTTCGACGGCCTGCATCGCTTTCTGCCGGCGCTGATGCGCCGCGAAGGCTATGACATCGCCTATGTCGACGTGATCGACCGGCCGCGGCGGTCGGGCATCTCGAACTATGGCTTCTTCGATCGGCTATGGATCGGGATCATGGATCTCGCGGGCGTGTGGTGGCTGATCCGCCGCAAGAAGCCGACACCTGTTGTGACCGAGGTGACGTCCGATGAATGACCTGCTCAACTATCTCCACGACGTCTTCGTCATCAAGTTCGATGCCTGGGTGATCCTCGGCTTCGTGGCGCAGGCGTTTTTCACCATGCGCTTCGTGGTGCAGTGGATCGCCTCGGAGCGGGCACGCGCGAGCGTGGTCCCTGTTGCGTTCTGGTTCTTCTCGATCGGCGGTGGCGCGCTGCTGCTGGTCTATGCGCTCTACCGCCGGGATCCGGTCTTCATCGCGGGCCAGGCGCTCGGCCTTGTGGTCTATATTCGCAATCTTTACTTCATTCTTCTGACGGGCCGGCAGTCGTCCGCGAAGAGCTGACCGTCCATCAGCGCGGTTGCGCCGCCGTCAGCGCGAACTGGCTGCTTTCGCTGTCGCGATAGGCGGCGAGTTCCCCCGACGCCTCGAGCACGGGATAGGCGACCGAGCAGATGTGCGAGTGGATTCGCCGCAGGTCGCGCAGCACGTCGAGATGGAGCGAGGTGGTCTCCAGCGTTTCCGGCCGGCCCTCGCGCAGCCGGTCGAGATGGCGTTCGGTCGCGGCCAATTCGGTGTTGCGCAGCACGGCCTTCTCGGCGAGCAGCTTGCGGGCTTCGTTGACGTCGCCGGACATGAAGACGCCGAACGCGATCCGAAGCGACTCCATGATCCGCTTGTGGAACGCGGACAACTCGTCCGCACCCTCCGGCGAGAACTGGAAGCGGCGCTTGATCTTCTTGGTGGCAAGCTCGCTCAAATTCTTGTCGATGATGTCGCCGATATGTTCGAGATTGATGGCGAAGGAAATGATCTCCATCGCCCGCTTGCCCTCGCGCTCGTCGAGGCTGCCGCGGGTCAGCTTGGTGATATAGAGCTTGATCGCCTCGTAGAGGCCATCGACGCCATTGTCCATCCGCGACACCTGATCGACCAGGGCACGGTCACCGGTCATCATTGCCGTCATCACCTTGCGCAGCATGGTCTCGACGGCGTCGCCGATGCGCAGCGTTTCGCGCGCGGCGTCGGTGAGCGCAAGCGAAGGTGTCTCGAGCGCGCTTTCGTCGAGATAGCGCGGCCGGGACGGATCGGTTTCCTGCACGCGATCCGGCAGCATCCGCTTCAGGAGCCGCGCCATGCTGTCGAGCAGGCCGATGAAAATGATCGCGGTCGCGACATTGAAGGCGATATGAAACTCGGCGGTGAGCTTGGCAAGATCGGGTTGCCAGATCTGCAACTGCTCGGCGATCGGCCGCAGGAAGGGCGTGACCAGCAGGACGCCGGCCAGCCGGTTCACGAGGTTGCCGAGCGGGAGCCGATAGCTCGCGGGATTGTCGCGGCGCGCGCCCTCGAGCGCCGGATTGATGGCGCTGCCAAGATTGGCTCCCAGCACCAGCGCCAGCGCCGCGGAGGGTGAAATGAAGTGCGCATAGGCGAGCGACATGATCAGCAGCACGCCGGCGACGCTCGAATGCACCATCCAGGTCACGGCCGCGCCGATCAGGATGCAGAGCACGGGATCGCCGGTGATCGCGTTGATGAAGACGCGGACGCCCGGCGCATTTTCGGTCGGTGCAAGCGTGTCGAGCAGGATATGCAGCGACAACAGCATCAGGCCTAATCCGATCGACACCCGTCCGAGGTCCTTGATGCGGGACCGGGCGCCGCCGCGAAAAGCGACAAGGCCGAGCACGAAGAGCACCGGCGCAATGGCGACGATGTTGAACGACAGCAGTTGGACGATCAGGGTCGTGCCGACATTGGCGCCGAGCATGATGGCGAGCGCCGGCACCAGACCGACCAGGCCTTCCGCGGCAAACGAGCTCGTGATCAGGGCGGTAGCGGTGCTGCTTTGGAGCAACGCGGTCAGCCCGAGGCCGGCGGCAAATGCGGCGAGGCGGTTGTTCAGCCCCTTCGCCAGCAACAGCCGCAAGTCGGGGCCGAAGGCACGCAGAATGCCGCTGTGGACCATGTGCAGGCCCCACAGCAGCAGCGCAACGCCGCCCATCAGGTCGAGAAGAACCAAGCTTCCCATGGATTTCCACGTCCGGACTTGAATCGAACGCGCAGGCTATCGACAAACGACGGAGGATCAATCCTTTTGTTGAAGGACAGCCTTGTTGTTGAAGGACAGCCTTGCCAATCCGGGCCTTCGCGGATGCCGATTTGTGCCGGATCTACGCGGCGTTGAAGGCCGCAAAGCCCCGCTCCAGATCGGCCTTGAGGTCGTCGACATTCTCAAGCCCGATATGAAGTCGCACTGCCGGTCCCTCCGGCGCCCATTTGGTGGCGGATCGGTAGTCCGTGCAGTCGAACGGAATGGCCAGGCTCTCGAACCCGCCCCAGGAATAGCCCATGCCGAACAGCTTCAGGGTGTCCAGCAGGGTATCGACGGCGGCTTGCGGCTTCGGTTTCAGCACGATGCTGAACAGGCCGGAGGCGCCGCTGAAATCCCGTTTCCAGATCGCGTGGCCGGGATCGGTTTCGAGCGCCGGATGCAGAACCCTGACGACCTCGGACCTGGTCGCAAGCCAGCGCGCCATCTCCAGGCCGGAGCGATAATGCTGCGCGAGCCGGACGGCCAGCGTGCGCATCCCGCGCAGCGCGAGAAAGACGTCGTCCGGTCCGGCGCAGACGCCGAGCAGGCGGATCGTCTCCGCGATGATCGGCCACGCCTTGGCGTTGGCCGAAATCGTGCCGAACATGATGTCGGAATGCCCGCCGATATATTTGGTGGCAGCTTGAATGCTGATATCGACGCCGAAGTCCAGCGAACGATGATAGAGCGGGGTGGCCCAGGTGTTGTCGTCGATGACGAGCGCGCCATGCCCGTGCGCAACTACGGCGATGGCGGGAATATCCGGCATCTCGAAGGATTGCGAGCCCGGCGCTTCCAGCAGCACGGCGCGGGTATTGGGCTTGAACAGTGTTTCAATTGCCGTGCCGATCGAGGGATCGAAATAGGTGGTCTCGACGCCATAACGGGTCAGCACGCCATTGCAGAAATTGCGCGAGGGCCGGTACACATTGTCGCAGACCAGGAGGTGGTCGCCTGCCTTCAACACCGCAATCAAGGTGGTCGAAATCGCCGCGAGCCCGGAGGGCACCAGGCCGACGCCGGCGCATTGCGGCCCCTCCAGGGCCATCAGCGCCTCCTGCAGCGCCCTGGTGTGGTCGGCGTACCGAGCCGGCCATACTGGAACTCGCTGCGATGCGCGTGGAGGTCCGCGGCGGTCGGATAAAGCACGGTCGAACCGTGAACGACGGGGGGATTGACGAAGCCTTTCTGGGCTTTTGTATCGCGGCCCGCCGTCACCAGCCTGGTTTCCGCTTTTTGCGGATCAGACGCTCCTGAGCCGTGGGAAGAGTCCATGGGGTGGCCGTTTCCGAGAGCTTTTTCATGCGTCGCCACGGCCCGTCCGGCTGCGGATCAGGGCCGGGGTCGTTAATAACATTCATAACAGAGGACAGAAGAGGGCCGTCAACCCCTTGACCCGGTTCGCCAGTCGTTCTGTGATGTATCCGAGCTATTCTGTCGCTGCACGTTGAGGGGCCTGCCGCGATCGTCGATCCACCGCTTTAGAGCGCTTTACGCTGCCTTTTCAGGTGACGCGCTCGCGGCTGAGGATCACGGGTCTGGCCCCGTCGGCGCTGCGCGATGAAACAGCCAACGTTCCCAGGACGACCTCGAAAGGCTTAAGCCCATGAAACGCGTATCCTTAGTATTCAGCCTCGCTCTCGCCGCCTCGCTCTCGGCCCAGACCGCCCATGCGCAGACGCTCAAGACGGTCAAGGACCGGGGCATGCTGTCTTGCGGGGTAAGCCAGGGCCTGCCGGGCTTTTCCTCGCCGGACGACAAGGGCAACTGGACCGGAATCGACGTCGACATCTGCCGCGCGATCGCCGCGGCGATCTTCGACGATCCGAGCAAGATCAAGTTCGTGCCGCTGTCGGCCAAGGACCGTTTCACGGCGCTGCAATCCGGCGAAATCGACGTATTGTCGCGCAATACAACCTGGACGTTATCCCGCGACACCTCGCTCGGCGCCAATTTTACCGGCGTGACCTATTATGACGGCCAGGGCTTTCTGGTGAAAAAATCCCTGAAAGTGAACTCCGCGCTGGAATTGAACAGTGCCTCGGTCTGCGTGCAGACCGGCACCACGACCGAGCAAAATCTCGCCGACTACTTCAAGGGCAACAACATGAAGTACGAGGTGATCGCCTTCGCCAGCGCCGACGAAACCGTCAAGGCCTACGAGTCCGGTCGCTGCGACGTCTTCACCTCCGACGTCTCGCAGCTTTATGCCGAACGCCTGAAGCTTTCGAATCCAACCGATCACGTCGTGCTTCCCGAGGTCATCTCGAAGGAGCCGCTGGGCCCGATGGTTCGCCACGGTGACGACCAATGGTTCGATATCGTGAAATGGGTGCTGTATGGGATGGTCGATGCCGAGGAAATGGGCGTCAGCCAGAAGAACGTCGATGAGATGGCGAAATCGGACAAGCCTGATTTGAAACGGGCCTTCGGGACCGACGGAAACCTGGGCGAGCAACTCGGTCTCACCAAGGACTGGTTCTATCGGATCATCAAGGCGGTCGGCAATTACGGCGAGTCCTTTGACCGCAACGTCGGCGCCGGCTCCAAATTGCAAATTGCCCGCGGCCTCAATCAGCTCTGGAACAAGGGCGGAATCCAGTACGCGCCGCCGATCCGCTGATCGCCGCGCGACGGCTGCGGCGATGAGCATCGAATCCCGGTCACCACCGCCGCAGCTTGCGTTTCGGCTGAAGCGTGCGCTCGGCGGTCGTGCCGGGTGGGGCGGGTTTGCCCTTCAGATCGTCTTCGTCGTGGTCCTGATCTGGATTGGCTATGAGATCATCGCCAATGCCCGCGCCAACCTGGAAACGCAGCACATCACCTCCGGCTTCGGCTTTTTGAAAAACACGGCAGGTTTTGACGTCAGCCAGAGCCTCATTCCCTATTCCGGCTCCGACCCGTATACGCGCGTGTTCCTGGTCGGCCTGCTCAACACGCTTCTGGTCTCGGTCATCGGCATTGTCTTCGCCACCGTGATCGGATTCATCGTCGCGCTCTGCCGGCTGTCGCCGAACTGGTTGTTGTCACGCATCGGCGGCGCCTATGTCGAAGGCGTGCGCAACGTCCCGGTGCTGTTCCAGATCCTGTTCTGGTATCTCGCCGTGCTTGCGGCGCTGCCCGGTCCGCGGCAAAGCATTTCGCTGTTCGGCAGCTTCTTTCTCAGTAACCGCGGTCTGATCATTCCGAGGCCCGTCGCAGATCCCGGCCTGCTGCCGTTCGCGCTGGCCGTCCTGGTTGCGATCATTGCATCGCTCCTCCTGCGCCACCATGCGCGCCGGCAATTATTCGAGAAGGGCAGGTCGATCGCGATCTGGCCCTATGTGGCCGGTATGCTGATCGGCCTGCCACTATTGGCCGCCTTGGTGTTCGGCGTTCCCGTCACGTTTGAATTCCCCGAGCTCAAAGGGTTCAATTTTGCCGGCGGCTCGCGTGTGATTCCCGAGTTTGTCGCGCTGACGGTCGCGCTGTCGACCTACACCGCCGCCTTCATCGCGGAAATCGTGCGCGCCGGCATCATGTCGGTTCACAAGGGGCAGATGGAAGCAGGCCTGTCGCTCGGGCTCTCCCGCGGCTCGGTATTGCGCCTGATCGTGGTGCCGCAGGCCATGCGCGTGATCCTGCCGCCGCTCACCAACCAGTATCTCAATTTGACCAAGAACTCCTCGCTCGCGGTGGCGATCGGTTATCCCGATCTGGTCTCGGTCTTCGCCGGCACGACGCTGAGCCAGACCGGGCAGGCGATCGAGATCATCGCCATCACCATGGGCGTCTATCTCGCGATTTCACTCGTCACCAGCGCACTGATGAGCTTTTACGGATGGCGGATCAGCCGGAGCCTGGGAGCATGAGCGACGTTGCCGTATCTACCTTCGTCCGCGAGGCGCTCATTCCGGAGCGCCCGGCACCGGTCAAGACCACCGGCTTCGTCGGTTTCCTGCGCACGCGCCTGTTCAATTCTCCGACCAACATCCTGCTCACGATTCTGGGCCTGCTGCTGGTCTACGTCATCGTCGTGCCCGCACTGAAATTCATGCTGGTCGACGCGGTCTGGAGCGGCAATGACCGCAGCGCCTGCCTCGCCGAAAACGCCGGGCATGTCGTTGGGGCGTGCTGGCCCTACATCAGCGCGAAGCTCACGCAATTCATCTACGGTTTTTATCCCGAGCCGGAGCGGTGGCGGGTCAATCTGACCTTCATTCTCGCCGCGCTCTTATTGTTGCCGCTTCTGATCCCGCGCCTGCCGGCGAAGGGCTTAAACTCCGGCTTGTTCTTCGTCGCCTTGCCTGCCGTGGCGTTCTTCCTCTTGCACGGCGGCGGCTTGAGCGGCTTCGGCGTGAGCTGGACGGCGAGCCTGCTGTCGGCTTTTGCCGACAGCCTCAATAGCACGGGCAAAGCGCTGTTGGGCGTCGGCGCCGCCGGCACGTTCGGGCTGATCGGAGCGTTGCTGGGACCGGTGCTGCAGCTGCTGGGTCAGGCCATCACGTTACTAAGCAGTGCCGTCGCATTGCTGATCTGGCCATTGGTCTGGCTTCAAGAGCAAATTCAGACCTCAGGCCAACCGGTCTGGGTCGACTTTGCCGTCACCGCCGCCATCGTTTCGCTACTGATGTTCTTTTTGAACGGCGGCATTCGCACCGGATGGCGTCCCTTGATCACCAGCCTCGCGATCTTCGCCGGCATGGCCATCGTGATCGCGGTGATGGGGCTCGACCGCGGCGGGTTGCCGGTGGTCGATACCAGGCTGTGGGGCGGCCTCTTGGTGACGCTGGTGGTGTCGGTCACCGGCATTGTCGCATCGATGCCGATCGGCATCGCGCTGGCACTGGGGCGGCGTTCGACCATTCCGCTGATCCGGGTTTTTTCCATCGCGTTCATCGAATTCTGGCGCGGCGTGCCGTTGATCACCGTGCTGTTTTTCGCAACCTATATGCTGCCGTTGTTTCTG
>Ga0137409_10005480_pt1 | contig 13219 bp, 14 predicted proteins | sample CZODoug1_16funga_FD_122059 | JGI IMG/M metagenome (GOLD analysis project Ga0137409, IMG submission 122059) | Vadose zone soil fungal communities from Angelo Coast Range Reserve, California, USA - CZODoug1_16fungal (Hybrid Assembly) | ecosystem: Environmental > Terrestrial > Soil > Vadose zone...
GGAGCTGAATCCTCTTCTTCCAATCGAAGAAGTCACCAACGTTCGTCTCAGTGCATTTCGCGGCACTATGTTGCTGTCTATCCCCCCAGTGTGCCCAATGCAAAGAACAAAACCTTTTGACCTCCATCAAGGTCGTGATGAGGGGGTCTGGTCCATGCTTCATCTTCTTGTGTCGTGGCTGGATGGACGGCCCGGCAACCATGCTCCTTGAGGATGATCCTGATACATGGGAAGAGGTAGGAAAATCGGAAGATGCAGGCAATGGGGACGCTGCGTCGAACGATGAATCATGTCGTCGTTTCAGCCCTCGTGGATGTGAGGACGAAGAGGCCATTGTGGCTATGGTGGAAGTGGGGGTGACCTGGGGCCGAGGAACGGAAGCCATAGCAGTAGCCTGGATCTGAGGAGATGATGTGGCGCATGTTGCTGCTGCCTGAAGGGCATCGTCAGACACACATGGACTGAGGGCGGCTGGAAGCCACTCACCGAACTGGACCCCCCCCCTTGCGTCCTTACCATGCCCAGTGCATAACACCTGTCGCACAGGGCTGATTCCAATGCCCCGCATGACAGAGCACAGCCGTCATTGAAGCTGGTCAGGGATTCTTGGACACAGAGCTGATTGTCTGACACAGTGCGACGGATCGAACCCGCACCCAGCACATCCCCTTCCTCCTCCACCTCCACGCATTGCGAGTGCAGGGCCATGAGGTAACAATGCGACAACTTGCCGTCACGGCCGATGGGGCGCCATGATTGGATGGCATCAACCATGTCGTTGGGCAGGCCGGCATGGATACTCCAACGTCCATGGGGGATGGCCACACCTTGGATGAGGCCTGTAGTACAGGCTATAGTGCGGTATGGCGTTGACCGAAACTGTCCGAGGGTGAGGAGCTGTTCGTCGACGCTCAGCTTGCTGGTCCAGCACTCGGCCCCCAGTGCCTGTGAAAAATAACGCGAATCCTCGTCAGTCCTACAAATGACGATGCCCCGCTCTTCGGGAGTCATTCGGCTGATGAGGCCCTTGGCAAGGGCGACTACCGCGTGTCGAAGTTCCGCTGGCGAGTCGAACAACTGTCGATGGTATGCAAGGTTGTGCCGGGCCGTGCAGCCCCTGACGACGTGAAGATGCCTAATGCCCAACAACCGCATGAGGGGAGGTACTATGCCCTTAGGAAGCGTAGCCGACAGGAGCCCAAATGGAATTCCCATTTGAGCCAAGTGTTGAAGGTGCATCCCATAATTTTGCCACTCTCGAAATTGCTGGGGTTCATCCAGGATTATCCTGGATACCCGGTTGGTCAACTTGAGTTGCCATACGTGGGCCAAGAAAAGATGGTGGGGGACGTGGTTGATCGAGACCAAGAGGATGGCGGCGTGCCCAGGGTCAGGATTAAACGGCGACCATATCTGGGTTGTGAGCAAATGCTTCTCGCATTTGTCGTTGAGGTCCAGGAGAGCAGGATAACGGGTGATCAAGATCGTGGTCGAGTGCGCCTCCGATAGGGACGATGGGAACATCCAAATCAGGGATTTCCCGCTCCCGGTGGCCGAGTGCACGGCGAAGTTGGTTAGGGGTTGGGACGCCAATTCCACTCCCATGGCTTGTTCTGGAGATGAGAACTTAGAATAACTGCAGCCCGAGAACAGGAGAATCTGGATCCCATATCCAGGTTTGACAAAGACCGGATCCTCTATGATTGTTAGCCCCTCCGAACCATGGGGAGCAGTGCGAAGCGCATGGTCCGTGCGCTTGATCTGGTGGGCGAATAGATCTCCAAAACGACTGTCGAGACAAGACACCAGGGCGGATGCCAGTGGTTCAATGTCGATCCTCGCTACGGCCTTCCCTTTTTCGGACCTCATGACTATTGGCGCATAAAGTGGATCGGCATTGTGGCCGGGTTTGGGTGACTGATTGTGTTTGGTCAGAACGACCACTGGTCATAGTGAAAAAAGCCACCTTAACTGTCTTGTGGACATTGGGGTTTCCCGGGGACGATGAAGGAATTTCGAGAGCCTGGTTACAGGAAGACTTGTCAGTGTTAGCTGATGACTGTGCCTGAGACTCACATGCCCAATCTCTGAAGATGAGGTCATCAGAGGGTCGGTGGACGTCAAGTTGCGCTTAGATGGTATTCATCAACAGGAATCAAACTGATATATAATCAATGGTTGCTCACTGTTTTGGGAGGGTGGACCGGGGTCTGCGCGGAAGACTCGGAACCAGCCTGAGATAACATCGTGGCCCCGGACGGATTCGCCTGCAATAATTCAAAATGCACCTGGGTCGCGCTCTTGAAAGTTGGGGGATTGGCCTCCAAAAACGTGAGGTCAACCTCATCCACTGTCTGGGACAGTGGAGGCAGTGTCTGGGAAGGGCCCATCATTACCAAGGCTTCCAAGGAAAACATGGGAAGGCGCATGGTGGGGTCCGGGAGATGCGCCCTGGTGTGCCTGTGAAGGCCGCTGGCAGACGTGTATCCCCAAAAATGGCCGCATATTTTTGCATGCGGGCAAAAATACAAAAATTCGCCATCCCGTTGGAGCTGGGGTGGCACTGGCCAGGTGATGTCAGAACCCTGGAATTTCACATGAATCCTGTGGAGGGTGAGAAAAGGCATGTATGGGGAGAGAGCACATATGGCATTTTTTAAGGATAGTCGGGTTGGGTTTGAGAAAGAGTGTGGGAGGGAGTGTTAGGATTGGAGGAGCGGAGACCCATCCACCTGGATATTTATCTCGTCCGGCTTGGTACATTGTGCCATGACCACTCCAATCAGGAGGCACAGTTCCTAGGGCATACGCCATGGATTGAATGAGAATGAAGCCAACCAATTTCGTCCAAGGTCCCCGTACATTTGGATCTGGAGATGGTCATCACGAAAATTGGTCATATAATTTGGCCATGCTGTCGGTGGTTACGAACATGGCATCAGCGGCCCCTGGGCATCCTAGGACTTGGCTTCTTTGGGTTTCAGGTTGCAGGGCAGCCCTGTAGAATGAAAAGTGATCCAATAAATTGAATGAATGAAGCCAAGTAAATTCGTCCAAGGTCCCCGTACATTTGGATCTGGAGATGATCATCACAAAAATTATTGACATTTTGTTCCCGTGCGCTTGGTGGTCCGAAGGTGGACCATGGCATTGGCGGCCCCTGGGAATAACAGGACTTAGTTTCTTTGGGTTTCAGGCTCCGGCAGGTCAGCCCTGTAAAATGCAAAGCAATCTACTGCCGCCGTAACTAGCACTGTGTATGAATGACAGGTTCCGTCTCGCACGGGACAGTCCCCTGATCGGCGATAGTACTGCATCTCTGGCCCTGTTTCAGTGACAGTGATGTCATCGCTCTGAAAATTTTTGATAGCCCGGCTGCCGGCCATCTTTTGGCTAAGCCTGTTTCCCATTGTAATGATCCTTACGGAGGCACCGACGATCGGCTTAGTAAGCAAGTCATCCAAAATAGCCACAACCCTTGGTAACTGACTTGTTCCGTCTCGCAAGGGCCAGGCACTTTGCAGTGTCAAATGAAGAGGTTGAGGGCGCGGTGCGCAGGCGGCCGCAGGCGGCGGGTCTGGCCACAAGGAGTCAAGGGCCCATTTCAATGCTGCATATTCATTGGCAAGGGGATTCAGCCACAATGTGATGGAACAAAACATGATGATCTTGGTCAGGCATTGATTTGACATCCGCACTAGACTTGGCTATATGCCAGCCCCCGCCTCTTCCCCAACATTATGGATCCGCCTTGTCAGGGAATGGATATTGTAAGAGATGCGCTAAATGCTCTATGGCGCAGTATAGGCAGTTTGCTTAACTTCTGGTTCTTGCCAGCCAAATAAGGACCAAGAGAGCGCTCAGCATGTTAACCATGAACGGTAATCATGTGCATCAGGACAGTCTTTCCAAAAACACTGATGTTTCCCTGAGCAGCTCATTGGTCATGCCCGAAGAGATAGATGACTTGTACAAAGGCCTAAAGCAGACGTCTTTGGGTCAAGACGAGCCCGGAAGGCCGCCATTGAAAGGAGACCAGGCGGTAAAGGGCTTGGTGGGGTGGGAGAACGACAGGGTGCTGCTGGTGCCCAGTACAATCATCGGTGTGCCAAAAATGGTTTTACTGCCTCTGGCAGAAAGGCTTGTGTTGGCTGTGCTGTTTCCTTACACCCGGCGCTAATATGCTTTCACAGTTCAAGTCCCATTCCCAAAACATCAGAGGCCATGTCAGAGGCCAATGCTTACATGCATGAGCTGGCGTCCGGTCCTGTTCCAGGGATGGTGTATACTGGCATTGAGAAGGGTACAAGCGATATGGCAGTGGAAGTCCCTGGCGATAAGTGATAAATGCTGAGGCAGCCATGTCATTTGTTAGCCTGTCTACACCATTCCTCTCTGCGATACCGTTGGTGGATATTTAATGATATGGATGCCTCAAACCTTGAAAACATGAATAAAAGGTCACCAAATGATGCCGTTGTGAACAAACCGGAGAAACATGTGCTTGGGTTGTACGTGAGGCTGTGCTATTTGATTGTACATTGTTGTATCCTGGTGCACGAGTGCTTTTTATTTTTAAATATTTATTATTATTATGATTGATTATCTATCGACGAGAACACTATAATATAATTTAATGTAGTGTGTTGGGACACAAGTTCCTTGCAGACACCCTCGCCGTGCAATGGTCTCCAGTGAGGTCCAAGGATGGAATTATGAGTTTATTTCAACCTGACTAAAATACATCATCTAGCTACTTGTGTGTTAATACAGCTAGTTAAATTGTAATGGACCATATAGTAGAAATATATAACCTCCCCCTGAAATTAAAATTTTGGGTCCCTAATGTACTCTATCCAATTGTGTGATGACTTTCCCACTCCACCCTAACCTCTCCACGTCTGTGTGGAAGGAATCAAGGCGGGGAGGCGGGCTGGTGGGCACCGTCACCATACGGTGTCCAGGGTAGGGGGACTTGGTGTACTCTTGGTACACCCATGAGCTGATCAAAAGTGTCAGATTGGTTTCGAATACGAAATAAAACAATAGAACATACCCAAATATCCACATAGCCAGCGCAATGCCTCCCACCAAGGCAATGAGTCGGCCCTTGCCTGGTTCGACCAACGTATATGCAAAGGACAGGAGCAAGACTGTTCCCATTAAAGTCACGACGTTTGAGACCCAAAGCGAGAGTTTGACATGTCTTAACATGGTTATTTGGCGCGTCTTATGAGTTGGTACGTTTGTTGGAGGGGGGAGGTTGTGCCGAGGAGCGCCGTGGACATAGCAGGACCGCGAGTGCTGGTGCATCCTGACCCCGTCAGGTGATGAGCACCCATGCATTTTCTCTTAAAAGGGGTCTGCTTAGATTGACCATTCAAATTGGCTAAGATGCATACATGCACCCTGCACAAGGGGGAACAGGTACGTCAAAAATATCAGTAATATTTATCACAGTATTTAGGGACACAGCCACGATGGCAGCCACGATGGCAGCTACCCAGTCAAAGCATCCTCATGCACTATTCAGTCCAAGTACTTCACTGGGGACATCGGCCATGTGGGTTGGAGGCATCGCAGGTGCATAGACCTGCTGGCGAGTGGAGTATGGAATCGGCCGAGGGCTGCCAAAATGGGAATCACAACGGCATTTTCCAGTCTGTCAAGGCTTCACCAGTGGTCAATAACACTTTCGTAGTGCTTTAAATCTGTTATGGTCCTTGTCAATGACGAGGAAGCTGTCAGCCACATATCATACTGCTACGATTCCAGAAAGACATGGTGAGCATTCCGTTTATTCACATCATTCATGTGTTGTGATGCCTGTGGCCCTTGACTGGAAAGACCTGGATCTGGGATTGAAACTGCGTGCACGCGTGCTGACGAATGGCAGCCGATATAACAAACCCGATGAGGGTAAACTTCAACTCGACGAAGACATGCATGATGAATTGATCCTCTGAGAAAACGCGACCTCTAAGGAAACGACGCCCTGACGAGTCACGTCTCTGGCAAAACTGACCCTCGACTCGAACCTACGCTCAAACTGAAAAACTACTGCACCATCAATCTCAAAGCATCAAAACTCGCCATTTTTGGACATCCCACACACTAACAAAGGGTTAAATATTTTGTATCGACGAGAACACTATAATATAATTTAATGAAGGTGTTGGGAAACAAGTGCCATGCACACCCTTTGCGTGGAATGTCCGCCAGTGACATCCAAGGTTGCAATATGCGTTTATTTCATCCTGAATAAAATACATCATCTAGCTACTTATGGGTTAATACAGGTAGTTAAATCGTAATGGACCATATAGTAGAAATATACAACCTCCCCTTGAAATTACATTTTATTGGCCATATTTCACTTTTTCAAGCTCTGGTATAACTCGTCGACTCCACCCTGACCCGTCCCAGTCTGTGTAGGATGACCCAACGCGAGGAGGTGGGCCGGTGGTTATCGTGAGTGTGGGGGGTCGGGTGATGGGAGGCTTGATGCTCTCCTCATAAATCCACACACTGATAAATATGGTCATTAAATAAGTTAAGAATAATATTATGAAACGCACCCAAATTCCCATGTGCCCAGGATGATGAATCCTACCAATCCCGCGATCCGGGCATCGCGCATGGTCTTGCAATGGTACACCACAATGGAGAGGCATATCGCGCCCATCCACGTGATGAAATGCAGTATTAGCGAGACTCGGGGGACGTCGTTGAGCATGGCAATGGTGATTTATTGCGCTTGAAGAGGGGGCGCTTCAGCCGCGGAGCGCCGCGGACATAGCAGGAGCTGCGCACCGTACCGTGATTCGTCGACTAGGAGAACTTATATGGCTTCAAAGATGTGAGGCTTAACACCTTCAGCAACGCGGGAGACGTCGATGGGCGGAATTCAAAACGGAAGATCAAGTCTCTTATCACGTTCGACGACGGGAGCAATTGGACACCTGTACGCGCGCCAAACAAGGACAAGCTTGACAATGACATTGGATGCGACACTACGCATCCATCGAGCCGCTCCTTGCACCTGAATAGCGTGATGTCCCCACACAACTTTGGGCGTGTATTTTCGAACCCTCCGCCTGGTTTTGTGCTCGGTGTGGGCAGCGTCGGTGACCACCTCCTTCCGTACGACCAATGTGAGTTGTTTTGGTCCACGGATGCAGGCCTCACCAGGTGCATGGTGCAAAATGACACACACAAGCATGAATTTGCAGACCAGGGGACCGTTATGGTCCTTATCCATGGCGAGGAAGCTGTCAGCCACATATCGTACTGCTACGATTCCGGAAAGACATGGTGAGCATTCCGTTTATTTACATCATTCCTGTGTTGTGATGCCTGTGGCCCTTCACAGGAAAGACCTGGATATGGGCTTTAAACTGCGTGCACGCGTGCTGACGAATGTCACGCGAGATAACCAACCCGATGGATGAGGATGAACTTGGACTCGACGAAGACACGCATGATGAATCGATCCTCAAACAAGACGCAACCTTTAAGGAAACGACGCGCTGACAAGTCACGTCTCTGAGAAATTTGACCCTCGACTCGAACATACGCTCAAGCTAAAAAACCACTGCACCATCAATCTCAAAGCATCAAAACTCGCCATTTTTGGACATCCCGCACACTAAAAAAGGGTTAAATATTTTACATTACAATCATTCCTTACTACTATCACCGACATACATTCTTACAAGAGTCGGGGAAGGGCGCCGGCGGGCGCCGCTACGATTAAGCAAAGTACTACAGCCTACTCAATTTTGACATTCCCTTTACAGTACAAAACAAAGATTTTTCAGTAATATTTATCACACAGCCACCCTGGGAGCTACTCTGTAACTCCATTCTCATGCACTCCAATTCTTCCAAGTCAAGATGGGTCCTGTTCACAGGTGCAAAGACGTGCCGGCGAGCGGAGTATGGAATTGGCCGAGGGCTGCCGAAATGGGAATCACAAGCCTTGCCAGTCTGTCAAGGCTTCTCCAGTTGTCGATAACACTTTCTTAGTGCTTTAAATCATGTAAAAAAATATACCACAGCTTAAAACCAATTGAAACAGGCCATAAATTCAGAAAACCATTGAAAACCATCGAAAACTATCAGCTCATTGGGCCAGGTGGAACACCCCCCAAATGTTTGGAACATCTTTAATGCAACATTTTAAAACAAACCTACTTAAGAGGTACTGTCACTGACATTCAAGCCTAGTGGCCAATCCTCTGGCCAAAGTTCAAACTCCGCCCAATACATGTCTGTATTGGCAACTGGTGAAGAATGGGTCATACACATGCCCCACCATCATTCCTCTAAATGACCGAAACCCATTCTATCACCCAAGAAGAACCCTCTCACATTCCCTCAGAGCACAGCTACAGGGTGTAACATGGTCTCTCCCGGCGCTTATTATGTCAACTACCGGGGCCTTTCCAAGGGTCTCCAGGATTCACCAGTTGTCAATAACGGTTTCCTAGTGCTTTTAATGATATAATATAATATACCACAGTTGAAAACCAATTAAAACAGGCCATCAATTCAGAAATCCGTCGAAATCCGTCGAAAACCATCCACCGATTACCCTGGCAGGAACATGCCGCATTTTTGTCAAATATAATAAAGTGGATATTTCAAGTACTTAAACAAGACTGGGAAATACTGTGGCCTTCAACAAAATGTCCGAAATTGGCAAAAACTGTCGAACCGTCTAAAACCGTCGAACACTGTCAACCCATTGCGCTTGCCTGGAAATGCTGGCAGTTTGTGCATTATCTTAAAAGCCATAATTTGAGTTACTTTATCTACTGTGGAAGTACTGTGGCTGGTCTGTGCTGGCGAACATGCCAGTATACAACCCATATCTCCCAAATTGTAATGCATTCTATTAACCAGACAGACCGCCTCTATACCTAACTGCCATCTTGTATGCCCCAAATCATCTCTCACTTCCCACAAAGTGTGACATGGTCAAAGGTGGTTTTGTATATGCTAGGATCTGAATCAGTCATCAGTCATTCTGGAGTAGAGACAGAGCATGCTCTGTTTACCACCCACAGCTGCCCACAATCTATCTATGGCCAAGCCTCCACTGTACAGTGAGTTCTAATCCCATAAATCATCCAAAACACTGCCATGAAGTTAAATTCGCCATCTTTCTTCCTAACAAGCCAAGCCCGGTATGTCTCATCTGTCGCATCCCTGGACAAGCCTATCCCCTCAAGTTGAAGGCGGAAAGTGGGTTCCACCCAGGCCGCATACGCGACCTGGGGCAAGATGTCCCCGACCTCACACTCTTGGCCACAGACCTTATGTTCAAAGTTTTCAATGGCTGCCCAACAAATGAAACATAACTCGTTGCCAGCAGGGAGGCAAACAGTCTTCTTCCACACGAAGAAGTCCGCCACATCCGTCTCGGTGCAACGAGCGGCAGAGTGATCTTGCCTGGTGCCCCATCGTGCCCAGTGAAGCGAGCAGTATAATTTGACCTCATTCAGGGTATTTTTGAGGCGGTCTTGTTCTTGCCTGAACTTCTTGCCACGTGACTGCGCAAGAGCCTGGTCACGCAGAATGCCTGGACCGGCAACCACGCTGCTCGAAGATGACCCGCACAGGGCAACCCGTGATGATGAGGGGGGAAGCGAGGAAGGAGCGAGTGGGGACGCCGGGTCAGACGATGAATTGTGGCGACGTTTGAGACCTCGTGACTCTGAATGCGAAAAGGCCATGGAACCAGTTGGCAAAGATGGCCCATGATCTCTCATGTCCGATGTGGAAGCGCCGGTGTGCGAGCCGCTGACAGAAGGCGTATCAGTGGCCTGAATCTGAGAAAATGATGTGGGGGCGCCTGCCTGAAGGGGGTTGTCAGACCCACATGAAATAAGGAAAGGAATTTCCAACCAACTCACCAAAAAGGGCCCCGCTGCAGCATTCCTAAGCATTCCCAGTGCATCACACCTGTCGCATAGAGCTGAGTTGAGAGCACCACATGAAAGGGCACGGCCGTCATTGAACCCGGTGAGTTGTTCCTGGACACAGAGCTGATGGCCTGAAACAGTGCGACGGATCGCAGCCACCCCCAGCACGTCCCCTTCCAGAACACCATCCTCCACCTCCACACATTGCGAGCGCAAAGCCATGAGGTGACAGTGTGACAACTTCCCATCACGGCCGATGCGGCCCAAGGACTGAATGGCATCAACCATGTCATAGGGGAGGCCGGCGTGGATGCTCCACCGGGCATGAGGGATGTGCACACCCTGGGTGAGGCCCGTTGTGCAGGCGATGGTGCGAGATGGATTGGGCATTGACCGGAACCGTTGGAGTGTGACGACCTGTTCCTCAGGACTGAGGTCACTGTTGTAGCACTCGGCCCCCAGTGCATCCGCAAAGTATGACGAGTCGGCCTTAGTTCGACAAATGATAAACCCACGCTCCTCAGTGGTCATTTGGCCAATGAGGTCCTTGGCAAGAGCCACTACTGCCTGTCTGAGTTGCGATGACTTGTGAAACAAGTGTCGGCGGTATGCTAGGTTGTGCCTGGCCGTGCAGCCCCTGACGACATGAAGATGCCTAATACCCAACATGCGCATGAGTGGGGGTACTATGCCTGGAGGGAGCGTCGCCGAAAGGAGCCCAATTTGAATTCCCATTTCCGCCATGACAGTCAGTTGTGTCATTACCGGACGATACCTCTGTGACGCCACCAATGCCTGGGGCTCATCCACGATTACCCTAGCTACCTTGTTGGTCGATTTGAGGTACCTTACATGGGCCAAGAAAAGATGATGGGGGACTTGGTCAATCATGACCAAGAGGATAGGGGTGTTCCCAGGCTGAGGATTCAAAGGCGTCCATGTCTCTGACGTGAGCATATGCTCCTGGCATCGATCCTTCATATCCTGGAGGAGAGCCCGGTAAGGGCTGATCACAATGGTGGTATATTTTCGCTCCCATAGGAAAGCCGGCAACATCCAGACCAAAGACTTGCCGCTGCCAGTGGCCGAGTGAACGGCAAAGTGGGTCCACTGTTGGGACGCCAATTGTACTCCCATGGCCTGTTCAGGGCATGAGAACTTGTGGAATTTTCTCCCTGAAAACAAAAGGAGCTGGTTCTCGTATCCCGGGTGAACAAACACTGGATCCTCGACAATGCTGAGTCCGTGTGCACCATGGGGAGCAGCAGGAAGGGCGAGCTCCGTCCGCCTTATCTCTTGGGCTAGTACATCTTGGAACCGACCCTCAAGGGAAGACACCAGGGCCGATGCCAATGGCTCTATGTCCAGCCTGGCTACGGGCAACCCTGGATCTGACTTTATGGGGACAGAGCTGTCATCCAGGGCCACACCTGGCACAGGCAAGCCATAAAAGTTCCAGATTCTCGTGGCATTCTGGAGTGGCAATTGTCAGTGGGTGGCAAATTTCTGGAACAGGAATGGCATACCTGACGTATGGCCCTGAACATGGGCTCTGGCACTGTACTGAGGGTGGGAACATGCACCCCATATGACTGCTCCCTGGTCTGTCTGCTGTGTGCTGAGGCATAGTCTCCAGCTGCTGCACTTGCAGTCTCAGGAAGTTCATCATCCTCAAAAGGTTCCTTCCCTATCTTGAAATCAAAGATAAAACAGAGCATCTGGCGGAGGTCAGATACCCCCAAAGCGGGCCCCAAGACATTGCGGGTGTATGATTGGAAAACTGAACTCAAGTGTTTCGAAGTCCATGGTCCGGAGGAAGAGGCCCACAGCATGGTTCGAAACCCATCAACTGCTGAGGACTTGAAGGTCTGTGCCAGCTCTGTACAATGCTGCCGAACCAAAAGGAATCCCATCAGGATCCGAGACCATCGAGGATGGAGGAACATGGGGACCAGACGTCGAAGCCCGGTGGGGTGATCAGTCTTGTGGTTGTTGATAGCCAGCATGAAACAGTTGTCGAAAGCACGGAGGCCGGCCGACTGACCAGGCGAGTCTTTTAACCTCACTGAGACAAATTCCTTGCCCCGTTTGGGCCACGAGGTCAAGTAAACGCCCATGCCTATGCGATCGAGGAGTCCATCTGCAGATTTCAGGTATGCGTGAACTGTGTCAGCCTTCCAGATTAATTGTCTATCTATGACTCCGACAATCCACTGGTTCACGCGAGGGTCATCCTTTGGCAGTGTACATAGGCGTCGGATGAGGGCCTTCTTGGGTAGCGGATTGATGGGATCCGAAAAAAGCCATCGGCCTGGCGTAGGGGCCGTGTTCAGGTTGTCGAACAACGAATCCGGTTTTAGTCCAAAATCCTCCAGGGGAAACCCCAGGAGGTGTGCAGTCAAATCCCGTTCGCAGCCCTCTAGGAGCTCCGCATGCATGCGCCGGAGCTGGCTGAGTTTAATGAGGTGTCCATCCATTATGAACTCTTCAAAGACAGGATGGTCACATCACATGAACCACGGAAAATGTGTGACCTTGCTGGCCACATGCGACAGTAAGGCCATCTGCAGATAAAGAGTATGCATGGGGGATGGCCTCTCCTCCCTCATGTACTCCTTGAGCATGTCGCAAGCCCTTGGGACTTGGGTCAATGCCATGCAAACACCATTGAGAGTTTGGAATAACCTACTTGAAAATTCCACCTGGACTACCTTCGTCATCACCATAGCTCGAAACATGTGAGGAGTCCCCAGGCGCCACAGAGAGCAGCTCTCGTGGTGTGGCCACACTAACCATGTCATTGTCAACATATTTCCACATGTGCAAAGACGAATGACCCACCCAAAGAAGCCTTTATGCTCAGGAATACCCTGTTGCGACAGCCTCAACATTTCCATCAGAAAAAATGCTTGCCCCCCCCATTGTTGGGCAGCAATGTTCGGTGTGATGTGGTGGGGAGATGAGAAATGCCCATCTTGATGCCAATGAGCCAGCATCAAGAAAGCGTTGAATGGGTCAAGCTGCGTCGCATGAGGTTGACCATAGAAATAGACCAGCAGGGCGCTGTAGACCCTGTGTAGCGGGACAAGGACCCATACTGGCTCCACCAGGGGGTTGGCTTCCAACACCTGAGCCAAGTTGTGCGTGGCTTCCAGCAAACTAGGGGGAAGGTGAAGGAACGGGATCATTGTTCCCTCTCTGTGGAGGGCGCAGACCTTCATGGTCCACATAAATAGTCTATAATTCCATCTTGCATATCGCCGAATGGTCTCATCTTCATGAGGGGCATC
>Ga0137409_10005481_pt1 | contig 13218 bp, 17 predicted proteins | sample CZODoug1_16funga_FD_122059 | JGI IMG/M metagenome (GOLD analysis project Ga0137409, IMG submission 122059) | Vadose zone soil fungal communities from Angelo Coast Range Reserve, California, USA - CZODoug1_16fungal (Hybrid Assembly) | ecosystem: Environmental > Terrestrial > Soil > Vadose zone...
CTGCCAGGCGGCAATGCGGAGCAGCGTCTCATCGGGCACGGCTTCGACGAAGCCGTCGCCGAGCAGACCGAGCGACATGCGCAAGGTACGAATGGTCTCGCTCGAGGGAACGCGCTCCTGGATCTCCTGGTCGGGAAAGGCACCGCTCGGGCAAATGGCCCTGTCGTTGATGAGCGTCCGGCCGGTGATGATCACGGTGCCGCCGGCGATCGGAACGCTCGGGTTGACGAAGCGTCCTTGCTGATCCCGATGGCCTGCGCGCAGCTCGGCCACCTGGCTGCCGCCGCCGGACGCGGGGTTCTGATGGCATTCCCGGCAGGACTGCGCGTTGTGGAGAGGCCCGAGGCCGTCGCTGATGTCCTCGATGGCGTCGAAGGCCGTCCGATCGGCTTGGTGGGTGGCGTCGTCGACGACGCCGTTCGACGCGGAGTCGAATGCCGCGGGTACTTCTTGCGATTCCGGCAGACCCGGAAGGTCCGGCACGGTGCTCGGCACCGGCGCCAAGCGGGCGCAGCCGGCAGCCACGAGCGTGAGAAAGGGACTGATGTACCGCATCATCGTGCCACCCCCAGCCACGTCGGGCGTGTCGACTCTGGAGGGATCCTAACAGATCCGCCGTCTCGAGGATGAGGCGGTTGGTGAAGAGCGGCCGGCCATGAGTGTCGAGCTGGCGCGTGTTCGGATGGAAATCGGGGCCCTTGGCAGCGAATGCTGCGGCCAGCCTCTGGACCAGCACGTGCGAGGGCTCTAGCCCCAGCGCCGCAGGGTTCTCCTCTGCCACCACAGCAGCGAGGAGAGCAGCGAAAATGGCGATCATCTTCTCAGCACCTCGTCGGCCCTGCCATAAGCATCGAGGGCGCGCGCGAGCGCGACGCCGATAACGGGCCACTCACCTCGTCATCTCAGAGCGGGCGAAGGCCATGTGTGCGATGACCTGTTCGATCAATTCGTTGCCGACGGCTACGACGTCCTCGGCGACCTCACGTTCGGGGGGGCGGCGAAAAGCAGAGTCGCGCGCGTCGAGGCGTCGCGCGCGCGGCCGCACCCGAGGAGGCCGTGGCGTTCGCGCTCCTGCTCGCGGCCCCGCCCGGGGCTTGACCCCGCGTCCCCACGAGACAAACTGCCGCAGAGGAGTGGAACATGCCACGAGTAAGCGTCGGAAAGGTCGCCGACCTCCCGCAGGGCAAGTTGGTCGGCGCGGAGATCGACGGCGAGAAGATCCTGGTCGCGAACGTGGGCGGCAGCTTCCACGCGATGCGCTCCACCTGCAACCACGCGGGTGGGCCGCTCCACCAGGGCAAGCTGGAGGGCAAGATCGTCACCTGCCCCTGGCACGGCTCGCAGTGGGACGTCACCAACGGGAACCTGGTCTGGTTCCAGCGGCCGCTCCCCAACGAGCCCGTCTACAAGGTGCTCGTCGAGGGCGACGAGGTCTTCGTCGAGAAGTAGCTAACGCGGCTCGCACGCGCGAAAGCGGAGATCTCGGCCACTTTCGCGCCGCGCGCGTTGTAATCAACTTTCGTCAGGATCTCCTTGCCGTCAAAAGCCTTCCACCCCGGTGGCGATCGGCCCGAGCATATCGAGCAGCACGCCGGCGAGAAGAACCCGTAGTACGTCAAGCGCCACAAGGGCTGTGCGCGCGGACCGCGCCGATGCGGAAGCGCGAGCGGTTCGAGCAGCGCGCCCGCGCGCGGTTATACTGCCGTTGGTCCCCGGCCGTTCTGGCGCTGCGCGGGGTTCTCCCCCTCAGACCGTGGCGCGCGCTGGCTGCCGGACACCGATGAAGTCGACGCCGACGGTGTTCCGTAGGCAGATCGGGCGCTTCGGCCGCCGGGCATCGTGTCTCGATCGCTACACGGACTCGCAGTTGTTGAGATGAAGTGGCCTGCCTCTCCGGCCAGGTCGAGGCCTGCGGGCGCCCCCTGCAGGCAGACCACGAGTGAGCGGCCCGGTCAGGTCGTGGTCAGGCAGTGGGCAGTGACCCGCGAACAAGGTGAGCGATTTGCTGGACGGTGGCGGGAGTAGATGCGAGAAGCTGCCTTCTCATACTCGGCGAGGTCGCCTTCGAGGTCGCCTTCGTTTACGAGCTCTTCGTACGCCCAGCGAGCACGCCCGCGGTCACCGCCGACGCCATGCCGAGCAGCAGCGCCGACAGCACCGCGATCGCCATCGCGAGGGGCCTCGCGGTACTCGCCGCTGATGAACCTCAGCGCCACGTAGAACGCCACGCGAAACGTGAGGTACCCGCCAGTGAGCCCGACATTAACGACAACACGAAGATCTTCAGTGCGACGGGGACGCTGCGGCGAGACACGGCGGGCAGGCTACCCCACGCCGGGCCCGTACACCTTCTCTAGCCCGCGCGCCAAAAGAGATATCCCGCAACCACTGTTCCCACGATCGCACCGCCATAACAAAGCAAGCTGATGAGCTCGTTCAGGTGCTTGATCTGCAGGCCGTCGTAGAGGGTGTAGCGGAAGCGGTGGGCGCCGTGAAACAGCGCCGTCGTGCACAGGAGGAAGAGCACCGCCCGCGTCAACGGATGGCTCAGCACGACGAGCAGATGCTGGTGGCTGGGGGCCGGGAGCAGGCCCAACGGGAACGCGAGCCCGAAGAGGAACAGGAGCATCGGGATGAACAGCGCCGCCAGCACGCCGCCCCCGCTGAACAGCATCCACAACAGCGGCTCGATCGATCGCTTCGCCATTTCATGCACCCAGAAGCAGCACGGCGATGAGCGCGGATACCACGGCCCAGGCCAGGTAATTGGAAGCGCCGATCCAGGATCCGGGGACACGCTTGCCGCCAAGGCGCACGACCATCGCCTTGGGCGCAAGGTTGAACCAGGTGATGGCATGAAAGAGGACGAACGCCAGACTGACGAAGTTCACCACCAGGATGACGGGCTTGGCCGACCATTCGAAGAACTCCTGGTAGCGGTTCGTCCCGAAAACCGCGCGGACCATGAGGAGGAGGTAGACGACGAACCAGACAATGAACAGGCTGCTCAGCTCGCGCAGGATGAAGGCGAGATGGGACCAGCGTTTCACCCACCAGTACGTCGACATGCGGGGTCGATACCAGCGCGGATGGAACTCGCTATAAACGGGTTTGTCTTTCATCGCGCCCGCCATGGCGTCAAGAAGCCCTTGAGCTCTTCCAGCGCGGCGGTCAGCTTGTAGCGCTGAATGGCGCCGGCGGGATCGACGTTCTTCGGACAGACCCGGGTGCATTCGCCGACTAAGGTGCAGCCCCAGATCCCGTCGTGCGTGGATAAGACCTCGCGCCGTTCCTTGGCGCCGCTATCGCGGGAATCGAGGTTGTAGCGCTGGGCCAGGGCGATGGCCGCCGGCCCGAGGAACTCGGGCTCCAGGCCATAGACCGGGCACGCCGCGTAGCACAGCATGCAGTTGATGCACATGCTGAACTGCTTGTACTCGTCCATCTGCTCGGGGGTCTGCCGGTACTCGCCCTCGGCCAACGGTTTCTCGTCGGTGTGGACGATCCACGGCTTGACCCGCGGCAGCTTGCGCATGAAATCGCCCATCTCAATGACGAGGTCGCGGATGACGGGGAAGTTCCCGAGCGGCTCCACGCGGATGGGCCCCGGTACGCTCTCGACGAGGAAGGTGGCGCAGGTGAGCTTCGGCTCGCCGTTGACGGTCATTCCGCAGCTCCCGCAGATGCCCATTCGACACGACCAGCGGTAGCTGAGCGTCCCATCGACGTTGTCCTTGATGTAGTTCAGAGCGTCCAGGACCACCCAGTCCGCGTGCAGTGGCACCTGGTACTCCTGGAACACGGGTTCGGGGTCGATCTCTGGACGATAACGGGTCACCTGCAAGGTAACGGTTTCGGGCATCGTCCTCTCACCTCCCGTAGACCCGTTCGCCGGGGGGCCAGCGGGTGATCGTCACCGGTAGATACTCCACGCGGCAGGAGCCGTCGGCCCCGCGGTGCACGAGCGAATGCGCGAGGAAGCGGGCATCGTCTCGGGCCGGGAAGTCGGTTCGCTGGTGCGCGCCGCGCGATTCCTGCCGGTTCAGGGCCGAGTGGGCAATGGCCTCGGCGACATCGAACATGAACGACAGCTCGAGGGCCGCGGTCAGCTCGGTGTTGAAGGTCCGGCTATGGTCCGCGAGGGCGACGGCGCGGAGCCGCTCCCGGAGCTGACGCAGCTTGTCGGTGGCCTGGGCCAGCGCGGGGCCGGAGCGGTAAATTCCGGCGCTGGCCTCCATGGTCTTCTGCATCTCCGTGCGCAGCGGCGCGACGCGCTCGCGCCCGTCGGTCCTGTGCAAGAGCTCGTGCTCCAAGCGGCGCTTCTCATCGACGCCCTGGAGCAGGACCGCGGGGCCTGGGTCCTTCTGGCGCGAGGCGTAGTCGGCGGCGGCCCGGCCGGCGCGCGCGCCGAATACCAAGAGCTCGGGGAGGGAATTGGAGCCCAGGCGGTTGGCGCCGTTGATGCTCACGCAAGCAACCTCGCCGGCGGCATAGAGGCCCGGCAGGGGCGTCGCGCCGTTCAGGTCGGTGTGGACGCCGCCCATCATGTAATGGACCACCGGCCGAACCGGAATCATCTCCTTGACGGGATCGATGTTCTGGTACTTCAGCGACAGCTCGCGCACGAACGGCAGCTTGGTGTTGATGACCTTCTCGCCGAGGTGGCGCAGATCGAGGTTGACGTACGGCCCGTACGGCCCCTCGAGGGTCCGGCCCTTCTCCTGCTCCTTGACGAAGGCCTGCGACAGACGATCGCGAGGACCGAGCTCCATGCTGCGCAGCACTGGCTTCGGTTCCGGCTTGCCCAGGTTGTAGTCCTGGAGATAGCGATAGCCGTCCTTGTTGAGCAGGTAGCCGCCCTCGGAGCGCGCGGCCTCAGTGATGAGGATGCCCGTGAAGGGCAGACCGGTGGGGTGGTACTGGACGAACTCCATGTCCTTGAGCGGGGCGCCCGCGCGAAAGGCGAGGGCCATGCCGTCCCCGTTCTTGATGTTGGCGTTGGTGGTGAAGGGGAAGACGCGGCCGCAGCCGCCCGTGCACAGGATGACCGCCTTGGCCGGGATGGCCTCGATCCGGCCCGACATCAGCTCGATGGCGACAGCGCCCTGGACCCGGCCGTCGTCCACCAGGAGCTTGGTGACGAACCACTCGTCGTAGCGAGCGATGCTGGCGTACTTGAGGGTGGTCTGGAACAGCGTGTGCAGCATGTGGAACCCGGTCTTGTCGGCGGCGTACCAGGTCCGCATCTTCTTCATGCCGCCGAAGGCGCGAACGGCGATCCGGCCGTCGCGCTCGCGGCTCCACGGACAGCCCCAGTGTTCCAGGCGCAGCAGCTCCTCGGGAGCTTCCTTGACGAAGGCCTCCACGGCGTCCTGGTCGGACAGCCAGTCGCCGCCGGAGATGGTGTCGTAGGCGTGCTCGTCGAGGCTGTCGTCGCGACCGATCACGCCTGCGGCGCCGCCCTCCGCTGAGACCGTATGGCTGCGCATCGGGTACACCTTGGAGACCACGGCGATGTCGAGCCGGGGATTGCTCTCGGCGATCGCGATGGCCGCGCGCAGGCCCGCTCCGCCACCGCCCACGAGCAAGACATCATGGGCGCGCGTCACGGTCGGAACCCTCGACCTCGAAGACGAGACCGGCTGGGCACGGATCAATGCTCGGCGATAAGCTCGTCGACCAAGACGTGGCCGTCGTGGCGGACTATCCTGCTTATGATGCTGCCGTCATGGAACTCGTGATGGATGGCCCGGCAGCCGCAGGCATAGAAGTAGTCATCGACGATCAAGCCATCATCCTCCTCCCTGTCCTGGACGTGTTGACTGTCCACGATGCGGCCACAGGGGGCTTTCTGGCTCTGGCAGGCGGTGGTCGCGGCGTTCATCGCTAACCCTCCTCTCCGAGCGGGGCCTAGTATCCCACGTCTTTGCGCCAGAAGCATTTGTCGCCACCGACCAGAAATGTCGACCCGCCGCGGTCAGCACCCGAGCTCCTGCGCGGCGAATTGCTGGCGGTCGTACAGGGCGAACCGCCCGAGCGGCAGCCGGACGGGTTCCGGGACCGCGTGGGGACCGTCGCCCCCATCGTGGTCCTGATGGCGATCGTGCTGCTCCTCGGCGTCTACCTGCCAGCGCCCGTGAGCGGGCTCGTGCACAACGCCGCTGCCTTCGTGGACCTCAAGCGATGAAAACGGTCAGCCTCTTCAACGGAGTAGCCGTCCCACGCGAGGCGATTCCATCGCTCCCTCTCGACGAGCTCCGAGCCGGGTCGTCGAGGCCCCGGCGCGCGGCCGGCGCGTCGCCGCGTTGTTCGGGGTGCCGGCCGGCGAGACGATCGAGCTGGTCTTGGTCCTCGCCGACCACGCAGCAGGGATTCTCGAGGCCGCACGCGCCGAGGCCCTCGGCGATGCGTTCCGTCGATGACGCCTGACTGTTCCCAGGTGCACCTCTTCGAGCGCGAGATCGCCGAGCAGTGGGGGGTCAAGCCCGAGGGCTCCCCCTGGTTCAAGCCGGTCCGCTTCCACGCGCCCTTGCGCGGGCGCGATGCATGGAACCGGCCACCGGGCGAGCACCCGCAGTGTGGCGTGACTGACTTCCACCGCGTGGAAGGAGAGGAAGTGCACGAGGTAGCGGTCGGGCCCGTGCACGTCGGCGTGATCGAGCCCGGGCACTTCCGCTTCCAATGCCACGGTGAGCAGGTCTTCCATCTCGAGATCTCGCTCGGCTACTAGCACCGCGGCGTGGAGAGGGCGCTGCTCGGCGGGCCGGACAAGCGGAGCATCCACTACGCTGAGACGCTGGCGGGCGACACCACCATCGGGCACGCGACCGCATACTTCCAGTCCCTGGAGCGCTGGCGGGCGCGCGCGCGACGGCGCGCGGACAGGCGCTACGCTCGGTGGCGCTCGAGCTCGAGCGACTGGCGAATCATGTCGGCGATCTCGGCGCGCAAGATGAGATCGCAGCCCCTCTTCTCGGCGGCCTGCTATGATCCCTTCACAGGGATGTTCGGCCTTCTCGGTGGCGAGGTCGCAGGGTACCCCGGCCTCTTCTGCCACCGTCGAGGTCGTCGCGAGATATTGCTGAGCATGTTGCGTGGCGTCCTTTTCGTACTGCTCCCTGGTGTCAGACACCATGTCCGGTGCGGCCTCGAAGAGGTGGAACCGCCCGACGACGTGGAGTCCCGTGACGTGAGCGTTGATGCTCTTGGCGAAACGGATGCCCGTCCGGATGGCGGCCTCGGACAGCGTCTCTGGAATGAGGCCGTCATCGGGAACTGCGACTGGCTCCACAAGGAGCTTCGCGATGAACCAACGACCGTGTTGGCTTGCGACGACTGCCCCCCTGTTCGATCAGGTGGGCACGAAGTGCAAGCATCCGTTGGTCCACGGGCGTCTCATCGCCTACATTGCGACGCGCCGTCCTGATTGGTGCCCCCTGGATCAGCATCCGCTCTATCTCAGAACAACACCCTTATGAGACATGCCGATCAGATCGGCAGTTCGACCGTGAAGGTGGAGCCCTGGCCCGGAGCGCTCTGAACGCGGATGTTGCCTCCGTGCGCAACCACGATCTGCCGCACAACATACAGCCCGAGACCCATCCCGCCGTAGCTACGCACAGAGACGGCGCGCTCGAAGCGATCGAAGATCCTCTCCTGATCTTCCCTTGGGATGCCGATGCCGTGATCACGGACCGTCAGCCTCGCGGTGACGTCCGCGCGTTCAACCGCAACCTCTACCGGCTGACCCGCGCCGTACTTGATCGCGTTGGTGAGCAGGTTCGCCAGCACCTCATCAATCCGCAGCTTGTCCCACGTTCCGACAGCCGATTCGGCGCGTAGCGATAGTGCGCATCCGACGTTCCGCGCCTCGGGCTCGTGCCGTTCGAGAACCTCGCGCGCTGCTTCCGCCAGGTCCATCGTCTCGGGGTGCAAAGTGAGCTCGCCCATGCTTATGCGCGATACCTCGAGCAAATCGTTGACGAGCGTGGCTATTCGCTCAGTCTGTCGCAGCGCAGCCTCCAGTCGAGCCTCAACGTCCTTCATCCCGATTTCCCCCCTTCGCAACTGCCGAATCGTCGCCTGCAGCTGCAAGCGCAGGGGCGTGAGCGGCGTGCGCAGCTCGTGCGAGGCGATGGCCAGGAACTCGTCACGAACGCGCACGGCCTCCTCCTCGCGCCGACGCGCCCGTATCTGGTCTGTCACATCGAACCCGTGCATCATGAGCCCATCGACGTCGCCGCGCGCGTCGCGGGTCGCCTGGACGACGAGATTGAAGAAACTCTCCTCCACGGTTTCCTTGCCACGGCGATGGAGCTGGACGCGGTACTCATTCCTGACAAACGGTTCGCCGCTGCGGTACACGGAGTCCATCGCATCCCAGAAGCTCTGGGCAGCCGCTTCTGGGAGCGCCTCGCGGCCGGGCTTGCCGAGCAGTTCCCGGGTGCCGATCAGGTCCTGACACCGCGGGTTGATCAGCGTGAAGACGTGTTGCGGGCCTCGTGTCACCGCAACCGCCGCGGGCGAATGCATGAAAAGGCTCTGCAGGCGTTGGCGCTGCACATCTGCATCCGCGCGCGCCTCTTGCTCCCGCTGCAGCAGATCGTTGCGCTCGCGGGTGCGTTCCGCCGCCTCCTGCCGAAGCGATTCGTTTCGCCGCGCGGACGAAAGCAGGGATGCGACTTTGGCGCGCAGAACCTCCGGGTCGAACGGCTTGACGACGTAGTCCACCGCTCCCTGCGTGTACCCGCTGACGACGCTCGCCTCCTCGCGCTCGGTCGCCGTGATGAAGACGATCGGGACGTTCCGTGTCCGCTCGCGCTGCCAGATCAGGGCTGCGGTCTCGAATCCGCTGAGTCCCGGCATGTGCACGTCGAGCAACACCAGCGAGAACTCGTGGCCGAGCAGGTACCGAAGCGCCTCCTCACCCGAGTCCGCCTTGACGATGCGTTCACCGAGGGACTCCAGGACCGCTTCTAGCGCGACGAGGTTTGCTGGGTTGTCATCAACGATCAGGATCTCGGGCATGGCGCCTAACCCAGTCGAGCACGCATGCTCCGACGCCTTACGAGCATGTCAATCGCGGGTCAAGCCTCTTTGTGCTACTCGCTTCGGCTTCGCGGGCTTCGAATCGTTGGGTCGGGCTGTCAGACGCCGCTGCAGGTGCTGCCCTTCAGCTGTACGTGCCACGGTCGACGAAACTGAAGCGATCATTGATCCGAAAGACCAAGGTGATGCAGGGCAGATGTTGGTGCCCAGGGGCGGAATCGAACCACCGACACGGGGATTTTCAGTCCGCTGGTCGAAATTCACACCTGGCGCTGATGGCACTGCGCCAATCATTGCAGGGTCGGCAGGTCGGAGATGGCGCTCTTGTACTCGTTCGTGCTCAGGTGCCTGTAGACCAACTCCACCATCCTGGTTGTTGAGTGGCCGAGGAGCTTCGCCACGACCATCGAGTCGTTGCCTGCCTGCTTCAGCCAGCTCGCGAAAGTGCGCCGCAGGTCGTTCGGTGTGGCGATCGGGATCTTGGCCCGCAGGCATGTCTTCGCGAGGTCTCGGCGGACGTTCATCAATTTCGTGACCACGAGCCCGGTCGTTCGCTTCATCCGCCGCAGCGCCTCGGCGAGGTCTGGGGCGAGCGGAACGCGCCTGCGCGACTTCACCGTCTTGGTGCCCGGCAAGAGCACCCAACGGCGGACGAGGTCGACGTGCTCCCATCGTAGCCGCTCGACCTCCCCCGCCCGGGCCCCGGCGAGGGCAGCGACGAGCACCCAGAGCTGTCGGTGGGCGCGCAGTTCGCGGAGAAGCTTCTGCACCGGTGAGCCAGCGGTCCTTCGGCTCGAAGCGGACACGAAACCGCGGTACGAGGTCCATTGGCTCGCTCGTGAGCAGCCCCCGTTCGTGCGACAGCTTGAGCGCGCGCAAAATGCCCGTAAGGTGCCACGCCGCCGAGCCGGCACCCCGAAGCTCGCGGTTCATCAAGGCGTGACCGCCATCGGCCGATCGAGCTCGGGCGAGACCCAGCGCCCGGAGAAAGGAAGACGAAGTGCCCGATCAGCTCGGCCTTCCGAGATGGATCGGGGGCTTCGTCTAGGTGAGACCTTGCCCTCTCAACACTGGGGCGATATCCTACTCATTTGCCGGGAGTGTGGGACGCCTTGACGGGGCGATCGGCACTCCGATTTCAGACTCCATTCGACCGCGCCTCACCAAGTCCGGCTTCGCGGCTCCGGACGGGCCGCAAGGAGTGGCCCATGTTCAAGCACATTCTTCTGCCAACCGATGGCTCCGCTCTGTCTGAAGTTGCGGTCCAGAGCGGTATCCGGTTCGCCAAAAGCATCAACGCCCACGTCACGGGTCTCCACGTCATCCTGCCATTTAATCTCTTCGTTCGCGGAGCGGAGATGGTGTCCGACACCAAGGCGCAGTTTGAAAAGGACTCCCTGGCCGCGCTATACTTGGCAGCGATCTCGAAGGCGGCAAAGGAGGCCGGTGTGCCCTGCGACTCCCTCACCGAGAAGGCCGACCACCCCTATGAAGCGATCATCGCGGCCGCCGAGAAGAGGGGCTGCGATCTCATCTTGATGGCTTCCCACGGGCGGCGAGGCGTCAAGGGCCTCTTGATCGGCAGCGAGACCCACAAGGTGCTGACGCATACCAAGATCCCGGTTCTGGTGTTCCGCTGAAGAGCTGACCGGCTGTCGTTGGCCAAAACTCGATCCTGCGGCTCGGCGAGCCAAGGATAACCCGAACTGCGGGACTGAAGCGGGTGATGTGGCAGCGGCGACCGCATGGGCGAGATGACTGGTGAGCAAAAGCCGCCGTATCGGGGTGAGCGCTGGATTGCGCTCGCGCTGGCTTTCCATGAACGGTGAGGACTGACGCCTGAGACTATGCGGCGCGGCGAACGTAGCGGTGGTGGAGGCCACCGACGAGGGGTAGGGCGACGATGCGGCCGTGCTCGGGTGGCTCGACGCCACGCGCCTCGGGCGCATCCTTCGCGAGGGCGAGGTGAGTGCGCGACCGGTGGTAATACCGGAGGTAGGCTCGGAGACGACGACGAAGGTGTCCCTCGTTCAGAACAATCACGTGATCGAGAAGTTCACGGCGGATCGTGCCGATCATGCGTTCGGCGAAGGGGTTCTGCCAAGGCGAGCGTGGCGCAGTGAGAACCTCGGCGAAGCCCATGCCCTGCACTCGTCGCCGGAACTCGTCCGGCCCATGCTCACGCCGCGGCAAGCGGCCGAGCTGCTCGGCGTGCATCGCGAGACCATCTACCGACTGATCGCGCACGGCGACCTCGCCAGCGTTCGCGTGGGCTCACTCCTGCGCGTCGCCGCTCGATCCATACAGCCCCACGTGTGTCACGCCGCCCTTCGGTAGTCGTGATGCAGGCCATTGAGGACTGGGAGTCCTTTTCCGCCCGATCTTCGTCCTGTTCTTTCTCGATCTGAAGAGACGGAGATGAAGATCCCGCCCTCCGTCTTGTCCTGGCCCTCGATGCGCTTGACGATCACCCGGTCCTGCAGCGGTCGGATGTTCATGTCCCGCAGTCCTTCTCGCATTGGTCGGCGATCGCGTTGCACTCCACAGTGCACTCGCTTGGAGCCGGCCAGTTGTCGCCGCCAAGGGCCTCGCACTTCTTCCAGCATCGGCATGCGTCGTCACCGCAGAATTCGGCGCAAGTGATCGGAGGCGGGTGGTCATGCGCGCTAGCCAGTCCGGTGACGACACCGAACACGATCCCGATGCAGATCGCGAGCGCGCGAGCCTTCATACGCGCGGGGGCCAGCGCGTGCCGGGCGCACCGTCGGCGTCGTAGCGGATGCTGCGGTTGAAGAACATGCCGGTCGGGTTCATCACTGCGAGCCCCACCACGAGGTCTGCACCGACCTCGGTGATGATCGCAGCGCGCGGCTCGGACCTGTACTCCCCACCAGGCGAGCCGTAGCTCTGGTAGTGGACGATGCGGCCGACGGTCGGTGTTTGCTCCATGCCCGGCATTCTACTTGCCGACTGCGACACGCACAGCTTCCTGGCTGCCCGGCGCGGTCTTGTAGGACCCACCCGCACAGCTGGTCACCGGTCATCCGCGGAGGGCGCACTCCTGAGTGTCGGGCGGCCGTGCTACCACGTCCAGATGCCGCAGCGATCCCTGAAGCCGTGCATGGCCCCGGATGCCCCCGACTCGTACGCGACAAGCCGCGGTGCGAGGCGCACACTGTGAAAAGGATGAGCCGCGTTGCGCTCGGTTACGGTGCCGACTGGCAGATGGTCCGCAATGCGCACATCAACGAGCACCCGTGGTGCGTCGCCTGCGCAGAGCAGGGCGTGCAGACGCCAGGTCGGAGGTCGACCACATCCAGCCGGTGCGCTCCCATCCAGAGCTGCGGCTCGAGCCCAGCAATCTTCGCAGCTTGTGCCTGCCTTGCCATAGCCGCCGGACGGCGCTGGATACGGGCTTCGGTCGATGACCCCCGAGGGGCGGTCGCTTTTCTAGGGGGAGGGGTCGCCGAAACGCCCCCAGCCACAACCAACTCGTGTCAGGTTTGCGATCTTTTTGAGGCCGTGCAGACCGAGCGCAGCCGCGTCCAGGCGCGTGGAGCCGCGCGAACGGGCGAGTCAGGAGGGCGCAAGCACCGGCGAGGCGCGCGCAGCGCTCAGGCGCCGCTCTTGCCGCCTGGGATGATCAGGAACCGCCCCTTGTGGAACAGGAAGTCCTCCACTGCCTGGCGCCGTGCCTTCGCCGCGTCGTCCTGCCGCGTCGGCGCCATGCCGATCCGCTACTTGGCGCTATAGTGCAGGCCCAGGTCGGTCGCGAGCTTGTCGACGAGGCGCGCCAGCTTTCTGGCCTCGACCCCGGCAGGGTGCAGTCTCGGCCCCGTCGGCGTTTCAATCATCGGCTGCGCGGTGGCGAGCGCCTCCAGTGCCTGCGCCCGAGCGAACGTCGAACAGTAGAGCGAGATCATGCTGGGCACCGTCATGTCGAGCGCACCGATGCGGCGGAGCTCGGCAGTCACCTCGTTCCAGATGCGCTTCGCGTCTTCGCTGAGGTCCTCCGGGCAAGGTGGAACACCAGCGGGAGCCTCGGGCGGTTGTCGTTTGCCAAAACTCGATCGTGGCACTGGACGAGCGGTTGGCATCGAGCGACGCTGGAGCGCAATGTCCCTCGTACTCGCTCTCTTGGGCGCCGCGCGTGCAGCGCTCAGGACCCAT
>Ga0137409_10005482_pt1 | contig 13216 bp, 10 predicted proteins | sample CZODoug1_16funga_FD_122059 | JGI IMG/M metagenome (GOLD analysis project Ga0137409, IMG submission 122059) | Vadose zone soil fungal communities from Angelo Coast Range Reserve, California, USA - CZODoug1_16fungal (Hybrid Assembly) | ecosystem: Environmental > Terrestrial > Soil > Vadose zone...
GTTGGAGACGACAGAATAGTCGCGTCCGAATGCCGTAAAACCGGAAGGCAACGTGAACGGAACGACCGTCGCGCCACCAGCCGCCGTGAAATCCGCATTGGCGCTGTCGAGCAGAGCCGCGATGTAAGTGAGAACCGTGGCCTTGCATTTGATGTCCGTGACCGCGGTCGTATTGTCGGTCTGGATTGTGGCTCCCACCGAGTCGTGCATTTCGATGACGCGCCAGTAGTCCATGGCCTTTATTGTCCGAAAGAAGCCCCGCGTTGCGTTGATTTCCGCGGTCGTGAACGCCGGGGTCGAAGTAGCCGGCAGCGCCAGAATGAGATTATTCCCGGCGCGGATTGCCGTGTAGTAACCGGCCCAGGCGCCACCGCCGGCAAAGCTGCCTGGATCGGGGTTGCCGCCCAGTGTTTCCTGCACGAACCGCGGCTCGGAAGCATCGATTCGATAGACGTCGCGGGCGAAAATTCCCGACTCCAGTGCATACGCAAAAACGTTTGCCGACGCACGATCCTGCGCCAACACGCCCGTTGCCAGTTGCTGCAACGTCACGCGCGTAAGCGCCCCGCTCAAGGCATCCACCGTTGGCGCATCGATCGGATTCGCCACCGGGTTGTCCTTGCATCCCGCAGCGACCAAAGCAGTCGCCGCGAGGACAATAGTTGTATATCGCTTCATCTGATTGATCGCTCGGTTAGAAGGTTGTGCCTATCGTGAAGTAGAACTGACGGCTTGGCGGATACGGGGTGACGTCCTGGAACCTGCCCAAAGACTGATTGCCGAAGTTCGAGACCTCTGGATCGAGGCCTGTGTATCTCGTCCATGTCGCGAGGTTTCGTCCGCTGAGCTCGATACGTGCGTTCTGGGCGTGTCCGTTGAAGAGACGCGACGCCATCGACGCGGGCACGTCATATCCGAGGGTTATCTCGCGGATCTTGACGAAGCCATTGTGCTCCAGCCAGACGTCGGTGCCCTTCGCGAAGGCAGCCAGCTGCGCGTTTGCCAGCGCGGTATCCTTCGCCAGGCCGCTTCCGTAGAAATAGTCGTTGGTCAGATTCACACCGAGACCGCCCTTTCTCCAATCCACGAGCGATGACAGACGGAGTGATCCAAATGTGAACTCGTTGGTGAATCCCATCTCGTAGTCAGGAAGCGAATTCCCAACGAACGTCAGCACGCGATTCGCGGACGGGCAAGCGGTCCCCGCAGCGTTGAGCGCGGTGCAGCCGTTTACAGCCTGAATAACGCTGATGAGCTGTCCTTGCTTGACGAAAGCATTGCCGAACCGGCTGCCGAACGATCCCGACGGCGGGATGAATCCCGGAACGGGAAGCTGCGTGACCTTACCCTTCGAGCTCGAGTAAGTGGTTTGAGACACCCACGACAACCGGTCGGTGCGAATCGGGCTCATCTCGAGCCCGAGCTCCGTGCCGTGGTTAACAATCTGACCACCGTTGATCGTCTGGCTCGAGAAGCCCGTTGACGGAGCGACGGCTGCGGATAGAATGAGATCGTCGATCTGCTTTCGGAACTGCGTGGCGTTTATTACGGCGCGGCCGCCGAAGAGCGTGAGGTCGAGACCTCCTTCAATTTCGCTGGCTGTCTCCGGCTTGACGCCCGGGAAGCCCAGGACCGTCGACGCGCGGAAACCAGTGACCCCTTCCTCGATCAGATTCGTGAGGAATGTGAATTTGCCGCCGGTGGGCTGATTGCCCGCCCTTCCGTAGGCGAGCCGCAGCTTCAGCTCGTCGACCTTGGCGAATGGAACCGGCACACGGTAGGAACCCGAGAACTTGGGGTACGCATAATACTTCTTCGGATCGCCGTTGTTACTCGTGCGCTCTCCGTTGACGCCGGCCGTGAGCAGCAATCTCTCTCCCATCGTCAGAAATTCCTCCTGACCGAAGATTGACTGCGACTTGACGATGTCCTGGCTTTCAGTGGTGAAGATCTGCGTCGCTGACGCCACGTTAGTGACGCCAGGGAAGACACCGCGGCCAGTGTTCGCGAGGATATCGACGTTACGACGGACCTGGCCTATGCCCGCCGATGTCGTGGCGGTGAAAAGGTTACGGATAAGACGGTGCGTGAAGTTAGCGCCGAGGTTGCCCGTGAAGATGTTTGCATTGCTGTTTACGAGGGTGCCCGGCAGCGCATTGACTTGCTCGATGTACGCTGTCGCCGGTGAGATGATCCTCGCGTGATCGTTATAGGCGTCGATGCCGCCGCTCACTGTGAAATCGAGCGTTTGCCGATCCTGCGAAACGAGGTTGTAGGAAGCCAGCCCGCTACCCAGAAGGCGGAACACATCCTCGGGCGTCTTGACCAGCTCCGTATTCTGGAATGGATTGTTGTTGTTGACGACCGCCAACCCCACCGGGTACGTCCCGTCAGGCTGCTTCCGCAAATCGATAAACGAAGGCGTCTGGGAGAAAGTCGTATACGGGTTGATGCCGGTGTTGTCGTTGCCGCTCACACCGCGTTCCGCAAGCGAATGGATCAGCTCGGTATTCGCCCGGATGTTGAGACGTGAGCCAAGTTTCTGTCCAAGGTTTACGCGAAGCGACTGTTTGTTGTAGTTGTCGTTGAGCTGAAGACCACCGTCGTGCTGGACGAGTCCCGACACGAAGTAGTTCGTCCCACCCGCAGTCGCGCCGCGAAGCGAGCCGATCGTCTGATAGTTGAAGGGATGCTCTCCGTAGAGCTCCTGCTCGTAATCGTGGCATTTTACGGTGGCCGCGTTGTACAGCGCGATATCAGCAGCGATCGCCGCAGGAGCCGTGTCGCCAGTCCAGTCAGCGTATTCCTGTCCGGACCCGAAGCAGCGCTCTCCGACCTTGTTCGAAATGCGCGCGGTACCGAAGCGTTGGGTCAAATCGAGCTGGCTCCTTCCCGCCTGTCCTTGCTTGGTGGTAATGATGATAACGCCGTTCGTGCCTCTCGAGCCGTAGATGGAGCTGGCCGAGGGTCCCTTGAGCACCTGAATGCTCTCGATGTCGTTCGGGTTGATGTCGGCCGTACGGTTGACGCGCTGGTCCTGGCTCGATGCGAAGTTTCCGCCCGCCGCCTCGGTGATCGCGTTGAGGCCGTTGGCGATCGACGAGTTGTCGACGATGACGCCATCGATCACGTAAAGCGGGAGGAAGCTCGAGTTGATCGTGGACACGCCACGAAGCTGAACCTGAACTCCGCCGCCTGGCGCGCCGGAGTTCTGCGTGACGACCGCGCCCGGGATCTTGCCCTGGAGCGCATAGTCGATCGTCTGGGCCGGTGCGCGATTGAGCTTATCGCCCGAGATGACCGTGACCGCGTTAGCCGCGTTGACGCTCGATACTGTCGTCGCCGTGCCGGTGACGACCTGTGTCTCGAGCTGCAGCACGTCGCGAGCGAGCGACACATTGGCGTCGGTCGCGCCCGCGGGGACTGCAATCGTCTTCTGCGTGTAGCCGATGCGCCGGACGCGGAGCGTCGCTGGGCCATCGGGAACGTTCAGGGAGAAGCGGCCCTGATCGTCGGTGTAGGTGCCTACCGACGTTCCAACGAGGTTGACACTCGCTGCAACGACGGGCTCTCCGCTTCCTTCGACAGTAATGCGTCCGCTGACGCGACGCGTCTGTGCAAAGGCGCTGGCGCTTACTAGCACCAGCAGCAACAGTGAAAATACTGACGAGCGAATCCTATTCATGCCTGTTCTCCTGCTTGGATGGGTGAGGCTCGCGGCAACAGGCGCAGCGAGCCCGGCAGAGTTGAAGGGACTCTGCTTGGCGTTCTCGTGGCCACTATTTATGGGCCGTGACATGAGGTGTCAAGTCCAAAGGATGCTAGATGACGCCTCAGCTGCGGGTAATCTTCTTCTTTCCGGGACAAAAGAAACGCCGGCCAAGAGCCGGCGTTTCTTATCAATTCATTCACCGTTTACGGATTGTCGCTCACCGTTTTACGGACCCTTTTTAGTCGTTTACGGCTTTTTGGGAGCCGGTGGGGTCGTCGTCGATGGTGTCGGCCTCGTCCCGAAGTCAACCGTGGGCGGCGCCTCGCTCCCCGGAGCAGCCTCGAAGTACGTCCGCGGCTTGGCCCCGATCACCTTCGCGGTTATCGCCTGTGGAAAGGTCCTGATGTAGGTGTTGTATGCCTGAACCGCCTGATTGTAGTCGTTCCGCGAAGTCGCGATCCGATTCTCGGTTCCGGTCAGCTCATCCTGAAGACGCAGGAATCCCTGATCTGCCTTTAGTTGGGGATACGCCTCCGCGATCGCGAGCAACCTGCCGAGCGCCCCAGTGAGCTGACCGTTGGCGGTCGCCATCTGCTGCGGGTCGCCAGTCTGGATCGCCCCCGCCAAGCCAGCTCGTGCCTGAGCGACCTGCGTGAACACAGCCTCCTCATGCTGCGCATAACCCTTCACAGTATTGACGAGATTCGGCACCAGGTCGGCGCGGCGCTGCAACTGCACCGAGATCTGTTGCTTCGCCTGCTGCGCATTCTCATCAAGCCGCTGTATCTGGTTGTACCCGCACCCTGCCAAAACCAGGATCAGTGGGGAAAGCCATAGCCCCTTGCGTAGCTTCATTTTGATCTATCCTCTAGTGGAGATTGACGACACTCTGTGCGGCCAAAGCCCACAGCAATTTACCCTCTGAATTCATTGAGATATGCCACCAACCGCTCCATCGCCGCCAGATATCCCTCCAGAATCCCGGCAGCGCTTTCGCGCGGAATCTTCTCCGTTCCCCGAACGTGGCGAATCACTTTCACGAACGGCTCCGCCGAAAATCCGGCGCGCTGCGCCAGTGAGCGCGTCAGCTCCTCGTAGTCCTGAGAAGGCGCCTGCCCCACCAGCCGCGACACTCCGCGGAATATCACCATCAGCGTGCTCAGACTCTTTTCCAGAACCTCGAGCTGGAGCTTGCTGTCGCCGCCCGCGCCCATAGTTGCCTGCCGCAGCTGCAGCAGCTTTCCCATCGTTTGCTGTTCCACCTGGAGACGCAGATCGGATGGTGTAACGCGAATCCCATCGAACGGCGGATCTCCGAACAACACTCGGTGCCGCTCGAGAATGTCGGCGTACTCCATCGGAAAAATGTCGGAGGACGATTTCCATTCGCTGGCAGTGAATGTCATCGGTGGCGGATTTCCATCCTCCGCCCACGCCTTCGAGACCGCGGCAACCGCGCGAAGACGCGCGAGCGGCAGCGAGTCCACGATCACGAGCACATTGTAGTCGGAACTCTTCGGGTTGTGCTCACCCGCCACCGCCGAGCCGAAGAGCACGACCGATCGAAGCCCGTCGCCGTAAGCGAGCTTTAGCTGACTGACCAATTCCTCGAGTTTCATCATAATCCGAGTCCTTACTAACGGATGCGCGAGCCTGCCTGTTTCGTCATTCGACGATCGCTTGCCATTTCACCAGCTCGAGCCGCCACCGCCGCCTCCAAATCCACCACCGCCACCAAAGCCACCGAAGCCACCACCACCGCCACCAAAGCCGCCAAAACCCCCGCCACCTCCGCCCCATCCCCCTCGCCCGCCACCAAACCCGCCCGTGGGGATGATGATCGGAAGGCATCCCGGACCGCATCCTCTACCACCGCCACGTCGACTAGCCCGGCTGAGAAGGCTGAGTACTATGAAGAAGATGAGAAGGAATACCCACGGAGGAATTCCACCGCTGCTACCGGTCGGGTATTCGTTGCGCGGCGCCGCCACCTGCGGAGGTGCGAGCGTCGTATCCAGCTGGAAGTTGAACTCCTTCGCGAATCGCTCGGCGGTTCGCAGGGTCACCAGCTCGAGGCCCGTACTATAGTCCCTCTGCATGAAGGCCGGAGTGGCTTCCCGGCAGATGTCGCCGGCGTCCGCATCCGTGATGAATCCTTCCGCCCCACGGCCCGTCGCGATGAAGCAGTGTCCACGTCCGTCCCTGCTCGTCTCCTTGGGGACGAGAAGGATCACCGCGCCGGCGTTGCGGGTGGGATCGCCGGGATTCCCAATCTTGCCGACCTTCCACTCCCTTCCAATCAGGAGCGCGGCTTCCTGCACGTCGCGCGTGCCGATGTCGGGAAGCGTAACAATCGTCATCTCGCCCCTCGATTTCGCGCGCACATCCTGCGCGATGCGCTCCATTCGCTGAGCGGCGTCGGGAGAAATCACGTGCGCGAAGTCATTGACCAGCCCGATCGGCGGCGGGATCTGGAGGCCTTGCGGAAGGAGGAAGAGACAGGCTGTTCGCAAAACGGCGAAAATAGTCGCCGTCGATGGAAGCCCGATCAGAACAGAAGTAAGTATCTACTCTCCCTTGATTTCATGGTTTGGCTGGAGGTCTATTTAGCAGATGATTCCCGCCCAAGTCAACCACATCCATGTGCTCGGCGCGCTCGCGCTTTCACTCGCTTGCGCCCCCGCCGGCAACAGCCGACAGGGCGCCGAAACCACGACAGTAGTGCGAGCTGAGACCGTTTCGGTCGCGGCCAAACCCGCGCCGACTGATTCCAACATTACGCGTGCCGATCTCGCCAGGATTCAAGGTAGCGCCAGCGCGCCAGTCTGGGTGATCGAAGTCAGCGACTTTCAGTGCCCGTACTGCAAGCAATGGCACGACCAGACGTACGCGGCGTTCCGCGATCAGTACGTGAACACCGGCAAAGTGCGGCTTGCTTACGTGAATTTCCCCCTGTCGAGTCACGTTCACGCGTGGCCGGCCGCCGAGTCAGCGATGTGTGCCGGGGCGCAGGGAAAATTCTGGCAAATGCACGACGCGCTTTTCACGACCCAAACCAAGTGGGAGGCAATGAGCTCGCCGGCCGTGATGTTCGACTCGCTCGCCCAGTCGAACGGATTGGACATGAAACGCTGGCGCAGCTGCGTCAGCACCGGACTGATGAAGCCGCTCATCGAAGCGGATCACGACCGTGCCGCGAAAGCCGGCGCGGAGGCAACACCGAGCTTCATGATCGGCAACAAGATCCTGACCGGCGCGCAGCCCCTCGATGAGCTGCGCAAGGCAATCGACTCTGCTCTTGTGAAAAGCAAGACAACGCGGTAACAGATCGACGGTACAACGATTCAGCGGGGGCCAGCTGTGAATTCGCTGCTGCGAATTCCCTACGCGTTCGCGGGGCTCGTAACGGACGCGCTAGTCCGCGTAGTTCCCGCCGGCAAATCGAAATTCAATCGCGGGCTCAATGGGCGTCGCGGACTCGTTGGCCGTTACGAGCGGTGGGGCGCGACATCTCGTGACGACACTCGGCCGCTCGTCTGGTTCCACGCACCATCGGTGGGCGAAGGCCTCCAGGCGCTGCCGGTCATCGAGCTCGTGCGCGCGCGTCGCTCCGATGTTCAAATCGCCTACACGTTTTATTCGCCTAGCGCCGAGCATTTCGCGCACTCAGTGCCGGCGGATTTCGCGGACTATCTCCCCTTTGACACGTTCGATCACGCAAACGCGGTGATATCCGCACTCCGTCCGAGCGCTCTCATTTTCAGCAAGCTGGACATCTGGCCTGCGCTCACGGAACGCGCCACAGCCGCGCGCGTTCCGGTCGGCGTCATCAGCGCGACGCTGCCCGAATCGTCGGGCCGTCGTGGCCTTCTTGCCCGGGCGGTGCTCGGCGACGCCTATCGCTCGCTCGATCGGGTCGGCGCGATCGATGAGACGGACGCGGACCGACTCCGCGAGCAAGGCGTACGAGCCGACCGCATAGGCGTGACAGGCGATACGCGTTTCGACCAGGTGTGGGCGCGCGCACAACATGGCGTTGTCCCTCTCGTTCAGTGGCTGCGCTCGGCGCGACCGACGCTCGTCGCCGGCTCTACATGGCCTTCCGATGAAGAACACCTGCTCCCCGCCTGGGTGACGGTTCGCGACAAGATTCCCGACGCTCGGCTTATCATCGCTCCCCATGAAACGAGCAGCGGGCATCTGCGATCGATCGAGGGCTGGGCGCGCTCGCAGGCGTTGAGAACCGCGCGCATCGACGCCACCGGCGCTCAGGAAGCCGACGTTATCCTCGTCGATCGGTACGGACTGCTCGGCGACCTCTACGCGCTAGCGGATGTCGCCTACGTCGGGGGCGGATTTCGTTCAGCGGGACTTCACTCGATCCTCGAGCCCGCCGCGTTCGGTGCTCCGGTGGTGTTCGGGCCACGACACGAGAAGAGCCGCGAGGCAGCGAAGCTCGTTCAGGCGGGAGGCGGAGCCACGATCACGGGAGTGGCCGATCTCACGATTCGTCTTGGCTACTGGCTTGGATCTGTTCCAGCCCGGGACGCGGCCGGCTCGTCAGCGCGAGCGATGGTTCGGGATGGTCTCGGCGCGGCGGAGCGATCGTTCCAGCTGGTTACGGCTCTACTTCCCCGGTGAGTGCCGGCGCCGGATGCACGGCCGGCCGATAGGTCACTGCGTTCGTGCTCGGCTTGTGGACGAAAAAGCCTTGCACGAGGTGAACGCCAAGTGATTTCACCATGTCGTACTCTTCCTTGCGCTCGACGCCTTCGGCGATGACCATCGCGCCGTGCTCGTTGGCGAAGCGCACCATCGTCTCGACCAGATTCTGCTTGATGAAGTTCTGGTCGATGCAGTTGATGAGCGACATGTCCAGCTTGATGAAATCGGGCTCGAGATTGGCGATCGACCCGAGGCCGGCGTAGCCGCTGCCGGCGTCGTCGACGGCGAAGCGATAGCCCTCGTCGCGGAATTCCTTCAGGCGGCCGCGAAACTTCGGGTAATCCTTGATCGCGGTGCGCTCCGTGATCTCGATCACGACCCGCGTCGGGTCCTTGACGTTGAGCGCTTTCACATCGAATGAAGGATCCGCGAAGTCCGCCGGGTCCACGTTCATGAACAGAAGCTCGCCGTCCTTGAGAAGTCTCCCCATGCCTTCGATCGCGCGCTCACGGCAGAGCCGGCTCAGGTCCCAGATCAGATCCGACTGCGCGGCAATTTCGAACATCACCTCCGGGCTGCGCATGCTGCGCATCGTCCCCCGCGCGAGGGCCTCGTAGCCGAACACTCTCTGGGTGTCGGTGATGACGATCGGGTGATACTCGATGTAGAGACCGCGGGTCCGAAGGGTCTCGCGAAGGTCCGAGACTTTCTTTGCCTCCTCGCGGTGCTCGAGGCTCTTGGACGCGTTCGCGGCTTCGCGAATGCCGCGATAGATCTGCCGCTCGAGCCGGAGCTTCGGATTGTAGACGACGAGTGTGCGTCCGACGAAGATGTCGAAGAGAGCGGCGATGTCCTCTCCGTGCACGCGCTCTATCTCCGTGGACACGGCTTCCTTGAGCCCGGCCGTGATTTCAGTAATCTCCGCATCCGTGGCCGCTGGAGTATCGTCCTGCGGCACGTGGAAGAAAACGAAATCGTCGTCGTTGGGAAACGCAACCATGAGCTTCGATGATGCGAGCGCGCTCTTGCTCAGGAAAGTGCGCATCGCCTCACCGGTGGTCTCGAGCACGCTGTCGAGCTTTTCCCATCCGTAAACCTCTTCAACTTTCGAGTACCGGTCGAAGTTGAAGTAGAGAATGACGATCTCGCCCCTGTCCTGGACCGCCTTTCGGATGCTGTCGACCGTTGCTGCCACGGTCGGCAGGCGGGTGAGCGAGTCGCGGAGAAGCTGGTGGTAATCCACGCTCAGCGTGTCGGGTTGGAGTGCGAAGCGCCGCTGGCGGCGTTCGGCGCAATCTGCTTCATGTTGCGCTCGACGGTCGCAACCAGCTTCGACAGCTCGAATGGCTTCTCGACGAAATCGTCGGCTCCCGTCTGAAGTGCCTGCCTCTTGTTCACCCAGTCATCGAGCGCAGTTACCATGATGACCCGCACGTTGCGGCCGAGGGTTGGGTGCTGCTTCATCTCGCGGCAGACCTGCCAGCCGTCGCGCCCCGGCATCATCACGTCGAGAAGAACGAGGGCCGGCTTTACCTCTTCGAACGCCTTGAGCGCGTCATCGCCATTGTAGGCGACGGTGATCGGATACCCGCGCGCCTCCAGGTAGTCACGGATGATGTGCGCGTTGTCCGCGTTATCGTCGACCACCAGGATCGGGGGATGAGAGGTATCAGTCATAAGGTCTTGTCTGAAATGATGTTATGACCATTAGCGGGCAATTCGCAAGCCAGAGCTGAAGGCGCCGTAGTGGCTCCGCAGCCTATCGCTGACCCGAGCTTGACAACGGATGTCACCGAGCGCACCGTGAATAAGTAATCTCTCACAGGGGAACGCTGCATGAGCGATCGCGCCAGACTCTCAATTCTTCTGAGCGCTGCGCTAATGTTTGCAACTGGTTTCAGTTGTCGTGATCTGTACGCACAAAGTCAGTCCGTCCAGTCCGCGGGGCCGTTCACCGTTAGCGGTATCGTGACCGACGAAAGCAAGGAACCGATTGCGAGCGTCGAGCTTGTCCTCACCAAGCAGGGTGAAAACCGTCGCATTTTTCACACGACGGATGATGGTCGGTTTTCGTTTGATGGCGTTCCGCCCGGCCCCGTTTCATTGACCGCGCGCCGACTTGGTTACCGCGCCCACACGCTCCTGCTGGAAGTCACAGGTGCGACGCCCCTCAATCCGCTCTCGTTGATTCTGCAAATCGTTCCTGGCGACGTTGCCCCCGTATTTGTCGAGGGAAACGACAGCCGGCTTGATCCTTTTTACATGCACAAGCGGCAAAATAATTTCGGCCATTTCATCGAGCGCACCGAGATCGAGCGGAAGGGACCCGTATTTGTAAGCGAGCTCTTTCGCACCATTCCAGGGGCGACCGTCAAGGCTTCGGGGCGCGTGGGAAACCTTGTCAGACTGCGCGGCTGTCAACCCATGATTTGGGTCGATGGCATGCGCGTTCCCAACGCAGAACTCGACGACGTCGCCAATCCAATGGACGTCGGCGGCATCGAAGTCTACAACTCGTGGTCGACACTTCCCGGAGAATACATGGATCGCGCCGGGGCGGGCTGTGGCGCTATCGTTGTCTGGACAAAGAGTCGATAGCCTTCAAGGTAATAACGTGAAAAAGCCCCTCAATTCGAGGGGCTTTTTCATTTGTCGAACGAGCAGTTCTCTACGGCGCTGGAGCTTGCCCGCGGATACCACATGCCGCGAACCATGTCGGAGAGTTCTGTGGTTTCGTATCCCAGTACATCCGGGTTTCGAATTTATCTGCCCCCTGGTCGGCAATCGCCGCGTTGACGTTTGCACCGTTCACCGATACTTCGGTGATCGAATACTCGAGCCGTCGCGGGATATTGCTGGCAAGGGCTGCCGGACCGGGCTGTACTGTCGCCGGCTGGCACGTGCGTCGCCACTCCGCCCACGCCTGACCGCCATCAGTGAACAGCGTGATGTATTTCTGATCGGCGATTTGAATGAGACCCGGAGTGCCGCCAGCATATGCAACACCTGCCTGGCCCAGGTACGATGCAATGGCCGTTGCGTCTGTCACGCCCCACATCTGCATCGACGCTGTGACACCTGCGGTATAGTAAACGGCTGCTTGTGCCGGTGTGAGTCCGCCGATACCACGCTCCGCGGCCTCGGCCAGGATGAAGTTGACCTCGGCAGCCGTTAGCATGAACGAGGGAAAACTCGACCCGCAGCAGCCGAAAGTGCCGTAGACGGTCGCGCCCGGATAAATGAATACGCCCGGACGCGACGCACCTGTCAGGTACGCGGTGACGTCGGCAGCAAGAAGAGCGTTCGGCGCACCCGTGTACGTACCATCATCCTGATTCGGCTGCGCGAAAATTGGAACCCGCGGGTCGTTGTGTGCCTTCATCAGGTTCATGAGCACGATCGACATTCGATGATCGTCGCGCGTCTTGAAATTGTCGGCCCACGGATTGTCGTATACTCCGTCGCCAGGCCAGGTCAATATGGCATTGTCGGCATTGGAGGTAATGAGTCCGCCTGGCGCGGAGCGAGCAGCCTGCAACTCGGCACTCGCGGTGGCTGGATCCACGTTGATGAGCCGCAGCGCGAACCGCGCACGCAAGGAATTCGCAAACTTCTGCCACTTGCCCAGATCACCGCCGTAGATCGGATCTCCCGAGCCGAGATTCCCTGCAGCGGACGACGAGGCCATGTCCTTGCCGGCCTGGTCGAGCACCTTGAAGAAGTCGGCGTAAATGAGCTTCTGCTGGTCATACTTGGGACCGAGCGAGCCGCCGACACTGTCACCCTTCAGGGCATCGAAGTACGGAATGTCGCCCCAGGTATCGGTCAGGTACCCGAAACCCCAGGTGCGCAGGGCAAGTGCGGGCCCATATAACCCCGCTTGGCTTGCTGCTCGGCCCTTTGCGATGACTTTCTGCAAATCCTCGAGCTCGGATACGTATGCCGGATCGAACATGTACGTCGTAGATCCACCAGTGAGACGGGCATAACGATCCTCATCTGGATACTGCACTTCAGCAAGGTGCTGTACCAGAAACTCGGCTCCGCGGAGATCGTAGCCTCCGCCGAGCCACCGGCTGACGATGCTTTCGGACGCCGTCGTGAAGAGAGTAGGCGCAGGTACGTCCTCGGGACTGTTCGGATTCTTGTTTAGAGCCGTGAGCTTGTCGGAGTTGCAGGCAACAACGCCAATGGCGAGCGCGAGACCCGAGCTGACGGCTAGAAGGTTTCTATTCATCATTTTGGCTTTATCTCGGTTATGAGCTATGGCGTCACGCGGAGATTGATGCCAATCGACCGCGCCGTGGGAAGTGCTGCGAATTCGATCCCCTGGAAGTTTCCACTCTGAAATGCGAACTCAGGATCAATGTTTGGAACCTTCGTCCAGGTGTGCAGGTTCCGTCCCGACACCGCAATGTTTATCGCGCGGGCATTGAACACGCTCGCAAAGCGCTGCGGCAGATCGAGTCCGAGGCGCACCTCTCGCAGCTTCACATAGCTCGCGTCATAGATATACGGCTCATTGACCGGGAAGATGTTCTGCAAATACTGCTCGGTCGTGACGTTGACTGTGTTCGGCTGGCCGGTAACGTCGTCGATGCCTTTGACGACAACGCCGGGTTTGTTCCAATCGACCTCGCGCCCCTTTAGAGTCTGCGCCAGCACTCCGGTATAATCGCCAAAATAGTTGGTGATGCTGAAGATGTCCCCGCCGCGCTTGATATCGAGCAGGGCGTTCAAGCTGAAGCTCTTGTAATTGAATTGGTTCGCCCAGCCTCCGGTCCATCTTGGCTGGATGTTGCCGAGCACCTTGCGGGGGCCGACCTGCGTTATTCCGTT
>Ga0137409_10005483_pt1 | contig 13215 bp, 9 predicted proteins | sample CZODoug1_16funga_FD_122059 | JGI IMG/M metagenome (GOLD analysis project Ga0137409, IMG submission 122059) | Vadose zone soil fungal communities from Angelo Coast Range Reserve, California, USA - CZODoug1_16fungal (Hybrid Assembly) | ecosystem: Environmental > Terrestrial > Soil > Vadose zone...
TTGTAGCGTCGGTCTTCAGGCCGAGACTGTACATCGAAACACATGCCCGCCTGAAGGCGGTCGCTACAAGGAATTTTCAGACCAATCGAAGGAGCAATTCAGTGATTCGAGCGATCGTTGCACGCTGCGGTTTGGCGGTTACTATTTTTTTGGTATTTGGGATTCTGCTTTCCGGACGCACAAGCAGTTTTGCATCACAGAATGCAACGGACGTTGCTGACTCGGCAAAACCCTGGACGGCGCCCGACCGCGCGACGATTCCGGAAGGGGCGTTGGGCGACAGCATCCGTCTGGGCCTTCGAGTATTCAATGACACGCCAAAATATGCGGCGCAGTACGTCGGCAATAAGATGAGTTGCGGGCATTGCCATATTGAGAGCGGCACGGTCGCGGGAGGAATTCCGCTGGTTGGCGTGCCTGGAATGTTTCCGGTGTACAGAGATCGTGAGAAGACGGTGGTCACGTTCGAGGAACGGATCGAGCAGTGCTTTCAGCGCAGCGAGCATGGACACCGCGTTCCGAACGACGACCCGATCATGGTTGGGCTGGTCGCCTACGCGCAATGGTTGTCCAAGGACCAGGTAACGGGCCATCCATTTCCGGGACGCGGACTCGTGAAGCTTCCTGAAATCAACGGAGACCGCGATCACGGCAGGGAGATCTATTCCCTACAGTGTGCGCTTTGCCACGGCGTGGAAGGCGCCGGAAATCCGCCCGCGATTCCCGCAGTCTGGGGGCCGAATTCCTATGACGATGGGGCGGGCATGAGTGACATTGCGAAAATGGCGGCGTTCGTGCAACACAATATGCCAAAAACCGATCCTGACAGCCTGACGCCGCAAGAGGCCTACGATGTGGCCACATATATAAACAGCAAGCCGCACGAGCCGTTTATCGTTAAAGAGCACCAGTAACTCAGCTACGCCGCGGTTTTCCGCGGCACGGAAGCAACAGTGGTTCCCGCGCATTTCCTAGGTGGTGGCCAATTCCTTCAGCAATGCCTTTCCTTTTCGGAACCACGGCCGCTCAATCCGCCCCATATAGCGCGGCAGCGTGCGTTTCTTGGCCAGTAACTTCTGCACCCATTCCCGCGCCTCCTCCGGGCGGTTTTGCAACTTCAAATAGTTGGCGTAGTTGTAAAGCGTTTCCGGCGTCGTCGAATATCGCGTGACTTCCCCAAAGAGGAGAGCGCTGCGGTCCATGTCACCTGTTCTCGCGTAAGCATCTGCCAGGAGACCCGCCGCCCGGTAATAGTCAAATTTTCTGTCCCCTTCGACCACGCGCTCCAAGTCGGGAACGGCCTCCGAAAATTTATTCTGCGCGAGTAAGGACAGCGCCCTGAAATAAAACGTATGGGGAGAATCGCTTCGTGCTGCGATCGCGTGGTCGAAGGACTCTCGCGCCTTGCCATACTGCTTCTGTTCCATGTAAAGTTCGCCAAGTTCCTCGTAGTTTCCCGCCGAGGGATTATCCAAGATCTGCGTTTCGAGTGTCTGAAGGCGGGACCTTCGGCCGAATCCATGAATCACTCCACGAAGCAGCGTTATGTCCGGCAGCACTTCCACGACAATGTATGCACTGGCGCCGAGGAAGCCGCCCAAGAAAATGATATACAGCCAGTAATTCTCCGGCCGCCGCCGTAAGAAGTGGACGATCGCAAGGATCTGCACGGTGAAGCCCCACGGATAGAAGAGGTAGCTTAGGCCAAACATGGATGACCGTCCCGTTAACAGCATCGCTCTAGTTCACGAGCCGGTCAAACGAAACCTCCGATCTGTGTATGCAGGGGTTACCAAGCACGCGGACTGCGCCCAGCTGTTTTTTAAGGGGTCTGCGGGAATTCCGTCGAGATTGCTGCGCCCGCTCCTGGATTCTCCACTGGAGGGAGGCGCTGTGTACAATCACGCTACTAGAAGATGGCGGAGAGGGTGGGAGTCGAACCCACGAGCCCGGTTTTACCAGGCTACCCGCTTTCGAGGCGGGCTCTTTCGACCACTCAGACACCTCTCCGCGGTGGCTGAACCATTCTAACGGAGGCGCAACGGCGCGGCAACGCCGGAGTCGCTACGCGAAGATTTAGCACGGCGCGGCGCGGCCGCGACAATAAATGGACACCCCTGGCAAATATTTCAACGGCTAGCAGTACGGAGAGTTCAGAATTCTTTGTGGTATTTCTCGGCGCTCTCTGCGTTAAATTCCGAGAAACGCAACACAGAGGGCGCAAAGAAACACGGAGAACCACAGAGAAACTGACTCTCCGCTGTCCGTCGTCTATTTCTGTTCATCTCTTGTAATGCCTCAGTGATCTCTGTGGCTTTTCTCCGTGTTCTCTGTGTTAAATTCCGAAAAGCGCATTCACAAATGTGTGCGCCGTGCAGACATTTCGGCGGCTAGTAGTATAGTGAAATCAGGATGGGCCAAACTATTTGCTGCTCTTCCACAGGCGAAATGGCAGGAATGCCGGGACTTGCTTTCGATATGCGGCGTAGGCGGGGCCAAACCTGGCGGCCAATTCGCGCTCCTCGAGGCGAATGACAACCAGGGCCAGCACCCACCAGACCGCTAGAATTGCCCACAAGCGCAGCGTCCCCGCGAGCAACGCTGCTCCCACGGCCGCGCAAAACATCCCTGTATAGCGCGGGTGCCGCACGTGTGCGTACAGTCCGCCGGTGCACATTTCACCTGTCCCTGTAAGTTCGGCGTGGCCGACGAGTCTGCTGCCGCCCAGCTCGCGCTCCACGCGCAAGAGCAGGTAGACTTCGACGCCGAGGAGAGCCAGTCCAGCGGCGATCGCGACCCACGAAGTCCGCGCGGCAGCCAGAAGTAGCGGACGGAAAATCCAGAGCAAGACGCCGCCGACGGTCCAGGCTGTGAGGCCCGCAAACCAAAACGCGGTTCGAATGCGATTTCGCCAAAATGAATTGAATGGATGAAGGATCAGCCAGTAGATCGGAATCGGGAGTTCTAGGAAAAGAAAAAATCCAGCGACCGCGTGGAGGAAACGCATTCAACTCGCCTTTTGATCTTTCGCCCCCAACCATGCGTGCAACGGAGAGTAGCCGATGATGCCGAGGACCAGGACCACTCCGCCGAGCAAAAGCCAGGCCCACTGGGTCCAACCCTGGTCGGCGCCCCACAGCCCCCAACTCGCCAGAGCCGCACCGGCCACAACGTAGAGAAGACGCGCCATTCCCGCTACATTTGGTTGTGCCGCCATGGCCTGCCCTGCCCTCCCTGATTATTCTTCAGGCGGGCACTATATTCTGGCGGGCTTCAAGTAAAGCCCGCTCCCAGCGGAGCCCGCACCCGTATTCCGGCGCCATGCATCTTAACAGAAGCTTGGAATTGCACCGGGCTTTCGTGTAAGACGGAATTGCGTAGTGAGTCGGTTTGGTTCTGGAGAGAACGAACAGATGCCCGCCCCAACAACGGGCGGCCTCTACAACTGCCGCTAACAAGGCGGGTTTTGTAGAGGCCTCTCCGTCCCGTTCACGGTGAACCGTGTTCTTCGGGACGGAGAGGGCACATCTCTTTTCAAACTGAGTCACTACTCGGGATTCACGCCGCGAGCGTTTCCGTGGACGATGCTGGCACGGCTAGGACAACTTCATTCACGCGGGTTCTAATCTCGCATCCGGGCCCGCACCCGACGGAGGAATTCGTGAGCAATCTCGAGAAAACTTCATGGAATGCGATCGAAGTCGAAAAATTGAACGATCTACTCTCACGCCAGATGATTTCCGGCGACAACGCGACGGTTTCGCAAATCTATCTGAAGCGCGGCGCCATCGTGCCGCGTCATTCTCACCTCAATGAGCAGTACTCGTGGATCATCTCCGGCAAACTGAAATTTGTTTTCGACGACCGTGAAATTGTGGTTGGCGCGGGCGAATTTCTGTTGATTCCGCCGAACGTGCCTCACTCCGCCATCGCGGAGGAAGATACTGTGGACGTCGATATCTTCGCTCCGCGCCGGGAAGACTGGATCCGCAAGGAAGACGCCTACCTTAGGAAATAGGCAGCCCGCTTCCGCAAATGGCGAAGCAGAAACCTTGGCGCTGCGGTTGCGTCTAAATGGAAACAGGAGCGAGGCGCACTATCCCACTCGATATGCGTCGGTATATTATGGTTATGGTGGCGGCTGTTGAGGCCCTGTGAGGAACGAATGAGTTCACCCTGGAAGAACCAACATCACCCGCAGGCGCGGGCCGCGATACTAGCGGCGATCGTTCTCGCCATCGCTGCGCTGTTCGCGGCGGCCGCGCGAGCGGACCGGCCCTACGCACCGAGCCGCGATTACCACCTGCAGAACGTGCGCGTTTCCCTGCGCTTCGATCTCGATCAACGCAAGGTCATCGGCGAAGTGACCCACACACTCTCCACACTACGCGACGGGCTGACGCACCTGGATTTTGATTGCGCGGAGATCACCGTTTCAAGCGCCCGCGTCAACGGCAAAGACACCACGTTCGAGCTGCGCGACAACAAGCTCCGCGTGAATCTCGCGCAACCCGCCAAATCTGGAGAAAAGTTCGATGTGAATCTCCGGTACGAAGGCAAACCCACGAGCGGGCTCTATTTCATTCTTCCGGACAAGGACGATCCCGCCCGGCCCAAGGAAATCTGGACGCAGGGTGAAGCGGAGGACACGCACCACTACATCCCCATCTACGATTATCCGAACGATCGCACCACCAGCGAAATGATTCTGACGGTGCCGGGCGACTGGCTCACTGTCTCCAACGGAAAACTCCTGAGCGTTCAGGATGCGGCGGGCGGGATGAAGACGTGGACGTGGCGGCAATCGCTGCCGGTTTCCACGTACCTGATTTCGTTCGTCGCCGGGGAGTACAAGGAAAAGCAAGACATCTGGCGCAATATCCCGATCACCTACTACGTTCCTCGAGGGATGGAAGATACGATTGATTCCACGTTCAGCCATACGAAGCAAATGCTGGATTTCTTCTCGGAGCGATTCGGCGTTGAGTATCCCTGGGAAAAATATGCGCAGACGGCGGTTGACGACTTCGTTGCGGCCGGCATGGAGAACGTGAGCGCGACGACTCTCTCCGCGCGCGACATGGTGCGCGCCGAGCTTGCGGCGGAAAAAGCCGAAGCCGCGGACAGCCTCCTCTCGCACGAGCTGACCCATCAGTGGTTCGGCGATCTCGTCACATGTAAGGATTGGACAAACACGTGGCTCAATGAAGGCTTCGCCACGTTCGGTGCGAATTTGTGGGAAGAGCATGAGTACGGCGTCGATGCCTCCTCTTACCGCTACTGGCGCGACCAAAATAATTGGATGCCTTCGAAGGAGCTTTTCCCGATTCCCATCGTCACGCGCGACATCAATGATTCGGTCGAATATGTTGGCAACGTGTATGACAAGGCCGGTTGGGTACTTCACATGCTTCGCTCGCAGCTCGGGGACGACGCTTTTTTCCGCGCCGTCAAGCATTATCTTGAAGCCAACCGTCTTCAGAACGTGGTGACGGCCGATCTGGTTAAGGCGATCGAGGAATCAACTGGCACGAACGTCGATCCATTTTTTGACCAATGGATTTACGGCGCCGGCGCGCCGCGTTTCGTCGTGAAATCCGACTATGACGCGGCGGCGAAGAAAATAAGCCTCAACGTCAAGCAGACACAGAAAGTGGAAGGACACGTGGGACTGTTCCGTGTGCCTGTCAATGTCGCGATCACTACTGCCGGCGGTGAGAAGGTTTTCCCCATCGAAGTGTCGAAGTCCGATGAAACATTTTCGTTCGCCGTGGATGGCCGTCCGCTGATGGTGTTGTTCGACAAGGGCGACAAAATTCTAAGGTCTCTCGATTTCCAGAAGTCGCCGGAAGAATGGATCCGTCAGTTGCAAACTGCGAAAGACGTGCCGGACCGCGCCGATGCAGCAGTCGCGCTTGGCAACATCAAGGACAATGACGCCGTGACGGCCGCGCTCGGAGAAGCTGCGCGCCGCGACCGTTTCTGGGGCGTACGGAATGAAGCCCTGCGCGCGCTCGGACGCGTCAACTCGCCGAATGCGCGCAAGCAGGTGCTCGCCTCGCTCTCGAACGAGCAGCCTTGGGTCCGCCAGGTGGCCGTCGAACAAATGGGACATTTCCAGAACGACGAAGAGACCATCAAGCGCCTGCAAGCCATCTATAAGGACGACAAAACCTATTCCGTGCGCGGCACGGCGCTGCAATCGCTGGCACAAGACAAGGGCTCAGGCACGGCGGCGCTCCTCGAAAAGGCGCTTTCCACATCTTCGCCGGACGACGTTCTTCGCCGGGCCTCGCTCCGCGCCATGGGCATGCTCGGCGATAACGAGGCTGTTCCCTCGCTGCTGGAATGGTCCTCGCCGGGAAAACCGTCTTCTCTACGCGGGATAGCGATTGGCGCGCTGGGCCGCGTCGACCTGAAAAATCACGATATTACCGCGCGCCTCATCTCCTATCTGAATGAGTCCTCGTTCGACATCCGGTTCGCCTCAATCTTTGCGCTGGGCCGCCGAGGCGATCCCACCGCCATCGAGCCGCTCGAAGCATTGCTCAAGACCGGGAACCTCTCCATCAGCGTCCCGCACTCCGTCGAAGGCTTGATCGAACAACTGAAAGGGCAGAGCGCGGCGCACAAGGATCCTCCTCCTATTCCTGCCGGGGACCAGAAAATTAGCGATACGAGCGGCGCCGGCAATAATCAAATCGTCGTCGATCGGCTGGACCGCCTCGAGCGCCAGATGACGGAAATGAACGACCGTTTGCGCAAAATTGAAGCGTCATTGTCTGGCGGGAAGAGCGACTGAAGTGCAGAGTGACTCGTGGTTCGTGACAGACCATTTCGGGCCACAGATGGTGAACTGCTGCCGCAAGCTACTCTAGTACTTTCCTGGTTTTAATCCTTACCGATACCGCCGCCAAGATTCTCTGGGATGCGATAGTGCGAGATGGTTTTGCCAATCATGCCATCCATAAGTGGGGGAATGGTATGTTGACGTGCAGTTGAGGTCAATCAAGAGTTTGCGCCGGGAGCGGCAAACACGCCAGACTTGGCCGTTCATGCGAAATTGAAAGATCCTTCGCGCGTGCCCAGAAGAATTGACTCGGCTTGCTCCGCGAGCGGGATGCGGAGATCCCTCAGATAGTTCCCCGTAGGTCTGGCCTCGATCGCGTCGACCAGTTTTCGCAAAAACGTGCAGGAATCGCGTTGCCGAAAACAATCGTCAAGAGCAATCCGATGGTGCGATTTGCCTCCTGAAAAAGGGACGAAGCAACGAAATCAGCACCTTATCTTGACAAATTCAGCCTCCACGCGCTTCGGCCGTGTGTGGCAGCGTAGAGCACGCGTGCGCCAGAATTGATGGTTAAGCCATAGACCGCCACGGGTGGCAAATTGGCTCCAGTTGGCACCCAAGTCGTGCTGCCGGCCAGCAGCATATCAACTCCAAAATCGGTCGACACGAAGAGGTCACCCGTGACGTCGTCCCGGACGATTCCCGTAATTGGCTGGTCCCCGAGGTTATAGCTGAGATCCTTCCAAATAACTGAACCGTCGTCATGAACTGTAACTTCGAAAACGTGACCCGGAGTTGTTGGAGTGTAGGCATCGTAGCCGGAGAACGATACCCATGCATGGTTTGAGTCCGTGGGGTCAACGGCGATGCCGCTGACGAAACGGCTCGGCTGTGATGGTGTGTCGAGGCGCAAAAACGTCACACTTGCGGGTGCGGCATCCGCATTCTTCGACAACCATACTCGGCCCCTCCGGGTGCCAGCCCATAGAGTGCCAGTATCGCTGGGGGCGCGGACAACGGCCGCGACCCAACCCGTGCCCTTATCGCTGCCTAAGCCGGCGATTAGATTGCCTGCAGCCCCGCCGAGCGCTTCCCAATCGCCACAAGGTGTAACGGTGGGGTTGTAGGCGCCGAAGAATTCATTGCAGTATTGCTGCAAATAGGCCTGCGGGCCGGCGTTATCTTGGGTGCGCCACACGTGCCCTCCCCCTATGAACCACGTGCCACTCACCTTGGGATCGTTAGTCAGCGGAGAATAGAACGAGAAGCCTTCCCCGCTGTTATCCAGCAGGTCGCTGATGAAATCCCAGCCCAAGGGGTCGGTACCGTTGAAGTTCACATCTCCATCCGAACCGGTGTACGTGTGCATACGGACATTCGTATTGGCAATATCCACTCCGGAGAGGCCACCGTCCCCACCGACGCTTTCGAACCAACTTCCTTCCTCGCCCTCATCATCCCCTTTAAACGCCCAAGTGCCGTTGTCTTGGGTCCCACCGATGATATCCCCCAAGGGGTTCTTTGCGTTTATCGATAGGCTCTGGAACTGGAGGGTGGCCAAGCCCTTGTTCATGCTAGTGATCTGCGTCGGTACGGCGCTCAACCATTTCCGGCACTGGGAGAGTTGCGGCTCGACAAGGCCGCGGGTGTTACAACTGCTGGAAGCGTTAGCGAATGCGCCGCTGGTGCGGACTACGCCCCCGTCGGACCCGATGATAGCAATGTCAGGGTTTCCGGGAATGAAGGCAATTGCGTGCTGGTCAGGATGCATTCCTAATGGGGGTGACTGCGTATCGTTGGTCATGTCCGTGAAACTCACGCCAGCGTCAGTGGACCGCTGCACCGCCCGACCGTTGGAAGGCGGGTGCTTAGTGAAGATCTCGTCATACTGCATTGCGCCGCCGATCCAAACCACGTCGGGATGGCCAGGCGGCGAGGCGACCGGCATATCGTAGGAACATTGGCTCTGGGTGGGCGAGATGGCACAGAAGTTATACGAAGCGAAACCAGGTGTGCCGGGGGTGGAATTGGAGAGTTTGACCCAGCCGGGGTTGCTAGTTCCATCTGTAAGGGTAGTCGCCGAAACTAGAGCATTGTCCACGCGGTAAAAATCGGCCGCGCCGCCGCCCGCATCGCCCGCGTAGATGCGCAGCGTTCCGTGGTTGGGTGCGAGCGCAAATTCGGTGCGTGAGCTGCTGCTGGTGGCCGCACCACCGCCTCCAGCAGAGGCGAAGATCTGCTCGTAACCACCAGCGCCGTCGGAGCGATAGATGCCATAATCGAAAATAGAAAGGTAAACGCGAGAGGCATCGTTATCAGAAAGGCTGGTGCGGTCGAATACGACATTGCTGACGCCACCGCGAAAGAAATCCAAGCCGTTAGCGGTGCCGGGAATAACAGGATCCGATGGGCGGCTGAATGCGAGCGAGAAAGTCGCACCGCCATCCGTGGACTCGTACAACCCGACTTGCACAACTCCTGGTGGCGTAAACCTTCCGCCGTATGCAGAGGACAAGCCGTGGCGCGCCACAGCAGTGCCAATGAATATGTGTTTGGAATCGACAGGATCGACGGCGATCTTCGCGATTGAACGGCCCTGGGCTACGGCAAGGCTGCCAGGTACCAGCGACCAAGAGTTTCCCAGGTCAGTCGATTTGTAAAGACCCACACCCGCTTCTGAGTCACTCGATCCGTTTGGCTCACCAGTGCCGACATAGAGAGTTTTCCCCGTCAGATCGGTCGGGTCAAAGATGATGGAGCCGATAGAATTAGATGGTATCCCGTTGCTTGTGGGATGCCAGTTCAAATGTGAGGCGAGGGCATTGTTGGCGGTCCAAACTCCGCCGCCCGCGGCCCCGACAAAAATCTGGCAGTTCCCGACATGGCAGGCTGGTGAAAGAGCCAATGAAGTGACCCGGCCTGAATCATACGTGGGACGGCCGGTGTATGTGGCAGGTCCGACAACAAGCGGAGCGGTCGGGCCAATTCCCTCCCACGAAGCTTGGCTGCTGCCTGATAGTTGGGAAATGGAGAGGAAGGCTTTATAGGATGCTTCCTGCTGGGCAGGGGCGATCCCAGTCTCCGGGAAAGCACGGCTGTCATACTGCTCCCGCTCCGGACGATCGCCACCCTCGCCAGGGGTATCGGCTCCCTTGCGATTGAAACCCGGCGCCGTTTGACCGCAGGCGGAACTGGGCGCCATCGATGAAACTAATAAGACGAGTAGCCCCAGGACGAGTCCGGAACGAACGCTGACTTTGCACATGTTTGCACCTCCAGTTCTTTCCACACAAGTGGTTGTGGGGTCAAAGCTTGCGAGGGGGATCACCATCGCCTTAGTCTCGGCTGGGATTCCGAACTAGTCAGCGATTACCATCAGACCATTGAGGTTCACATCCCCCCACCAGCGCGGATTTTATTTTGCGAATTCGGAAGTTGTCAATACGCGGAAATATGTATATCGCTGAAGCTGTAGCTGTAGGTGGATGCCCGCCCTGCTCTTGGAGCGTTGGGGCGCTTCCACTCCGGCGTCAGAGTGACCAATCCACAATCTAGAATCTTGCCCTGCTCGCGCATGGCGACGAAAATATTCGCCGGGAGCGAGCTTAGTCTGTGAGAAGAATACGGAGATCGCGCAGGTTGTTTCCCGTGGGTCCTGTCTCAACGACGTCATCCAACTTCTGGAAGAACGTGTAGGAATCGCTTCGCCGAAAATAATCGCCCGCGTCCAATCCCAATTCACGCGCGCGCGCGGAGGTTTCTCCGTCGGCTACGGCTCCCGCCGCCGGGCTCGATCCATCGATGCCGTCCGTGCCGGCACTCAGCACGGCGATAGGCTGGCCCGTGATTTTCTCAACACAGTGGAGGACGAACGCCGAGTTTCTCCCGCCTACGCCGTTGCCCGTCACAGGCGAGCTTACTTCGCCATCCGCGATCACAGCCGCACGGCGGCCTGGATTTGCGCGCTTCAACTCGGCCAGCTGCGCCAGCAGGAAATCTGCCGCGCGCTCGACGGGCCAATCGTCGGTTGTGTTGTCGCACACGGTAACGAATCCGGCTGCCTCGGCGGCGCGGTGCGCGGGATGGAATAAATCGTCGCGTCCAAGCAGAAGCTGAAAAACGGAGTTGCGAAACGCCGGGTCGTCCGCTTTCGGTGTTTCGCTAATTGTTTCAGGGTGTTCAAATCGGGCGCGAATCGGCGCTGGCAATTTCGACAACAATGCGTAACGCTCGACCACGCTGCAAGCGTCGGCTACCGTCGTGGGATCGGGAAGAGTCGGGCCTGACGCCAGCGCCGATTCGCGACCATCGGGCACATCGCTAACGCCGAGCGTGATCTTGATCGCCGCCGAGGCTGCTACGGCCAGGCGCCCTCCCTTCACCGCGGAAAAATGTTTCCGGACGGCGTTGATTTCATCAATCGATGCGCCGCAGGTGACTAGCAAGCGGTTCAGCGCTTGCATGTCTGCAAGCCCGACAGCGGGATCGAGCGGCTGTTCGACCAGCGCCGAGCCTCCGCCCGACAGGAGAAAGAAAATCAGCGTCCGTTCATCCGCCGATGCGAGGAGATCTAGAATCGCGCGGCCGGCCGCAAAGCTGCCTTCATTCGGAACAGGATGACCGGCGACGATGGCACGAAATCCCGGAGGCGCACTTTTCGCGAATGATGGGGCGACCACGATACCATCAGCGCGGAAGGCTGGTGAGAACAATTCCGCCAGTCCGCATGCCATCGCTACCGATGCTTTGCCGATGGCGACCGCGCGGATGCGCTCAAAGGAAGCGAGGTCGACCGTCGCGCCACCTACGCGGATGTGCGAACCTTCGCGGGCAAGTTTCCGCCGCATGGTCGCGGGAATATCGATCGCCGCGAGTGTGTTGCGAAACATTTGCAGCGCCGTTTGTTTGAGGTCAGCCATCGGATCACAAACAACAGGAAACACGTGTAGCACAGGCTTCAGCCTGTGTGGTTTATATTTGGGTTTTGATTTGAGCCAAACCCAAAGAAAAGCGCACAGACTGATGGGGTGAACCCCTCAGCTGAGACAATTTGAAACTAGCACACTTGCCGTTCCATGATTTTTGCTTCTCAAACTAACCCTTCTCCTACAGGATGGCTCTCGGCTGGTGAAGCGGAGGCGAGCTCTGCTGGAGAGCAACTCGCCGAGGAATAGCCAGCCGGAGACTCATCCGGACGATGAGCTGGGGGGCGGCTGCTCAGTCGCTCCCCGTTTTTGTCTTCCCGTTCATCGGACGGTTAGATCTCCCCATGCCTGAAAAAACTCATTGTTGCTCCAGCAGAATGGATCGCTGGACTCGCTTGCTGCTCGAACTCCTCCGGCGGACGATAGCCCAGCGCCGAATGTAATCGGAGCCGATTGTAGTACTGTTCGATGAACGCTTCGATGTTCGCAAAAAGATGTTCCAGGTCGCGGTAGTCGTTGGCGTAAATCTCTTCCCGTTTCAGCGTCTTCATAAAACTTTCGCAACTGGCGTTGTCGTACGGGTTGGCCGGCCGACTCATGCTGGGGATCATCTGGTGCTGCTGCACGACCTGGGCGTAGTCTCCGCACGCGTATTGCACGCCGCGGTCCGAATGATGCACCAGACCCGGCGGCGGCTGTCGCTCGGCGACGGCCTGCTCCAGCGCCGTGATCGGCAGCCGAGCCGCCAGCGTGCGGTCCAGCGCCCATCCCACCACTTTGCGTGAGAACGCGTCCAGCACCACCGCCAGATAAACAAACTCCTTCTTCAACCGGATGTAGGTGATGTCCGCAACCCACAACTGATTGATCCCCGTCAGCTTCATGCGGCTGGCCAGATTCAGATACACCTCGAACCGGTGATCGGAATCCGTGGTCACCACAAATCTTCGCGGCTGCACACCCAGCAGATTATCTTCCCGCAGAATCCGCAATACGCGCTTGTGATTCACCAGCATCCCGCGCCGCCGCAACTCGGCCGTGATCCGCCGATAGCCGTAGCGCCGCCGATGCTCGACGGCAATCGTTTGAATCGCGGATCGCGTTTCCATCTCTTCCTCGATCGGCGCTCGATCCTGCAGAGATCGATAAAAACCGGCTCGACTGACTCCGGCCAACTGACACATGCGCTCGATGCTCAGACTGCCTTGCAACGGCATCACTTCTTGGATTTCGTCGTAGACGCCTTCTCGCCAGTCATACCGCTGTTCCGGCGTCGAGCCTCGACTTTTTGCAAGGCACCTTTGAAAAAATCCACCTCCAGCGTCTTCTCCGCCAGCACGCGTTGCAACTGGCTGATTTCCTTCCGCAGCGTGGATTCCCGCGAGCTCCCCGGTGGCGATTCCGCACTCTCGAAAGCCTCCGATTGATCTCGCCACTGATACAGCAGCCGTCGATGAACGCCCAGTTCCTGCGACAACGCCACGATGTTATCGCAGCTCT
>Ga0137409_10005484_pt1 | contig 13215 bp, 9 predicted proteins | sample CZODoug1_16funga_FD_122059 | JGI IMG/M metagenome (GOLD analysis project Ga0137409, IMG submission 122059) | Vadose zone soil fungal communities from Angelo Coast Range Reserve, California, USA - CZODoug1_16fungal (Hybrid Assembly) | ecosystem: Environmental > Terrestrial > Soil > Vadose zone...
GATCCTTCCGGGCGCGACGGCGACGTCATTCGCGCAAACGCGGTTGAGCACCCGCAGAGCGTCCCGGCCCTCGAGGCGGAACTTGGCAAAGGAGGATTGATCAAAGATGCCGACGCCGTCGCGGACGGCCCGGTGCTCGCGGGCGCTGTGCTCGAACCAGTTCTGGCGGCCGTAGCTGTAGGCGTATGCCGGTGCGGCACCGGGCGGGCCGTACCAATTCGCGCGCTCCCAGCCGAAGGCCTCTCCGAAGCAGGCGCCCGCGGCTCTGAGGCGGTCGTGCAATGCCGATTTGCGCACGCCGCGCGCCGTCTCATACTGGCGGAACGGCCAGTGCGTGGCGTACAGCAGTCCCAGGCTCTCGGAAACGCGTTCCTTGAGATACTTTCGATTGATCTGGAACGGCATGTTGCGCCGTACATCGACCTCCCACAGATCAATGGGCGGATGGCCGTCGCGGATCCATTCGGAGATGACCTTGCCGACGCCGCCCGCGGATTGCAGGCCGATGGAGTTGAGCCCGGCCGCGACGAAGCAATTCCTGAGCTCGGACGATTCTCCCAGGTGGTAGCGCACGTCCGGCGTAAAGCTTTCGGGTCCGCAGAAGAATTTTTGTATGCCGGCGCTTTCGAGCGCCGGCACGCGCCGCATGGCGTCGAGCAGCACCGGTTCGAAATGCCCGAAATCGCCGGCGATCTCGCCGAAGGAAAAGTCATCGGGGATGCCGTCCGCGCCCCAGGGACGGGCATAGGGTTCGAATGCGCCCACCAGCAGCTTGCCGGCGTCGAACTTGAAATAGCTGCAATGATCGTAGTCGCGCAGCACCGGCAAATCGGGCGTGAGACCCGGCACATCCTTGAACAGCACATAGTAGTGCTCGCAGGCCTGCAGCGGCACGGTCACGGCGATGCTCGCCGCGAGGTCCCGGGTCCACATGCCGCCGCACAGCACGACGTAGTCGGCATCGATGCGGCCGCCGGGGGTTTGCACGCCCTGCACGCGGCTGCCGTCATGATGAACGGCGGTGACCTTGACGTCTTGGAAAATCCGCACGCCGGCGGCGCGAGCGCCCTTGGCAAGGGCCTGGGTGATGTCGACGGCATTGGCGTAGCCGTCGCTCGGGATGTGGATGCCGCCGATGACGTCCTCCACGTTGGCGAGCGGATACAGTGAACGGATCTCGCTTGGGGTAACGACGTTGACGGTCAAGCCGAAGACCTTGGCCATGGAGGCATTGCGGCGCAGCTCCTCCATCCGACCGGCGGTGGTCGCGAGAGAAATCGAGCCGCATTGCCGGTAGCCCGTGGCCTGTCCGGTCTCGGCCTCGAGGCCGCGATACAGCTCCGCCGTGTAGCGCGCGAGCTGCGTCATGTTGATCGACTGGCGCAGCTGGCCGACCAGCCCGGCCGCATGCCAGGTGGTGCCGCTGGTCAGTTGCTTGCGTTCGAGCAATACCACGTCGCTCATCCCCAGTTTGCCGAGGTGGTAAGCCACGGAGCAGCCGATGACGCCGCCGCCCACGATGACGACGCGCGCCCGCGCGGGGAGGTCGCGCGCACGCGCGGGGATGTCGCTCGAAGGGAGGTCGCGCGCGCTCGCGGGAGGGTCGCGCTCGCTCGAGGAGGAATGGCCGGCCATGGCCTATGCCCTCATCCGAAGATTGCCGGGATCGAACGCCGGCTCGGCGAGAACCGTCGCCCGGCGGCTCTCGCCCTGGATGAGTAGGTCGAATGTGGTGCCGGCGGCGGAAAATTGCGGCGGCACGCACGCGAAGGCCAGGCTCTTGCGCACCCGGTGGCCGTAGGCGCCCGATGTGACCACGCCGATGCATTCCGTTCCGTGCAGCACGGGCTCGCCGCCCCGCGCATCGGTGTCGCCTGCGTCGACTTCCGCGTAGACGATCTTGAGCGGCCGCGCCGCCTGGTTCACGGTGGCGGACTTGCCCACGAATTCGCTCTTGTTCAAATCGATGAAGCGCGGCATGTCCGCTTCCAGCATGTTCAGCTCGTTGGTGAGTTCCGCGCCCCAGGCCTTGTAGCCCTTTTCCATCCGCATGCCGTTGACCGCGTACAGTCCGTAGTTCGCAATGCCGAACGCCCGGCCGCTGTTCCACAGGGCATCGTAGAGCGCCGGCAGCGACGCCATCGGCGCGTGCAGTTCCCAACCCAGCTCGCCCACGTAACTCACGCGCAACGCGCGGACGGGTTGGCCGGCAACGCTGATTTCCCGCGCGGTCAGCCAGCGAAATTCGTCGTTGCCGAGGCGCGCGTCGGTCAATTGCGCAAGGGCTTCCCTGGATCTCGGACCCGACAGCACCAGCACTCCGAACTGCTCGCTGACGTTCTCGATGTGCAGCGTTTCATCGGCCGGAGTGCTCTGCGTCAACCAATCGAAATCGCGCAGTTCCGCGGCCGCCGCCGACAGGGCGTAGAAGCGATTGTCGCCGAGGCGGCTCAACGTCATCTCGCCCTGGATCCTGCCGTTCGGCGACAACAGATGGACCAGACCGATTCCGCCGATTTTGCGCGGCACGCGATTGGCGCACAGCCTGTTCAAGAACGCTTCGGCGTGCGGACCGCTGATGTCGTACTTGGCGAAACCGCTCAAATCAAGAAGACCGACGCGCTCGTGGACGGCGGCGACCTCGTCGCGGATGAACTCGAACACATTGTTGCGCTGGTAACTGTAGTCCTCGACGCGGCCGTCGAGCGAGAACCACTTGGGCCGCTCCCAACCGAAGGTCTCGGTGTGCACCGCGCCCTGGGCGCGCAGTTTCTCGTGCAAGGGGCTGGTCTTCCGGGGGCGGCCGTCCGGCTCTTCTTCGCCGGGTCGTCGCGTGGTGTAGGTGGTGCGGTAGTCCAAAAATACCTTGTCCCGGGTGTAGGTCTCGTCCGCGAATTTGCCGAATCGGCGCGGGTCGAACTCGGTCATGTTGATCTCGGCATCGCCGTGCAACATCCATTGGGCGAGGTATTTGCCGCAGCCGCCGCCCTGCGCAATGCCGAACGAGGTGCCGCAGCACATCCAGAAATCCTTCAGGCCCGGCGCGGGCCCCAGGAGCGGCGCACCGTCGGGCGTATGCGGGATGGCGCCGTTGATGACCTTGCGAATGCCGGCGTCGCCGAAGATGGGCATGCGCTCGATGACGCGCTCCAGCCAGGGCGCGATCCGATCCAAGTCATCGGGGAACAACTCGTTGGACGATTCCCAGGCCGGGTGGCCCTGCGGGGCCCAGGCCTCGCGCAAGGGGCTGTCTTCGTACACTCCCATCAACCCGGATTTTTGTTCCTGGCGGAAATAGGCGGAGCTATACGAGTCCCGCATCACCGGAATTTCGGCGCCTCGGTCGATGAAAGCCTGGATGGGGTGCGTCACGATGTAGTGATGCTGCATGTTGGTGATGGGCGCGTCGCCGCCGACCATGGCGGCGACCTGGCGCGCGTGGCAGCCGGCCGCATTCACGACGATTTCGGCAATGACGGTGCCTTGCTCGGTCACGACATCCCAATCCCCGCCGGGGCGCCGCCGGATGTCGACGACCCGATTATGTCGCATGACCGTGGCGCCCAGGTCGCGCGCACCCTTGGCGAGTGCGTTGCAGAGGCCGGACGGATCGCCATGCCCATCGTCGGTGGTATGCGCGGCCGCGATCACCTGGTCGAGGGTGAGAAACGGATTGAGGCGCTTGATCTCATCCAGCCCGACGATCTCCATGTGGAAATCGATGCTCTTCGAGTAGCCGTACACCTGTTTGAGCCACGCGAGTTCATGGGCGTTGTTCGCCAATCGCAGTCCGCCCGCGGGATGCCAGCTGACGTATTGCCCCGTCAGCGCCTCCAGGCGCGGGTACAACTGATTGCTGTAGGCGTGGATCTTCGCCAGGTTGTAGCTGCCGGTAATGCTGGGGCACTGGCCGGCGGCGTGCCAGGTCGAACCGGAGGTGAGTTCGCTCTTCTCGATCAAGAGGGTGTCGGAACAGCCTTCGAGCGCCAGGTGATACAAGAGGCTGGTGCCCATCATGCCGCCCCCGACCACGACAATGCGTGCGTTTGTTTTCATGGATACCGGGTTGGGAAGTGGTTGGCCACAATAAATTGATCCATTTGCCGCCGCAACTGAGTATTTTGGGTCCTTTGGCCCTAAAATCTTGGTGTCTAGTGGCAAAATTGGCCCAGCCCGAAGTGGACATCGTCCTATGAACACGGTCCGGCCCGTCATGGGTCTACCGAATCTCGCGTGGCTGCGGTCCTTCGAGGCCGCCGCGCGCACCAGCAGTTTCGCCGCGGCCGCCACGGAGCTGCGGCTCTCGTCCGGGGCGATCAGCTATCAGATTCGCGCGCTCGAGGCGCATCTGGGCTTCTCGCTGTTCGAGCGGCTACCGCGGGGCGTCAAGCTCACCGCCATGGGAGTGGCCTACCTGCCCCCCGTGCGCAAAGCGTTCGAGGAGCTCGCCGATTCCACCGTCGGACTGTTCGGAGGGTCCGAGCGGGTGCAGATCACCGTGAATGCGCCGGTATCGCTCGCGGCGTTGTGGCTCGGTCCGAAGCTGCCGGAGTTCAGTCGGACGCATCCGGCCATCGACGTCCGGCTTTCCTCCGTGATTTGGGACAACGCGGTACCCGACCAGGCGACGGACTTGGAAATTCGGTATGGCATGGGTCATTGGCACGGCTATCGTTCGGAGCGGCTGCTCAATCAAAACATCGTCGCGGTATGCAGTCCCCAGCTGCTGCAAGCCGCACGGCTCCGCGGTGAAGTTCCGAGCCTGCTGCCCCAGCATTTGATCCACATCATCGGCCACGAAAACCATTGGCTGAAGGTCCGTCACGGCCTGGAACTTGGCTCTGTGGGAGCAAGTCCCAGCCTAAGCGTCGACACCACGCTGGCTGCGCTCGAGCTTGCGGCGAGCGGTGCCGGCTGCGCTCTCGCGCACCGCATGTTTCTCGCCGCCTACCTCGCGACCGGGCGCCTTGTGATCGCCATCGACCGCGAGTTCGCCGACGACAATTCGTACTTCATCGTGATACCGGAGCGGCCCCAGCGCCCGCGCCGCGAAGTCATCGCGTTTCGGGATTGGCTGATAATTGCGTCGCAGTGACGGCACCGTGCACCGGCGCTGCGGTAGGGCCTCCGGCTTGAGCGCACGCTTTCGGAGGCTGCGACTTGACCGATTGTGCGCCGTGCCATAGGCTAGCCATGTCGTTGGAAGAGACTGACGCCTTCGCGGGCGCCGGCGCCGAAGGAGCAACCGCCCCGGAAACTCTCAGGCAAAAGGACCACGACACGACACATCTGGAAAGTGGCACGATGGCGTGCCCGCCGACGGGATAACACTCTCAGGCACTTGCAACAGATGGGGCGATGAACTTACTGGCGGCCGGTGGGCTGCCGAAGGAATCGCCGCCGTGAATGCAGGTCCAACTCATCTCCCCTTGCATGCCTTGCACTTGGCCCGGGGCGCGCGCATCGAATCCTTCGCCGGCTGGGCCATGCCCATCCACTACCCGCTCGGCATCTTAGGCGAACATAAGCACACGCGCGCCGCGGCAGGGCTTTTCGATGTGTCGCACATGGGACAGATCTTAGTGCGCGCGCTTGAAGGCGATCACCTGGCCGTCGCACGCGAGTTGGAAAGGCTGGTCCCGGTGGATGTGCTGGGGCTCAAACCCGGCCGGCAGCGCTACGCGGTGCTGACCAATGAGTCAGGCGGCATTCTCGATGACTTGATGATCGCGAACCTGGGCGAGTTCTGGTATCTGGTGGTGAATGCCGCCGCGGCGGCGGCCGACGTGGCGCATCTCGAAGAACATCTGCACGCGACGTGCATCGTCGAACTCCTGACCACTCGTGCGCTGCTGGCCGTCCAGGGACCCGAGGCCTGCGCCGCCCTTTCCGCGCTGGCTCCGGCGGTTACCGCGATGCGCTTCATGGATGCCGGCGTGTTTTCGATCGACGGCGCCACCTGTTTCATTTCACGTTCCGGGTATACGGGCGAGGATGGCTTCGAGGTGTCGGTACCGGCGGCCGTCGCCGGGGACATCGCTGAACGTCTGCTCCGCCACCCCGCGGTGCAACTCATCGGCTTGGGTGCCCGCGACAGCCTGCGTCTGGAAGCCGGTCTCTGTCTCTGCGGTCACGACCTCGGTGGGGATACGACGCCGGTCGAGGCCGCCCTCGATTGGGCGATCCAACCGGCGCGGCGTGCAGGAGGATCGAGGCCGGGCTGCTTCCCCGGTGCCGATGTGATCCTGACGCAGTTCGAGCGGGGTGTCGCACGCAAGCGAGTGGGCCTTCGGCCCGAAGGCCGGCCGGTACGTGAAGGTGCGGCATTGTTCGCCGATCCGACGTCGGACGCGGCAATCGGCCGCGTCACCTCCGGTACTTATGGACCGACCGCCATGGGCCCCGTGGCGATGGGCTATGTGCCGGTTTCGCTGACGCCGATCGGGACCCGCCTATTCGCCGACGTGAAGGGGCAGCGGATACCCGTTCGGGTGAGCGGCATGCCCTTCGTTCCGCATCGTTATCACCGTTAAAAAAGGAAAGCCTATGGAAGTCCGTTATACCGCTGAACATGAATGGGTGGCCGTCGAGGCGAAGATCGCGACGGTTGGCATCACCGATTATGCCCAGCGCGTCTTGGGTGATCTGGTGTTTGTGCAATTGCCCGCCGTCGGTTCCTCGCTCGCCAAGGGCGCCGCGGCAGGCGTGGTGGAGTCGGTGAAAGCCGCATCGGATATCTATGCGCCGCTGACCGGCCGCGTCGTCGAGGTAAATCCCGCAACCGTCGAAACCCCCGCACTGGTCAATTCCGATCCGATGGGAGCCGGGTGGCTGTTCAAGATCGAGGTTGGCGACCCGGCCGAAGTGAAAGAACTGTTGGATGAAGCCGCTTACGGGAAGCTTGCGACATGAAGCACCCAGCATCCATCCTGTCCATGTCCACCGCGGCCGCATCCACCGTGGACGTCGAGCCGCGCGTCCCCGCGCCGGCAGAAACGGACGCCGCCAATGATGCCTTGCCCCGGAATTTCGCGAGCCGCCACATCGGCCCGTCTCGCTCGGGTATCGCCGCAATGCTCGAGGTCATCGGCGTGCCGTCCGTCGACGCCCTGATCGGTCAAGCACTGCCTGATTCGATTCGTTCTCCGGGACAGCTCGAGGTCGGCGCCGCGCTTTCGGAGAGCGACGCGCTGGCCCATCTAAGGGCGCTCGCCGCAAAGAATCAGGTTGCGACTTCGTTGATCGGCATGGGCTACCACGACACCCACGTGCCGTCCGTCATCTTGCGCAACATTCTCGAGAGTCCGGCTTGGTACACCGCCTATACGCCCTATCAGCCTGAGATCAGTCAGGGGCGTCTCGAGGCGCTGCTCAACTTTCAAACCATGGTGTGTGATCTGACCGGATTGGATGTCGCCAACGCCTCGCTCCTGGACGAGGCCACCGCCGCGGCGGAGGCCATGGCGCTGGCGAAACGCGTTGCGAAGTCTTCATCGATGCGTTTCTTGGTCGACGCACATGTCCATCCGCAGACGCTGGCCGTCCTGCGCACCCGCGCGGAGCCCTTGGGCTGGGACATCGTCACCGTCGATGAAGGCACCGAGTTATCGGACTGGTCTTGTTTCGGCGCGCTCTTTCAGTATCCAGGCACCTATGGGCATGTGCCGGATCTCGGCAAGGCCATCGACGCCGTGCACGCGCAGGGCGGCATTGCCGTCGTGGCGGCGGATCCGCTGGCGCTGACCCTGTTGAAACCGCCGGGAGAGTTCGGCGCCGACATCGCGATCGGATCGACGCAGCGTTTCGGCGTTCCGTTGGGATTCGGCGGCCCGCATGCTGCCTACATTGCGGTGAGACAGTCCTTCCAGCGCAGCCTGCCGGGCCGCCTGGTCGGCGTCTCGGTGGATGCCAATGGAGCACCGGCCTACCGGCTCGCGCTGCAGACGCGCGAGCAGCACATCCGCCGCGACAAGGCGACATCCAATATCTGCACCGCGCAGGTGCTGCTCGCGGTGACGGCTGCCATGTATGCCGTGTATCACGGTCCCGACGGCTTGAAGTCAATCGCCCAGGGTATCCATCGGCGCACTGCGGCCCTCGCTGCGGGGCTGAGAACGCTCGGCGTGCGGATTTTGAACAGTACGCATTTCGATACCCTCACCGTCGACTGCGGGGTGGGCCATGAGCGGATTCTGCAGCGGGCGCGAGATGCGCGCCTCAACTTCAGGGTGCTGGCGCCGGGTGCATGCGGCGCGGCCCATGGATTGGGCATGTCGCTCGATGAAACCAGCAGCGACGCCACCGTCGCGTCGATCTTACGCTGCTTCGGCAGTGGCGGCAGCGGCAGTGGCGGCGGCAGCGGGAGCGGCAGTGGCAGCGGTGCGGCGGCGAGCGCAGGCACGGGGCTGCAGGCCGGCGCGTCCGTGGGGATCCCGGATGCATTGCGGCGCACCTCGGTCTTCCTCACTCACCCGGTATTCAACCAACATCGGTCCGAGACCGAAATGCTCCGGTACATACGCCGCCTGGGCGATCGCGATCTTGCCCTCGATCGCACGATGATTCCCCTGGGCTCCTGCACGATGAAGCTCAACGCGACGGCAGAGATGATCCCGATGACGTGGCCCGGGTTCGCCGGCCTCCATCCCTTTGCCCCGCCGGAGCAGTGGCAGGGATACAGGGACCTCTTCACGGCACTGGAACGCGCCTTGTGCGACATCACGGGTTACGATGCGGTTTCCCTGCAACCCAACTCGGGTGCGCAAGGCGAATATGCCGGACTGCTCGCCATCCGCGCTTACCACCGCAGCCGCAATGAACCCCAGCGCACGGTGTGCCTCATTCCGGCTTCGGCGCACGGCACCAACCCCGCCTCCGCAGCCATGGCGGGAATGCAGGTCGTCGTGGTGCGGTGTGATTCGAAGGGCAATGTCGATCTCGACGATCTCAAGGTCCACTGCGAGCGCTACGCCGGCACACTGGCCGCCATCATGGCGACGTACCCGTCCACCCATGGCGTATTCGAAGAGGAGATCCGCACCCTCTGCGAGATGGTGCACCGGGCGGGCGGTCAGGTGTACATCGACGGCGCGAATCTCAATGCACAGGTGGGCCTCGCGCGGCCGGCCGACTATGGCGCCGATGTCTCCCACCTGAATCTACACAAGACTTTTTGTATTCCCCACGGCGGAGGCGGTCCCGGAATGGGACCCATCGGAGTCAAGGCGCATCTCGCGCCGTTCCTGCCCGGCCATCCGCTTGGCGGGGCCGGCGGCGCGAGAGAGAAGGGCGCCGGCGCGGTGGCGGCGGCGCCGTTCGGGTCGCCGTCAATCTTGCCGATCGCCTACATGTATATTCGGCTGATGGGCAGCGCCGGCCTGAAACGTGCGAGTGAAATCGCGATACTCTCCGCGAACTACGTGGCGCGACGGTTGGAAGGGCATTTCGAGGTGCTCTATCGCAACGCTACGGGACGGGTCGCGCATGAGTGCATCATCGATACCCGCGTGTTCAAGGACAGCTGCGGAGTCACGGTGGACGACATTGCCAAGCGGTTGATCGATTTCGGCTTTCACGCGCCGACCATGAGCTTTCCGGTTCCGGGCACGCTGATGATCGAACCCACGGAATCCGAATCCAAGCGCGAACTCGATCGGTTCTGCAACGCCATGGTGAGCATCCGCGCGGAGATTCGCGATATCGAGGAGGGACGCTGCGCTCTCGCCGAATCGCCGCTGCGCCGGGCGCCGCATACGGTGCGGGACCTGGTGGACGAAGGATGGAGCAGGCCATACACCCGCACCATTGGCTGCCTGCCCGCCGGCGGCGACGGAGTCGATAAGTATTGGCCGCCGGTCGGGCGAGTCGACAATGTCCATGGAGATCGCAACCTTCTGTGTTCGTGCCCGCCCGTGACGGATGTTCATGGATGAGCGATGCGCGCTTGGTCCTGCCGCCCCGTTCCGTCGCCCATCGCATGCTGTCGGGGGCGGTGCAGAACTGCAAGGCTGTCGTCTTCGCCGGCCTGCCCGGCGTCGGCAAGACCCTGATGCTGCAGCAGGCCGCGTTGCTGTCCCACGCCGCCGGGCGTCCCCTTCATCTGCTGCAATGGGACATTGCGCGGCAGGCCTTCGAAACGCCCGGGATTCTCGCCCGATACCCTGAAGTGGAGGGCACCACGCATGCCGCGATCCGCAGGGCAGCGGGCCTCTGGGTGCGGGGTGCGGTGGCGAATTGGGCGGCGGCGCATGCCGGCGACGATGCACTGCTGCTGGGAGAAGCACCCTTCGTCGGCAATCGGCTCATCGAACTCGCCCGGTGCGAAGCCGATGCGGCTGAGTCCTTCCTGGCGGCGAGCACCACCCTGTTCATCATTCCGGCGCCGACGCTCGCCGTCCGGCGGGCGATCGAAGCCATGCGGGAGCGGGAGATCGAACAGCCCCGTCATGCGCGCGAGACGGCCAATGCGCGGCCCAGCGTGCTCACGCTCTTGATGCAGGAGCTCCGGGCGGCCGGTGCTGCGCTGGGCGTCCCCGGCGCCCGGTCCGAAGGCGGTTACGATCCTGACGTGTATACGGCGATCTACGCCCGGCTGCTGGAGCACCGCCATGCGCGCGCGCTTGAAATCGATGAATGTTGGCCGGTGGTCGCATCGCCGTACGATCTCGATATGGGTGCGACCGAGTTGCACCCGAGCGCCGCCGAGGTCGCGGAGGCCTTGGCGCGCGTCGAGGCGCTCGACGCTCTCGAACTCGAACAGGCTGTGCGGCATTGGTATCGGCCCGTGGTCATGTCCAGATCGCGCTAACAGCCGGCTGCGCCTTGGAATACCCTTCCAGAATGGCCCACCTCTTTGAACCCGCTGCAAGCGGTCGCTCCAAGTGCCGCGGCTGCGCCCGACCCATCCAGCGTGGAGAGTTGCGCTTTGGCGAGCGTGTTCCCAATCTCTTTGGCGAGGGCGAGACGACGGTGTGGTTTCACCCGGTATGCGCCGCTTACAAGCGCCCGGAGCCAGTGCTTGAAGCACTGGCCGCAACAACCGGCAGCGTGCCTGATCGGGAGGACCTCGAGCGCGCGGCACTCGGAAGCGCGGCAAACAAACGACTCCAGCGGATCGACGGCGCCCAGCGATCTCCGAGTGGGAAAGCCAACTGCCGCAGCTGCCACGAGCCCATTGCGCAGGGAAGTTGGCGTATCCGCGTTGTATTCTACGAAGAAGGGCGTTTTGCTCCCGGAGGATACGTGCACCTCGCTTGTCGCAGGTCCTACTTCGAGACAGACGAGATCTTGAATCAGGTCCTCCAGTTCAGTCCGGACTTGAGCGACGCCGATCGAGAGGAATTGATTCGCGCATTCGAGGCTGATCAGGCTGCATCATGAAATATCACGCCGAGCGTTCGGCGTGCGCCACTGCGAATCTCGGCAACTCCGTGCCTGACGATGGCCTTCGACCAACCCCGGGAACTTCGGATCGGCCGTTCGCGCACAGGAATGATTGCGGCATCGCCTTGCGCCAGCGGAATCACGATGGGACGCGACTGCATGCGGGGGCGGCTTTCCACCAACAACAGCTCACCGCCCTCAAAATCGCGCTGCGGGGCATCGAGCAGCACGATCACCTGAAGCGGAAAATAGATGTCCCCATAGAGATCCTGATGCAGCCGATTGTAGTCGCCGGGTCCGTAGCGCAGTAACAAGGGCGTGGGCCGTAACTGACCGGCAGCCGCACAGGTGTCGAGGAATTCAGAATGATGAGCGGGCCAGCGCTGCGGCGTACGCAGGCGTTCGGCCCATTCGTTGGCGATCACGCTGAGCGGCGGGTACAACGTTTCGCGCAGATTCTGCACGAGGTCGGGGAGGGGGCGGGCCAAATACTTATACTCGCCGCGGCCAAAACCATGGCGCGCCATGGTGACTGTCGACCGAAACCGGTCGGCCGCGCCGTCGTACATCGATGCGAGCGCCGCACACGCCCGACCGTCGACGAGCGAAGGAATCACGGCGTAGCCGCTGTGATCCAGCGTGGCACGAAACGCCTCGTCGGACGGCAGACCGTTCCGCGGCATCATGTTCCTGAGCATCATGCGCCAGCCTTCTGCGCCCGCGCGGCGCGCTCCGCATCCAAAAGGGTTCGTTTGCGGTCCAGTCCCCAACGGTAACCGCCCAGACCGCCGTCGGCGCGAAGCGCACGGTGACACGGAACCAGTATCGCCACCCGATTGGCCGCACAGGCGTTTGCGGCCGCACGTACCGCTCGCGGCGCACCGACCGCTTGCGCTACCTCCGAATAACTCACCACCATCCCGGGCTTGACGCTCAACAAAAACTGCCAGACCTTGATTTGAAACGCCGTGCCGCGAAGATCGAGGGGCAGGTCCGGACGCGGTCCCGACCGGGACAGGTGGTCGTTCAACGCGTTGATCCATAGATCCAGCGGCGCGTCGGCCCCCGCGGGCGACGGCTCGATCACCGCCTGGGGAAATTCGGCGGTGAGTTGCGCCACCAGCGCATCGGTGCGGGTTCCGAATTGAACGAAACAGACACCGCGTTCGGTTGCCGCCATCATCAGCAGCCCCAAACCGGTCTCGCGCACGGCGTAACGGATGCCCTCGCCGGCGCCGCCGGCGCGGTAGGCGGACGGAGTCATCCCGAGACCGCCGTTCACCCGTTCATAGATCCGGCTGGTCGAACCGTAGCCCGTATCGAACGTGGCGCTCAAGATGCTGTCCCCGCCGCGCAGCCGGGTTTTGAAGGTCCGGATGCGCTCGGCGGCTTGGAATTCCTTGGGGCTGACCCCGACGACGGCTTTGAACGTGCGCTGCAGGTGAGCGGGACTGAGCGAGGCATGCTCCGCCAGGCGCGCCAGCGGCAATGGTTCATGAGCATGCGCGCGGATGAACTCGGCAACCTGCTTCATCTTCTCCGTCACACCATCGCGGCCCGCCGCCGCCAATGGGCGGCAGCGAAGGCAGGCTCAACCCTCCTCCAACTCAACCAGAATGCCGAAGCGGCCCAGTGGCTGCAAGCAGCCCTTCGCCGCGAACCGGGCAACCCGCGCGCACAACGAGAATTGGCCGCAGCACGGGCGAACCTGGCCCGAGAAACACAAGCTTTGGAGCATCCCTAGCCTGGACCTTTTGACCTGAAACGACAGCAGCCTACCCAACGGCCGAAGCCCCTCGCGAGTCAACCCAGACTAACCCCGAATGCGCCGGC
>Ga0137409_10005486_pt1 | contig 13211 bp, 8 predicted proteins | sample CZODoug1_16funga_FD_122059 | JGI IMG/M metagenome (GOLD analysis project Ga0137409, IMG submission 122059) | Vadose zone soil fungal communities from Angelo Coast Range Reserve, California, USA - CZODoug1_16fungal (Hybrid Assembly) | ecosystem: Environmental > Terrestrial > Soil > Vadose zone...
GCCTCCGCGCACGAGATTCTATCACAGCGCCTATGAGGTTAATCAACTCGGGCCACTATCGGTTTTGGGGAGCTTGGACATGGTCTACGAAGCAGAAAACAGGCTCACCAAGCTAACTAAGTCCCTATAAGGGTTGCGAGCTCAACCGGTCGATGCAACACCATCTAAACAGTTGATCCGACAATACTTCTCCATATAGAGCCGCTCTGTCTGGCTGTACTCAATCAGACCCTAGCCAGGATGGTGTTCCGTTTGAATCAACACTCGCAAACGAACTTTCAACTGTTGGGGCACTGCGGGTGGACTTCGACCGAGTGTTGCGTCGACCCATTGAAACCACCGCGTTTACCAGGAGTCAGGGGACATTCCGTATCAGACAGGCCTTCCAGCCCTCTGCTTCGGCGCCCGGGTCTCCGTTCGGCCCGTTTTCTCCAAGCCCTTTGAGTTGTGAAAAGCATGATTTCCGTTCTGGCCCGATGTTCGTAAAGAATTCCGGAGAGTGCCCGACGACTTCCGAAGATTTTGGCTTCCAACCGGCATTGAAATTGACCTTCATGCGACTGGAAGGATCGAACAAAAAGAAGCGATAGAGACTGCTGGTCCGATCCTTTACAAAAGACGCCAGTTTCTGCGGGCTCGGCTCTTCACCCTTCCTTAGTGCGGCCGAATAGTCATAGCTGACCAGAAGAGTTAGCAACACTTTCTTACCGACAGGGGCAGTCACGGGGTATTTCAAACGATAGTCGGGATTCTTAGCCCATTCCCCGCTCGCCTTCACCTCAACCAAAGTCGCCGACTCTCCGTAGTTCACCACATAATCCGACTCTGACATATTCGTGTATGAATAAACGATGGACATGTCCACCCGGTCCCTGAGGCTCACCTGAATCGTTTCGAAATGGGCCTGATCGCCCAGGCCGATTACCCCTTTGGAGAAAATCCCAGGGGGGACCACAATTTCTTCCCGTTTCAGATCTTGGATTTCTTTCTGGCCACGGTCGGGAGGAACTAGTCTCCAGCCCGGGTCTTCGCATGAGCCGGCGAGCAATGCACAAACCCAAGGAGTGACATTGTCTGGCTTGAATGAAAAATAGTATTCCTGTCCCGATTCGATCGTGACCTTCTCTTGCTGTGAGGCGTTCTTTGAAAATTGAGCAGCGCCATGCTCGCCGCGCTTCACTTCCACGGCACAAAACATCTGGGGATGAACCGAACAGACTTGCTCATCATCCACAAATGCAGATGCAGGGTTTCTTGTTATGGCCCCTTTTCGGTAGAAGTAAATCGTGGCCTTGTCTTGAAGTGTGGGCTGGGCCTGGTCGTCAACACAGGTCGAAACTGTAGACGGCTCAACTTCAGCCTCGGGACTTTGTAACAACCCCAGACCACAAAGGCTCGAGCAAATCAGAAGAGAAAAGATACCTCCACATTGCACAGCGGCTTCTCCGTATTGCGTAGAGCATAGCATGGGAAATGAGGGCAGTACTTGATGGCCATCGCCACCTTCGGCTTGTAACAGGCCATTTTCATGTCCGTTCGAGACGTCTGCCGGTCTCTATCCAAGTTCACAAGAAGTTCCGACATCCACCACGGTTAGGCCTTCTCTGTTTCAAGTGCCGGATAAGTCGCGTAATCGGACAAGTGCCGACCGCTGGCCAGAAACGGGGTTCGAGGAGCTTTGAGGGCCAACACCAAGTAGCCGGGCTCCGTTCGAGATCGTCAGCGAAACCGATGCGGATTATTCAGATCAACGATCTGCGAGTCGCAGCGGATTAGTTGCCTGGGCTCCCATCAGATACCAAGAAGTGGCTCCGATGTGAAAGTATGGGAAGTAGTTGAAGCCGAATCCAGTATTCAGAATGCTGGTTGATGCAGTAAGCCCCTGGCCCACCACCAACGGCTGACCATGTACAGTCTGTCCGTTGCCCAGGCTGTTCTGGGCCACCCGCACGTTCTCAATTAGGGAGCCAGCAAGATGTACATCCCCATGGAAACTAGGAATGTCTTCCTTGGCGTGCAAACGACGCGATAAGAGCGCTGCGATCAGATGGCCGGTGCCTTCCAGCCAAACGGCGTCCGCATCCACAGAATTGTCTCCCAGCACGGGACCAAGCTTGCTCAGGCTGGCGTACGTGACGCCGGAGACGCGCAACCTCAATCCGCCGTTCGTGCCCCAACCGTTGTTGAAGGCAAAGGTCGTATCGGTCGTTGCCAGATTGGTTTTGACCCAATCGAGAGAAACCGCAAAGCTGGGGTCCTGGAATGCCAGAAAGGACCAGGTTTGAACATCCTCGGGACTGTTATTGAAGAAAATGTGGGTAGGATCAGACGTGCCCGTCCAGAAATGGCCCGAAGGGGCGTCAAACATCGCTTCCACGAATGCCTTGGCATGTTGCGCGCCGTCCAGCCAAGAGCCGTTGCCAGTCAGCTTGGCCAGCATCGTGAACAGCGCATAAACATCGATGTTGTGTTCGGTGGATTTATTGGTCTGGCCGTTACCGAAAAAGTAGCCGCCCGGCGGAACATTCACGTTGTCGCGTGTGGTTGTTTCGATGAACGTGGCAGCCTTGACTGCGCCGTCCAAGTAAGTTTTCACACCCGTACGCGCATAGAGTTGTGCGAGCGCGATTCCGGGCCAGGCCACATCACCCACTGCACTCCCCTGAAAAAACGAAAGGCCGCGGGTGACAAAGACTCCGTTGCTATCCGGCGCATCTGCAAAGTAGGCCTGGCGGAAGCGTCCATCGGCCACGGCATCATTCTGCTGTGCGTAAAGCAAGGCGTTGCCAATCACCTTGGCGCGCTCGATGTCACTGGCCCGTCCGCGGGCGAGATAAGCGAGAACGAGCAGCGCATTGTCATAGACAAACGCGGTGCTGAAGAACGTGCCTCCCGCAATCTGATCGCTGTAGCTTTGGCATAGACGAACCGTGGTGCCTTGAGCGTACGCATCCATCATCTGGTCCAGAAACAAGTAGGCACTGTTAATGGAAAGTTCGAGGGACTCATTCTCTCTGTCATAGTCGAAATCAGAATGCGGTTTGGCTGGGTTCGCGTTCGAGGCATGAGCCAAGGGGCCAGCCGTAACGGAAGCCAAAGCCGAAGCTGCGGCAGCACTGATCCCTATCTGCATCAGCCGACGTCGCGACATTTCTTTTTCTGTCATCGTAATTCTCCTATGGGACTTAGGGTTTTTATGCATCGAACTCGATGACAAATTGCCGGGTGCCTTGAGAGCCCGGTGCATTTTGTTGGGACAGTTAAAGGATGCTATAGGGGGATGCCCAAAGAGGTCAATAGAATCCAGTTTTCCCCCAAGCGGACTTCTGGGAAACCTGGCAGGTGTCGCTAGCCCGGTTAGTGCGTTCGGCCGGAATTCAACTGGCTACGGCTTCCCTGTCACGAAGACGGCTGTTGTCAGTCCCGGCACGATGAGGGTCCCGGTCTGAGCGTTGAAGGACGATTTGCCAAAGATCGGGTCGGTGGAATGCTGTTGAACCGGATGCAGATGCAATCCCAATCCAACTAGCGCGGAATTCTGAAACGACGCTTGAGCATTCGTGGCGTTGAAGACCACCACGATATGCTGATAGCGGCCGAATTCGCCGCCGTTGGCATCGAGCTTCATTACGATGAGGCCGGGCGTCTGGCCGGGGCCTGCGTTTAAGAAGTGCAAGTTGGCTTGTACCTCTGCAAGCGTGTGCATGTGGAAAAGGCCGGAAGTGCCCCGGATCTCCAGGAATTCGCGGAAGGCGTCGCGAGAATGCGCAATGTCCGAGGGCTGCGGAGTGAGCGCGGGATTGGCAAGCAGCGGCTGCATGATCGGCCAGTTGCCCTGGTTCTGGCTAGCGATGGGTAAACCGGTGCCCCAGTTGTCGGACTGATAGGTGAAATCGAGCTTGTTGAACCAGTCGCCGGAGTCGAAGCTGTTGCCGTCCATGTCCTTGGAACGTAGCAGGTCGTCGCCCGCAAGGAAAAACGGCACGCCTTGGCCTAGCGAGACCAGGCTCGTGGCGAGGACCTGGCGACGCTCGCGAGCGTGCACATCGTCGGCAGCGGAAGACTTGAGTTGTACGGCATCGAAGAGCGTTTGGTTATCGTGCACGGAGGCGTAGTTGATGTCCTCGACGGGGCTGGCAGTGTAGCCGGCGGCCTGGCCATTGTAATTCACTTGTGCACCAGTAACCATTGCGCCAGTGTGGTCGGTGAAAGTCCAGTCACGGAGATTCCCAGCGAGGCCTACTTCGACCCAGTCGGTGTATTCGAGCAGTGTGCTTAGCTGAGAGGAAGACGCGGCGCTTTGATTGGTGAAGTTACTGGAGTCGGTGAAAAGACCGGTTGCAAAACCTTGGACACGCTCGTCAGTGAACGGGCTGCCGCCGCGGATGCCGTCACGAATGCGATCGTTGAACGTGCCGATGCCGTTGCCGAAGAGATTTTTCTGGCTGGCGTTGACTCCGAGGGAATTGTTGGCCACTTCACCGAAATCGAAACCTTCGCCGTACAGATACACCTTGCTGCCGTCCACGCCGTCCTTTTCGGGGGAGAGCTTGGCGAGCGCGTTTTGAATTTGCTGCATGTTGGGAACAAAGAGGAAGCTCATCAGATCGAACCGGAAACCGTCAATCTTGTACTGCTTGGCGTTTAGTACAACGGCGTCGGTAATGAGCTTGCCCATCATTTTGTGTTCCGGGGCCGTGTCCGGGCAGCAGCTGCCGGAGAGCTGGTTGCCGTCGGCATCGAGGCGGTTGTAGTAGCCGGGAACGACCTTGTCGAGGACCGAGTTGGCACTCTCGCCGACCGCGTTGGTGTGGTTGAAGACAACATCTTGAATCACGCGAAGTCCGGAATGGTGGAGGCCCTGGACCATCTCGCGGTACTCGAGCACGCGATTATCTGGGTTGACTGCATAGCCGCCTTCTGGCGCGAAAAAGTGGACCGGGTCGTAGCCCCAGTTGAACGCGTCCTTGTTCTGAATCGCGGCGACCGCTGCCTGCTGCTGTGTGCCATCGGGCGGGAAGACGCTTAAGTCGGGAGTGGTCTGCCAGGTGGTCTTGTCCTCGTTAATGCTGGCGAAGTGAAAGCTGGGCAGCAGATGCACGGCTCTGAGCCCCGCATCGGCGAGTGCTTCGAGGTGCTTCATGCCGTTGGTGCGGCGGTCAGCGAAGGCCAAGTACGTTCCGCGATGGGGGGGCGGCACGGTCGTATCATTGGCGCTGAAATCGCGGATGTGCAGTTCATAGATGCTGAGATCATTTGCGCTGTCAAGTGAAGGCGAACGCGAGTCTTGCCATCCTTGTGGCGCGGCGTCCGGATCGTTGAGATCGGTGATGCGACTCTTCACGCCGTTCAGGGCCAGGTCCACCGAGTACGGATCGGTGACGACGTTCTCCAGGATGGCGCGCTGGCCCGGCACATAGACGCGAAGGTCGAACAAGTAGTATTTGTTCTTCCAATCGTCATCCATGCAGGCGCTCCATACCCCGTTTTTCTCCTGCATCGCCATGACTTTGGCCGGCGCGGTGTCGGCAGCGTGGTCGAATAGCTGCAGATTCAAGGACCGTGCCGTCGGGGCCCATACGCGGATCGAAATCTCTCGGCAGCTGCCAGCGTCGCGCGAATCGTCCCCGTCCTCGCTGCGGAAGGCGACACCAAGATTGCCCGGGAAAGAGAAGAGATCATCGAGCACGCCCGCAGTCTGGACGCTCGTGACGTACTTAAGGGTGCCATCGCTGGCGATGGAGGACACCGCGACTTGGCATTTCAACACGCTCGCGAGGAGTGCAGTGCTGGTATTGTCCGGCAAGTGCAGGATGGCGTAGCCCGAAAGCTGCGGGAACCGCGCTTGCTCGTCGGGAGTGAAACCACCGGCAAACGGAATGAGCGGAATGCTGGCGCCTCCGGTCACACCGGTCGAGGTCAATTGCAAATTCGCATTGGGGTCATAGTTCAGAAAATATGTGAAACCGGACTGCAGGAATTGGCCCTGTATCGCCACGGTCGCGCGATCGATCCAAAACCCCTGCTGCTTGAAAAATACCGCGTCCAGTAATTGTGCGGCGCTCGGTTGGATTGTGAAGACCTGGGCATCGCCGGATATCACCCAAGCTTCCTTAAATTGCGCGACATTTAGGTGCATGTCTGGCCCCGGGTCCTTGATGCCGAGCGAAATATTGTGAACGATGAAGCCGAGGTCATGTGGATTGGCGGAGAGTCCGATGTCATAAAACGCGCCGTAGGTGTCGTACCCGGTCACAAACACCGGGCCGCCGTTGAAATTGGAAGTGTCTTCGGTGGTATCGCCGAAGGCATAGACCGTCCAGGAAGCATAGTTTGCATCGGGACGGAAATAGTGGATGCGCGCCTTGTTCAAGGGAATCGGCGGTTCCGTGGTGAATTCCGTGGGCGGCTGAGTGAGATAGACGTTCGCGCTGCCGGAGAGTACCCACGCCTGGATATTCTGCGTCAGTTGCAGGTGCATGTCCGGGCCAGGGTCCTTAATGTTGCAGTTGTGAATGATAAAACCAAGCAGGCCATTAAACTTTGTGGGGTCGACTCCGACATCGTAGTAAGCGCCGTAGGTGTCGTAGGCGGTGACAAAGTCATTGGTGTTGCAAAAGTCGCTGTCCGGATCGGTTGTCGCTAAGAACGGAAATAGATTCCAGTTCGCGTAGTTATTGTCGGGCCGATGATAATGAATGCGCGCCTTTCCCGCGGGAATCGGAGGATCGGTTTGCTGGATGGTGGGGGGCTGCGTCGTTTGCAGTACATTGCTGCCGGAGAGTTGCCAGTACTCGTTGCCCTGTGTCGCTGGATCGATGAATTCATTGGGCCCGGGGTCTTTGATGTTGCCGTTGTGAATGATGATGCCGACATTCTGGGCAGTTGAAGTGACGCCCACATCGAAGAAGGCGCCAAAACTGTCCTGCCCCGTCACCTTCACGGGCCCGCCATTGAAGTTCGCAGTGTCTTCGGTGGTATCTCCAAAGGCATAGACAGTCCAGCCCAGATAGTTGCCGTCTGGACGAAAGTAATGGATGCGAACGTGGTTCGCGGGAATGGGAGGAATAGACGCTTGAGCTTTGAGAAGACCGGGCCCTGCCATCAACCAGAAGAAAACAAGAGCAAAAACGGCGGAAAAGGTGGAGGCGGCACGGCGACGCATGATTCACACTCCCGGGTTTGTTGAACGAGTTGCTTTCTTCTGCGGACTCTACCACGCGAAATGCCCGTGATCGAGGCTGGACATTTCTGTATGAAGAAGACGGACGCGATGCGAATGATAGCGCCGGGCAAACTTGTTGTCCAGTGAAGTGGGCACCCGCGAAGTGGGCACCCGTCTCGTCAACACACGATTCAAAGATAGTCTTGAAAAAAAACTAGCAAACGCTAACGATGCCTGTGTCAGGAAGCTAAAAACATGTGCACCGCGTGGACTAAAATTGCCATGCTCCCCAAAACGTAGACCCAATAAATGATCGCAGCCAAAGTCCCTTCTGATAAGTTAGTCCAGCGAACACTGACGCTCTCCGGGCCAGAAGCGGGGTTCGAGGAGATTACTGGCCATGTCCTCGAAGCGGACTTCTTGGGCATTTGGTTGGGGACCTGGGGACTTAGCGATAGCTAGCCCTAGAACGGTGATTTGGCGTTCTTGCCTACCGCCACTAACATAGTCACGCTCTTGCCGTGAGCGTGAGGGGAAAAGAACCGGATCACCTCATCATCGTAAAACGTCAAACCCGTGGCACTCACGTGTTGCGCGTAAGCACCAAGATACAGCTTGCCGCTTAAGATGCCAGCCTCAAGCTGCACGGCCCGGTATCCGCGATTGCCGAAGCGCTCCAATATCATTTGCAGGTTCGCCAGGAAGAAGATGTCCGCGGCGGCTTCGGCTGGCAACTGTTGGTCCAGCCCAAGATGACCAGCCTGAGCGCGGAAGTTTCCTGGTTTCAGGCATTCGAGCACATGTCCGTCACGATGGTATGCGTAAGCTCCTGGTTCGAGACCTTCGACTGCGTTCACAATTAAATAGAGGTCGTTAAGCTGAGTCCCTTGTGGATCCAGGAAGTCCGCTGGGATAGCACGAGTAGCTCGATCCAACATGGTAGAGAGCTGAGGCAGCTCAATCGGGACTTGCGCAAACTTGCGTGCGGAGCCACGCCGAAGGATGACTTGTTCGATCGGATCGCGAGGCATTTCCGCATCGGAATAAGGATGGAGCGGAACGATTGGTTTCGTTGGTGGCGGCAATTCATTCACCGGCGTGTTACCACGCCAAGTCTCAACCTCTTCAGCCGATAGGAGCGAAGAAGCAGCGTGAATTTCATGCATCGCTGGGTAGACAGTCTCGTTTCGAGAGAGCGGAACGCTTTCCAAATCGATAGCGGAGAGCTCGGACGGTAGTTGCTGCGCCAAAGCCGCGAAATGGCCGAGGGCCACGAGAGAAAAGGCCACCTCGCGATCCGGATCGACATCAAGCAGTCGGTTCACATCTGCGTCCTGGAATCCGCAGATCACCTTGGCAGGCATTCCAAGAGCCGTGGCGACGGCCAGCATATTGGCTAGCAGAGTGCCGTTATCCCAGCCAAAGTGGCGATAAGTTCGGGCCTGATATTTCCACGCATTGCGCCAGTACGTGCAGGTACAAATGATGGTGAGCGGCGCATGGATAACTGATGTTTCGCTCGCGGTAGCCTCGCTCAGTACACTGCGATAGTCTCCAGCTCGTAGTCTGCGCAGGGCGAACTCTGCAGGAGAAAAGTGATACACGCCTGCCTCCAAATCGACAAGATCTCCACAAACAGCGTACAGCTCGACTTCGTAAAGTGCACCGGTGCAGGCTGCGGCGCGAAAATGAATATTACCGCTAGGATACTTCCGATGCCGTGTGATGCCGGCCGTGAGATAGAGCAATTGGGCCAGCGCCTCGAGGTCTGGTACGGCGCTAGAGTCCGTGCAGATGCTCTCAGCGATCGCTGAGAGAGCAGCCACGCCGGTTTGCCGTGCCTCTCGCGGCAACGCCAATGGCTCCAGAGCAGTGTAAGCCTTGAATGGGAAGGGCCGATTAGCCCAATCCAAGAAATGCAGATTGTTATGAACGCTCGCGTACGAATGATTCGTGGCGCTGTGGTATTTCCAAGCAGCTTCAAGTTCGCTATTGACGGTCATTGGTGAGCGGGCCAAACAGTCCCCAACATAGTACCGCCATGTGGAGAGCAAGTCGTGAATAACAGTCGTTTATACGGCTTCCCTAGCAATTGGGAGAACGATCCAGAAACGGGGTTCGAGGAGATCACTGGCCATGTCCTCGAACCGGACTTCTGGCTCGACATGACTTCCGGTTAGCTCGTCACTCGGGTGGAACTGCGACGGGCGTTCCAGACAATGCTCGCGGCCGTCGCCCGTCAGGGCTCAAACAGTCTGATTTTCGGTTGTCACACGGATACGGCTTCTTGTCCTGGCCGGCAAATCGGTTCCATACCCAGCCGCTGCATACCTATGGACATCGCAAAGGAGGAGTGGTAGCTTCCTATGGAGCGTGCAAAGGAAGGTGAGATGACGGATGCAAAGCGATCGGAAGTGCTGCAAGGGACGCTGGACTTGATGATTCTGAAAACGCTGCATGCGTTGGGGCCGCAACACGGGTTTGGCCTTGCTCGGCGGATCGAGCAAGTTAGCCGCGATGTGCTGCAGTTGAACGAAGGTACGGTATATACGTCGTTGTTGCGACTGCTGCAGCAGGGATGGATCGCAGCGGAGTGGGGGACGTCTGAGAACAATCGCAGGGCCAAGTTTTACTCGATCACGGCGCGGGGCGAGAAGCAACTTGCGGTAGAAACCGAGAATTGGGAGCGCATTTCGGGCGTCGTGGGGCGTGTATTGCGACTGGAAGGGGAGAGCTAGCCATGGGGTACGAGCGGATTTCGCACCTGCGCGCATTTGCGGCCAGGGTGGCCGGGCTTTTCGGGTCTCGCAAGCGGGACAGTGATTTGGACGAAGAGGTGCAGGCGCATTTGCAATTGCTGGTGGATCGTTTTGTAGCGCAAGGAATATCGCGGGAGGACGCGGCGGCGGCGGCACGACGTCAGTTCGGGAATACCATGCGGTTGCAGGAAGACCGGAGAGAAGTCCGTACGCTGGTATCAGTAGAGGATCTCGGGCGCGACCTACGCTACGCCCTGCGCAGCCTCGGACGAAGCCGTGCATTTGCCGCAGTGGCTATCGCCACGCTGGGATTAGGAATCGGAGCATCGACGGCGATTTTCAGCGTGATCGACAACGTGCTGCTCGAACCGTTTCCCTATAAGGGTGCGGCACGCATGGTGTTTCTGCGGATTCATGATTCCGCCCGAGGGGAGGAAGCCGGGCGTCAGGGATACACGTCCAATGAAATTCTCGAATTTGCCGAGCAGAACCACGTATTCGACGGCATCATTGCCGCTTCGGATGATCTCGTACTCTACAAACAGAGAGAAGGCGCGGAGCCGTTTGACGGAGCGCATGTTACGCCGGGCACATTTGAGTTCTTTGGTATGCCAGCTCTACACGGCCGTGTCATGCAGCCGGCGGATTACCTCCCGGGTGCGCCGCCGGTATTCGTGATGCGCTACAAGACGTGGATTGAACGTTTCAATCGCGATCCAGGGCTGCTCAACAAAACGTTTGAGTTGAATGGAGTGGCGCGAACCCTAATCGGGATCATGCCGCCGCGCTTCTCCTGGTATGGGGCAGACGTCTGGATTCCCGAAACTCCGGGTCGCGAAGTGGCGACGGGATACGCGGGAATGCCGGCGCGCTGGTTCCTGCTGGGTCGACTGAAGCCGGGTGTCTCGAAGGCGCAAGCCGCGGCCGATGCGACCGTCATCGCCAACCACCTGGCTAAGATCCGTCCGCAGGATTATCCCGCGCACTTCCAAATGTCAGTTAAGGCACTGGGTGATACGGTCGTAGGGCGATTCGAGTCCACTTTGTACACGATTCTAGCAGCGGTTGGATTGTTGCTGCTGATCGGCTGCGCTAACGTCGCGAACCTGATGCTGGCGCGAGCGACGTCGCGAGAAAAGGAATTCGCATTGCGCGCGGTGCTGGGAGCCGGGCGCGCGCGACTGTTGCGTTTGTTGCTGGTTGAGAGTCTCGTGCTGGCGATCAGTGGAGCGGCCCTGGGTGTGCTGATTGCGTGGGGTGGGTTGAAATCGATCGTGGCGGCGATGCCGCAGGACACGATCCCGTCGGAGTCCGTCATTGAACTGAACGCGCCGGTGTTGGTTTTCACGCTCGTTGTAGCTGTTCTGACCGCCGTGGTTTTCGGACTGGCGCCGGCGCTGCAGGCTGCCCGGCGCGATCTGAACGATCCGTTGCGCGACGGCGGCAAGGGAGCGCTTGGCGGATTTCGCACGGGGAGGATGCGCGATACGGTCGTGGTGATCGAAGTGGCGGTGTCGCTCGCTCTATTGGTGGGCGCAGGACTCTTGATGCGCAGTTTTGTCGCGCTGCGCGACGTGCATTTGGGATTGCAGGCGGAACATGTCTTGCAGACGCAATTATCGTTGCCCGCCGATCGCTACAAGACGGCGGCACAAGTGCGGGAATTCTTCGAGCCGATGCTTGCGCGCGTAAAGACGATCCCCGGCGTGGTGGACGCGGCGGAGTCGAGCGTACTACCTCCGTATAACGGTGCGGACAGCAAGATAGAAATCCTCGGCAAGTCACATCAGGACGAATGGCATGCTGTGCTGCAGAACATCAGCGAGGGATATTTCCGAGTGCTGCGCATTCCCTTCAAGACGGGTAGGGCGTTTAGCGAAGCGGAAATCAATGATGCAAGAAAACTGGCGGTGGTCAACGAGACGTTCGCGTCCACATATTTTCACGGTGAAGATCCGATAGGGCATCGCGTCAAGCTAGGAGCGTTGGAAACCCTCGCGGATCCTACACGCGAACCGTGGTTTGAAATTGTCGGCGTGGTGGCTGATGTGACCAACAATGGTCTGCAGGATTCGGTTCTACCGGAAGTGTGGGTGCCCTACAGTGTCACGGGTTCGGGAGATAAGGTTCTGCTGGTGCGCTCGCAGCAAATACCAATGGCGCTGATGAATGACGTGCGTCAAGCGGTGTGGGCCACTGATGCCGGTGTGGCGCTGGCGTTTCCGGGCGCGTTGGAGGATCGCATCAGCCAACAACTGTACGCCGGTCCGCGCTTCGGGTTTCTGTTGATGACGATCTTTGGATGTCTCGGCCTGATTCTTGTCTCCGTGGGTGTTTATAGCGTGCTGGCCTATGCGACCGCGCGGAAGACGCATGAGATCGGCATCCGCATGGCACTCGGTGCGGAACGTTCCGATGTGGTCCGATTAGTGATTAGGGCGGGCATGCGCTTGGTGACGGCGGGGGTTGCGGTGGGATTGCTCGTGAGCCTGCTGCTGGGGCGAGCAATCGAGGCGGAGTTGTCGCGTGGTGTAAAACCCTATGATCCGGAGACCTTGGTGGGCACGACCTTGTTGTTGGTGGCGACCGGTGCATTGGCGTGCTGGATTCCGGCAAGAAGAGCAGCGCGAGTAGACCCAATGGTGGCCCTGCGTTATGAATGAGGCATGGTCCTTCGGCCCACAAGCGAACGATGAAAATGGTGGCAAATGCTGCGCATCTGCGAAAAAGGCGCAAGCGCTCTTCCGAGGTTACGCGATTCCTTCCGAATGGTCGACAAAACCGAAAGTTATCCAGAAACGGGGTTCGAGGAAGTTGGTCGGATTGGTACCGGGAAGTCGGCATCTCGCCAGCAATCCGTGCGTCACTGCTAGCGCGTTTATCGCGATGAATCCGGAGGCATTACCTCCTCCGCATAGCATTTGCTTCAACGCCACCAGTCGGAGCGAATCTCCTGACCCCGAACAGCCTCAGACAGGCGCCGGGCTCGGGGGACCAAGGCTTGGGAGCTTGGACTGCGAACATGTTTTCGATCGGCTGCTTCCAACGGTGGAGCGCAACATCAAAGAGGCTACCGTCCGCTTGGCCGGAAGAAGGGCCATCATCATTCGATGGTGGATCGAAGATCGAGATTCCTGGAATCAACGACCTTGTTCTAAAAGCCGACTTGCGGTGCCACCGGCCGGTGGCATCTGCACACCTGTGACGATGACTTAAATCTGGGCCGTGCCGCCGTCGACGAAGAGTTCGATGCCGTTGACGAAACTTGAATCGCTTGAGGCGAGGAA
>Ga0137409_10005487_pt1 | contig 13210 bp, 12 predicted proteins | sample CZODoug1_16funga_FD_122059 | JGI IMG/M metagenome (GOLD analysis project Ga0137409, IMG submission 122059) | Vadose zone soil fungal communities from Angelo Coast Range Reserve, California, USA - CZODoug1_16fungal (Hybrid Assembly) | ecosystem: Environmental > Terrestrial > Soil > Vadose zone...
GACGACGCGCACGTCGAAGGGGTCGACGCCGAGGACCTCGGCGACGATCGCGGCGAGCACGTCGTCGGACCCCTGCCCGATCTCGGTCGCGCCGCAGAACACAGTGATCTGCCCGCTGCGGTCGAGCAGCAACTGCACGCCCGACTGCGGCATCTTGTTCCAGTAGATCGGCAGCCCCGCGCCGCAGAGATACGCGCCGCACGCGATGCCCACGCCGCGGCCTTCGGGAAGCTTGCGGTGCTTCTCCTTCCAGTCCGATGCCGCCACGACCTTGCGGATGCATTCGGCCAGGCCGATCGAGCCGATTCTGAGCCAGTTCGCCGTGAGCGTGTTCGGCTTGGCGACGATATTCAGACGGAAGTCCGCGGGATCCGTCCCCAGCTTCTCCGCGATCTTGTCGAGCTGGACTTCCTGGCCGAAACGCGGCTGCGGCGTTCCGTGCCCGCGCTTGGGACCGCACGGCGGCTTGTTGGTGAACACCCGCGCAGCATCGAACTTGTAGCGCGGGATCTCGTAGGTCACGGTCTGCAGCACGCCGGTGTAGAAAGTGCTGGCGGTGCCGTAGCTGCCGTAGGCGCCGCCGTCGAGCAGCGTCTGGGTGTGCATGCCGGTGATCCTGCCGTCGCGCGTCACGCCGGTGCGGATACGCATGGTCACGGGGTGCCGACCACGGTGCATGTAGAACACTTCCTCGCGCGTCAGGCAGATCTTGACCGGGCGGCCGAGCACCATCGCGGCCTTCGACACCACGATCTCGTGGTTGTGCAGGTCACACTTGCCGCCGAAGCCGCCGCCGTTCGGGCAGGCGATGACGCGCACGTGCGCCGGCGGGATCTGCAGCGCGTTGGCGAGAGCGCGATGGATGTAGTGCGGCACCTGGGTCGAGGACCACAAGGTCAGCTTTCCCTCGCCGTCGAGGGCGGCGACCGACGCATGCTGCTCGATCGGCAGGTGCGTGTTCCCCTGGTAGAAAAAGACATCCTCGAACACGTGGTCGGCACGGGCGAGCGCTTCCCCGACATCGCCGAACTCGTAGGCCTGGAGGCGGTGAATATTGCCCTGCTCGCCGTAGGCGTGAATGCGCGGCTCGGCGGTCGCCAGGGCCTCTTCCGGATCGGCGATGGTCTTGAGCTGCGTGTATTTCACCTCGATCAGGTCGAGCGCCTCGAAGGCGGTCTGCTCGTCCTTCGCGATCACCGCCGCGACCGGGTCGCCGACGTAGCGCACGCGCTCGGGGGCGAGCGGGTACTCGTCTTGCGTCACGGGCAGGATGCCGAAGGTGACGGGGAAATCTTTCCCGGTGAGCACCAGGTACACGCCCGGATACGCCTGCGCCGTCGACGTATTGATGGACTCGATCACGGCGTGCGGCAGCGGCGAGCGCAGCAGCTTGCAGTGGACCATCCGCGGCAGCACGACGTCGTCGGCGAAGCGCGTCAGCCCCGTGACCTTGGCGCGACCGTCGACGCGGCGCCGCGGCTTGCCCAGAACATCGAAGCGCTTCTTGGTCGTCATCGCCTCTCCTCGCGCATCCTTCGCGCGCCTTCCTCGATCGACTCGTAGATCTGCTGATAGCCCGTGCAGCGGCACAGGTTGCCCGAGATCGCTTCCTTGATCCGCTCGCGGCTCGGGCTGGGGTCCTTGTCGAGAAGCGCCTTCGCGGTCATCAGGATCCCCGGCGTGCAGTAGCCGCACTGCGCGCCGCCGAGGTCGGCGAAAGCGGCTTGAAGCGGGTGGAGCTTCGAGCCCTCGGCGAGCCCCTCGACGGTCTCGATCGCGCGGCCGCCGCAATCGAGCGCCAGCGCGAGGCAGGAGAGCACCGGCACGCCGTCGACCAGCACGGCGCAGGCGCCGCATTCGCCGAGCTCGCAGCCGTGCTTGGTGCCGGTGAGGTTCATGTCCTCGCGCAGCACTTCGAGCAGCGTCTTGTACGGCGCGAAGGAGACTTCCTGGGATTCGCCGTTCACGCGCAGCGTCAGGTGGACGTTCTCCGGCGCGCGAGTGCTCATCTCTTCTTCCCCGCCGGGGGCGGAAGCAGCCCACGAACCAGGTAGTCCGCGAGCGAGCCCGCGATCTCCGCGGCCGACTGCGCGCCGTCGTGCCGGTACCAGCGCGCGGTCCAGTTGACCGCGCCCAGCATCGCGCGCGTCACCAACGCCGGATCGGCGGGCGCGAATTCGCCCGCCTTGACGCCCTCTGCGACCAGAGCGCGCACCGCGCGCTCGTAGGCGTCGCGCTTCTGGACGACGCCGACGCGCATGGCCTCGGGCAGGGCTTCGACCTCGAGGTGCGCGGTCGCCCCCTCCAGCTCGTCCAGCATGCAGTGCACGTGACCCGAGAGCACCGAGCGCAGCCGCCCGGCCCAGGAGCCGGGGACGGCGCGCGCCGCCTTCACCGTTGCGCCGAGCCGCTCGAGCGTGCGCTCCTGGCAGAACAGCAGGATTTCGTCCTTGCCGCTGAAGTAGTAGTACAGATTGCCCGGCGACAGATCAGCTTCCTCGGCGATTTCGCGCATGCCCGTCGCCGATACGCCCAGGCGCCGGAAGACGCGCGCGGCGGCGCGCAGGATCGCCAGCCGCCTCGCCTCGTTTTTCCGCTGAGCACGCTCGGACAGTGTCTCGTTCGAATTCCGATTCAAAACTTGAACCATTGTTCGAATTCTAGGCGAACGCTTCGCCGGGCACAAGCGCCGGCGGATGCCTTAGGCGCGCAGCTTGAAGCGCTGGATCTTTCCGGTGGCGGTCTTGGGAAGCTCCGGGATGAACTCGATCCAGCGGGGGTACTTGTACGGCGCGAGGCGGTCCTTGATGTGCTGCTGCAGCTCGAGCCTGAGCGCGTCGCTGGCGCTCGCGCGCTCCTTGAGCACGACGAAGGCCTTGGGCTTGATCAGCTGGTTGTCGTCGGCCCGGCCGACCACCGCGGCCTCGAGCACCGCGTCATGGCTGACGAGCGCCGCCTCGACCTCGGCCGGAGAGACGAACAGCCCTGAGACCTTGAGCATGTCGTCGGCGCGACCGGCGTAGACGAAGTAGCCGTCGTCGTCCTCCCTGAACTTGTCGCCGCTCGTGAACCAGGGCCCGACGAAGGTCGAGCGGCTCTTGTCTCGATTGTTCCAATAGAAGGCCGCGCTCGTCGGCCCGCGCACCTGCAGCTCGCCGAGCTCGCCTCGCTTGACCGCCCTGCCCTCCTCGTCCACCAGGCGCAACTCGTACCCGGGCACCGGAATCCCGGTCGCCCCGTAGCGCACGTCGCCGTGTCGTGCGCTGATGTACATGTGCAGCATCTCGGTCGTCCCGATGCCCTCCAGGATGTCGATGCCGGTCTTTTCCTTCCAGCGCCTGCCGAGCTCCGCGGGAAGCGGCTCGCCGGCGGACACGCAAGCGCGCAGCGCGAGGTCGCCTTTCCCCGGAAAATCCGGCCTGGCCAGCATCGATGCGTAGAGCGTCGGCACGCCGTAGAAGATGGACGGCTTGCTCCCGACCAGGCGCTTGAACACCGCGGCGGGGGTCGCGCGCTCGGCCATCAGCACGCCGGTGGCGCCGGCGGCGAGGGTGAACGTGAGGGCGTTGCCGAGACCGTAGGCGAAGGAAAGCTTCGCCGCAGAAAACAGCACGTCCTCCTCGGCCACGCCCAGCACGGCCTTGCCGTACAGCTCCGCCGTGATCACCATGCTCGAGTGGACGTGCACCGCACCTTTCGGCGCGCCGGTGGAACCCGAGGAATAGAACCAGCAGCAGGGATCGTCCGAAGTGGTCGGGGCCGGATCGAGAGCGGGAGAGCCGGACGCGAGCATCTCTGCGATGCCGATGGATCCCTTCGCGGCGCGGCCCGACACGACCACGTGGCGCAGAAAGGGCATCTTGCCGATCAACGGCTCGAACATCGGCAGCAGGTGCGCGGAGACGACCAGAGCGCGCGCGCGGCTGTCCGCGAGCATATGTGCGTAGTCGGTCGGAGTGAGGAGCGTATTCACCGCGACCGGAATGATTCCCGCCTTGATCGCGCCGAGAAAGGCCGTCGGAAAATCGATGCCGTCGACGAGCACGAGCATCACGCGCTCTTCCATGCCCACGCCCAGATTGAGCAGCCCCGAGCCGAAACGGTTGACGCGCTCCGCGAGCTCGCCGAAGGTGTAGCGGCCCGCGTCGTCGATGAAGGCGATCTTGCCGGCGCGCCCCGCGACGAGGTTGCGCTCGAGCAGATCGTGCGCAGCGTTGTAGTCGCGGGGAATGCGGATCGCGGGCGGGCTGACGGAGTGGTCTGCAGTACTGAGCGCGGCCACGGCGTGCTATCCCTCCCCTGCGCGGCTTACGCCGCCAGCTTGGCGTCCTTGCGGCATTGCTGGATCCAGTCCGCCGCCCAGGCGACAGCCAGCTCCTCGGGCATCGTTCCGGCGCTCGCATCGTGCAGCATGATCTCGCCGATGCGCCGTGCACCCAGCTCGGCGAGGATCGCGTCGAAACGCCGGCCGCCGTTGCAGAAGGTCTCGGCGTAGGTGCGGTCGCCCAGGGCGATGACGCCGTATTGCACCGCCGACAGGTCGGGTCGCGCGCTCTGCAGCGAAGCGTAGAGATGCTTGGCGTTGTCGGGCACGTCGCCCTGCCCGTAGGTGGACGAGCAGATCAGGAATAGGCCGCCCGCCGAGAAAACGCCGGCGTCGAGGCCGTCCATCGGACGGGTCTGCACGCGCGTGTCGCCGTCATCGACCGTCAGCTCCACTTCCTGCGCGACCAGCTGCGCGGTGCCGGTCATCGTTCCCACGAGGATGGTCAATTCGAGCGCCATGGATGCCGATCGATGCTCCGCTTGCGTTTCGATATGCGCTGCATTATACTGCACCTCTCGCGTATCGCAAGCATTATACTTCAGCGCGTGACGCTCTTTAGTATTGACATTAAGAAACATTCACAACGCACTGTACCTGCGAAGGAAAGTGCTGATTCACACGAGCGAAACTACCTTTCCGCTCTGGGAGGCCGCGTTCGGGAAAATCGCGCAAAGCGGGGTCAATCGCGCAGGCAGCTTGCCGCCGACTCGGGCGTGTCGGAGCGCTATCTTGCGCAGCTCGAAGCCGGGCAGGGAAACGTTTCGATCCTGCTTCTGCGGCAAATAGCGGGCGCGCTCGAGCTACCGCTCACCGAGCTGCTCGCCGAGGATTCGGACGAGAGCGCCGAGCTCGTCCTGACGACGCAGTTCCTGAAGCAGCTTCCGCGGCAAAAGCTCGCTGCGGTGCGCTCGCAGCTGGTGCGCGACTACGGCAACGCGCGCAACGAGCGCATGAAGCGCATTGCGCTCATCGGGCTGCGCGGCGCGGGCAAGTCCACGCTGGGTGCGAAGCTGGCACGCGCGCTCGCCGTGCCTTTCGTCGAGCTCGACCGTGAGATCGAGCGCGAGGCGGGGACGAGCCTGTCGGAGATCTTCCTGCTCTACGGGCAGGCCGGGTACCGCCGCTACGAGCGGCGTTGCCTGGAGAAGATCATCGAGAGGACCGAGCGCGCGGTCATCGCCACGGGCGGCAGCATCGTTTCCGAGCCGGGTAACTACGAGCTGCTGCTTTCGAGCTGCTTCACCGTCTGGCTGAAGGCCGCGCCCGAGGAGCACATGGCGCGCGTCATCGCCCAGGGCGACACCCGGCCGATGGCGGGAAACGACCAGGCAATGGAGGACCTACGGCGCATCCTCGAGGGGCGGGCCATGCTGTATGGACAGGCCGACGTCGTCGTGGACACTGCGGGAAAGTCGGTCGAAATGAGCCTTGCGGAGCTGCGCAAGGCGATCGCCCCCTAGCCATGCTGGCAATCAGCAGGAGCAAACCATGAGCGCAGTCCTCGAAGCCCAACCCTCCCCTGGCCCGATCACCTACGACACCCAACCGGAGCGCTACGCGCACTGGAAGCTGTCGTTCGACGGACCGGTCGCGACGCTCGCCATGGATGTCGACGAGGACAGGGGCCTGAAGCCCGGCTACAAGCTGAAGCTCAACTCCTACGATCTCGGCGTCGACATCGAGCTCGCCGACGCACTCAACCGCGTTCGCTTCGAGCATCCCGAGGTCAAGTGCCTGGTGATCACCAGCGCGCGCGAGCGCATGTTCTGCTCGGGCGCGAACATCTACATGCTCGGGTCGTCGACCCACGCGTGGAAGGTGAATTTCTGCAAATTCACCAACGAGACCCGCAACGGCATGGAGGATTCGAGCCGGCACGAGGGGCTGAAGGTCCTCGCCGCAGTGAACGGCACGGTCGCCGGCGGCGGCTACGAGCTTGCGCTCGCCTGCGACGAAATTCTGATGATCGACGACCGCTCGTCGACGGTGAGCCTGCCCGAGCTGCCGCTGCTCGGCGTGCTGCCGGGAACCGGCGGACTTACGCGCGTCACCGACAAGCGCAAGGTCAGGCGCGACCTCGCCGACGTGTTTTGCACTACCAGCGAAGGCGTGCGCGCGGACAGGGCGAAGCAGTGGAAGCTCGTCGACCATACCGCCAAGCCTCAGGCATTCAAGGACGCCGTCGCCGCGCGGGCTGCCGCACTCGCGGCGCGAAGCACGCGTGGCGCCGGCAAGGGCGTGGCACTCGGCTCTCTCAAGCGCACCATCGACGCAAGCGGGTATCACTACGAAGACGTCGACGTGAAGATCGACCGCAAGCTGCGCACCGCCACGATCACGGTCTTCGCACCGCGGCAGCAAGTGCCCTCCTCCCTCGAGGCCATCCACGCGGCGGGCGACAAGTGGTGGCCTCTGGCGATGGCCCGCGAGCTCGACGACGCGATCCTCATGCTGCGCACCAACGATCTCGATATCGGCACCTGGATCTTCAACACCCGCGGCGACGCCGCCAAGGCGCTGGCGGCGGACGCGGCCTTGAAATCCAACGAAGGCGATTGGTTCGTCCGCCAGGTGACCGGCTTCCTGCGCCGCACGCTCGCGCGCCTCGACGTCTCGTCGCGCACCCTGTTCGCCGTGATCGACAAGGGATCCTGCTTCGCGGGAACCCTGCTCGAGCTCGTGCTCGCCGCCGACCGCAGCTACATGCTCGACCTGCCCGACGACGAAGCGGGCGCTCCGTCGATCGCCCTGTCGCAGATGAACTTCGGCGCCTATCCGATGGTGAACCAGGAATCGCGCGTCGCGACCCACTACTGCGGCGACCCGCAGCCGGTGGAGGCGGCGCGCTCGCGCATCGGCGAGCAGCTGCAGGCCCGGGCCGCAGCGGACCTTGGCCTGGTGACCTTCACCCCCGACGATCTTGACTGGGACGAGGAGGTACGTATCGCGATCGAGGAGCGAGCCAGCCTCTCCCCCGACGCGCTCACGGGCATGGAGGCGAACCTGCGCTTCTCCGGAAAGGAAACCATGGAAACACGCATCTTCGGCAGGCTGTCCGCGTGGCAGAACTGGATCTTCAGCCGCCCCAACGCGGTCGGCGAGCACGGTGCCCTCAAGGTATACGGCAGCGGCGCGAAGGCCAAATTCAACTGGGACCGGGTCTAGAACCTGAAAGCGGAACACTCATGAGCATCAACTACAACGAGAAGATCCCCAACAACGTCGACCTGGCGAACGACAAGACCCTGCAGCGCGCTCTCGAGCACTGGCAGCCGCGCTTCCTGGACTGGTGGCGCGAGATGGGACCGAACGATTTCGCCTCGGCCGACGTGTACCTGCGCACCGCGGTCGGCGTCGACGCCCAGGGCTGGGCGAACTACGGCACGGTGAAGATGCCCGACTACCGCTGGGGCATCTTCCTCGCCGATCGCCTACCCGACCGCACCATCGGCTTCGGCGATTCCTTCGGGCAGCCCGTGTGGCAGCAGGTGCCAGGGGAATTCCGCTCGCAGTTCCGGCGCCTGATCGTCACGCAGGGAGACACCGAGCCGGCGTCCGTCGAGCAGCAGCGCTTGCTCGGCCACACCTGCCCTTCGCTGTACGACCTGCGCAATCTCTTCCAGATCAACGTCGAGGAAGGCCGCCACCTCTGGGCGATGGTCTACCTGCTCCACGCTTACTTCGGCCGCGACGGGCGCGAGGAAGCCGAGGAGTTGCTCGCGCGCCACTCGGGCGACGTCGACAAGCCGCGAATCCTCGGCACCTTCAACGAGCCGATCTCCGACTGGCTGTCGTTCCTGTGCTTCACCTATTTCACCGACCGCGACGGCAAGTTCCAGTTGAAGAGCCTCGCCGAGTCCTCGTTCGACCCGCTGGCGCGCACCTGCCGCTTCATGCTCACCGAGGAAGCCCACCACATGTTCGTCGGTGAGACCGGCCTCGGCCGCGTGGTGAAGCGCACGCTCGAGGTGATGAAGGAGATCGGAAGCGACGACCCCGAGGCGATCCGCCGCCAGGGTGCAGTGGACCTCCCACTGCTGCAGCGCTACCTCAATTTCTGGTTCAGCTCCTCCCTCGATCTCTTCGGCTCGGAAGTGTCGTCGAACGCGGCGAGCACCTTCGCGAACGGCATCAAGGGCCGCCCAGACGAGACGACGCAGTACCAGGATCACGTCTGCGCCGAAGCCACCCGCGAGCTCGATCTGCCCGACGGTCCCGGTGCCGTCAAGAAGGAAACGGTGGGCTTGCGCAACGCCATGAACGAGGTGCTGCGCGAGGCGTACGTCAAGGACTGCGAGATCGGGTTCAAGCGCTGGAACATGCTCATCAAGCGCGCCGGCTACGGATTCGAGCTGAAGCTGCCGAGCAGCCGCTTCCGGCGTGCAATCGGCGCGTGGGCCAACGTTCCCACCGACCTCGATGGAAAAATCATCGGCCGCGAGGAATTCGAGGAGCGCCTCACCGATTGGACGCCCAACGCATCGGACAAGGCGTTCGTGAATAGCCTGATGCAGCGCGTGGTCGAGCCCGCAAAAATGGCCAGTTGGATCGCGCCGCCGGAGCGCGGGATCAACAATCTCGCGGTCGACTACGAGTACGTGCGCCTGGGCTAGGCCGGTTAGTGAGCGGCGATCCGAACCGGATCGCGGAAGTGCAACCGCGCCCTGAGCTCTGGGGTGACGTGGACGATGCCGTCGGAGTCGACGAGCATCGCGTGCGAAACTCCGATGCGCGCGGCCGCCTGTTTCCACCCTTTCACTCCTTCGATGAAAATCGGCTTGGATGCGGCGTCGGACAGCGCACCCGCCCCCGGTCCCGCGGTCACCAGCACCGTGACCGATTCGACTCCTGCCACGGGATAGCCGCTGCGCGGATCGATGATGTGCGAGTAGCGCTTGCCGTCGATCTCGTAGTAGCGCCGGTAGTCCCCCGAGGTGCCCACCGCGTCGCCGTCGTTCAGCTCCAAGGTGGCCATCAACCCCGTGCCGCGCGGCGCATCCACCCCCACTTTCCACGGGCGCTCCCTGTGACGGCCGAGCGCCATGGCGTTGCCGCCGACGTTGATCAGCGCGCTCGAGATACCGTTGTCTCGAAGCAGCGCTGCGGCGCGGTCGAGCGCGTAGCCCTTCGCGTAGCCGCCGAAGTCAAGCTGCACGGCCCGATTGGCGCTAGTGACATCGTCACCCTCGACTTTGATGTCGCTCATGCACGGGCGCGCCGACACGATCCGCGCGATTTCCCGCGGGTCCGGAAGGGGTCCGCCCGGACGGTCCCGGTGAAAGCTCCACAGCCCGACAAGCTTGCCGATCGCGGGATTGAACAGATCCCCGGACCTGGCCGCCAGGTCCTGCGCCTGCAGGATGAGCGCGGCGATCTCGGGGGTCGTGCGGATGTGCGTTTCGCCGCGCGCGATCGCCTGGTTGAGCGAAACCAGCTCGCCCCCCTTCCATGCGTGCAGCTCGCGGTGCATGCGGTCGAATTCTTCGAATACGCGGCCGGCAGCCCGGCGCGCACGCACTGGGTCGGCGTCGATTACGGTGATCTGGACGATCGTGCCGAAGACGTACGAGCTCTCACGGTATTCTTCGGCACGGGCGCCGGCGAACGCGAGCGCGGCAAGCAAAGCCAGGGCGAGCCGCCCGGTCAATGTCGCTCCCGGCGGTGCTTCCGCTTGAAGAAGAGCCACGCCCCGCTCAGAGACAGAACGCTGAGGAACACGGCGAGAAGATCCACCACCAGCGGCCCGTAACGCCCCGCAAAGCGTCCGCTGTGCACATCGAGCAGGACCCGCTGCACCGAGACCCCGGGCTCGAGCATCTGCGCGTATCGTTCGCCCTCCGCCGCGGAGAGGTCCGCCGGAGAGGACCACGCGATGGCGTCCCGCGGGGCGCGCTTCCAGGACAGGGCATCGCTGCTTTCGAACGTTCCCGACGCCGTCCGCAGGATGAGTTGACTCGCGCCCGCGCCGATCGCCTGCACCGGTACCCCGGGCAGCGCGTTTCGCTCCAGGCGATCGATCAGCACGCCGTCCTTGCCGTAGAGGTAGAGCGACGTGCTGCTCGCCACCACGACCATGTCGGCAAGCTCGACCAGGCCGATCGGAGGAGGAAATTTCTCGCCGGACAGCCGGCCGTCGAGTACCCACCGGCCGTTCGCAGCGATCAGGTCGTGACCTCCCGAGCGGAACGCGTGGCGGGGACGCTCGGCCGAGATCCCGTACCAGCGCGCGAGCCATGAGGCGTACACGTGGCGATTGTCCAGGCCGAGCTCAGCGGCGTGGTTCAGCACCACGCCAGTCACAGCCAGAAAAAGGAAGAAGACGACCGCCGCGAGACCGATGCGCGTGTGCCAGCGGCGCAGGAACAGGAGCAGGAGGACTCGGGGTGACATGGTCTGCTTCCCGCTACCCGTGGCTGATGCGGTCGAAGAGAAGAGCGAGGCGCGCCATGCGCTCCATGGCTCCGACCGACAGGGTCGCACCGACGATGCCGTCGATGTCCCGGTCGAGGCGATCACCCGGTGCGAGCTTTGCGTTCTTGAACTGCTTCAGGAAGGAAGACTGGCGCACCTCCTGGCCGCGGCTTTCGCGGTAGACCAGCACGCGCACGTGATCGATACGCCCGTCCGCCACCACGAAACCCGCGGTGATCAGCTCTTCCTTCCCGGTCTCCTCGAGGATCCACACGCTCCGGCGCGCGTCGCTCCAGTAGCGCTGGCGCAACTGCGCCGGAGGATGGCCGAGGATGGCGGCCGCCTGCGCCTGCAGATCCTTGGTCAACCAGAGCACCTTGGGAGCTGGCAGCAAGCCGAAGACTTCGGTGATGAACGCCGCCGGCTCCTGGTACACCTCGCTGCGCGCCGCGGGTGCGACCAGCGCGAGGGCGAGGGCGAGCACGGCAAGTGGGGAGCGGGCGGCGCGGATCATCAGAACATGAAACCCAGGCCGAGCCGGTACGCATCCTGCGTCTTGTCGGTCTCGTAGCGCTGCACGTCGGCCTTGAGCACCACCTGCGGGTGGACCCAGAAGTTGACCCCGATGGTTTTGATGCGCTCGTCGTTTCTGGGATCCTGCAACAGGCCGTTCGCGGGGTCCTCCGCCTGCTTGATGTCGATTCGCTCGTAGCGGACGAACGGCGCGACGTCGAAGTTGCCGCGCTTGTAGACGTGATACGCGGCCTGGGCGTACCAGCCCTTCATGGATTTGGGCGCTGCAAACGCGGTGGCCGGATCGGCGGCAAACATGGCCGCGGTCACCTGGCCGGCATCGCCCAGTGTGCCCGATGCATACAGCGCCTGCAGGTCGAAGCCGGCGACGCGATACTGGGCGTGGACCTCCCACATCGTGAAGCGCGCAGCCACGCCCTGCAGGGCGGGATTCGACGCGCCGTTCTGGCCGGTGTCGCCGCTGAAGACGCCAGTCCCGACCAGGAGGCCGGGAAGCCGGTAGTTGAGCGCACCGTAGACGGCGAGGTCGCGCGCGTTGGCGAGCTGGCCTTCCTGGTGGCCGCTGCGGATGCCGGTGAGGGGATCGTCGAGCTTGCCCGAGTCGAAACTCGTGGTCACGCCGACGTCGTAGCGAAAGCCCTCGCCGAACAGGCCGTGCACCCCTACCCCGAGCTCGCGCCACGTGGTCGGAATGATTCGGGTCTCGACCTGATTGCGCATCACGCCGTAGTAGGTCGGCGGCTCGTGAGTTTCGTTCAGTATGCCGAACGGGACGAGAAACAGGCCGCCCTTGAAATTCACGCCGTCGCTCACCTTGTAGTTCACCCAGGCCTGCTCGATCTCCGCCTCGCCCTGGTCCTCGGCGCTCACGACAGCGTGCTCGAACTCGACTTCAGAATGAAGCGTCAGGCGCTCGTCGAAGCGATGATTGAAGCCGAACACGAAGCGCGCAAGGTCAGCGGTAGCGTCGCCGCTCTGGCGAAACTTGCTGTACGCCACTTCGCCGTAGCCGATGATGTTGGTGGCGCCGTTCGCGAGGCCCGAGCTGCGGTCAAGCATCGTGCCGTAATCCAATGAGTACGGCGATAGCTGAGGCGCGGGTGCGGCCGATTTTCCAGCCTGCTGTGCCTTGATCTGGTCGATCTCCTGCTGAAGGATCTGCAGCTTCTCGTCTACGGTCTGGGCCAATGCGGGCATCGCCGCGAAGGCCGCGACGACGGCCAGGGTCAGTACGGATTTGCTCATGAAATCTCCTGCTGAGTTGAACGAGCGGTGGCAACATGTGGCTGGCTAACTCAGCGCGAGGCTGACTGGCTGGCTCCCAATAATAGTCAAGTGATATCAATATGTTATTTAGAAAACGTCACCGCGAGACGAAGGTTCTGCGGCCGCTCCTTTGCCCTTGACTTCGCACAGAATATAAATGAGAATGGTTCGCATTACAAGGCCTTCACTACTTATAACTTCCATGTACGTCTGCATCTGCAACAGCGTGACCGATCGCGACATCCGCGAAGCCGCTTCGCGCGGCGCCTGCACTCTCAAGGATCTGCGCCGCGAGCTTGGTGTCGGCTCCGATTGCGGCAAGTGCGCCAGCTGCGCGCGGGAAGTGCTGTGCGAAGCCAAGGGCACGGCGCTGCCTCAGCTGCAAGCGGCCTGATTCTCAGTCTCAGTCTCACTCTCAATCTCGCTTCCGCACCGCCGCTCCACGCGCCTCGTTTCGAGGCGCGTGCGTGGTATTCTCGATCGTCCCGCACGAGGAGCCGCGCATGAAAGGCGACAAGAAGGTCATCGAGCACCTGAACAAGGTCCTCACGAACGAGCTCACGTCGATCAACCAGTACTTCCTGCACTCGCGCATGTTCGAGAACTGGGGCCTGAAGCGGCTCGCCGAGCACGAGCACCACGAGTCGATCGACGAGATGAAGCACGCCGACA
>Ga0137409_10005488_pt1 | contig 13209 bp, 11 predicted proteins | sample CZODoug1_16funga_FD_122059 | JGI IMG/M metagenome (GOLD analysis project Ga0137409, IMG submission 122059) | Vadose zone soil fungal communities from Angelo Coast Range Reserve, California, USA - CZODoug1_16fungal (Hybrid Assembly) | ecosystem: Environmental > Terrestrial > Soil > Vadose zone...
GTGGTGCACAACAAGTACGTGGTCGACGACCTCCGCGCCAAGGGCGCGGTGTTCGTCGAGGAGCTCGCCGAGGTTCCATCGGGCAGCACCGTCATCTTCAGCGCGCACGGCGTGTCCAGGGCGGTGCGCGCCGAGGCCGATGCGCGCGGCCTGCGCGTGTTCGACGCGACCTGCCCGCTGGTGACCAAGGTGCACGTCGAAGTGGCGAAGATGCGCGCGGCGGGCCGCGAGATCGTCATGATCGGCCACCGCGGCCATCCGGAGGTCGAGGGCACCATGGGCCAGGCCGGCGAGGGCATGCACCTCGTCGAGACCGTCGCCGACGTCGCGCGGCTCGACGTGCGCGGCACGGAAAAGCTGTCCTACGTGACCCAGACCACGCTCTCGGTGGACGACGCCGCGGCGATCGTCGCTGCACTGAAAGCGCGCTTTCCCGCGATCACCGGACCGAAGAAGGACGACATCTGTTACGCCACCCAGAACCGCCAGGACGCGGTCAAGATCATGTCGCCGCAGTGCGACGTGGTGATCGTGGTGGGCTCGCCCAACAGCTCGAACTCCAACCGACTGCGCGAGGTTGCCCAGGGGCGGGGGATCCCGGCCTACATGGTCGACAGCGCCGACCAGCTGAAGGCCGAATGGGTGGCGGGCAAGCGGCGCGTCGGCATCACCGCGGGCGCTTCCGCGCCCGAGGTCCTGGTTACCCAGCTGATCGCGCGTCTCAAGGAGCTGGGCGCGGGCAGCGTGCGTCAGCTCGACGGCGTGAGCGAGAGCATCGTCTTCACCCTGCCGCGCGGGCTCTCCCCGCGCGCCGCGCCGAACCGCTGAGCGCGGCCGGCGCGCGGCCTCCCGGTCTAGCGCTCGCGGTAGGAGAAGCGCCTCAGGTAGGCGGTCGCGGCTCCGACGTTCACGCCCTGCGACGTCTTGCTGGTGTCGGCCGTGGTGACGATGTCCTTGATCGCCCCCGAGGGCAGCTGGACGACCGCCATGCCGACGGTGATCCCGCCCAGCAGCGATCCGGCGACGTTGTTGAGCGAGTTCGCGATGTACTGCCCGGTCTTGAAGTCGAACTGGTAGAGGAAGCTTTCCCCGCCGACCGTGCACGCCGCGCTCGTCGTCGGTATGTTGGAGGCGATCACCAGCGTGCCGATGATCAGCTCGGGGTCGACGTTGACGCGCTCGCCCGGCGTGGTGTTCCCCGGGTTGAGATCGATGAACCATCCGTCCCTGGAGTTCCAGTCCACCGCGACGTTGGTCGTGGTGCGGGTCGTCGTGCTCGCGTTGATCAACGTCTGCTGCACGAGGTTGGCGTTGCGGATGTTCCCGTAGTCCCCGGTCGCGTCGACGGCCTTGTCCTTGATCGCGTAGATGCTCTGCTGCCAGGCGATGCCGCTCGCCACGCCCGGGTCGCTCAGGTCGGCCTGGCCCAGGTAGCGGCCGGTGCCGACGTAGAAGACGCGGTTCGTGCCGATGTGGGTGAGCGCCATGCGCGTGGTGATCGGCTGCTTGCGCCCGGCGGTGTCCTGCAGCGTCGCGAGGTGCAGCACGTTGGGCGTGCTCGAATCCAGCGGCATGTCCATCCGCCAGACGTTGCCGAGCTGGTCGCCGCCATAGACGAAGTCGAACGTCGCGTCCTTCACCGGGTTGTCGAAGTACCCCGAGATCTTCATCAGGCCCGAAGGCGTGGTGGTCGTGCCGGGGTTCGTGCCGCTCAGCAGCGTGGGCGACTTGGTCAGGACTTGGCCTGTATTTGCGTCGAGCACATAGAAGTACCCGCCCCCGGTTCCGGCGAGGGTGGTGGGCGCGGGCGGCGGGACGTTGTTCAGCCCCGAGCTGAGCACCACCACCCACTTGCCGTCGGGCCGCTTGCCGATGACCGGGTTGCCGAAGCTGAGGCCGATGTCGGCGTCGGTCTTCGCGCACAGCGAGGCGTCGGCGCAGAACTCCCACAGGAACAGGGGGTTGTTCGGGTCAGTGACGTCGAGCGCATACCAGCCGCGCCCGCCCCCCGCCACGCCGCCGACTAGGATGGTCTTCCAGTTCCCGCCGCTGTCCTGCACGTCGCCCGTCTCGGGCGAGCCGTCGACGAAGAAGAGGTGGTTCGCCGAATACGCCGTGTCTGCGAGCTTGTACAGCGCGGGCAGGAGAAAGCGCGGCGCGTAGGCCCAGATCTCGTTGCCGGTGTTGCCGTCGAAGGCGTGCAGATAGCCGTCGTTGGCGCCGACGTACAGGCGCGGCGCACGGGTGCTAATGCTCGCCTTGAACGCGTCGTAGGTGCCGCCGTAGTCGAAGAGCGCGCCCCGCACGAACACCGGCTTCGCGCTGATCGTGTCGCCGATGACCGTCTGGGTGACGGCGTTGCTGATCGGGTCGACCTCCTGGCGGTCGCGGAACACGCAGGCGGTCGGAGGAGTGCCCGTGAGGTTGCGGGTACAGCTCGGGCTGGCCTCGTTGACGCTCTGGCCGCGCAGGAAGTTGACCAGGTTGGTGCCGCTGTCGGCGACGGGCTTGTCCCCTGTCGGCATCGCGCCGCACTGGCTGAAGGCGCCGGCGGTGCACTTGTTCTGGAAGAAAGTGGCCTGGGCCGGCGAGTTCGCAAGGATGTTTGCGAACGTGAAGTCCATCAGGCCACCCGAAGGGTTCGGGGTCTTGATATGTCGCGAATCGCTCTGCGGCCCGGTGATCAGGCCCATTTGCGTATCGGCCTGCCACAGGATGCCCGGGTTGACGTTGCCCGTTACCGGGTCGATGGTCTGCGCGAAGATCTTGCCCGACCAGGTGTTGGTCTGGTAGGTGGTGCTGAAGATCTGGTTGTCGGTCTGCGTGATGTTCGGGCTCGAGGTCGCCGACGCGGCCGCCGCGGCGGTCTGCGCGTTGAGGTTGCCGAGCGCGTTGGAGAGGCTGGTCGCGAGCGCGGCGGCGTTCAGCGCCTGATAGAAGGTGCCGCGCCCATTGACCGCGGCGTGCCACAGGTCGTCGAGGGCCGAGGGCGTGTCGCCCACAGGCGCGGGCCACGCGCAGGCGGTGTTGGCCGGCATCCAGAAGCATGCGCCGACGGTCCCGTTCTTGATGTTGAAGAAGTCCCCGCTGTTCGCGGTTTCATAGTCCGACTGGTAACGCATCAGCCCGTCGGCCATGCCCAGGGTGTAGGTCACCATGTGCTGCGTGGTGAGGAAGTCCTTGTTGCCCGACCTGGCGGGGACGTTGTTGCCGGAGACGTCCTGGTTCGCCGTAGGGACCGAGTTCGGGCTGGTCAGGGGGCCGGCCCCGGTGTTGCGAAGGTCGGTCTGGTAGTAGTACTGCGCGACGTCGGCGAGCGTGCCCGACGCGCCCGAGACGCCGCCGTCCCAGGTGCCGTCGGACTGGCTCACGAGCTGGTCGACCCCGGCGGCCGATTGAACGTTGTCCACGTTGCCGATATTGGCCGCGCCGAGGGTCTGTCCCGCGGCTGCCGACGCGTTCCAGAAGCCGTCGGTCGTGAGGATCGAATAATTGCGCTGGCACGAGGCCTGGATCGGGTCGTCGGCCGCGGGGATCCCGGACGTCAGGCCGGTGTTCATCTTGCCGGCGAAGATCCAGCCGGCGCGCGACAGGGCGGTCTTGAGCGGCGTGCCGCTGCCGGGGTTGGCGGCGTAAAGCGCCGTATACCAGCTCGACGCCTGGGTGGCGTTGAAGTTGTTGATCCTCAGGTAATTGTTCGAGCTGGTCGGGCTGTTGATCGTGATGTACCCGACGCGCAGGGTGTCGGGCCTAGGCGGCGAGCCGGCCGGGTTCGACACGAACTGCTGGAACGCGCGCCCCGCCGCGGACTTCATCATCTGCATGCGGGTACGGTAGTACGTGTACCAGTTCGCGATGTTCTGCATCTCCTCGGTCCAGTTGCACGTGCCCGCCGTCCCGACCGCGGTGCAGTCCGTCCGGTTCGGCCGGTTGGCGAATGTCCGGCCGTCGTTGACGATGGACTCGCGGTTGAACCGGCCGTAGCGCGGGAACTGGTACAGCGGGGCGGTCGGGTTGGTGTACTTGGCCTGGCAGCGCGCAGACGCGGGCGCGCCGCTCGTGCCGGTCACTGCGCCCATCGCGACGGCGTCCGCTTGCGTCTTGCAGAAACGCACGTACGCAGGGAAGGATCCCGAGGGCGCCGCGGCGGGCGGGATCACTTCCTGGCAGGTCGTGAGGTTGATGTCCGAGCAGTACTCGATCGGGGTGATGGTGTACGCGACCGGCGGGACACTGCCGGTCAGCGGCGTGCTGAAGCTGTAGAGGCCGGTGCGGACCCAGGTAAGCGTGCCCGAGCTTGCCGTCGAGCCCGTGTTGCTGCCCGTGTAGGTGAAGGTCGTGCTGAAGGTGGTGCCCACGGGGATGCCGCCGACCGTCGCCGTGCTGGTGATCTTGTCCTGGTTATTGTCGCTGGAGTCCACGATGATGACGTCGTTGTTCTGCAACGAGTCGCCGGCGCTGGTGATCGTCACGATGATGGTGGAGCTGCTGGCGACGCGCGTCCAGGTGCCGGCGCCGCAGCGGCGGTAGCTGCCGCTGTTCGCGGCCACGGTGCCGTTGCTAGACGCGTACGTGAAGGTCGTGGCGGTCACCGTGGCGACGGCGACGCAGGTGGCGTTGACGGCGGTGTTGGTGGCGGAAACCCACACCTTGTCGCCCACGATGAGGCCCGGTTTGCCGGTGGTGGTCGCGGTCACCGTGGTCCCCGAGCGCGCGAAACTCGCGGTCGTCATCATCTCGGGCATGCCGAAGGCCAGGTTGCTGCCGCTCGAGACGTTGGCGCGGTAGGGGAATTGCCCGGCGCCCATCGAATTGCCCTCGGGATCCCGAGTGCCCGAGGGCGTGAGGACGGTGCCGGCGAAGTCGACTCCGGGGCGCTTGCAGGCCTTCGAGGTGGCCGCCGTGCTGTTGTTGGCGTTGCAATATGCCTTGTCGAACGCCGCCGAGACGGCGGTGCCGGCGTCGATCGAGCCGATGACGCCGGCTCCGGTGACGAGATTCGCGTTACCCGAGGTCGCGCCGTAGGCGTCGTTCGGGACCGAGGTGAACGGGGAAAAGCTTCCCGGCGGCGTCGCCGCGGGATTGAGCTTGAGCGCGCCGGTGGATGTGATGCCGGGCAGGTAGCGCAGGGTCGGGTCGTACGACACGCCGTTCGATCCGTTCTGTCCGCCGGCCTCGTGCGGAGGGTCGCCTCGCGTGCACTTGGCCGACGTGCTGCCCCCGGCCTCGGTCATGCACGGGTTGCTGGGTGACGTGCCGTTGCTGAGGTTCGGGTCGACGTTGTCGGGGAGGAAGTCCCAGTCCATGCTGCCCGAGTTGTCCAGCGTGAACAGGACGTTCGGCGGCAACGGCGTGCCCGTCGCGAGCGGTACGTTCGAGATGTCGATGGTGGCGGCGAGCGCCCCGGCCGCGGCGAAGCCCGCGAGCAGCGCGCACGCGACGAGTTGACGGGTCTTGAAGTTCGATTTTTTCGGGATCATGAGATCCTCCCTCTGGTTCTTTCGCAACTACAGGATGCGCACCATGGTCTGCACGACGGTCGTCGAATTGCGCGGGCCGACCGCCCGCGCGGTGAGCCGATAGTGGATCGCGGGCGGCTTCGAGTAGAACTGCGCCTTGCTCTGGTCGCTGCCCTCGCCGCTGAATGTCTTCGGATCCGGCGTCTGCCCGCAGACGTTGGTCTGACCAAGGCAGGTCTGATTGGGCCCGCAATTCGGCACCGGGCACATGCGGTGGATGAGGTAGGACACGGTATTGCCCGCGACGTCGGGGTTGCCGTTGTTCAGCGTGAACCCGTTCGTCCAGCTGCTGCTCAGGCTCCAGTCCGGCTCGATGCCGGGAACGCTGGACACGTAGCCAGAACCGGTGTGGTCGGTGAGCAGCGTATTGCCGATTGCGTTGGCGGTGAGCCAGGTGTAGGCGGCCTGGAGGCCCTGGTCAGCCCCGCCGACCGTGGATTGCTTGAAAGCGATGTTGCCGGCGACCAGGGTCGCCGTGTCCACGGAGCGCATGGTCGCGATCCCGACCAGCGTCATGGCGACGAGCACGATGAGCGCGATGATCAGCATGGTTCCGCGCTGGCGGCGCCGTCCGCCGGAGTAGGTGCGGTGTTGGTTGAACGGTTTCATGTCAGCTCGAGCTCCATACCCAGTTGCGCACAGGGATCGTCGCTTCGAACACGCGGTAGCGGTAGCACTGCCAGTCCGGATCCGTCGTGAGGTCCAGGCGCGTCTTGAGATTCAAGGGTGTGCCGGACCACGCGGTTCCGGTCCACGCCGGCTCCGCCTGCGTCGCGTCGCAAGGGCCGGCGACACCTTGGGAGGATTTTTCCTTCAGCGCGCTGCGCGCGACGATGGCAATGCGGACCGCGATGACGAGTGACCAGTTCGGGGTCGCCGTGCCGTCGATCCAGCTGTCGACCACCCCGTCCCCGGCTGCGTAAGCCGCGTTGGTCGTGACCGTTCCGTTGTTGCTGCCGTCGTCGATGCCGTACAGCGCGCGCATGTGCACGATGTTGTCCGCGATCGCCGGCACCGTGCCGACGGTGAACGCCGAAGTCACGGTCAGCGTGCTGTTCGCGATCTTGTAGTCGCTGTACACGAACAGGGTCGGCCCGGGCTTGTAGGTGCCCACGTTGTAGACCATCGTCTTCTGGGTGGCTCCCGGGCCGCCGACGTAGACGTTGCCCAGGCCCCCCGGCTTGTTGAAGCGGCTCGGCACGTTGGTCGCGGAACCGCCCGGCGGGGTATAGGTGTAGCTGCCGTTGTCGTGGAACAGCGAGTCGCCGACGACCCTGGTGATCTCCATGATCGAGCAGGGCTTGGGGAGCGCCGGGAGGGGAGGCGGGGACTCCATTACGACGACCAGATCGCCCGGGTTGTAGCCGTAGACGCTGCTGACGCGCAGCGGATCGGTCGAGGCGGCCATGGTCGTGCTGAGCGAGGACCCGTTCCCCGCCTGGGGCTGCGAGCCGTAGGCGATGATGATCTCGTCGGGGGTAGTGGAAGTCGTCCCGCTGATGATGCGCACCGGAGTGAGCAGCATGATCGCTCCGGCGGCCGGGAAATCCGACGGCGTGAGCGTGCTGTCCCAGCCGACCATGCTGCACCCGGCCCAGGGAGTGTCGTTGAAGCCCGCGCCCGAATTGCGGATGTCGCGCTCGAGCACGTAGGTAGCGATGGCGCCGTTCTGCTGGGCGTCGCCGCCGCTCGTGGTCGTGCGCTTGATGCCCTCCGAGACCTCGAACACCTGGAGGATGATGATCATGCCGATCAGGCCGATGACCATGGCGACCATCAGTTCGATCATGCTGAAGCCGCGCGCGGATTTTGAAGGAGTGCGCATGGGTTTAAGGGGGCGGGTCGTAGGCGATGGTGGCGAGCGTCGAATGCTGGTGCGCGGGGAAGTTTTTGGTGACCTCCTCGGGCATCCTCCAGCGCAGGGTGACCTGTACTAGGCCCCCGAGCGGAGTACCCCCGGTCACGGTGATGATCGGCGGGTTGCCCGCGGCATCGGGCAGCCGGGCGTTGACCCGGTTCACCCATCCCTGGATCTTGACGGGCACGGGTCCTGACCCCGGGTAGGCGTAGGTGTTGATGTTGCCCTTGTCCGTCCACATCTGCGCGAGCAGCTCATTGACCAGGAACCCGGCGTCGCTGCGCACCTTGGCGTCGCTGACGTTCTTGATGGCGATGCTCTGCATGCCCACGACGGCGAGAATACCGATGGAAAAGACGAGGATCGCGATGAGCGCCTCGAGCAGCATCACGCCTGTTTGTTCGCGCTTGAGCATGGTCGTATCGCGGCCCGGGCTCACGGACAGGCGCGCGTGTCGGGCGCCGTCACGCTGGGGTCGCACATGCGCGTCGTCCCCCCAGGGTTGATGACGATCTTCAGGGGGCGGACACTGGCCGGGTTGATCGACGGGTTGGAGACCGTCAGGGCGGTCATGGCGTTGGAACCGTCCGGGTTGCTGGTGATGCCGCCCAGCGGTGTGAAGGTCACGGTCGTCGCCCCGCCGGGCTCGGTCGTAAGGATCGCGTTGGGCGTGCCCTCTCCGCCGAGTCCTTTCTGGATAACCGGTCCGGGGGGGGTGTCGGTAATCTGCTTGTCGCATGCGTTCGTGGGGTTGCCCGAACTCACCACCCAGCTGACCGAGTTGATGTAGATGCTCGCGCCGATGGGCGCGGGAGCGCAGCCGGAGGTCAGGTCCGTCGTGAACTGAAAGCTGACGTTGACGTTGCGGCCGATCGCTTGGCCGCGCGCGCTCTGCAGGCCGTTGAGGGTGGACTCGGCGGCCGCCCGGATCTGCTGGTTCTGCATCCACTCGTTGAACGCTGGCGCGGCGAGCGCGATGAGCAAGCCCATCACCACCAAGGTGATTAGGACCTCGATGATGTTGAAGCCGCGCTGCACGGCGACCATCTTTCAGCACTCGCCCGTGGTCTTGGTGACCCAGCACGCCTTCGGGGTGAAGCCGACGGCCCACGATCCCCAGGCCGCCGGAACGGTCTGCGTGGTGTGCGTGTTGGCCTCGTTGATCTCGAGGCGGAACCCGACGAGCGAGCCATCCGTGCCTTCGGCGCGGATGGTGTATTGCTGGGCGACGTTCGCCACACCTTGAAGGGTGAAAGCGAAATACTTGCCTTGCGGAAGCTGAATCTGCGCCGCGGTCGGCGCGGTGGGGGCGATCACCCAGTTCTGGGTATAGGTGCGGTTGTCCTGGAAGTACTGCTCCATCCTGACGCGAGCGGCGAGCAGGGCAGTCGTGCCCTCCTGGATCTTGCTGCGCGTGACGTAGCGGTTGTAGGAGGGAAGCGCGATCCCCGCGAGGATGCCGACGATGGCAATCACGATCATCAGCTCCAGCAGGGTGAAGCCTTTTGTCCGTTGCATGGAAGACTCCCTTGGTTGCGGGCAAGATGATAGGGAACGTCGTGGGCCGCCGCAAAACTCTCCGACGAGTGGGCGAAATCCGCCTACGTACGGCGGGTCTCGCCGATTCTAGCGGAACTAATTCACGTGGCCGCCGGAGGGCGCCGTGACGCCCGAATTAGACACAGTCCAGAATCCTGGTCTAGAATGCCTCGATGAAAAAGCCGCAGAAGCGCAACCACGACAGCATCGCGGAGATGCTGCGGGGCCGGGGCGTCACCCCGACCCGCCAGCGGATGGAGATCGCGCACGTGCTGTTCACGCGCCGCGAGCACCTGTCCGCGGACCAGATCCTCTCGCTCGTCAACTCCCGCTACGCAGAGGCCTCGAAGGCGACCGTGTACAACACCCTCAAGCTGTTCGTCGACAAGAAGCTCATCCGGGAGCTGGTGGTCGACCCCGCGAAGATCGTGTACGACCCCAACACCGAGCCGCACCACCACCTCTACGACGTCGCGACCGGGCGCCTTACCGACATTCCCGCGGACAATATCCGCGTGGTGGGTCTTCCGCCGCTGCCCGAGGGCACCGTCGCCGACGGCGTGGACATCATCGTCCGCACCCGCCCGCTGGCGTGAAAGCGTAGCTCGGGCTCTGCGCCCGACGGCGCTTGTTATAATGCGTCCCCTCGTGCGCGGCACGCAGGCTGGCGTAGCTCAGCTGGTAGAGCAACTGATTCGTAATCAGTAGGTCGGTGGTTCGAGTCCACTCGCCAGCACCAGGATCCTCGTCCTGGCTTGCTGCTTGCTTCTCGCCTGGTGTAAACGCGCGGGTCCGGGAGGCAAGATGAAGCTGTTCGGTGGGAAGCCCGATCATCCCATGGCCGATCTGAAAGAGGCCCGGAAGATCGTCGATGCCATTCCCGGCGGCGATCCCCTGAAGGCCTTGGAGGACCTCGATCACTGGCTGGACTCGGTGCGCGGCTGGCAGGGATTCACGCACGAGCACCGCGCGCAGCTCACTTTGATGATCGACGACGGGGCGCAGGGTCATCTGCGCAAGGTGCAGCGCGACTATCTGTCCTCGCCGCGGCTGTCGAAGTTCCAGGAAAACCGCCTGTGGGCCGCGATTCGCGAATCCTACCGCCACGCCGCGCTCGCCTTCGCCACCTGCGTCGACGTGTTCGTCACGGCCCAGAAAGGCTGGGAGGAGCTCAAACCGATCCAGGGGCTGCTCACCGTCAGGGCGATGCGGGCCGGGGCCGGTCAGATGAAATGGCAATACGTGCGCTACGGCTTGCAGGACAACGCGCTGTGGGGGATGGTGGCCAAGATCTACGCCTTCGCCGACTACCGCAAGTACGCGACCGCGAAGGTCACGCCCTACCCGGGGATGCCCGAGGAAACCACCGCCGAGCAGGAATTCCTCAAGGCGGTGATGCTCGCTGTGGCTTCCCCGGACAGCCTGCTGCCGGCCGAGATCGAGCTCGCCGACCGCCTGATCGCCCACTGGGTCGGCGCTTTCAAGGTCGACGCGAAGCAGCCGCCCGACGCGGTGTACTGGATCGACCTCGCGGCGAACCAGCCGCCGGTGCGCCTGGCGCGCAGCCCGGACGCCGTGCCGACGCTGCGCTTCCTCGCCGCGGGCGACGCGCTCAACCGCATCCGGCAGCTCGCGCAGACGGTGAAGCAGAGCAACGCGATTCCCTCGACCATCAACCTCGGCGGGACCTACGAGCCGCCCCTGGTCCTCGAGGTGCTCGATCACCTCGGGCTGTGCTGGTCGGCGCATCCTCCGGAGCGGAAGGCGCCGCGCCACCGCGTCAAGTCGCGCGTCACCATTACCTACGGCTTCGACGGCGTGCTCTCCGCCCTCGACCCCGGGGGCGAGGCGCTGTTCGATCCCGACAGGATCGAGAGCTGGATCGTCGAGAACGTCAGCTCCGGCGGCTTCGGCGCGCTGGTGCCGCAACTCCGCGGAGACTGGCTGAGGATCGGGAGCCTGCTCGGCCTGCAGCCCGAGGGCGGCTCGAACTGGCTCATCGGCGTGGTGCGGCGTTTCCAGCGAGACGCGACGCAGACGGGAGCGGTGGGCATCCAGACAGTGGGGCGCACCGCGCAGCCCGTGCAGGTCCGCGTCGTCACCGCGCAGATCGGGCCGAGCCGCGACACCGAGACGGCGATCCTCCTCGGTCCGGTCGATTCCACGGGGGAGACGCAACTGCTGCTCCGCAGCAGTGTCCTTCTTTCCGGCCAGAACCTGCAGCTCGAGCAGGGCGGCAGGACGTACCTGCTGCTTCCCACGGGGCAGATGGAGCGCGGCGACGACTACGATCTCCTGCGCTGCCGCATCATGGTGCGGGAGGTCGAGGAGTAGCGCCCTAGGCGAGGACCTTGCTCAGCCACGCGCCGATGTCGGCCACTTCCCCCGGGCTCACCGAGTGCGGCATGGGGTATTCGCGCCACTCGACGGCGTAGCCGAGCGACTGCAGCAGCCCGCGCGACTGCTCGGCGCGCGCGAGAGGGATCACCGGGTCGTAGCTGCCGTGCGCCATGAAGATAGGGGCGTCGCGGTTCGCCGCGTTCGCCTCGGCGGCGAGCTTGTCGGCGATCGGCAGGTAGGTCGACAGCGCCATGACCCCGGCGATGCGCTCGGGGTGGCGCAGGCCCGTCTGCAGCGCGATCGCCCCGCCCTGCGAAAAGCCCGCGAGCACCAGGCGCTTCGCCTCCGTTCCGCGGCGCTTCTCGCGCGCGATCAGCGTTTCGATCAGCTTTTGCGAGGCGCGCACGCCGTGCTCGTCCTCGCGCCGGATCGCACCATCGCTGATGTCGTACCAGGCGCGCATGCGCATGCCGCCGTTGATCGTCACGGGCTGCACCGGCGCGTGCGGGAACACGAAGCGGATCGGTGCCTTGGGTAGCTGCAGCGCCGGGATGAGGGGTGCGAAGTCGTTGCCGTCCGCGCCCAGCCCGTGCAACCAGATCACGCTCGACTGCGGGCCATTCGCCGTCTCGATTTCGATCGCGTCGAGGATCTCGGCCACGCGTCAGGCTTTCGCCGGCCGGATAGCCGACTTGGGGCGGAAGGCCTTCACCACCTCCGCGCGCGTCTCGACGTAAGGCCCGCCGATCAGGTCGATGCAGTAGGGGATCGCGGCGAAGATGCCGGGCACGACGGATTTTCCGTCCTGGTCCTTCAGGCCCTCGAGCGTCTCGCGGATCGACTTGGGCTGGCCCGGCAGGTTGATGACGAGCGCGCCTTTGCGCACCACCGCCACCTGGCGCGACAGGATCGCGGTCGGCACGAACTCGAGGCCGATCCTGCGCATCTGCTCGCCGAAGCCCGGCATGATCTTGTCGGCGACGGCGAGCGTCGCCTCGGGCGTGACGTCGCGTACCGCAGGCCCGGTGCCGCCCGTGGTAAGCACTAGGTGGCAGCGCTCGCGGTCGACCATCTCGATGAGCGTCGACTCGATCACCGGGCGCTCGTCGGGGATGAGACGCTTGACGGTGCGCCAGGGGCTTGCGAGCGCGCGTCCGAAGAAGTCCTCGAGCGCCGGAATTCCCTCGTCCCTGTAGACGCCGCTCGAGGCGCGGTCGCTGATGGACACGAGCCCGATGAGCAGCTCGTCGTTCGCTGCCGTCATTGGCGCAAGTATAAGAGACTCAGCTTGCGTCGTCCTCGCCGGCGGATCCGACGACGATCTCCCTGAGCTCCCTGAAGAGCTCGCGGTAGGCGCGCGGCACCGCGCCGGCGGCCCGCTCCTCGCGCGCCTTGCGCGCCAGGGCCCGCAGCCGCCGTGCGTCGATCCCCGGGTGCGTGCGCAGCAGCTCGTCCACCGTCGTCTCGTCTTCGATCAGCCGGTCGCGCCAGCGCTCGACGCGGTGCTGCTTCGCGGTGTGCTCTGCGGAGACGCCGTCCCAGATCTTGAGCTTCTCGCGGATCGGCGCCGGATCGACCGAGCGCATCAGCTTGCCGATGTACTGCATCTGGCGCCGCCGCGCCTCGTGCTTGGTCGTGCGCTGCGCGAACTCGATGGCGTCGCGCAGATTGTCGGGCACACCGACCTCCGCGAGCTGCTCGGGGTTCAGCGCGACGAGGCGCGCCCCGAGCGTTTGCAGCTCGTGCATCTCGCGCTTGCGCTGGGTCTTGCTGGGCTTGTCTTCGTCCTGCACGTCGGGAAAGGAGGATGGGCTGATATATCATAGCGTCTTTCCCCAGGCGTCCCGCATGTCGCAGGCCCGTTTTTCCCACGACCTCGCCGCGTTGAAGTCGATCGCCGCCGACGCGCTCGCGCACGCCGCGAAGAAGGGCGCGAGCGCCTGCGAGGCCGAG
>Ga0137409_10005490_pt1 | contig 13208 bp, 11 predicted proteins | sample CZODoug1_16funga_FD_122059 | JGI IMG/M metagenome (GOLD analysis project Ga0137409, IMG submission 122059) | Vadose zone soil fungal communities from Angelo Coast Range Reserve, California, USA - CZODoug1_16fungal (Hybrid Assembly) | ecosystem: Environmental > Terrestrial > Soil > Vadose zone...
TTTTTATCGTTCGTTCCTGTACCGCTACCTCGTGCGGAAAGAATTTACCACGCTGCCGATGGTTCATTTTCATTGGCTGTCGCTGATTGCGACGTCCCTTATTTTTGGTTTTTCCCATTATCAATGGCTGGCGGGCATTCTTTGCGGGCTGGCTTATCAGTGGCTGGTGATTCGAAAGACCCGGCTGGGCGACGCGATGACGGCTCATGCGATTACCAATTTTCTGCTCGGAGTTTGGGTCGTTTGGAAGGGGGCGTGGCAATTTTGGTGAGATGCAATAGCAACTTCGAGAAGGCGCACGCTTCCCCACCCCGCTACAATCGCAAAAAATCCGGTCTCACGCCCTTCTCATCGCAATGCAAAATCGCCACGCTGCGCTCCATCCCAAAGCGAGATTTGCCGGCATAACCAGGATTGAAATAAAGCGTTCCTCCCACTGTGGCCGAAAACGGCTTATGAGTGTGTCCAAAAACGATCACCAAGCAAATCGTAGATCGTCAGCGCTCCACTGCTGGCTATCGCAATCGTAGTAAACAGATTGACAGCCTAGCTCTTCCTCGAGGCTTATGGAAGCCTCACGATCTTCGTCGTACGGGTGCGACACTTATGACTGCCCTCGGTGTTCTTCCCGAAGTGGCGGAACGCTGCCTTAATCACACGGAAGAGAACCGAGTCCTGCCCCGATTGCGTTTGTACGGAGCCCTGATTGGCATTCAGCACGGTGATAAACGCGGGCGTATTGGAAGGAACCCCGTACCAGTAGGGAACGTGCGCCTCGCGGCCTGTGGATGTATCCGCCACCAGGATGTATCCTTCGTACTGCCCTGGCCCCAGCGCCGATGCGCTGAAGTTGACGGCGATTTGCGCGGATGCGCCCGGGTTCAGGTCGATCGCGCTTAGGCTCAACCCCGGCGCGGGCGCTCCGCCTCGTGCGATCGCCGCAAGCTGAAAGGAGGTTGAGCTGGATCCGAGGTTGGAGATCGTCAGGCTCCGCGACAGATTTGGATTTCCGTCGCCAACCTGGAAGCTCAACTCGGTCGGGGCCGCCGCCGCTGTTGCATTCACCGCGGCTGCCATGTTTAGAATTCCCGCTCCGGCCTGCAGCACTGTGCCGGCCGGGGGCATATACGCAAATGTGCCCGGCACGCTCGCCGTCGCGTCCAGCTGCGTCGCGCTGAGAGCCGTCCCGTACTCGATGGGCGCGGGCGGGTTCCAGGTGATCGTCGTCGGGATTGCGCTCCTGAGCCGAAACGCCGTGCCTCCGCCGAGGGCCCCACCCGATTGGGTGACGCCGTAGAAGCTCCCGTCGGTCGCCTGAATGACGCCGGCAACGGGAGCTGCGCCGTCCGTCTCGCCCGTGAACGCGTACAGGACACTGACGGCGCCAGCGGGCGTCAGCTGAAACACCGTGCCGGCGCTGGAGGCCCCGCCGTTGGCGGTTGTGCCGTAGAAGCTCCCGTCGGTCGCCTGGATCAGGCCGGCAAACGGAGTTGCGCCATCCGCCCCGCCCGCAAACGCGTGCAGGACACTGACGGCGCCAGCGGGCGTCAGCTGAAACACCGTGCCGACGCTGGAGGCCCCGCCGTTCACGGTCGTGCCGTAGAAGTTCCCGTCGGTCGCCTGGATCAGGCCGGCATAGGGAGTTGCGCCGTCCGTGCTGCCGCCCGTAAACGCGTACAGGACCGTAAGAGCGCCGGCGGGCGTCAGCTGAAACACCGTACCGGCGTTGGCGGCCCCGCCTTGGGACGTCGTGCCGTAGAAGTTCCCATCCGCCGCCTGAATCACGCCGGCCACGGGCCCTGCGCCATCCGTCCCGCCCGTAAACGCATACAGGACCGTCAGAGTGCCGGCGGGCGTCAGCTGAAACACCGTGCCGGCGCTGAAGGTCCCGCCGCTAACGGTGGTGCCGTAGAAGTTGCCGTCGGTCCCCTGGATCAACGGCGCTTGCGGATTCTGTAGGCCGGCGGGGCCGAACGCCGCGAGCACGTCGAGACGCATCTGCGCGTGTGCGACTCCGCTCGCGGCCAAGAGGCCGATCACCAACGACACGGCTTCCGGTAGGAGACGCATCAGCATCTTCTTCACGGGTGGCTCCTCCGGGTTCGGCCTAATGCTCCGGCCTGGTGCGACCGAGAATAACCAGCCTGCGACGGATCATCAAGGGCAAGCCGACGGCCGCGCCCGGCGTTGACAAGGCCCGCCTCTGCCCGTATAAGCGCGAGCACATGTCCGTGTCGCTGCAGCCCATTCTGTCCGTCCGCGACCTCACCGTGCGCTTCGGGGGCATCGTCGCGCTCGACGGCGTCTCGTTCGACGTGGCCGGCGGCCAGATCGTCGGGCTCATCGGCCCCAACGGCGCCGGCAAGACGACGCTCTTCAACTGCCTGAGCCGGCTCTACATGCCGCAGCGCGGCGACGTCCACTTCCGCGGCCGCTCGCTGCTGGCGCTGCCGCCGCACCGCATCGCCGACCTCGGCATCGGCCGCACCTTCCAGAACCTCGCGCTCTTCCCGACGCTCAGCGTGCTGCAGAACGTGATGATCGGCGTGCACAGCCGGACGCGCAGCGACTTCCTCAGCAACGCGCTGCGCCTGCCGTGGGTGGGGCGCGAGGAGGCGGAGATCCGCGAGCGTGCCCGGGAGCTGCTCGCCTTCCTGGACCTCACCGCCGTGGCCGACCATCCCGCCGTCGGGCTCCCGTTCGGCACGCTCAAGCGCGTCGAGCTGGCGCGCGCGCTCGCCAATACCCCCGCCCTGCTGCTGGTCGACGAGCCGGCGGGCGGCCTGAATCACGCGGAGGTCGGCGCGCTGGCCGCGCTGCTGCGCACCATCCGTGAGCGGCGCGGCGTCACCATCCTCCTCGTCGAGCACCACATGGGGCTCGTCATGCAGATCTCCGACAACGTCGTCGTCCTGGACTTCGGCCGCAAGATCGCCGAGGGGCGCCCGGCCGAGGTGCAGCGCGACCCCGAGGTCATCCGCGCCTATCTCGGCGTCGACGAGACGGCGGAGGCCCGCCGCTGATGGCGCTGCTGGAGGCGACAGGCCTGCATGCGCAGTACGGCTGGACGAAGGTCCTGCACGGCATCGACTTCGCCGTCCAGGAGGGCGGCATCACGACGATCCTCGGCGCCAACGGCGCCGGCAAGACCACCACGCTGCGGGCGGTGTGCGGCATGGTCCGCACGGCGGGCGAGATCCGCTTCGACGGCCGGCGCATCAACGGGCGCGCGACCGAGGACCTGGTGCGCCTGGGGATCGGCCACGCGCCCGAGGGGCGCGGCACGTTCGTGAACCTCACCGTCGAAGAGAACCTGCGCCTCGGCGCCTACGCGCGCAGCGGGGGCGGCAGCGTGGCGCAGGACCTCGAGCGCGTCTACGGCTACTTCCCCGTGCTGGCCCAGCGCAAGAAGCAGGCGGGCGGCACGCTCTCGGGCGGCGAGCAGCAGATGCTCGCCGTCGCGCGCGCGCTGATGCTGCGGCCGCGCCTGCTCCTGCTCGACGAGCCGTCGCTCGGGCTGGCGCCGCTGGTCGTGCGCGAGATCCTCCGCATCGTGCGCACGATCAATCGTGAGGAGCGCGTGAGCGTGCTGCTCGTCGAGCAGAACGCCGCCGTCGCGCTGGGCCTCGCCGACCACGCCTACCTCATGGAGACCGGCCGCGTCGTGATGTCCGGGCCGGCCGCCGAGCTGCGGCAGAACGACGCCATCCGCCGCGCGTACCTCGGGTACTGACGATGGAGGTCTTCTTCCAGCAGGTCGTCTCGGGGCTGGCCACGGGCGGCATCTACGGCAGCGTGGCCCTGGCGCTGGTGATGATCTATCAGGCCACCGACGTCGTGAACTACGCCCAGGGCGAGATGGCGATGTTCAGCACCTACATCGCCTGGACGCTGCTCGACAAAGGCGTCCCGTACTGGTGGGCGTTCGTGCTCACGCTGGTGATCTCGTTCGCGGGCGGCGTGCTGCTGGAGCGGATCGTCATCCGCCCCGTCGAGAACAAACCGATCCTGACGATCGTGATCGTGTGCATCGGGCTGCTGGTCATCCTGAACAGCATGGCGGGATGGATCTACTCCTACATCCAGAAGCCGTTCCCGAGCCCCTTCCCCCCGAAGCCGATCATGCTCGGCACCGTGGTGTTCGGCGCCCACGACCTCGGCGCCATCGGCGTGACGCTCGTCGTGCTGGCGTTTCTCTACGCGTTCTTCCGCTTCACGACGCTCGGCCTCGCCATGCGGGCGGCCGCCCAGAACCCGGTGTCGAGTCGGCTGTGCGGCATCCGCGTCGGCTGGATGCTCGCCATCGGCTGGGGCTTGGCCTCGATGGTCGGCGCCGTGGCCGGCATGATGGTGGCGCCGATCGTCTTCCTCGACCCGAACATGATGGCCGGCATCCTCATCTACGCGTTCGCCTCCGCCACCCTGGGCGGCTTCACGAGCCCGGGGGGCGCCGTCCTCGGCGGCCTCATCGTCGGCGTGATCGAGAACCTCGTCGGCACCTACGTGCACTTCATCGGCACCGAGCTGAAGCTGACGGTCGCGCTCGCGCTGATCCTGGTCGTGCTCGTCTTCAAGCCCAGCGGGCTCTTCGGCCGCGCCGCGGTCCACCGGGTGTGACGCCCCGCGCGCGCGCGGTCGGGGTGGCGGCGGCGCTGGCGGTGGCGCTCGCGCTGCCGTTGTTCGTCTCGAACTTCCGGCTCTTCCAGTTCACGCAGGTGGCCGTCTACGCGATCGCGCTGCTCGGCCTCAACGTGCTCACCGGCTACAACGGCCAGATCTCGCTCGGCCACGGCGCCTTCTACGCGCTCGGCGCCTACACGACGGCCATCATGATCGACAAGTGGGACGTGCCGTATCCGCTGACCATCGTCACCGCCGGCCTCCTGTGCCTCGTCGTCGGCTTCCTCTTCGGCATCCCGGCCCTGCGGCTCGAAGGCCTCTATCTGGCGCTGGCGACGTTCGCGCTCGCGCTCGCGATTCCCCAGATCCTGAAATACTTCGAGCACTGGACGGGCGGCTCGCAGGGGATCGTGCTGTCCAAGCCGAACGCGCCGTGGGGCCTCAGGCTCTCGCCGGATCAGTGGCTCTACTTCTTCACGCTCGCCGTGCTCGTTGCCCTCTTCGCGCTCGCGCGAAATCTGTTGATGGGGCGAACGGGTCGCGCCATCGTGGCCATCCGCGACAACGCCATCGCCGCGCAGGCCATGGGCGTGAACACCGCGCTCTACAAGTCCCTGACGTTCGGCGTGAGCGCCGCCTATACGGGCGTGGCCGGCGGGCTGAGCGCGATCGTCATCGCCTTCGTCGCGCCCGACGCGTTCAACGTGTTCCTGTCGATCACCTTCCTCACGGGCATCGTGATCGGCGGCCTGGCCTCGATCTCGGGCGCGATCTTCGGCGCGCTCTTCATCCAGTTCGTGCCGAACTGGGCGCAGGACATCTCGAAGGCGGCGCCGTGGGCCATCTACGGCATCTTCCTGATCGGCTTCATGTACGTCATGCCGTTCGGTATCGCGGGCGCGGTGCGCCTGGCCCTGGCCCGCCTCGGCCGCCGCGGAACCGCCGCGCGTGCCTGACCGTTGCCCCGGAGTAAGATTGGTCCCGATCCGGCCGAGCCGCCGGGAGCCCCACAGGAGGACATCATGCTGAGGAGAACCGTACTGAGCGCGCTGATCGCGGCGCTGGCCCTCGCGCCGGCACCGGCGATGGCGGCGGACACGCCGGGCGTCACGGCGACCGAGATCAAGATCGGCCACACCAACCCGTACAGCGGGCCCGCCTCCGCGTACGGCACGATCGGCAAGGTCATCACCGCCTACTTCAAGAAGATCAACGACGAGGGCGGTATCAACGGGCGCAAGATCAACTTCGTCTCCTACGACGACAGCTACAGCCCGCCGAAGACCGTGGAGATGGTGCGCAAGCTGGTCGAGCAGGACCAGGTCGCGTTCGTCTTCAACACGCTCGGCACGCCGACGAACAGCGCCATCCACAAGTACATGAACCAGCAGAAAACGCCGCAGCTCTTCGTCGCGACCGGCGCCACCAAATGGGGCGATCCGCAGAACTTCCCGTGGACGATGGGCTGGCAGCCGACCTACCAGGCGGAAGGCCACATCTTCGCGCAATACGTGCTGAAGACGGTGCCGAACGCGAAGGTCGGCATTCTCTACCAGAACGACGATTACGGGAAGGACTACGTCAAGGGTCTCAAGGACGCGCTTGGAGATGCCGCCAAGAAGATCATCGTGATGGAGCAGACCTACGAGGTGACCGATCCCACCGTCGATTCGCAGATCGTCAACCTCAAGAACAGCGGCGCCAACGTCTTCTACAACGTGACGATCCCGAAATTCGCCGTGCAGGCGATCAAGAAGACGCACGACATCGGGTGGAAGCCCGTGCACCTGCTCAACAGCGTCTCCAGCTCCGTCGGCGTCGTGCTGAAGCCGGCGGGCCTGGACGCATCGAAAGACATCGTCACCGCGCGCTATCTGAAGGACGTGACCGATCCGCAGTGGAAGAACGACCCGGGTTACAAGGAGTGGCTGGCGTTCATGCAGAAGTACTACCCGGACGGCAGCACGGTCGACGACTTCAACGTCTACGGTTACACGGCGGCGCAGGGACTGGTCCAGGTGCTCAAGCAGGCGGGCAGCGATCTCTCGCGTGCCAACGTCATGAAGCAGGCCGCGAGCCTCAAGGATCTGGGGTTGCCGATGCTGCTGCCGGGCATCAAGGTCAACACCGGGCCGACGGACTTCTACCCGATCGAGCAGGAGCAGCTCGCCAAGTTCGACGGCGAGCGGTGGGTCAACTTCGGCGAGATTTACGACGCCTCCAAAAAATAGCGAGGTGATCGAGGAGCAGTAGCCAGCTGAACGAGGAGCGGTAGCCAGGTGATCGCGGCGCGGTAGTCAGGCGATCGAGGAGCGCCCCGGGTTCCCCGGGGCGCTTCCGAGCGCTGGGGGGTTGGGGGGCCATATCGGGGCCCCCCACTTCCTCAGTCAGCATGCTCGCGATTCCCGCCGGAGCGGGAGGGCGCGCTGCGATCGGATCCTCGACGGCCGGCGTCCGCTCGGCCGGGGCTGCGGCGGCCGCCCCTCCCCAGAGTGCGAGCACGACGATCGGACCAATGATCAGAGCCCGCCCCGTATGTGTCATAGGTCATCCCCGTGACTCCTGTCTCACCGGAATAGCAACGGCGCGACGAGCGAGCATCAAGGGTGCCAGACGCGCCGCGCACGGCGCGCTCACGGAATGTCGCGAGGTTAACAGTCGGCGCGGGAGGTCGATCTCGCGTGGTCGATGGGGAGTTCCCCATGGCCGCCCGAGCCCAGGTGAGGAGCCGGTCATTCTGCCCGCCTCCACATGAGGCGGACTCGCGTTGTTGCCGTGCGCGCCGCCTGTTGCGGTGGACGACGCGTCAGATGATGCAGGCCCTTCAACCGAAAGGAAAGCCATGAAGAAGCTCGCACGTCGGTTCGCGCTCACGGCAGTCTGCGTCGGGTTCTTCACCGGATGCGCCACGATCGGAAATGCCCCGGTCATGGCGCCCATTACCCTCAACGAGAAGGGTCCCGTCGCGGCCGGATCGGCCACGGGCAGCTCCAAGGTCGGCCGTTCGGAGGCCTGGGGTATCCTCGTGTTCGCCACCGGCGACGCGAGCATCAGCACGGCGATGAAGAACGGCGGGATCACGCGCATCCACCACGTCGATCACGAGACCTTCGCCGTCCTCGGCGTCTACGCGAAGTACACCACCATCGTGTATGGCGAGTAACGCTCCGCGTCGCTTCGCCTGAGCTCAGCGCCGGCGCGCGCGGCGTCGTCCGCGCGCGCCGGTGTCACAGCGGGCCAGGAACTCGAGCGCTGCGCGGTTCCACGCCTCGGGCTGGTCCCGGTTGGCGAAGTGGCTGGCGGGCGAGAGCACGATCAGCGTGCTGCCGCGGATCTTCGCGTGCATCACCTTCATGGGGCCCAGTGACGGGTCGCGGTCGCCGCCGATCAGCAGCACGGGCACGCGGATCTGCGACAGGCGCTCGGTGATGTGGTCCATCGCCAGCAGCGCGCGCAGCGCGTTGGCGTAGCCGACCGGCGTGAGCCGGCGGTAATAGGCGTAGAACTCGTCCTTCGACGACGGGTCGAGCGCCAGGCGCGCCGCCACGTTGGGATTCGACGCCATCGCGAACTCCGCCATCGCGTCCATGCCCTGCGTCAGCGTGACTTCGATCGAGCGCGCCCGCATCACGATGTTGTCGACCGACAGGGGCAGCCCCGCCGCCGACGACGAGTTGGTGACGAGCAGCGAGCGCACGCGCGCCGGGAACGCCAGCGCGAAGCGCGTCGCGATGCCGGCGCCGAGCGAGAGTCCGCCGACGTGGGCGGTGCGCAGGCGAAGGTGATCGAGCACGGCCTTGAGGTCGAGCATGAAGCGGGCGAAGGAATAGCGCGCGGGGTCCTCGGGGCTGTCCGAGCGCGCGTGGCCGCGCGGCTCCCACAGCACGAGCCGGTGGCGCGCGGCGAGTGCCCGCACGTTCACGTCCCAGAGATCGGCGTTACCGCCGATGCCGTACGCGAGCACGAGCGGGGAGCCCGTCGCCTTGGGTTCGGTAGGACCATGCTCTTCGTAATAGATGCGGACGCCGTCGTCGGTCCGGAGGTAAGCCATGGCCGGAATCTTATGCCAAAACGTCAGCGAACAAACGTCAGTGCGTCGACAGGAGGAGGAACAGGACGATGAGGCTGATCGGAGGGCCTAGCAACCACGCGATGATATGAAACACCCGGTCACCTCCTTTGAAGAAAGCGCTGAACGCAGCGCCTCAAGGGTGCAAGAGCGTGGCCACACCTGGCCTCTTGACGAGGCGGGGCCGATTCAGTATTTTTGAAGTCGTCTTCACTGCTGATTAACCCATCGACAGGGCGTCCTGTGAAGAGACGGGCGAGGACCGATGAACATTCGCATCAGCCTCAGCGTCAACGGCGAATCGTGCGAGCTGCTCGTGCCCGTCCACAAGACGCTCCTCGAAGTGCTGCGCGAGGACCTCGATCTCATCGGCACCAAGCACGGCTGCGAGCTCGGGGAGTGCGGCACCTGCACCGTGCTCGTCGACGGCGCGCCGGTGCTGTCGTGCATCGCGCTGCCGGCCGACCTCCAGGAGCGCGAGATCACGACCGTCGAGGGCATGGCCGACGGCGCCCGGCTGCACCCGTTGCAACAGGCGTTCGCCGAGCTGGGCGCCGCCCAGTGCGGCTACTGCACGCCGGGAATCCTCCTCACCGCGAAGGCGCTGCTCGCCGACGATCCCGCGCCGACGCGCCAGCGCATTCGCGAAGCGCTCGCCGGCAACCTCTGCCGCTGCACGGGTTACACGAAGATCCTCGATGCCGTCGAGCTGGCGGCATTACGTACGACCAGTGACTCGCCGACCGTCGGGCGCCGGAGCCCTGCGGAGGCGCCCCGACGGGAAATATGAAAGTCGGATGTCCGCTCGGAGGTCCGGCGTGACCAAGCGCTTCAGCGTGATCGGCCAGCCGCTGCCCAAGATCGATGCCTGGGGCAAGGTCATCGGGGAGACGCGCTATACCGACGATCTCGTCCTGCCTCGCATGGCGTTCGGCAAGCTGCTGCGCAGTCCGCACGCGCATGCACGCATCCGCGGTATGGACACCACCCGCGCCAGGGCGGTGCCGGGCGTGTACGCCGTCATCACGGGCGCGGACCTGCCGCGCGTGAAGTTCGGCATCCTTCCCGTGTCGCAGGACGAGGAGGCGCTCTGCACGGACAAGGTGCGGATGGTCGGCGACGCCGTCGGCGCGGTGGCGGCGGTGGACGAGGAGACGGCGGACCGCGCGTGCCGCCTCATCGAGGTCGACTACGAGCCGCTGCCCGCGCTGATGTCCATCCAGGAGTCGCTCGCGCACCCCGAGGTGCGCATCCACGAGTACGGCGACGGGCCCAACGTGCACAAGAACGTCGCGCTGCAGTTCGGCGACGTGGAGGCGGCCTTCGCCGCCGCCGATCTCGTGCGCGAGGACGTCTTCTTCTACGAGGGCAACACGCACCTGCCGATGGAGCAGCACGCCGCGGTGGCGCACGCCACCGCCGACGGCAAGCTGACGCTGTGGTCCTCGACGCAGACGCCCCACTACGTGCATCGCCTGCTCGCCAAGATCCTCGACATGCCGGCCGCGCACATCCGCGTGATCGCGGCGCCGGTGGGCGGCGGCTTCGGCGGCAAGCTCGACCCCTTCGCCCACGAGATCGCCGCGTGCCGGCTCTCGCAGCTCATCGGCCGGCCGGTGAAGATCGCGTGCACGCGGGAGGAAGTGTTCTACATCCACCGCGGCCGGCATCCGGTGCTGATGTGGATCAAGACGGGCTTCACGAGGGCGGGGGACATCACCGGCTGCCATCTGAAGACGTGGCTCGACGGCGGCGCCTACGGCTCCTACGGCGTGGCCTCGACGTTCTACACCGGCGTCATCAATCCGGTGACCTACAAGATGCCGGTCTACAAGTTCGAGGGCGCGCGGATCTTCACCAACAAGCCGCCGTGCGGACCCAAGCGCGGTCACGGCACGCCGCAGCCGCGCTTCGCGCTCGAGGTGCAGCTGGACAAGGCGGCCGAGCAGCTCGGCCTCGATCCCGCCGACATGCGGCGCCGCATCCTCGTCGAGCCGTTCACGAAGACGGCGAACCACCTCACGGTGACGACCATCGGGCTCGGCGAGTGCATCGACAAGGTGGTCGACGCCTCCGGCTGGCGCGACAAGGCGTCGCGCTATCGCGCCGCTGCGGAGGTGGAGACGCGCAAGCCACTCTGGCAGCCGCGGCGCCGGCGCGGCGTCGGCATCGCGTGCTCGTCGTACATGACCGGGGCCGGCACGGCGATCTACTGGAACAGCATGCCGCACTCCGGCGTCGTGCTGCGCGCCGACCGCAGCGGTGGCGTCACCGTGCTCTGCGGCGCCACCGACATCGGCCAGGGCTCCGACTCGATCCTCGCGTATCTCGTGGCCGAGGTGCTCGGGCTCGATCCGAAAGACGTGCACGTCCATCCGGCCGACACGAGCCTCACGCCCGTGGATCTCGGCTCCTACTCCTCGCGCGTCACGCTCATGTGCGGGCAGGCGGCCATCCAGGCGTCCGAGCGGCTGCGCGCGGCGATCTTCAAGGCGGTCGCCGCCAGGCTCGGCGTGGACGCCGCCACGCTCGCCGCGCGCGATCGCAAGGTCGGCGTGCCCGACGACTGGGACAAGGCCGTGGACTTCGCGCAGGCCGTCGAGCTGGGCGAGGCGATGCACGGCGTGCTCGCGTTCGCCGGCTCCTACGCGCCGCCCAAGCGCGCGGGCAAGTACAAAGGCGGCGGCGTCGGCCCCTCGCCCTGCTACTCGTACTCGGCGTGCGTCGTCGAGCTGTCCGTCGACGAGGACACGGGCGAGGTCGAGCTGCACGACGTCTGGATCGCCCATGATATCGGCCGCGCGCTCAACCCGCTGCTCGTCGAGGGCCAGGTCGAGGGCTCCGTCTACATGGGCATCGGCGAGGCAGTGATGGAGGCCCAGGTCTTCCGGAAGAACGTCCACAAGGCGCCGTCGATGCTCGAGTACAAGAGCCCGACCACGCTCGAGACGCCGGAGATCCACACGATGCTCGTGGAGACCGACGACCCCGAGGGACCCTTCGGCGCCAAGGAGGCGGGCCAGGGCCCGCTGCTGCCCGTGATGCCGGCGATCGCCAACGCGATCTACCAGGCGGTCGGCGTGCGCGTGGACGAGATCCCGATCACCGCCGAGAAGGTGCTGAAGGGGCTGGAGCTCAAACGCCAGGGCAAGACGGCGCGCGTCGGTCCCGACCGCGTGCCGCTCTTCACCTTCAAGCAGCCGCTCGTCGTCGAGTCCGCGTTCGGCGCGCCCGCCGACGCCATCGCCGTCCGGCCCTTCGCGGACGACGGGTCATGATCCGCCTCCCGGCCTTCGAGTACCTCACGCCGCGCACCGTCGGCGACGCCGTGAAGTACCTCGCCGACCGCGGCCCCGACGCGATGCTCGTCGCCGGCGGCACCGATCTCTTTCCGAACATGAAGCGCGGCCAGTTCGAGCCCAAGGCGCTGGTGGGACTTCGCGGCATTCGAGAATTGTCCGGGGTGCGCGGTGAGGGACGCGCCGGGTTGACGATCGGCGCCTGCACCACGCTGAGCGCGGTGGCCACCCATCCCGAGCTCGTGCGGCGCTATCCCGCCCTCGCGACGGCCGCCGGCCTCGTGTCCTCGCCGCAGCTGCGCAACGCGGGCACGCTCGGCGGCAACGTCTGCGTCGACACGCGCTGCAACTACTACAACCAGTCCTACGAGTGGCGGAAGGCGGTCGGCTTCTGCATGAAGAAGGACGGTGACATCTGTCTCGTCGCTCCGGGCAGCGACCGCTGCTGGGCCGTCTCGTCGTCGGACACCGCGCCCGTGCTGTGGGCGCTCGGCGCCACCGCCCGCCTCGCGGGCCCCGCGGGCGAGCGCACGATTGCCGTCTCGGCGCTCTACCAGGACGACGGCATCGCGTATCTCGCCAAACGGCCCGACGAGGTCCTCACCGAGCTGGCGCTGCCGCCGGCCGACGGCTGGGACTCCGTATATCTGAAGTTGCGGCGCCGCGGCTCGTTCGACTTCCCGGTGCTCGGCGTGGCCGTCGCGGTGCGCCGCGAGGGCGAGGTCGTGCGCGAGGCGCGCGTGGTGCTGGGCGCCGTCGCGTCCACGCCGCGCGAGGCCCCGGCGGCGGCCACGGCGCTCGTCGGTCAGCGCCTGACGTCGGAGACGATCACGCGCGCCGCCGAGGCCGCGGCCGGCCCCGCGAAGCCGCTCGACAACACGGACTTCACGCATCCGTACAGAAAGCGCCTCGTGCGCGTGTACGTCGCGCGCGCGCTGGCCCGGCTGGCCGGCCTGGACGATGAAGAACCCGTTTTCGAGGGGCGCCCCGGGTTTCCCGGGGAGCCCCGAGCGGATGGGGGTGTGGGGGCCATTTCGGGGCCCCCACGTTCAACATGACGTCGTTGGGCGAGCGGATCAAGGCGCTGCGGCTCGAGCGAGACCTGCAGCAGCGGCAGCTGGCGGAGAAGGCCCACCTCACGCCCAGCATGGTGTCGCAGATCGAGTCCGGCCGGCTCACCCCCTCCCTGCACACACTCGGCCGCATCGCGGCGGCGCTCG
>Ga0137409_10005491_pt1 | contig 13208 bp, 13 predicted proteins | sample CZODoug1_16funga_FD_122059 | JGI IMG/M metagenome (GOLD analysis project Ga0137409, IMG submission 122059) | Vadose zone soil fungal communities from Angelo Coast Range Reserve, California, USA - CZODoug1_16fungal (Hybrid Assembly) | ecosystem: Environmental > Terrestrial > Soil > Vadose zone...
CCGTCGTGAAGCGCCGCAAGTTGGCCGCGGTAGAACAGCTCCGCCGCGCGCAGCGTATAAGGATCCTCGCAGCCCTCGAGCGCATTGCGCAGGATCAGGTGGCAAAGCTGCGACAGAAAGATCGGCGGCAGATCGCCGGCTCCCTTGCGGGCGAGCGCGACATAGACCGCCTCGAGCGACGGCGCCGCCATCAGGCGGTCGCGGAAATTCATCATGAAGCCCCAGTTCTCGCGCGCGGCGGCGTCGGCGAGAACAGCAATATCCGCATCCGAGACCGGGCGGAGCGGGTCCGCCAGCAGGCTCGCATGCAGATTGCGCTCGGCGTCGCAGGCATCTGACGGCGGCATCAATTCAGGCCGCGCCAGATAGGCCATGATGAGCTCGGGTGTCGCGACCAGCCCGCCGTGATCGGCGCGGCGCGTGAGGTGATGGCCCGAGGCGACCCAGAATTCTCTCATGTACGATCCGTCGTCCTGGCGTCGGTCCTGATCAGCCCGAGAAGATCGACCTCTTCTTTGGGTTCGACATCGCCTTCGACTTCATGGAAGGTAAAGGCGCTGGCATGCGCGTGCAACCGGTCGGCATCTGCGGCAACCGGGCGCGGCCTGAGGGTACGAAAGCGTTCGCGGATTTCGCCATTTTCGACGCTGCGCTGCACGGCGAGCAGCGTCTGCGGCGGATGTTCGCACAGCGAAGCTGCGAACGCGACCTCCTCCTCGGCGGCAACGCGCGCCGCCTCTGCATCAGGCGCCCCGAATTTCTCCACCAACTGACTAGCGAGCCGCTCGATCATCGTCTCCCGCTCCGCTTCCGTCGCTTCGGTGACGATAGCAAGGGTCGACCATCCCAAACTGTCGATTCCGAGAAAGCCCGAACGCAACGCCACGCGCTGCTTCTGGCCGAGCGTGGCCGGATCCCGGTTCCAGAACACGAACGCGCCGGAAACCGCCCATTCCCCGGGTTCGGCTGCCCGCTCGAAGACGAACGTATCCGACGGGTCCAGCCTGATGGTTCGCGGAAATTTCAACATGTCCGCCTCATCCGAATTTCGGACCGCGTGCCTGCGGATCATACCAAGTAGCCCTTCCGAGCGCATCCACAAGACTGGCCCGCTCCGGCGCTCCGCCGCCGGCAGACGGGCCGAGGAGGAGATCGCCGTTGACGTCGATGCCTCGGCGTTCACCGGCCTTGCCCCGCGGAAGTCGCTCCAGATAGTCCCGCGCGATCGCCTCGAAGCCGCGCTCGTTCCAGCGGTCGAACGCGGTCATCAGATGGCGCGTGAAGCTTTCGATGATCGCATTCGTGTCGATCAACTCGAACCCTTCGCTCAGCAAGGATACGCCCGAGGCGGCCTGCACCTCCGGGACATGCGCCATGTCGGCAGCCCGCAGGATCACGCCGAAAACCAGCCATCCCGGCACGTCGGTTTCGGCACAATCGCTTGGCCATCCAAGCCGCCCACCACCGAGCAAACCCGCGTCGAACCGGATCGCGTCCGGCCAGTCGAAGCTGACCTCCCGCTCGGGAGGACAATGGGCGGCAATCGCATCGGCCACCGCGTTCATGCCGGCAAAGAACGTCCGGCGCGCCGACTTGAGCGGTTCGTTGGGTTCTAGCACCACCGCGAACTCGACCAGGTCATAGCGCCGCACCCATACCAGCGTGCCGGCGCCCGCCTCTGCGGCTATCTGGCGGCCGTGAGCAAAGGCGTCGCCAAGCTCGCGCAACGCGACCAAAGTATAACCGGGGGGCAGATCGAGTGTCTGCTCGGGGTCCGCAAGACGCGGCATCGAGAAACGCATCCTTATGCCTGGCAGTTCGGTGTTGTATGCTATCCCGCCCAAGGCGGCTACGCGAGCAGGCCTTCGCGCCGGCCTTGCAGAACTTCGTTCCAGCAGGTACCGCGGAAGCACCGAACGAAGCAACCGCGTGGCCGGCACGCCGGTTCAGGGTACCTTACAATGAGTACGGCATCGTCTCATCTTCTGATCTGCAGCTGCGAGAAGACTATGCCGCTCGATGTGCAGGCGATCGGCCGCGGCTGCGATGGAAAGATCACGCAGGCCAACCAGCTCTGCGGCCTCGAGCTCGAGCGCTTCAAGCAAGCACTTGCCGACGGCGCGCCGATTACGGTTGCCTGCACTCAGGAGGCGCCGCTGTTTCGCGAAGTTGCGGAAAACGCTCCGCAAGCGCAACTCACGTTCGTCAACATTCGCGAAACCGGTGGCTGGTCGAAGGAGGCAGCCGCGGCCGGGCCGAAGGCCGCGGCGCTGATTGCCGCGGCTGGCGAAGAAATGCCGCCGATCTCACTGGTCACACTGGAGAGTAACGGCGTCGCATTGATCTATGGCCGCGACGAGATTGCGATCGAGACTGGCCAGCGGCTCGCGGATCGTCTCGACATCACTGTGCTTCTGACAAAGCCCGGTGACGTGGTTCCGCGCCGGACCAATGAATTCCCCGTTCTCAAGGGGACGGTTCGCAACGCCCGCGGCCATCTCGGCGCGTTCGAGCTTGCGATCGACGATTACGCGCTGCCGCTGCCCTCCTCGCGCGCAAAACTCGTATTTGGGCCGTCGCGCGACGGCGCCACCTCGACCTGCGACCTGATCCTCGATCTCTCCGGCGGCACGCCGATGTTCCCAGCGCACGACTTGCGTCCGGGATATCTGCGCGCCGATCCGCGCGACCGCGCCGCGGTCGAGCGCGCGATCGCGGATGCCGGCGGCCTGGTCGGCACCTTCGACAAGCCGCGCTACATTCATTTTGAGGATGCGCTGTGCGCCCATTCGCGCTCCGGCATCACCGGCTGCACGCGCTGTCTCGATCTGTGCCCGACCGGCGCCATCACCCCCAACGGCAATGCCGTCGTCATCGACGCCAATGTGTGCGCGGGCTGCGGCTCCTGCGCGTCGGTGTGCCCGACCGGCGCGGCCTCCTATTCGCTGCCGAGCGCGGACGCGCTGATGCGGCGGCTGCGCACGCTGCTGCAGACCTATCGCAAGGCCGGCGGCAGCAATGCCGTGGTGCTGTTTCACGACGGCGAGCACGGCGACGCCATTATCGACGCGCTGGCGCGGTTCGGCGTGGGATTGCCGGCGCATGTGCTGCCGCTGCGCGTCAACGAAGTGACGCAGCTCGGCCCCGAGGCGATCGCGGCGGTGTTTGCCTTTGGCGGCAGCGGCGTCGCCATGGTGACCCGCGCCAAGCCAAAGCACGACATTTTGTCGCTGCGCCGGGCGGCCGAGATGTCGGACACCATCATCTCGGCGCTCGGCTTTGGCGCCGGCCTGGTGCGGATCATCGAGACCGACGATCCCGACCAGTTGCGCGCCTTGCTCGATGCGGCGCCTGTCGGCATCGCCTCGCAAAAACCCGCCGGCTTCGTGCCGCGCGGCGCCAAGCGCGGCGTGCTGGAAACCACGTTTCGCGAACTCCACCTCGCCGCCCCCACCCCGGTCGATATCGTGCCGCTGGCGCCGGGGGCGCCGTTCGGCGGCGTCAATCTCAACGTCGAGGGCTGCACGCTGTGCCATGCCTGCGTCACCGCCTGCCCGACCGGCGCACTGTCCGACAATCCCGACCGCGCCATGTTGCGCTTTACCGAAAGCCTGTGCGTGCAATGCGGGCTGTGCCAATCGACCTGCCCCGAGCACGTCATCACGCTGGAGCCGCGGCTCGACTTCAAGGCCTGGAACGCGCCGCTCACTGTGCTGAAGGAAGAAGAGCCGTTCCATTGCATTGCCTGCGGCAAGCCGTTCGGCACCAAGAGCTCGATCGACCGCGTGCTGGCCAAGCTCGGCGAAAAACACTGGATGTTCCAGGGCGCCAATGCCAAACGCCTCGACGTCATCAAGATGTGCGCGGATTGCCGGGTCGAGGCCGTGGTGAATGAGAGTTTCGATCCGCATGCGGCGCCGCAGCGCCCGCCTGTCATGTCGACCGAGGATTATTTGCGCGCGCGCGACGCCAAGAACGGCGCCAAGAACAACGATCCCAAGGGATCTTGAACGGGATCGTAAGGGAGCAGTCGTGGCCGCCACTCAGCCGAACATGCAAGCGCGTGCGACCTCGAAAGCCGCCGGCATTCCCGGCGTCAAGCACGTCATCGCGGTGGCGTCCGGCAAGGGCGGCGTCGGCAAATCCACCACCTCCTGCAATCTCGCGCTCGGCTTCGCGGCGATGGGACTGAAGACCGGCATCCTCGACGCCGATATCTACGGTCCGTCGCAGCCAAAGCTGTTCGGCCTGCGCGGCAAGCCGCGGCTGGTGGGACCGCGGATGCTGGAGCCGATGGAGCGCTTCGGCGTCAAGGTGATGTCGATCGGTTTTCTGGTCGAGGAAGACCTCGCCATGATCTGGCGCGGACCGATGGTGATCCAGGCAATCACGCAGATGCTGCGCGAGGTTGCGTGGGGCGATCTCGATATTCTCGTGGTCGACCTGCCGCCCGGCACCGGCGATGCCCAGCTCACCATGGCGCAGCAGGCGCCGCTGTCAGGCGCCGTGATCGTCTCGACGCCGCAGGACATCGCCCTGATCGATGCGCGGCGCGGCATTGCGATGTTCGAGAAGGTGAACATCCCGCTATTGGGATTGATCGAGAACATGTCGAGCTTCTGCTGCCCGACCTGCCAGCACGTGACGCCGATCTTCGGCCATGGCGGTGCCCGGCTGGAGGCCGAAACCCGCGGCATTCCCTATCTCGGCGAGATCCCGCTCGACATAAGAATTCGCGAGACCTCCGACGAAGGCCGTCCGATCGTCGCGACCGAACCCGGCGGCGTTCACGCCACGCATTATATCGGCATCGCCCGCGAGATCTGGACCACGGTCTCCACCGGCGCCGCGAGCCGGCCGCCGCCGCGCATCGTCATGGAGTAGGCGCAAGGCTGCCGATTTCTCTTACCCTCCCCTCCAGAGGGTAAGCACGCTGCCCGGTTTGTGGACGGCGGGGTTCGATTGTTTGAAATGGAATCCATCGCGGGCGATGCGCAATTTCCATCGCGAGCGCCGCCCGGCGGCGTCAAGACTAATCTTGTTGCCGTGCGAGGCCCGTAGCGGCTGACATCGTCTGCCGGTTTATGGCAGAACCGGTCGGCCGCTTCCCGCCATCGCCCTTGATCCTGCGAGTTCAACATGCCCGCTCCAAAACCGCCCGCGTTCGAGACCCTCAGCCTGCATGCCGGACAGCGTCCCGATCCCGTCACCGGCGCGCGCGCCGTTCCGATCTACCAGACCACGTCCTACGTGTTTCAGGATTCCGAACATGCCGCGGCGCTGTTCAACCTGGAGCGCGCCGGGCACATCTACACCCGGATTTCGAATCCGACCACCGCGGTGCTGGAAGAACGGCTCGCAGCACTCGAGGGCGGCGTCGGCGCGATCTGCACCGCCAGCGGCATGGCGGCCTTGCATCTGGCGATCGCAACATTGCTCAACGCCGGCGACCACATCGTCGCTTCCGCGTCGCTCTATGGCGGCACCATCAACCTGCTCGCACACACGCTGCCGCGGTTCGGCATCACCACGACATTCGTAAAACCGCGCGCGCTGGATGAATTTCGCGATGCGATCAAACCGAATACGCGCCTGGTGATCGGCGAGACCATCGGCAATCCCGGCCTCGAAGTGCTGGATATACCCAAAGTCGCCGATATCGCGCATCACGCGAAAATCCCGCTGCTGATCGACAATACCTTTGCGACGCCCTATCTCAGCCGGCCGATCGAGCTCGGCGCCGATCTCGTCATGAACTCCGCGACCAAATGGATCGGCGGCCATGGCATCGCCATCGGCGGCGTGCTGGTCGATGGCGGCCGGTTCGACTGGCGCGGCTCCGGCAAGTTTCCCGTGCTGACCGAGCCCTATGCCGGCTATCACGGCATCGTCTTCGACGAGCAGTTCGGCCAGGCCGCCTTTATCATGCGGGCGCGCACCGAGGGCCTGCGCGATTTTGGCGCGTGCCTGTCACCGACCAATGCGTTTCAATTGCTGCAGGGCGTCGAGACGCTCGGCATCCGCATGGACCGGCATATCGCGAATACGACAACGGTGCTGGAATTCCTGACGGCGAACAAGGCGGTCGACTGGGTGCTGCATCCCTCGCTGCCAAATCATCCCGATCATGAACTCGCCCAACAATTGCTGCCGCGCGGCGCCGGCTCGATCGTGAGCTTCGGGATCAAGGGCGGACGGCCCGCCGGGAAAAAATTCATCGAAGGCCTGCGCATGATCAGCCATCTCGCCAATGTCGGCGACGCCAAGACACTCGTCATCCATCCCGCCAGTACCACGCATCAGCAGATGGATGCCGCGCAGCTTCAGGCCGCCGGGATCGGCGAAGAGCTGGTGCGGCTGTCGGTCGGCATCGAAACCGCGTCCGATATCATCGACGATCTCGGACAGGCGCTCCGCCTGTCGCAGAAGGCTTGAGCCATGCAGCTGTCAGTGAACGGGGTTGAAACATTCGTCGCCACCGGCGGCCGGGACTTCGATTCATCGTTGCCGACCATCGTGCTGCTGCACGGCGCCGGTTTCGATCACACCACTTGGGCGTTGCACTCGAGGTGGTTCGCGCATCACGGCTTTGGCGTGCTGGCCCCGGATCTGCCGGGACACGGCCGCTCGGCCGGCGTGCCGCTGCCTGATATCGCCGAGATGGCCGACTGGACCGTCGCACTGCTCGATGCGGCGGGTGCGGCAAAAGCAAAACTGGTCGGCCATTCCATGGGATCGCTGATCGCGCTGGAGACCGCCGCACGGCACCCAACAAGAGTCTCGTCGCTCAGCCTGATCGGCACCACGGTGACCATGACGGTCGGCCCCGATCTGCTCAAGGCCGCGGAAGCCAACGATCATGCCGCCATCGACATGGTCTCGATCTGGGGCCTCGGCTTTCAGGCGGAATTGGGCGGCAGCCTCGCGCCCGGCCTGTGGATGCACAGCGGGGCGCAGCGCGTGCTCGAGCAATGCCGCCCCGGCGTACTGTTCAACGACCTCTCCGCCTGCAACGCCTATCAAGGTGCGCTGGCCGCCGCCGCCGGGATCAAGGTGCCCGCCACCTTCATCCTCGGCGAACGCGACATGATGACGCCGGTGAAAGGCGGCAAGGCGCTCGCCGCAGCACTGCCGAATTCACGCACGGTGGTGCTGCGCGGCGCAGGGCACATGATGATGGTCGAGCAGCCGGACGAATTGCTGGCGGCGTTGCGGGGGTGAGAAGATGGTGGGCGCGACAGGGATCGAACCAGTTTTTGTTTCGCACAAAAACGACCACACGTATGCTATTGAAATTGCACTATAATTTCTAGAGGAGATTGCATCAACAAACGACTGGACAGTCTCAAGAAATGCACGCCATGGGACACAGGCCATCTCCGCACGGTCGCGCCGTCATGGCTACTTTTTGATATCGGCGTTCACGATGACGCGGTGATCACGCAGCAACTCCTGTAGCGCCTGCAAGGCAGCAACTCCGCATTGCGTGTCCTGCTCGCCGTTGCCGCCGCTAAGGCCGATGCCACCTACCACCTCGTCATCCACGACGATCGGAAATCCTCCAACGAAAATTGCAAATTTGCCGTCAAAGCTCCACTGGATCCCGAAAGCCTCATTGCCCGGAAGCGCAGGACCGTTCGGCATCTGGTTGAATAAATGAGTGGATCGCTTGTGGCCGGCGGCGGTGAAGGCCTTGTTCCAGGCGATCTGCGGGCCGGTGACCCGTGCGCCATCCATCCGCTCGAGGGCTAACGGATAGCCGCCGTCATCCACCACGCATACGGTTTCCAGTACACCGATGTCTTCAGATTTCCGGATCGCCGCTGCCACCATGTGGCGGGCCTCCTTCAACTCAAGCTTGAATGAGCGTCTCATCTGTTCCTTCCCAACTCTTCCGATTAAACCCAGCCCGTGCAGAGGCGATGTTTGCCGGCGTCAGCAACCGTGATAGACGGTCTTGATTTGTGTGTAGAACTCCAGACCCGTCCGCCCGGATTCGCGGAACGTGGACGTGCTGGAACGCTTGAGGCCGCCGAACGGCGCATTGATCAGATTGCCTGTGGTGGTCCGGTTGATCTTGACCGTCCCGGACTGAATGTCCCGGGCGAAGTCATGCATATAACGGGGATTGCGAGTGGCGATCGCCGCTGACAGACCGTATTCGGTGTCGTTGGCCTTCGTGACCGCATCGGCATAGCTCTCGACTTCGATGATCGCAATAACGGGACCGAAGATCTCCTCGCGTGCAATCGTCATGTCCTGCGTGACATCACTGAAGATCGCCGGAGAGACATAATAGCCGTTATCAAAGCCTTGACCGGTGAGGCGTTCGCCGCCGCAGACCAGCGTCGCCTGTTTCTTTCCGATCGCGACATAACGCAGCACGGTTTCGAGCTGCTTCGCGGTCGCAAGCGGGCCCATGTCCATTCCGGCCGCAAGGCCGCTGCCGATCTTCAACGTCTTCACTCTTGCGACGAGCCTGGCGATGAACTCGGTCCGCACCTGTTTCATGACCAGAACGCGGCTGGTGCCGGTGCAGGCCTGGCCGGCAAGCGACATGCCGCCCTTGATCGTCAGATCGACCGCTTTGTCGAGATCGGCGTCCTCCATGACAATCAACGGATTCTTGCCGCCGAGCTCCATCTGCGTACGAGTGGTAAACCCGACCGCGCGGCAGATGTGCTCGCCGGCGGCGGTGGATCCGGTAAAGGAAATGGCGCGCACGACCGACGGCTCGGTGATTGCCGGACCGACGTCGGCCGCGCTTCCGGTTATGAAATTCAGCACGCCCTTCGGAAGGCCCGCCTCAGCGAAAGCTTCGACCAATCTGCAGCCGCTCAGCGGCGCGTCGGAAGATGGCTTGAAGACCACGGTATTTCCGGTGATTAGCGCGGGCGCAATCTTTCTTGCCGGGATGGATACGGGAAAATTCCACGGCGTGATGATCGAGACCACGCCGAGCGGTTCGCGCAGGGTGTATACGGTCATATCGGCGTCATCGTTCGGAAACGTTTCGCCGGTGAAAGACTGCCCCTCGACCGCATAGAACCGCAGCGTCTGTGCCGATCGGAGAATCTCATCCTTCGCAAGGTTCAACGCTTTGCCCTGCTCGCGCGTCATTTCATTGGCGAAACGGTCGGCGTTTCCCTCGAGATAATTGGCCGCGCGATTGAGGACCATTGCTCGCGATGAAACTGGTACCTTCTTCCAGACTTCAAACGCCGCCGATGCGGCGTCGACCGCGGACCGAGCATCGGCGGCTGTCGACGCCTGAAACCGGCCCACGACGTCCGAGATCTCGGCTGGATTGATATTGTCGAACAATCTGTTCGACCCGCACCGCACCCAATCGCCGTCAATATAGTTCCGAAACTCCTCGATCGACGCGGGGCTCCGTTGGGAAGTCCACCCATCCTGCATCACAGCCTTGCTCATCGTTGTCACGCTCTCTTAATGCCAGATCAGCACGGCACAGACCGTGGACGCAGCAAGCCCGGTCAGCACGGGCACCATCACCGTCTGGACGATCTGAAATACCGGCACGCGCGCGAAGCCGGCAACCGCGATGAGCGACGACCACGCCACCAGCGTGCCGCCGCCGGTCCACACTGCGCCCATCTGGCCGATCGCCGCGAGTGTGGCGGCCTCAAGCCCCACCGTCGGAGCCAGCGCGCCCGAGAGCGAGCCGGTGAGCGGCAAGCCGGCGAAGCCGGAGCCATCGATCCCGGTTATCATGCCCGCGATCAGGACGCCGAACGCCACCACGACCTGGTTGTTCGGAATCCACCCCTGGGTGGCCTGAATCAGTTCGAACAACAGACTCGGCGCATTGGTGGCCGGCACGCCAAGTATCGGAGATGACAGGCTCGGCTCGGCTCCCAGGAAGAAGAAGCCGGCGATCGGCAACACCGAACCCATAGCCCTGAACGCAAACACGAAACCCTCGGTGACATGATCGGCGCTAACATCCAGGAATTTGCGCATCTTGTCGGTAGCGAACGCGGCACAAATCATCAGCGCGGCTGCGACGCCACCGACCAGCGCCGCCGCGGCGCCGCCCTTCAAATCCTGTCCGATACCAAATTTCGCGAGCACCATCACCGCAATGACGCAGAGGAAGGCGACGGGCGTCGCGATGGCGAAGAACTTTGACCAGACTTCGCGTCGTCCAAGGACTGTCGCGAGTTCTTTCTCGATCTGTGCCTCGGTGGCGAGCGGCTTCTGGCCCTCAGCCGTCCCACGCGCGATCTCGGCCTTGTCAAAAGTGCCTTCTTCCTCGACGCGCGCCAGTTCGCCATTAATTGACTGCGCCTGCCAGCGTTCGAGCAGCCTGTTGTCCGGTTTAATGATAGATTTGCGGATGGCGAGATAAGCCAGCACCAGCGCGATGACTCCCGTGATGAGCGAGAGCATCAGCGCTCGATCGGCGACGGTAGCGGCACTGACCGCAACACCGGCGGCCTTGGCACTGATGCCGGGTGCGACGCCGATCACATAATCCGACGACAGCGCCATGCCCTGACCGGCGATCGCGATCGCCAGTGCGCCACCGAGCGGCGGCAGGCCGGCGGCAATGGCGGCTGGCAACAACACCGCCGACACCAGCGGCACTGCCGGAGTTGGCCAGAAAAACAGCGAGATGATATAGGTAATGGCGGCGAGGACAAAGTAGGCCGCATGGCCATTTTTCATGACCGCACGGAACGGCTCGACCATGCGGATGTCCGAGCGCAATACCTTTAGCGCGTTCAACAACGCAGTCATCAGCGCGATCACGAGAAAGATGTTGAACAGTTCCTTGGCCGCGGTGAAGCTCGCATTAAAGATGCTGGCCACCGCGGAAACCGGACTGTGCGTCCAGGCCAATGTCACGAGAAATGTCGCAATCACCGACGGCACGACGACGTTCGCGCGCCAGATCATGGTCAGAACGATGATCGCCACCCCGAGCAGATACACCCAATGCGTGATGCCGATTGCAACGTGCTCTTGCATGTTCCTGCCCCCTCCGGAAGTATCCATCTTGTATACTGTATCCTGCAATTGCAACAAATATTGCGCCAGCCTTCATTTCCGTCGGATCTGATCGGGGGTCGGCTGGCTCCCATTTTATCGTCCGCCAGCGTAATTTTGGCCCTTCCTCGACCTTTGAATCATATGCCGTCACCGGCCCCAGGTGGATTGACTCCCGTTAAAGATTGTATACAATATACTATTAAGCAATCCGGCTGTGGCCGACGCGCGGGTTATCGAACAAAGCCACTGCCAACCTTTGCAGCCGACAGGAGCGCTAAATGCCCGAGTTGATGAGCCACGTTGAATTCCGTACCGCCCTCGAAAATGCAATCAAGGGCAAGAGCGCCAACAAGGCCCCCTTCAGCATTGCATGGGCCAGCGGCAAGCTAAGTCGCGCGCATTTGGCGTGCTGGGCCGAGAATCACTATCACTACGTCGGACCTTTCGCCGACTATCTTGGCTACATTTATGCGCGAATGCCGCATCGTTACCTGGAAGCCAAGGACTTCCTGCTCGCCAACATGTACGAAGAGGAGATCGGCGGCGATCGTCACACCGATCTGCTGATCCGCTTTGCCAAGGCATGCGGTACCACTGCCGAGCGGGTCAAGGATCCGGACAACATGACCGCCACAACTCGCGGCCTGCAAAGCTGGTGCTATGCGGTTGCCATGCGGGAGGACCCGATCGTCGCCGTCGCCGGACTCGTCGTCGGCCTGGAGTCACAGGTACCGTCGATCTACCGCAAACAAACGCCGACGCTCCGTGAAAAATACAAGTTCACCGATGAGGAGGTCGAATTTTTCGATCTCCACATCGTCTCCGACGAAATTCACGGCGAGCGCGGCTACCAGATCGTTCTCGAGCACGCGAATACCGTGGAGCTTCAGCAGCGTTGCCTGAAGATCTGCGAAATCGGCGCCCAGATGCGGCTGCTCTACACCACCGCGCTGTATCATGACTTCGTTGAGAAGGAGATCCCCCTGTCCGAACTCGACCATGTTGAGAAAAGGGTCCCCAATGACGAGCGTGCGCTGCTGCAGGCGTGAGCCGGCGTCGGATCGGGAGAGCTGCGGATGCCTTCTGTCGTTTTTCACAGAAACGGTCAGACCTTTCACGGCGAGGTTAAGGAGAACACCAATCTCGTCGTGAGGGCGGGCATTCGGAAATTCCCCTATCCGAATTTTCTCTACGGTTGCGGAATGGGAAAATGCGGTAAATGCGCTTCTCTCATCATAAAGGGAGGCGAACACCTGCCGGAGCCGAACTGGAAGGAGAAGCAGCGTCTGGGATCAAGGATCGACGAAGGTTATCGCCTCGCCTGCCAATTGTGGCTGACGCACGACATCGAGCTCTCGCAGGAGGCAACGCCTCTGCCCGCCGCTGCGGGTCCGTCCGATGTGGCATGAAAAGCTGAGCGGCCGCTTCACCATCCCCGCCATTTGCGAACGACGACCTCCCGAAAGGAAAAAATTTCATGTACGTGATTCTGACAAGCAAACCCGGGCAGTTCAGAACGGAGATCGTCGAGGGATTGCGGCCGCTGCAGGCGTACGACTATTTGTTTTACGGTGTCAGGAAAGCGACGTTCGTGGTCGCGGAGCTCGTCAAAGAGACCAAGATCAGGGTCGTCGACGAGGCATGGTCGCCGCCGATCGTCAACAACGTGCCGTCGAAATTCCTGGAAAAATTTGAAACTCCCGAGCTTGCATTCCGCGAGCTGCAGCACCTGACCACGTTCGGCACGATGGACACCTCGCTGAGAAAACTGTGACCCGCCAAGCCACGTCCGCAATGCAGAAGCCGCCATGATCGAGATCACGTTTCTGACCAACAACGGGAAGGTTGTCACCGCCCCAGAAAACAGCAATTTGCTGCGTGTATCCCTGCGCGAAAAGGGCGGCATTCCGTTCAAGTGCGGCGGAGGGCTGTGCGGTACCTGCAAATGCAAGATCGAGGGCGGCCTCGAGCACACTGACGCGGTGAAACCCAAGGAACGGAAGCACCTCTCCGACGAGGACCTCATGGCCGGCTATCGTATGGCTTGCCAGACGTTTCTGAATGGCGACGTCAGTGTTTCATGGGTACCCATGGCGGAACGCGGCAAGGCGGCAGAGCCGGCAGAACCATCAGCGGCTGACGGAACGACCGCTGCGGGAGAGGTCGATATTGCAGGCAAATGAGCGGTGTCA
>Ga0137409_10005492_pt1 | contig 13207 bp, 5 predicted proteins | sample CZODoug1_16funga_FD_122059 | JGI IMG/M metagenome (GOLD analysis project Ga0137409, IMG submission 122059) | Vadose zone soil fungal communities from Angelo Coast Range Reserve, California, USA - CZODoug1_16fungal (Hybrid Assembly) | ecosystem: Environmental > Terrestrial > Soil > Vadose zone...
TCTGATGAAACTAACGGTAGACACGAGTTGGTGGACGCGGTATCGCAGCCGCACTCAGAACCCCGATTTCGGGGACACATTTCCTCAAGCCGTTCCGAGCCTGGCAGCTGGGCAACATCCGGCAATCCCCAGAACCGATGCCGACTTGAGCCCTTCCAATCACCTGCAAGCAATTGCGAATACCGCGGGATTTCATTTCGCCACCATCGAGCAAGGGGGCACTAGCCTCTATCCATCGCTGGCTCAGCGTGTGAGCAGTTCGGAGGTTCTACAGATTGTGCTCAGCATCGGTGGAACCGAGGCAATACACTTTCAGACCTGGCACGACAAAGCAGGCAACGCGCCACCGTTGACCGATCCAAGCGATTCAACACTTGTATTTCCGGACCTCAATGCCCCTCCGCTTGGCGGAGAGGATTTCCAAACGAACCTGATCATGCCTGAACCAACCGTATTCTTGAGCAAGAGCCTGCCAGCCTGCTCTATTATTCGTCCGACCAACACTACAGGCGCGGCGACTGGCGCACTCAATTTCCTGACGGCCATGGGGCTTTTTATCGGACAGTCCGCGCCGTTTTTCGCGTTACTGCGTGAATTGGCCGAAGAGGCAGACGCGGCCAGACGCGAAGGCGAACGATAATCGGGACAACGATCGACGCTCGATTCCCTTTGATTCACGGTGTTGTCAGGGGGTGGAATGCATTCCGCAATTGGATGCCTTCCGCCCTCGCAAGAAGAAGCAAACTGCCTGTGGTCGAGCCTTAACTAATCCGTGAGGCAGTACAGATCCGCTCTGTCCATTTTTCGTTCTCGTTTTTTGCGAAACATCGGGTCCGCACACTCACGCAGAGCGTTCGTCTGCTTGACCAACCACCCTCAAGTCATCAGGGACTTTCAACTTTGTGCCATCCACCGGTAAACCATTATTCGATTGTCATGCTTTCGTCTAAAATAGCAGCAGGAGCAACCCATTCCTGATGCGCTTTTTCCTGCGGCGGTGGTTCGCGTTTGCGCTTGTTTGTGCTTCCCCCACCCTGGCCCAAAATTCTTATCCCCATTTTCATGACGCAGCCCGCGAATCCGGCCTGACCGTTTCGCATATCTCGGGGGAAAAACGCTACATCCTCGAATCTATGAGCGGCGGAGTCGGCATGTTTGATTGCGACGGCGACGGCCTACTGGACATTGTGGTCGTGAATGGATCCACGGTAGATCGCTTCCGGCAAGGAGGCGATCCGCTGGTGACGCTTTACCATCAAGACGCGGAGGGACACTTCACGGATATCACCAAACAAGCCGGATTGATACGCAAAGGCTGGGGCATGGGCGTGGCAGTCGCAGACTTCGACAATGATGGCCGCCTGGACCTCTTCGTCACCGGCTACAATGGAACCGCGCTGTACCACAATCTGGGTAATTGCAAGTTTGAGGATGTAACAGAGCGCGCGGGGCTCAAAATAGACGGGCTGACCACCGGCGCAGCCTGGGCTGACTACGATCGCGACGGCAATGTGGACCTTTTTGTCGCGCGCTACGTTCACGTGGACCTCAACAAACTACCGGAACCTGGCAGTGACCAACATAATTGTCGTTACAAAGGGTTGCTGGTGCAGTGCGGGCCGTGGGGCATGGAAGGCGAAACGGATTTCCTGTTTCACAATCGCGGCGACGGAACGTTTGAGGATGTGTCGAAAAAAGCTGGCATGAGCGATCCCGATAAACGATATGGGCTTGGCGTGGTTTGGGGTGATTATGACAACGACGGCTGGCCGGATCTATATGTCGCAAACGATGCAGGCCCCAACTTTCTCTATCGTAACAAGCACGATGGGACATTCGAAGAGGTAGCGTTGCTGGGAGGCGCCGCTCTTAGCACCGAAGGCCAGGAATTGGGCTCGATGGGTGTGGATTTCGGCGATTTCGACCACGACGGCTTTCTTGACATAACGGTCACCAACTTTGCTGAACAGGTCGACAATCTCTACCATAACGAAGGACCGGGCAAAGGCTTCGTCGAAATGGGCTGGAGCTCGAAAACCGGGCAACCTGTATATCCGTACGTGAAGTGGGGAACGGGCCTAGTGGATTTTGACAACGATGGGTGGCCCGACTTATTCATCGCTAGCGGCCACGTCTACCCGCAGGTAGACACAATTGTAAACAATAGCTCGCGGTACAAGCAGCCGATGTTTCTGTTTCGCAACAAAGGCGACCGCACTTTCGAAGACATCACTAGCACAGCCGGGCTTGCGGCACTTCCGCTGTCCTGCAGGAGAGGCGCTGCCTTTGGTGACATTCGAAACGACGGCAATATGGGCATCCTTGTTTTAAATGTAGGTGAGCCGCCTTCGCTGCTCATGCAAGATACGCCGAGCCCACGGCATCGCGTGACTTTTCGGCTGGTAGGCACAAAATCGAATCGTGCGGCGATCGGGGCACGAGTGACGATTATAGGCGGAGGGGTGACGCAATTTAATGAAGTGCGGGGAGGCGGAAGTTATCTGTCGCAGAATGACCTTCGAATTCATTTTGGAGTCGGCGACACAACTAGTCTGGAAACGGTGACTATTCGCTGGCCAAATGGAAATACCGAACGGTTGAGCAACATCGCTGCAGACGCGATTTATACGATTACGGAAGGCCAAGGCATCACGAACACGCAGAAATACAAGAGCATGAAGTGATTTGGATGAACCACCTCAATGCGGCTGAGCCGTCGGTTTGCTTTCAGAGGGTGGATCGCCCGCGGAAGAACCTTGGGCTCTGGCACTATCAACGGCTTTGCGGAGTTTCTGAAATTCCGCCATCTGCTCACGTGCTTTGTCTTGAAGGCCAAGCCGGCTGTAGGCAAGCGCCAGTTGGTAGTGATTCTCCGGAACATCGGGCCTGACCGCTACGGTCTGCTCAAAAGCCTTGCGAGCGCCCTCGAGATCCCCGATTTGCAAAGAAAGTGTTCCGAGTTCGCCTTGCGCAAGCACATGCTGAGGATTCGCCGCGACGACAATCTCCATTTCCTTGATCGCGCCCGGTAAATCGCCGCGCTGCCGCGCAATTACGCCCTTATAGTAGTGAGCTTCGGTTTCGCCGGGATTCTGCTGAAGAGCGCGTTCGACCTGTTGCGAGGCGCCCTCAATGTCACCATCATTCAAAAGGACCATTCCAAACACAACGTGCGCCGCGGCATCGTCGCGCAATTTGACCAGCTTCTCGGCGATCGGCCTGGCATCATGCCACTCGGCCTGATTGGCTAACGCCGCAGCGAGTAAATATACAGCGTCGGGATCATCGGGCTGCAAGGAATAGAGTTGTCGCGCCGTCCCGACCGCCTGAGCCGCGCTCCCCGCTCGCATGCGGGCCAACGCAAGATGGCGAAGTGCTTCTGCATCATCCGGACGAAGCTCAAGCGCAGAGGTCAAAAGTGCCGATTCACGTTTAAAATCGTTTTGCTTCGAAGCGAGCCGCGCCGCCTGGAAATAGGCGTCGAACGACTTGGGGTCCAGCCTGGTCACGCGAGTAAGCGTGCCCTCGGCAAGCCGAAGTTGACCTTGCGCTTCCTGCACCCGAGCTAGCACCATCAGGTATTCGGTGCTGGATTTCTGCCGCTCGGAGGCGATTTTCAGGAGATCTTCGGCGTCATCGACGAATCCGTTCTCAACAAGCACGCGCGCAAACTTCGGGACCAACGACGGATCTATTGTGGCACCACGCCGCACTGAAAGGGCTAATGCGGCGACTTTCTCGGGTTGCTTCAATGCAAAGTAATCAGACGCCAGAATCGGCAGCGCCGCGGGCGGACGCTGTGCGGATGGGATACTTTCAATGATTTCAATCGAATGCTGAAATTCGCCAGTGTCTCGATAGAGCGAACCTAGTTCAAGACTTGTTTTGACATCGCCCGGGTCCACATCGTGTGCTTTCGAAAACGCGGTTTTCGCTTCGTCGCGGCGCCCCTGCATTGCGTAGAGCTCACCAAGATCGCGGTAGGCCGCAGTGAAGTTTGGCGTCAGCACGAGACTCCGCTTAAACAATGCTTCAGCCTCCCGAAGTCTCTTCTGCATGACTCGAATCGATCCAAGCAATCGAATCGCTGAAGCATTCTCCGGTTCTCGGGTGACGATATCCCAAAGCTGGTGTTCCGCGGCATCAATCTGATTGTGGTCAACAAGATCTTGAATCCTCTTCAAAGCTGCGGAGTTTTCAGGCGATTGTCCGGCAGTCGCCGCGAGCGCGAACGGATCACATAGGGCGAGGATCAGTACAACGGAAAGTTTCACTCGTAGGATTTGCGCTACGGCGGCGGAACTAAAGCGGTTTTTCAGAAGTGGAGTCACTGGTAGCCTTCGGCCCATTGCCTTTGAGTTTCTCATAGTGCCGCAGCGTTGAGTCGGCCTCTTGCACGCGCCCTTGCCGGCGATAAGCCAGGCTTAGCTGGTAATACGCAAATGGCTGATCGGGCTTCAAACGGACGGCCGTTTCCAGACTCTCAGTGGCCGGCTTCAAATCGCCTTTTCCAAGCAAGGCAGTTCCTAGCTCGTACTGTGTGTCCGCGTCATCGGGTTTCTGGCGGACGACATCCGCGAGCAGTTCGACGGCTTCGGCATGCCGCTGCTGAATAAGCAGGATATGACCCAGGCGAAATTCCGTTGAAGCGTCACGCGGATTGACCGCCAGTTCGGCGCGGAAATCTTTTTCGGCCAGCTCGATGTTGCCCTGGCGAAGATGAACCATCCCTACGCCGTAATTTACTTGCGCCAGTTGGGGATTCAATTTCAGTGCCTGGGAAAATTCGTCCAGAGCCTCGGTATCTTCTTTCTGTGCGTCATGAGCCTGACCAAGGAATAGATGCACTTCGGCAGAATTCGAACCGCGCTGCAGCATCCGGCGGAAAATTTCGCTCGCACCCTGAGAGTCGCCGCTTCTCGCCAGCGAAATTCCGGCCGCGTAGAGGAGACTCGGAGTGTCCGGCAGCGTCGCCAAAATCGGACGAAAAATCTCCGCCGATCTCTGAAAATTGTTCGTCATGAAATAGCTGAGCGCGAGCATTTGCCGAACGTTGGGATCATCGGGATTCGAACGCAGTACGCGATCGAGCGGCTGAATCGCCATTTCGTATTGCTGCGCGCGAAAACTCGCCGTTCCCCAGTTGCGATCAAGCGCCTTGATGTCGGAGCTCCACTTCGCCGCGTCCGCGAAGAGGCCGGCCGCTTCTGAGTATTGAGCGCGTTGCGCATAGATAACGCCCAAATTGTGATAGGCGTTTCCGAGCGCCTCCTTCAAAGCTGCCAAATATTGCGGCGGAACTTTTTGGCCGCCAGCACTGGACGCGCCGGACGTGAGCATGGCGCGAAGTTGCTTGGCTGAATCCGAGTCGCCACCCGCAGAAGCTTGGGGGTTGGTCGCCGTACTTGCCTCTCGCTGAGCCTCTTCGTGTTGCCCGAGGCTCTCCAATGCCTTTGCTAGCGCCTGATGAACTGGCTGCGCCTCAGAAGACTTTCCGTAAAGTTCGATGGACTTTCGCAACTGTGCGATACCGGCTTCGCGATTGCCGCCTTCAAACTGAGCCTGGCCCAGATGGAAATAGGCCTCTGGACTTTCTGGCCTTAGTTTGACGGCTTCCGAAAGGTCGCGTTGCGCGGAAACGTACTGCTGTTCCTTAAATTGAATGACGCCCAAATAAAAATGACTGGAATAGTCGGTTGGGTTGCGGACAAGCTCCGCTTCGAATTCTCGGCGCGCGTCGGGTAACGCAGCATCGCCTTTGTCCCGCAGAATCACCATTCCGAGATAGGAGTGAGCGCGAGGCACGGCCGGGTTCAGTTGGAGTGCTTTGCGAAATTCCGCGGAAGCCAAATCAAACTTTTCCGCTTCCTGATAGGCACGGCCGATGAGTATATGGAGTTCGGCAGTAGAACCGAGCGCGACGAGCATTTCATCAAACACGTTCGTCGCGTTCGCAACCTGATCCAGCTTCAAGTAGGTCAGCGCAAGGCTGTACGCTGCGTCCAGGTCCGAGTCATTGCCCAGCGCGTCGCGCAGTTCGGTCGCGGCACCAGCATAGTCGCCTTGCGTAAAAAGAATTTTTCCAAGCAAGCTCTTCGCGGCGAGTTGCCGATCGTTCTTGGCGAGAACGGATTGCAGGACGTCTTTTGCGTTCTTGAGGTCGCCGGCGCGGAAATACATGGAAGCGAGGCTGATCTGCGCCTCGGCGTCGGAGGGATCGGCGGCCGCTGCCGACTGCAGCAATGACACCGCTTGAGCATCGTCTTGCGCCAGGACGCGAAGCGCGGCGAGGCGCTGCAGCGCAAGTGAGATCACCTTCCGGTACTCGACTTCGGTTGATTGCAGGTCGCCAGCTAACTGAAACGTCTCTGCGGCGCGGAGATGTTGCTCGACGGGGTCCTCTTGCGCTTTTGCGCCGGGCGATTGCGCAGGCTGCTTCCTAAGGGGTTTGCGAGGCGCTGCGGGCGGCGCTGACGGCTTCTCCTGGGCGAAGGCCGGCTGAAGGAGAAAAGGAGCTATAGAGAAGAGTGCGGCGACGGACAGAACAAACGTGGTGCAGCGGGATCCGGTGGAGAGTGTCACGAAGGCCTCAAACAAACAATTTAAGTAGAAAGGCGGGACTTGACGATTGTCAAGCCCCGCCAGACCATCTCGGTTGAGAAGTGTTTAGAAGATCAGCTTAAGGGCGTACTGAATCTCCCTGTTGCCGATGTTGCTCGGAGTGTTGGCTAGACCGAAAGTTGAGCTGCCATTCGTGCACGTACTGCAATCAATCACGCCGTTCTTGATCGTTCCGCCGTTAGAAGTGAAGCCTAGGTTCTGGCCGTTAAAGCGGAACAGGGGGTGATTCAGCAGGTTGAAGAACTCCATACGAAACTGGACTCGCGATTTTTCGCCGAAGTACTTGCTCCCATGGAACGGCAGCGGAAAGTTCTTGAGGATCGAGAAATCCACGTCCTGAACCCCCGGCCCCGTGCAGCTACCTGGAGCGGCATTCGAATATCCACCCAATTTGAACCCATCCCAAGTAAAGGCGTTTTGATTCAGCCACTGCGTCCTGTTGCCACTGGAAATGTGGCATGGCTGACTCAAATCACGGTTTGGAGATTGGGAACCAGATGCCGCGTTCCCGATGCCCCACGGACTTCCAGTGAAGAGCGGGTGTGTGCCTGTCGTTGAGTTGCAGTCATCGGTAGTGCCGCCGGGATTCGTAATGAGGTCCAAGTCGCAGAGCCCAGTAACCCCTCCCGTGATTCTTTGGGCTGCTCCACTGTAGAAATTCATAATGGTGCTGCTTTCCCAACCTCCAAAAGCTGTCTTGACGAAAGCGTTGTGAGCTTGCAACGCGGGAAAGTTATAAATCAAGCTGGCGTTGAAGATGTGACGGCGATCAAAATCCGCGTTCCCGCGCCCGATACGCGGATTGTAACTATCGGCAATACCGTTTCCGGGACCGATATACGCAAGAGTGGTATCCGAAATGTTATGTGACCACGTGTAGCTTGTCTGGAATTGAGAGTTCTGCGTGAGCTTGGTCTGGAACGTCGCCTGCAATGAGTGATAGACAGAATCGCCAGCATCCCCAAACTGGCCAAGCCCTGACGTGGTCAGCGCGTGATAGGGGTAAAACAGGTTGGGATCATTGCCCGGAATGTTCGCAGCCTTCCGTAGCCCCGTTTCGATAAAAGCGACGCGATCAGCGGGCGCCACCTGGTTGAGATTGCGGGAAGTATTTAAATGGATTCCGCGCAACGCGACCCAGCCGAGCTCCAACTTTGCATTCCTCCACAGCTGCGTCTCTGTGGTGAGGTTCCACTGCCAGTTGTTTGCAAGGTGGTTGCTGTTTTCGAGTCCCGATTGCGGCGAGCCACCCGAAGCCCAGCCCTGCAACGTCTTAACAGGGCATCCCGGACCGACGGTGTCGCATAGCGGCCCGTCGAGCGTCCGAAAGCCAGCTCCGGCAACGGCGAAAGGAGTATTGACTCCCTCGATCTGCACGAGGATTGAGATGGGATCCCTGGCGAAGAATTGTCCGACACCACCGCGTAGAGCGAATTTGCCGGTGCCAAAGACATCCCAGGCGAACCCTAGACGCGGGGCAAACGCGTGATAGTTGGTTGGCACTAAGCCGCGATATTTCCCAATCGTACCGCCCGTGCCCGCCGGGCATGCGTTACTGGAGGAACCCTTAGGCAGCACGATACCGTTACAAACTGCGGTCCCGAGTGCTGGATCATAGAAAGCAGGATCGAAACTGGAGTAGGCGTTCGCGGCGTCGTATACGGGTGGCGTCAACGACCAGCGCACCCCGTATTCCAGAGTCACGTGGGGACGAACCTTCCAACTGTCTCCTACATACAGTTCCAAGTCGGTCCAACGGGCTTGCGCAGTACCATCGCGCTGGTTCTCGCCGTAGCCAAAAGCCACACCCTTGAGAAGATAGTCGCCGTATTCGGTATTAGTTGCTCCCCAGCCAGTGCTGGGCCCTGCAGGGTCGGGATTTATGTAGTAGGCGCCAGTTTCATTCGGGCCACCCCAAAGTTGCCCGTATTCGCCGCCGGTTTCCTCATCCTTCTTGTTTTTGCTGAAAGAGCCGCCGATCTTCAAGATGTGCCGGCCCATCACCTTGGAAAAGTCGTCTTTCCAAGTGAAGAGGTCTTGCGCGTTGTTCCAAGGTCCAAAGTGTCCAGTGAGTCCGCTCGGACCGCCGCCCCAGTTGAGCGGCGAGGCAGTGTCAGCACCGTGCAGCTTACCACTGACCGGGTATACATACGGCATTACGGCCTGAATGGCGGCGTTTAACGCGGGGTCATCTCCCCCAGCGGTGATGTTAATCCGGTTTGCCGACCACGCGAAGGAAAAGTCATTAGTCGCGGTCTTGCCAATCGTGGTCGTCAGTTTTGCGATAGCGATTTTGCCTGGCTGGCTCCAGTTACCGCTCAGCGCCGGGTAATTCTGTTCGCCCCAGAGTCCACCTTCTTCGTCGGAATGCAGCGGGTTTTTCCAGGCGTCGTTCGTAAAGCGGAGCGTGAGTACCGTGTTCTTGGCGATATTCACGTCTCCGCGTACATTCTCTTCGCGCCAGGTTACGGGAATCGTCACCCCTTGTACCCAGTTGATTTCGCAAGGATTAGGGCGATTGGGAAGCGCTATTTGGGAGAGAAAAGCCTGTCCGGCAGGGCTAAGGTCGCTCGTCGGAATCTTGTTGTTCACAAAGGTCGCGCCTGTGCGGGGATCTACCGGCACCTGGCCAGGGCAATTCGCGGCCACTAGTTCGCTAAAATCGCCGGTTCTCATCAAAGCAGTCGGTACCTGGTTACTGCGAACTCGGGCCCGCTTTTCTCGGTTCCATTCTTCCGAAAAGAAGAAAAATACCTTGTCCTTTTTGACGGGGCCACCAATGTTGTAGCCAAAGTCGTTGCGACGCAACAATTGCTTATGATCGTTGGGGCCGAGGACAGTACTTTTGGCGTTCAGGGCGTCATTACGACCGAAATAGTAGGCAGTACCATGATAGTCATTCCCGCCGCCGCGGGTGACGATGTTGATTTGCGCGCCGCCCGCGCCGCCGAATTCCGGTCCATAACTGTTCCGGAGAATCTTGAATTCCTCAATGGCATCAATCGAAGGATAGGTAAGAATAGTGCGTTGGGAACCAACGTCATTGTTGTTGGCGCCATCGACGAGCCACTGATTGGCGTTGGCCGGAGCCCCGCCAAAAGAAATATCCACGCCGGACAGAAGTCCTTTGTTTTTGGGGTCGAAGCCCTCCGCGACCGCTGCGCCCGGCATCAACAGGGTCAACGACACGAAGTTGCGGCCGTTCATCGGCAGCTCCCGCACCTGCTCCCCGGTTATAATGTTGCCGACCGTGCCGGTCTGAGTTTCGACCTGAACCGAAGACGCTTCAACGGTCACAGTTTCGACGATAACGCCGACGGGTAGCTTGACAGTGACGCTCGCAATATCGCTGACGTGAACTTCCAGATTTCTTTCCTCGACTTTTTTGAAACCCGACTTGGTGACGACAAGCCTGTACATGCCAGCATTCAATTCCTGAAAACTGAACGCGCCTTCCGCACTTGTCGTAACGGAGCGGCTCGCACCCGTCTGCTCAGACACAATTGTCACACTAGCGTCGGCAACACTCGCGCCACTCTCATCCGTGACCACGCCAGTTACTGATCCTGTAATTTTTTGTGCATTAACTGAAAGGATAAGCAGAAAAGACAATAGGCACGCAACAACCGAAAATCGAGCGAACACTCGCATACACAGCCCTCCCCAAATAGGACTCTTTAACTTGACCCTGTGAAACGGACAGCAACCCCGAATTGCCGCGCACTATAGCACGTGAAAGCGGCCTGTCAAGTAAAAAAACGATATTCCGGAGGGTTTGCAGAAAAAAAATGAGTTTGACATGTCGAACGGTTCGTCCGAAATCGGCGCATGTTCAAAACATGCGTTGAACCGTTAACGGACACGATGCTTCCCTTCCAAGTGCCTCCAAATGGCGCTGCTTGCCCATCGAGCATTGGAAACGAAAGAGTTAGGTGCGGTTTCTTCAAAAAACCGGTTGAGTTGCGAGGAGTAAATAGTCGGCTCTCATTCGATCACAAACTCGCTCTGCTGCTGCAGCGACGTTTTTTTGACAAGGTCACTAGCCGTAACCTGAAGCGTGTACGTGCCCGGCGACAGCGACTTCAGATCATACTCCGCGAGCACGAGGACAGAGTCGGGCCCAGGGCCCGGAAGCGATTGAAGATTCTCCGCCGAAGCCGTCTTCACCAATGCCCCGTTTGATTTCAGCGAGAAGGCTGCGCCAAGTCTGGGCTTTTTGGTTTGCGGGTCCAGCGAGAGATTCTTGGCCGCGAAATATACAATCAGCCGGCTTGATTTGGAAAACTTGTCATTCAAAGGCTGATTGAGACGCACATTCATAAAGCAGAGAGAATCACTCGGGTCGGAGCATGTCGCTTGCTCGGCACGATCGGAAAGAAGGATGCTGGTCAAACCAAACGCGGACTTGTCGGAATCGGGTATTCGAATCGTAGTCACGACGCGCGACAATATATTCTCCGGCAACTGAAGAATTGCGTCGATGGACACAGTCTGCAATTCCGCAAGGGGGACCTGGCTGCGCACGGTGACCATCGACTTCTCAAAACTTCCCCGATCTTTTGACGGAATATGGACATTCCACGCGCGCTGTGCGGCGGAAACGATATTTCCCTGTCCGTCGCGGGCGATCAGCAGAAGTGTCATTGCGGCTTTCAGGTTATCGCCCTCTTTTTCGAGCGGGATTTTGTTCCCGGGGAGCGACACAGACACCGGCGCGGAGAACTGGCCATTCGACGTCAGCAGCAATTGTGCCTGGATCTCTGGCGCCGACGATGGCCTCAGCGAACCGCTATGTAAGCCGGCAATCAACTGCGCTGCAAGCGGGCTAAGCGCCACGGCCTGACCGGTGGGCACCGCCCAATAACCCTTGCGATAGCGGAGTTGAAGCCCGTGCTGCGAAACTTCGACCTTTATTGCGTGAAATTTTCCATCTACTTCGCTCTTTTGCGGACTGTATGCCAGCGTGTAGTAATCGCGGGAGTCGTCCAGTACCTTCGCAAAGGCCGGCAACAAATCGTTCGTACGTTTGACCATAAGGCCACCTGTGGTTTCGGCGAGCCACTCGAGTTGGTCGCCGCGGCTAATATTTCCTACGGTCTTGATTCTGTCGAATTTCGTCTCGCCTCCATGCTGGGCAACTCGCGCGCCCGGCGCTCCAGCTTCGGCGATACGAGCCGCCATGGTATCGGTAGGCCGAGTGCCTCCTCCGTACGGATTGATTTCGATCCCTTCCGGATCAATTACGTAGATCGCCACGTTCGCCCGGTTCGCGGCTTCCGCGACAGCTTCCATTTCGGGCCGCGCGTCGTCGGAATTAAGAAAGCCTTCGGAGAACAGAACTACGTTTTTGCGTCCTGGCAAATCGCGATAAGCGAAACACATCGCGCGCAATGCCGTGAAAACCGCTCGGGCTTGAAAAGTATTCTGCATCGAGAGATATTGCCGCATCGAATCGATCTGCCGGTCGAGCAGTGCGCTCATATTGTTGGATGGCGGAGCCTGTGGCCCGTTGCTTCCCCCACTGCTGGCCTGGGTCACTTCGCCTGCAACCGCGCCTAGTTGTGTCTCCGGATGCGCTAGTCTTACCAGTTCGTTGATTTCTTCCTGCGTATTTGTCCGTTCAGAGCCCGAAAATCCACCGACCGGATTGCGTTCCTGAAGCCGATTGAGCGTTTCCCGCGCCTGGGTCAAATCATTGGTGAACGGCAGCGCCATGTGCAGGCTTTTATCAATGTAGTAGATCGCGACGTATTCACCGTTCATCGCGCTCTTATCCAAATACTTCAGAACCGCTTCCGACGAACTTTTGGTATTGGAAAGCCGGTTGTCGGCCAGATCCAAAACGATGGTCAGAAGATGCGGGTCGTGTGTCGCGTCGGAAACGGTCTGCGTCTGCGCTGGTTTGGGACTTTGCTCCGGAGCCGTCGTCGCTGGCGGGGTTGCCGCCGGCGATGGAGTATTGGCTGACGGCGTGAAGGAGACAATTTTCTGTGGAACTCCGTCTTCGTAAACGGTGAAATCAGTGGCGGATAACCCTGGCATGTGGCGCCCATGGCGATCGGTAACGATAAGATCGATGACTACGTTGGATGATTTCGCACGAATGGTCTTTTCGTCGGATTTTTCTTGCGCCAGTAAATGCGGCAACCCTAGGCATGCAAGCAATGCCATCACACCAAATAATTGCACCAGTTTGCGTTGACGCAGCATCTCAACTGCCTCCGTCGAGCTTGAAACTCTAAATTTTCGCTAAGCTAAGCGAATATGCCGTTACTGCGCCGGTGTCAAGTCCAAAATAACGATATTCCCAAAGATGCTCGCATCAGGTCTCAAGCGGTGAAGTGTTTTTCCCGCTGGCTAGTTGTCCTTTGCACAGCAGGAAACGCCTGGTTTATTGACGACGTCGCTCGCGTTCGATAGCGTCAAAAGTAGGCAAGGCGGAAGCTGCACGTCGAGGCATGAGCCGCTTGAGCGCAATTCTCGAACAATCGGCAAGCAATGCCATCACAAGAAATTCTTAAAAGGCGGAATACGGTGCCCAATCCGATCATTACCCTGACGACCGACTACGGAACGAACGATCATC
>Ga0137409_10005494_pt1 | contig 13204 bp, 14 predicted proteins | sample CZODoug1_16funga_FD_122059 | JGI IMG/M metagenome (GOLD analysis project Ga0137409, IMG submission 122059) | Vadose zone soil fungal communities from Angelo Coast Range Reserve, California, USA - CZODoug1_16fungal (Hybrid Assembly) | ecosystem: Environmental > Terrestrial > Soil > Vadose zone...
AGCAGCGGATTGGCGAACGCGAAGAACATGCCGATACCCAGGCCGATGATGAACGAGGCGTCGATCAGGCCGAGCAGAAGGAACACCTTGGCCTGCAGCGCCGGAATCATCTCGGGCTGGCGCGCCGCGCCCTCGAGGAAGCGGCTGCACATGATGCCCACGCCGATGCAGGCGCCGAGGGCGCCCAGGCCGACCATCAGGCCGATTCCGACACCGGTATAGGCCTGGATCAGGGCGATGAGTTGGAGTTTTTCCATTATGAAGTTCCCTTTCTAGGACGTCAGTAGTTAATGGCTTTCATGCGCCATCGAAATATAGACGATGGTCAGCATCATGAAGATGTACGCCTGCAGCACGACGATCAGGATGTGGAAGATCGCCCACCCCAGCGCGAGCGGCACGGCGGCGATCGTGCCGCCCAGGCCGGCGCCCGCGAGCATCCACAGCAGCAGGAAGATGATCTCGCCCGCGTACATGTTGCCGAACAGCCGCAGCGAGTGCGACAGCGGTTTGGAGATGTACTCGACGAGGTTGAAAAGAAGGTTGAAGAAAACCAGGAGCGGCGAGGCCCAAAGCGGCCTGACCCCGAAAGGCGAGCACAACAACTCGTGCACCCAGCCGCCGGCGCCCTTCACGGCGATCGAGAAATAGATCATCAGCAGCCACACCGACAGCGCGAGCGCGAAGGTGGTGTTGACGTCCGCGGTGGGCACGATGCGGAAGCCGTGCGGCGCGAAGGGATGCGTGATCCATCCCATGATGTCCACGGGAAGGAAGTCCATGGAGTTCATCAACAGCACCCACACGAACACGGTGAGCGCGGCGGGCGCGATGAACCGGCGGTCGCCCTGGAAAATGTCCCTCGCCTGCTTGTCGACGAACTCGCAGGCGAGCTCGACGAAGGCCTGGCGCTTGTTCGGCACGCCCGAGGTCGCGCCGCGCACCACCCACCAGATGAAGCCGATGCCGGCGATGCCGAGCAGCACCGACGTGATGAGGGAATCGACGTTGAGCGACCAGAAGCCGCCGTGGCCCACGGGACGCTCGAAGAACGTGAGGTGATGGCCGATGTAGGAGCTCGGCGTCAGTGCTTGCTCGGCGGCCATTGCTGGAAACTCTCGGTCAACCCTGCTTTGTACGAACCCAGACTGCCAAAGTGAAAACCAGGACCGTGGCGATGAATGCGCCTATCAGTCCCGCGGCGACGACGTTCTTGTACGTCGCCAACACGGCCCACAGGAGGACGATCATGAGTACCACCTTGACGGCCTCGGCCCTCAAAGCGGCGTACAGTGCCTCCCCTGCAGACTTCGGTCTACTGCGTGCCGCCAGAGCAGCGAAAACCAGGCTGGCAATGATTCCTATCGAGCCGCCAAACGCCGCGGAGATTGCGCCGTGTAATCCGGCGAGCCAAGCCGACAGCAGACTGATCGCAGCGGTGCACAAGATCTGCAGCCCGATCACCGGGCGGAATACCTGCCACACCCTCCACCCCGCTGCGAAAACCGCAGAATTTTAAGGGAAACCAGCCTTGGACGTCAATTTGATGCAGTGCACATCTCACGCTGGCGCTCAAATCGGATAGACCAGCGAATCGGGAGGAACGTCGGAGTCGAGCACGCAGATCTTTTCCCGGAAATGCAGCCGCCCGGCGGTGATCGCGATGCGGTCGTTGTAGGTGCCCGAGAGGAAGGACTCGGTGCGCCGCTCCGGGAAGGTCCGCAGGATGTGGAAGTTGGCCTGCGCGCGCAGCTCCTCGTCGGAAGCGGCCTGGATGCGGAAGTTGGAGACGAGGTGGCGCTGCACGTGCGGCTCGTAGTCCTCGGACTGGCCGATCGCGACGATGCGGTCGCGCATGCCGGTGCGCGTGGACAGCGACATCAGGTCCTCGTCGGGCCCCAGGCGCAGGTTGCGCCGCGTGGTGACGCGGTACACGCAGTAGTCGAGGAAGAACTCCGGCCACACCTGCAGCCTGCCTCCGTCGAGGCACTCGGCGTAGCGCGAGTAGAACTCCTGCACATCCAGGCGCAGCTCGGCAGTCAGCACTGTCTTGTCGGTGACGGGCATGGCCCCTCCGATATACGCGATCCCGCCCGGCTCAGCCATAGGCAGGCGCGATCCGCACGTCCGCCTCGCCGACGCCTTCCACGTACGCGTGGAGGCTGTCTCCCGGCTTCACCGGGCTCACCCCCGCGGGCGTGCCGGTCATGATGATGTCGCCGGGGTAGAGCGTGTACATCGACGAGCCGAACTCGATGAGCCGCTCGACGTCGTAGACCAGGTACTGGGTGTTCGAGCTCTGCTTCGGCACGCCGTTGACCGCGATCGAGAGGTCGAGATTGTTGGGGTCGCCGACCTCGTCCGCCGTCACCAGCCACGGGCCGAGCACGGCGTAGGTGTCGATCGACTTGCGGAAGCACTGGAGCTCCGGGCCGCGCACCGTCATGTCGAGGCCGATCGCGTAGCCGCAGACGTGCTCGAGCGCCTTCTCGCGGGGGATCTTGTTGCCCTGCTTGCCGATGACGAGCGCCAGCTCGACCTCGTGGTCGTTGCGCCGCTCGGGCCAGCGCAGGCGGATCTCCTCGCCGAAGCCGATGAGCGAGGAGGTCGCCTTGAGGAACAGGCCCCACTCGCCGATGCCCTTCTGGATGTTGGTGCGGCCGTGCGCGATTCCCGGGTCCTTGACCGACTCGGCGATGTGGTCGTTGTAGTTGATCGGCGCCGCGATGATCTTGCCGGGATTGGCGACGGGCGAAAGCAGCTTCACCTTCGCGAGCGCCTTGCGCTTCGCCTTGGGCGCGAGCTTCTTCGCCGCCGCGAGCACCTTCTTGAGATGGAGGATCAGCGGATCGCCGTGGACGAGCGGCCAGCGCTGCTCGGGGATCGCCTCGAGCGCCTGGGTCACGTCGAGCACCTCGTCGTCCTGCACCAGGCCGAGGCGGTCGTCGTCGAAGCGGCAGATTTTCATGGTTAGAGAGTGGGGTTGACGACCTCGCCGCCCAGGGCGGCGAGGCCCCAGGCCGAGGCCTGGGCGTCGAAGCTGAAGCTGAAGTGACCGGCGAGCGAGTGCGCGTCGCGGAAGATGCGCTCGAGCGGGTAGCTTTCGTAGATGCCGTTCGCCCCCGCCATGGCGTAGAGCTGGTCGACCGCCTCGGTGCACAGGTTCACCGCGTACGCGAGGTTGCGCTTCCACGAGAGCTTGGTGAGCGTGTCGGCGACCTCTCCGCGCGCGGCGATCGCCTGCCCCTCGATGCAGTCGTTGCGCAGGATCAGCCGCGCGGCGTCGATCTTCGCGCCCGCCGCGCCGACGCGCAGCTGCACCGCCTGGAAGTCGCGCATCTTCGCGCCCGTGTAGTTGGTGCTGCGCTGCTTCACCGAGTCGATCGTAAAATCCATCGCTGCCTGTGCGTTGCCCGCCGCGCAGGCGCCGATGCCGTGCCCGAGGAGCGGATTGGCCGAGACCTGGTACGCCGGGCTGCGGTTTACCTTCGCGCCGGGAAACTCCGCGCCGCCGCGCGTGGTGGTCATGCACAGCGCCTTGTGCTCGGGCACGAACACGTCCTTCGCGGTGACCGTCATGCTGCCGGTGGAGCGCATGCCCAGCACCTTCCAGTCGTCGATCACCTGGTATTGCGACTTGCGCAGCAGGCACATGCGGTGGTCGATGGCCTTGTCGCCGTCCTTCACCGTCACGGCGAGCATGTTCCAGTCCGCGATATTGGAGCAGCTGGAGAAATTCCACTTGCCCGAGATGACGAAGCCGCCCTCGGCCCGGCGTCCCTGTCCCTGCGGGAAGGCGATGCCCGAGGCGATGAGCGCGTCGGGATCCTCGCTCCAGACCTCGGCCTGCGCGCGCTCGTCGTAGAGCGCGAGCATCCAGTGGTGGATCTGCAGGTTGGCGAGGTTCCAGCCGACCGAGGCGTCGCCGCGCGACAGCTCGAGGGGAAAATCCACGTACGCGACGTAGTCGAACTCCATGCCGCCCCAGCGCTTCGGCTGCATGGTGCGCAGCAGGCCGCTCGCGTGCAGGTCGGCGATCGTCTCCGCCGGCATCGTGCGCGCGGCCTCCGCCGCCCGCGCGCGCTCGCGCAGCTGGGGGACGAGGCTTCGCGCCCGGCCGATCGCCTCCGTATAGGAGACGCCGGCGAAGCTGGGCTTGTGCGGCGCGTTCACGCGATGGCCCTGGCCTTCGCTTTCGTCTTGGCTTTCTTTACCGCGCGCGGCATCTTCGAATAGTCCTCGCCGCCCCACTCCGGCGCTTTCGTGACGCCGAAGAAGTTCAGCTCGATGGTAAGGCCGTCCGGATCCTTGATGAACAACTGGAAGAGCTGCGACTCGGGGAAATTCCGCGGCCGCAGGGGAACGCCGAGTCCCTTGAGGTGCTTGACGAAGCTGTCGGGATCGCTGGCGAGAAAGGCGATGTGGTCGATCACGCCGGAGTTGTTCGTCGCCGCGTTCCTCGGGCTGCCGAGGTAGTAGAGCTTCGAGTTCGGCACACCGGCCTGCGCCATGTGGACTTGGATCTTGCCGTTGATGCCCAGCCAGTAGCCGGGGAAGGGAAAGTCGGGACGCGGCATCACCTCGAAGCCGAGCACCTTGCAGTAGAAATCCTTGGTGCGCTCGAGGTTCTTGGCGCGGATCAGATAGTGGTTGAGCTCGGTGACGGGCATGACGCACTCCTGCAGCGGGTACGGCGACATTATGCCAAAGAACGAAGTACACTTTGCGCTCCCTGAAAAATGCTAGAGGAGAAACGAACGTGGGCCAGATGATCGAACTCACCGCGGGCGACGGGCACAAGCTCGGAGCCTGGCGCGCCGAGCCCTCGGGCAAGCCGCGCGGGGCGCTGATCGTGGTGCAGGAGATCTTCGGCGTGAACAGCCACATCCGGAGCGTCGCCGACGGCTACGCGGCGGACGGCTACCTCGCGATCGCGCCGGCTTTCTTCGACCGGGTCGAGCGCGGGGTGGACATCGGCTACACCGAGGCCGACGTCGCGCGCGGGCGCACCTTCATCCCGAAGATGCAGTGGGACACGGTCATCCTCGACGCGGCCGCGGCGCTCGCGAACGTGAAGCCGGCGGGCAAGGCGGGCGTCGTCGGCTATTGCTGGGGCGGCACGGTGTCGTGGATGAGCGCCTCGCGGCTCCCGGGGCTGTCGGCCGCGGTGACCTACTACGGCGGCGGTATCACCGCGAATTCGGGCGAGAAGCCGAAGTGCCCGGTGATGAGCCACTGGGGCGAGACCGACCACGCGATCCCGATCGACGGCGTCAAGAAATTCCTCGGCGAGCACCAGGAAGTGACTTCCTTCATCTACCCCGCGGGGCACGGCTTCAACTGCGACCAGCGCGGCTCGTACCATGCCGACAGCGCGAAGCTCGCGCGCTCGCGCACGCTCGACTTCCTCAAGAAGAACCTCGGCTAGGGCAGGCGTCGCTTCGGCCGCGGCAGCGCGCCCGCGGTCTCGATCTCCCGCATCGACTCGCGCGTGAACTCGGCGGTCGGCGCGTCGCCGCCGATAACGAACATCAGGATCGAGGGCTTGTTCTTCGGCCCTTTGGTCACGTTCATGAAGCGCCGCGACGCGCCCGGCGGGAAGGAGATCACGTCCAGCGGCTTCAGGTCGACGTGCTCGATCTTGCCCTTCTCGTTCTCCCAGCTCGCGCGCCAGGTGCCGGTCATGGCGATGAAGGTCTCGTTGGTGTCGTGGTTGTGCAGCATCGGCCCCTTGCCCGGCACCGCCTCACAGTACCCAAGATTGAAACCCTCCGAAATCTTGATCGCGGCGAGGCGCGCCGAGATGTCGCCCACCGGGGAGGACTTGTTGCCGCTCTCGACCTTCGGCGGCTGGAAGCCGATGACGTTGTAGAGGATGCGCTCGCAGCCGGGCATCTTCGAGTCGGCAAGGCCGCCGTCGGAGCCCTTCAGCTTCGAAAAGCGCGCGACGCGCTTCAGCATTTCCTTGCGGGAGATGCCGCGGCGCGGCAGCGTCTCTTGGAATTCCATGTCGTCCTCCTTGCCCGCGAGCCTATGCTTCATAATACTAAAGGGAGGAGGAGCGATGAAAGCACCGCGCTTCGCATACGCGAGGCCGGCGAGCGTCGCCGAGGCGCTCGCCCTGCTCGACAAGCACCAGGACGACGCGCGCGTGCTCGCGGGCGGACAGAGCCTCGTGCCGATGCTGAACTTCCGCGTCGCCGCTCCCAAGGTGCTCGTCGATATCAACCGCATCGCCGGGCTCGGCGGCATCAAGGTGACCAAATCGCACGTGCGCATCGGCGCGCTCACCCGCCACGTCGAGCTCGAGCGCTCCGTCGACATCGCAAAGCACCTGCCGCTCGTCGCGGCCGCGATGCCATACGTCGCGCACCCCGCGATCCGCAACCGCGGCACTTTCGGCGGCAGCTGTGCGCTCGCCGACCCCGCAGCCGAGCTGCCGGCTTGCGCGCTCGCGCTCGGCGCGACCTTCGTCGTAGCGGGCAAGAAAGGCGAGCGGCGCGTCGCCGCCGAGGATTTCTTCAAGGGGCTCTACGCCACGGCCCTGAAAACCGGCGAGCTGCTGATCGCGGCGGAATTTCCCCTGCCCAAGCCCGGCGACGCCTGCGCTTTCGGGGAGCTCGCGCGGCGCCACGGCGACTACGCCATGGTGGGGCTGGCCGTTCAGGCGTCGAAGAGAGGCTTCCGCGCCGCCTTTTTTGGAGTCGGCGACCGGCCCGAGCTTATCGAGGCGGAGGCCGCCGACGCCGTTATCTCGAAAGTCGGAACCGCCCTCGATCCGCGCGCCGATCTGCACGCCTCGGCTGAAACCAAGCTGCACCTCGCCAAGGTGCTCGCCGGGCGCGTCCTGGCGCAGCTCGCATGAACGCGCCCCTCGAAACCGTCGAGATCGAGCTGACCGTCAACGGCGAGCGCGTGAAGCGCGCCGTGGCCGCACGTCTCAACCTCGCCGATTTTCTACGAATCGAGCTCGAGCTCACCGGCACCCACGTCGGCTGCGAGCACGGCGTGTGCGGCGCCTGCACCGTGAGGGTCGACGGCGAGATCGTGCGCGGCTGCCTGATGTTCGCCGCGCAGGCCGATGGCTGCACGGTCGACACCGTCGAGGGCCTCACGGACTCGCGCGAGATCGAAGAGCTGCAGAGCGCCTTCGTCCTGACGAACGCGCTGCAGTGCGGCTTCTGCACGCCCGGGGTCCTGATGGCCGCGCAGGCGCTGCTGCGCGACCTGCCGGATCCCACGCGCGTGCAAATCCGCGAATACCTCTCGGGAAACTACTGCCGCTGCACCGGCTACGAGGCGATCGTCGACGCGATCGAGGCGGTGGCGAAAAGCCGCGCGCGGGCGAAATGAGCGACTTCGACGACGCCACGAAAACGCTGAACTTCGACGCGCCGAACAGCTATGTCGGCCGCTCGGTGACGCGCCCCAACGCGCGCCGCCTCGCTCAAGGACGAGGCCAGTTCGTCGACGACATCACGCTGCCGCGCATGGCACACGTCGCCTACGTGCGCTCGCCCCACGCTCACGCGAAGATCGTCTCGATCAAGTCGAAGAAGGCCGCCGCGATGCCGGGCGTGGTGCGCATCGTCACCGGCGCGGAGATCGCGCAGGTCGTCAAGCCCTACGTCGGCGTACTCACCCACCTCGCCGGCATGCGCTCGCCGCCGCAGTACCCGCTCGCGGTGGACGTCGCGCGCTGGCAGGGCGAGCCAGTGGTCGCGGTGGTCGCGGCCTCGCGCGCCGAGGCCGAGGACGCCGCCGAGGCGGTCGAAGTCGAGTACCAGGAGCTGCCCGCGGCGCTCGACGCCGAGCACGCGCTCGACCCGTCGGAGCCTGTGATCCACAAGGAGTTCGACAGCAACCTGTGCTTCACGCGTACGGTCGACACGGGCAACGTCGACGCGACGATGGCCTCCGCGCACCTCGTGGTCGAGGACACGATCCGCTTCGGCCGCCACACCGGCGTCACCATGGAGCCGCGCGCCATCCTCGCCGACTACAACCGCGCCGACGAGTCGATGACGGTCTACCACTGCGGCCAGTCGCCGCACATGATGCAGGGGATCATCGCCAGCCGGCTGTCGCTCGACGAGCACCGCGTCCGTATCGTGGCGCGCGACGTCGGCGGCTCCTTCGGCATCAAGATCCACACCTACGGCGACGAGATCGCCGCGTGCGCGCTGTCGCTCATGCTCGGGCGGCCGGTGAAGTTCGCCGCCGACCGCTACGAGTCCTTCCTCTCCGACATCCACGCGCGCGACCACCGCGTGAAGGCGAAACTGGCGGTCGACCGGGAGGGCAATATGCTCGCCCTCGAGATCGACGACCTCACCGGCGTCGGACCGTACTCCATGTTTCCGCGCTCCTCGGGCGTCGAGTGCAACCAGATCCTCAACCTCACCGGCGGGCCGTACAAGCACAAGGAATACCGCGCCAAGGGCACGGTGGTGTTCCAGAACAAGAACATGATGTGCCAGTACCGCGCGGTGGGGCATCCGATCGCGATCGCGGTGGCCGAGCACATGGTCGACCAGGCGGCGGTGAAGCTGGGGATCGACCCGGCCGAGATGCGCAAGAAGAATCTCATCCCGGACGACGCCTACCCCTGCAAGTCGCCGTCGGGCATGTGCTTCGAGGCGCTGTCGCACCAGCAGTGCATGGACAAGCTGCTCGAGTTGATGGACTACGAGGGCCTGCGGCGCGAGCAGGCGGAGCTGCGGAAGAAAGGCGTCTACCGCGGCATCGGCCTGTCGTCCTTCATCGAGGTCACCAACCCCAGCCCCATGTTCTACGGCGTGGGCGGCGCACGGATCGCCGCGCAGGACGGCTGCACCATCAAGCTCGACGCGAACGGCTCGATCGTCGCCGCGACCGGCGTGACCGAGCAGGGACAGGGCACCGAGACCATCATGGCGCAGATCGCGGCGACCGTGCTGGGCGTCGAGATGAGCTGCGTGAGAGTGCTCACTGGCGACACCGACAAGGTGCCTTATGGCGGCGGCACCTGGGCCTCGCGCGCGGCGGGCATCGGCGGCGAGGCGGTGCTGCAGGCGAGTCTCGCGTTGAAGAAGAACATCCTCGAGGTCGGCGCGGTGATCCTGAAGACCAGCGCCTCCGAGCTCGACATCGTCGACGGCAAGGTGGTGAAGAAAGGCAGCGAGCAGGGGCTGACGCTCGCCGAGCTCGCGCGCATCTGCTACTACCGCGGGAATGAATTGCCCGTGGATTTCCAGCCGGAACTCGTGGTCACGCGCCACTACCGCGTGAAGGACTACGCCTTCGTGTTCAGCAACGGCGCGCAGGGCTGCCTGCTCGAGGTCGACTCCGACACCGGCTTCGTGAAGCTCCTCAAGATGTGGTGCGTCGACGACTGCGGCCGCGTGATCAACCCGAAGCTGGTCGACGAGCAGGCGCGCGGCGGGATCGTGCAGGGGATCGGCGGCGCCCTCTACGAGCACTGCATCTACGACGACCGCGGCCAGCTCCTCAACGCGACCATGGCCGACTACCTCGTGCCGATGGCGGCGGAGATGCCGGACATCGTATGCGCCCACGTGCAGACGCCGACGAAGACGTCGATGCTCGGCGCCAAGGGCGCGGGCGAAGCCGGCACCGGCGGCGCGCCCGGCGCGATCATGAACGCGGTGAACGACGCGCTGCGGCCGCTGGGCGCGAAAGTGAATCAGCAACCCATCACGCCCGAGGTCGTCTTGCGCGCCCTCGGCAAGGTGAAATGAGAGGAGATCAAATGAAAAACGTACTTGCTGCTGCTGTCGCCGCATTCGCGCTGCTCGCCTGCGCCCAGACGCCGACGCGCGAGGCCTCGGGCGGATTCCAGGTCGACACGTCCTGGCCGAAGCCGCTGCCCAACAACTGGATCCTGGGCCAGGTCGCGGGCATCGCGGTCGGCGCGGACGACCACGTCTGGATCATCCACCGGCCGAAGACGCTGATCGACGAGGAGAAGGGCGCGGCGCTCGATCCGAAGCGCGCGAAGTGCTGCGTGCCGGCTCCCCCGGTAATCGAGTTCGGCGTGGACGGCAAGGTGCTCCACGCCTGGGGCGGCCCGGGGCAAGGCTATGAATGGTTCGAGAACGAGCACGGCATCTACATCGACCCCAAGGGGGACGTCTGGGTCGGCGGCAACGATCCCAAGGACCACCAGCTGCTCAAATTCTCGCCGGAAGGCAAGTTCCTGATGCAGATCGGCAAGCAGGGCCAGACCGGCGGCAGCAATTCGACGACGCTGCTCGGACGCCCGGCGCACATGGAGATGGACGAGCGCGCAAACGAGCTCTACGTCGCCGACGGTTACGGCAACAAGCGCGTGATCGTGTTCGACGCGACCAGCGGCGCGTACAAGCGCCACTGGGGCGCGTACGGCAAGACCCCGAGCGACGAGAAGCTGCCGATGTACAACCCGAACTCGCCGCAATTCGCCAACCCGGTGCACTGCGTGCGGCTGTCGAGGGACGGCCTGGTCTACGTTTGCGACCGCGCCAACAACCGCGTGCAGGTGTTCCAGAAGGACGGGACCTTCGTGAAGCAGTTCGTGTTCGAGGAGGCGTCGCGCAGCTCGGGATCGGCCTTCGACCTGGTGTTCTCGAACGACCTCCTGCAGATGTACTTCTACCTCGCCGACGGCACCAACGACCAGGTGCTCACCGTCTTTCGCGACTCGGGCAAGGTCGTCACGAGCTTCGGCCGCCCCGGGCGCTTCGCGGGCGAATTCCTGGTGCTGCACAACATCGGCATCGACTCGAAGGACAACCTGTATACGTCCGAGGTCGCGACCGGCAAGCGCGTGCAGAAGTTCAGCCCCGCCCACTAGGCTAGAGCAGCCGGCCGCTCGCGATCCGCGCGCCCTCGGCGAGCGCGCGCAGCTTCTCCCACACGATCTCCTCGGCGACGAGGCCGAAGCCGGTCGAGGTGTCGAAGCCGCAGTCGGTGCCCGCGAGCACGCGCCGCGGGTCGCCCACGGCCCTGGCGGCCGCCTCGATGCGGTCGGCGACCACCTCGGGGTGCTCGACGTAGTTGGTGGTGGTGTCGATCACCCCGGCGACGAGGTTCCAGTCGCGGGGCGGCGGGATCCTGGACAGGGTGCGGTGCTCGTGAGCATGGCGCGGGTTCGCCATGGAGAGCACGAGGGCCCCGACGCGGGCCTCGTAGAGGCGCGATGCGATCTCGTCGAAGGGCACGTCGAAGGTGTGCGGGCCCTCGTAGTTGCCCCAGCAGACGTGCAGGCGCACGCGCTCGCGCGGGACCCCCGAGAGCGCGCGGTTGATCGCCGCGACGGTCAGCTCGACGAAATCGAGAAAGGCCTCGAGCGGCAGCTCGGCGAAGAGGCGATGCCGCTCCATCGCGAGGTCCGGAGCGTCGATCTGCAGCACGAACCCCGCCGCGACGATCGCCTCGTACTCCGTGCGCAGCGCGTCGGCGACGGCGTTCACGTAGTCGGCGAGCGCCGCATAGTGATCGTTCTGCATCGCGCTGGCGACGATGCCGGGCGAAGGCGCCGTCCAGAACGACTCGGCGAAGCGCCGCGGCTGCTCCGCCAGCGCCTTCTCGTAGGCCGCGATCTCCCGCTCGAGCGGCCCGCGGTCGGCGTAGCGCACCGCGCCGGTCGCGCGCGGCGGCGCGGTGAGCAGGCTCACCCGGCCCTGCGACTGCATCAGCGCGCGAAAGCTCGGGTAGGCCGCAATGTCCCTCACGGGAGGGCGCCTGCTCTCGCCCGAGAAGCCCGAGAGCCGGTACCTCACGTAGGTGACGAAGCTCTCGCGCGGCTGCTCGCCGTCGTTGCCGATGTCGATGCCGCAGTCGAGCTGCATCGCGACCGCGCGCCGCGTCGCCTCGGCCGAGGCCCGCTCGAGCGAATCGGGATCGACCGGCTCGCCGCGGCTCGCGCGCAATTGCAGCTCTACGAGCGGCTTGGGACGCGGGAGGCTGCCCGCGTGGGTGCTGAGGATGCGGGTGTCGCTGCGCTTCAGGCCGGCGCGTGCTGCTTCTTGGCCGCCTGCCACTTGTCGAGCTTCTCGCGCGCGCCGTTCTTCGCCGGGTCCATTTCCTTGGCGTGGGTCGGCATCTTCGCGGTGAGCTCGATCACGTAGCCGTTGGGGTCGCGGAAGTAGATCGAGTTGATGAAGTGATGATCGGCGATGCCGCGCGACTCGATGCCGCGGGCCTTGCCCTCGGCCAGCTTCTTCTCCAGCATCGGCCGCTCGACCTCGAGGGCGATGTGCAGATCGTAGTCGTGCTGCTGCTTGAAATCGAAGGGCGAATCGGGGACCTCGAAGAACGCGAGGTAGGACCCGTCGTCCAGCTCGTAGAAGGTGTGCAGCGCATTCGTCTGGCGGCCGCTCTTGGTCTCGCTGATCTCCAGCGTCCCGGCGAGGCGCAAGCCCAGGAACTCCTCGTAGAACTTGCGCGTTACCTCCGAGTCGCGGCAGCGATAAGCGTTGTGATGGAGCTTCTTGATCATGGCGAACCTCCTGGATGATTCATGCTAAAGCGTTCCCGTGACCTTCGCAACGACCGACGCCGCGTCCGCCGGAAGCGCATCGCCGCGCCACGCGACGTGGCCGTCGGGGCGCACCAGAGCGAGCCCGCGCTCGTATGCGGAGCGCGCCGCGAGGTCTTCGAGGCACACGGTCTGCAACGGCACGCCCCTGCGCTTCGCCGCGTCTTCGAAGGGCGCGGCGTCCGGTGCATCGCGGCCCAGCCGCAGCATCACGAACGACTTGCCGAACAGATCCACCGTCGAGCGGCCCTCGCCAAGCGCGACGTGAGGCGCACGCGCGCCGGGAAAGCTCGTCTGCACGTATTCGGTGACGCTCGTCGCCGGAGGCGGGGTCCCGTCGGAGCAGACGATCGTCGAATCGTAGCGGTAGCCGATGGCTATCCCGTCTGACCGCAGCTCGCGCGCCGTGTTCCTCAGGATCTCTTCGCCCAGGCGCTTGCGCTGTCCCTCGCCCTCGGGCGTCGCTTGCGTCAACTCGGGGATCGCGGCGAAGCTGCGCAGCTGGAAATTGCGCGTCGCCTCCTCGACGTTGCGCACTGCGACGGGACGGCGCTCGGCGTCGTAGCTGTCGAGCAGGGCCGGACCCGCCCAGCCCTGCTCGCTCGCGGCGAGCTTCCAGCCGAGATCGACCGCGTCGCCCATGCCGGTGTTCATGCCGTAGCCGCCGGTGGGCGTGTTCTGGTG
>Ga0137409_10005497_pt1 | contig 13202 bp, 8 predicted proteins | sample CZODoug1_16funga_FD_122059 | JGI IMG/M metagenome (GOLD analysis project Ga0137409, IMG submission 122059) | Vadose zone soil fungal communities from Angelo Coast Range Reserve, California, USA - CZODoug1_16fungal (Hybrid Assembly) | ecosystem: Environmental > Terrestrial > Soil > Vadose zone...
CGCGCGGTGGTGTAGTTACTAATCAGGCGGCGAAATTGGTCGAGGAACTGCGGTTTCGTTTCCTGGACCATGCGAGCGATGGCGTTTTGTTTGCGCTTGTTCGCAAGCGATTCTCTGAGAGCGTCGTTGGCGACCGCTTGCGGCGTGACGCACTGGTAGTAAACGAGGGCGCCGAGTGCGAGCGAGAGCAGCGTCGCGAAGACCAAAAGCTTCGTAGTGCCTGCTTGCAGGGCCCGGTCCCTGAGCTTAGTGGCAAGCATGTTAACGCTAGACTTTTTCTTTTTGCGTCGAGCGTTTTTTTGTTGAAGTGTAGTCATTACTTTGCTCCCTGTGACTGCGGCGGTACGGGCAAGTTAGGTATCGGGCCGGACAGCATTGGGGAAGCGGCCGGTACTGGTTTGGGTCCTATTTGTGGACCATTCGTTAAGGACGGTTGTGGCAGTGAGCCCATCTGCTGAGGTTGGGCTGGCCCTGCCACTGCTTTGCCTGGAGTAGCGAGCGGCGCATAAGTGGAGAGAATCGTAAATTCAATCACGCTTGAGCGTGGGGGTTGGTTTTGTTGTTGGGGGGTGGAATTCGGCGAGTTTCCCTCGACGTTGTTGCGAGTGAGTATCCCGGTGAAGAGTCCGTTGCTGAATTCCAGTGATTTGGCAAACGAAGTGATGGCCTGTTCGTTTTTGGTTTTGCCCTTAATTTCAACGTTTGCGCCTTTGACATTGATTTCCGAGATGTACCAGGTTGGGTCTTGTGGCCAGCGTTGATTGAGATCGTTGAGTAATTGGTGTGCAGCTGGTTGTCGTTGTCGAAGCGTGATCAAGTTGTCGAGCAGAGAGTGGAAAGCGGCGAAGTTAGCTTTGGATGATTCATAGTCAGAGTTCGCCTGGGCTAACTTCTGGCCGGTTAGTGTTTCCTCGTTAATTCGCGAGTTGAGTCGGACGTGTTCGATACCGTTGTCCATCCAGGCTGCCATAGTGAAAGCAATCACTGCGACGAGTGGGATAAGGATCGCCAGTACAGCCGCGCGGGCTTTGTGGGAGTTGGCAGTCCTGTCCTGGAGCTTGCGTTCGCGTTCGATCTCATCGAGACGCATCTGCGGAGTGACTGCGAGGTTGCAGGCGGGGATTGTTTCGTGATCGAGGAGTGAACCGATAGCAAAGGCTGTGGGTTGATCCAGGCGCGTCGCATCGCCAATGTTAATGGAGACGTGTTCTATCCGTATTCCGTCCAGTTCCGGGGATTCGCTCAATAAAGCAAGCATCGAGTCAGCGTAGCCGTCGGCTGCCGAAAGAACGGCGTTGGTGACCTCGGGAAGTTTGAGTTTAGCGAGGCTTGCTGGTGCAACGAATTTGGTGAACACGTCGCGGGCGTGCTGGCATTTGATTTCAATGCCGGCGCCGGGTTCAAACAGCTCTTCGGTTTCGTATACGAGGCCTGTTTGTTCAGACCAGAGCCCAATTGCATAGTCGTTATCGCCGATGACGAGGATGGCGGCCGTGCCGGTAGGTTGGATATCGCCCAGGCTGGCTCTCCAGAGGCGGGTAATTGCGCGTGTTCTGGTTTCGGCGCGCAGGGTCTTTTCCTGTGGTTGAGTATGCTCAGGCTGCTGGTCGTCGAGCCATTGTTCGGTTCGCCTGACGATCTCTGTCACGGCGAGTGCTTCAACCTGGGTGACAACGATCCGAGCGTCCGGGGTGCGCGTGAAAGCGAGTACGTGCGATTGGTCGCCCTGACTTCTTTCGATGATTGTTCTGAGGATGTCTTCTTCTGCGGCGTCCGGGCTGACGGGAAGGGAAGGCGCGTCGGTATGGGCATTTCCCTTTGTGAGAGTAGTGCGTAGATCGGTACTCGCCAGATTGACGGAGCGGCGCTCGCCGATGATGGCGCGGTAGATGTCGAATCCGCCATTGGCCGCATATTCGGCAATAACGATCTGTCCGTTTCTGTGGTCAAAAGCGAGACCGCAGGGAGACTGGGGTTGTGCCGATTGATTACGTTTGAACATGAAAGCTCCTGTTTTCCTACTTCAGTTGAGTTGGTTCGAGGCAAGGTTGAGTGCGCGGGGCCTGGACCTGAATTCGATAGTGCCGCGCGTTTCGTCTGAAGTAGTTGCGTTTGTTTCTATGCCTTCGGCGGCGATGGTTATGTCTACCTGAAATATCATCGCGGTAGAGTTGAATTCGACGTAACGATTGAAGTTTGCACGTCGGAGATTGAAAGCGATGGTGGAGGTACGGTCCCCTTCCATTCGGACTAAGCGGGAATCACTGCTAAGAGCGTAGGAAACCGGTGCTTGGAGTTTGGTCAGTGTGGAGCCGGCGGCGAAGCTGTGTGCGTGATCTGCATCGGTGGACCAAAGCCGGGCCCAGGCGGGATTCTCTTTACGAACTCGCTCGATCGAGAGAGTTACTTCGTCGGTGAGCAGGTTCGATGTGCTGACGGATGAAACCATGCATAGAGAAGACGCCGCTCCGCCAGGACTCGAGGGATCGAGACTTCCCCAGTCGATGATGAGCACATAGTCTCCTTTGTTAAAGGAGCCGCGCTGCGGAGCGCGCGCGACGATGTCAGTCGAGCTTTGGTTAAAATCTGCGACGGTGGTGACGGCATCGGTTGTATGGTCGCCAGACAGGACTGTGACTCCGGAGCCGCCGCCAGTTGTTGTGATAGGCGCGGTAAGTTGTGTGTTGATGTCGTAAGGCAGCGGGGCAAACTCGGTGGCGTTGCCGGTAAGAGCGATCAGCGGCGCGCCGGTGATCTTAACGTTCGTAAATGATTGATTCTGGCTGTAGACATTAAGTCCAAAGGCGATCGGGTATGACGGCACAGGCGCATTGCTGGTCCATAGTGGCGCTGGCACGTTATTGCGCACTTTGTAAAGCTTGGCAACGCGCTGCGAAGGTCCGTTTTCTATCTTGAAGGTGTAGGAATCGCCGGAGAGATGCGGGGAGACGGTCTCGTTTGGTGGATGACAACAGGTGGCGGCGACTTCCACGCCATTGACGTAAACGCCCATCCATACACCGATCTCCGGGTTGCCGAATCCGATGACGATGGCGAAGCTGTCGCCGTTGGGTCCGTTGATGTACGCGCTTCCTCCGGTTGCTGGAGGCGTAAAGCTAAAGGAACCGAGGCCGCTCGCGAGCGCGTGAGTAATGTTTGCCGGATTGTCCCATCCGGTTGCGCCGGTCTTGGTGATAGTGCCGTTGGACCACGTGTAGAAATCAAACGAGGTCAGGGTAGCGAAGATTGTTCCTGCCAGCGGTGGCGAAGGGCGAGTCAGATTATGTCCGGCGCCGTCGAGATCGGCGCGAAGTAGAGTTTCAGAGGTGCCCCTGGCTTCCTCCATCGTACTGACTTCTGTGAAGGCGCCGACAGTTCTTGCGAACTTCGTCATGAGGCCAACAGCAGCGATTACAGCGATCACGGTTATAGCCATTGAGATAAGGAGCTCGAGTAGGCTAAAGCCGGTTTGAGTCCTGCTCAGGGAGCGGGGCTTTCTCTGCGTGGTCGTGGTGGTTGTTTTGTGGTATCGCATTTTCTTTTCGAGTTCCAGAGATCCCGAAAGCGGTCAGAATGTTTTCACGCTGACGTTGGTTGAGCCGCAGGGCGACGAGAAGTTAACGCTGCCGTTGCTGGTCATCACGTTGACGGTAAAGGTGGCCGGCGAGCTGTCGGTAACCTGCTGGGTTAATGGTGAAACAGTGATATGCGCGCCGGTGTTGCCTTTGGCGGTGATAGTTCCAGTACCGCTGAAGGACCATAAAGTGACGGTCACACTTCCTGAGCCGTTCTTAGGAATCAAAAGCGGGCTAGGGCTAGCTCCTATAGAGCATGGTCCGGGAGTAGGCGTCGGAGTTGGAGTCGGGATCGGCGTTGGTGTTGGCGTTGCGGTAACGCTTCTATTAGAAAAGCCGTTCCAGGTGCCAGTCTTTTCGTCATATTGCCAAAGTTCGACTAAGCCCGATGGGTGTACAGCAACCGCGCGGGCGGCGCTGCCATTAGTCAAGTAAATAGCTGGAAAAGGACTCTCAACGTCGGGGTTAGTGTTGGACGTGGCTGACGGAAGCGACGAAGGATCGAGTTTGCCTTCCGCGGTAAAGCTGAGCGTGGTCGTCGGTGTTCCGAGTGGAATCAAGGGAATAGGGGAGAGTTGCGAAGCGGAAGCAGCAATACGCCATCCTGAGGGAACTTGAAGTGACGTTCCCTGATAGACGAAATTCCATTGACCTGTTCCGCCCAGAGAAGGGGGCGCGCCGAAAGATGTTCTCTCTTCTCCCTCGACTACGAGCGGAGCAGTAGTCGAAAGATTGGAGAAGTCAATACTAATAGGTGGCTGCCGGAAATTTTCGAGCAGCGTTGGTTCAATGAGCGCGTTGATTCTTACGGCAGAGGCGCGGCGCTCACGGATTCGAGCGGCCACGTCTGCCATAAAGCGGCCGGCCTGGTCACGGTTGGCGAATGAGGCGAGGGAAAGGGCTGCGACGACACTAACAATGGCGCAGACGATCACCAGTTCGAGCAGGGAAAAGCCCGCAGCCGCCGCGCTACGCGAATTAAGAGTTGATGAAGTGGTGATTGGCCGTTTCATTTTTATGGACACCTTTAATGCCGTTCTGGTCACGGAGTCGGACGCAGGTACACCAGTCCTGTTAGTTGAAAACCAGGTTCCGTCTTTGGCACACCGTTCAGCAGTTTTCCCTGAGGGTGCCTTGCTTGTTAGAAGTTCACTCAGTTGCGGGCAAGAAGGATTGCGTGAGCGAAGGTGAACTCGATATTTCTTTTCCTCGCGAAGCCGGTTTGGCGTCAGTCCCGTTGGTCGTGGGCCATCGGCTTCGCTGGTGGGGCGACAGTGCATATGGTGTGCCGCATTATTTAGCTGAGGATGAACGTTGTTTTGGCTGTGTGTGAAGGTGGGGTAGGGTGAAAAAACCTCAATGCTTAGAAAAGCGAGCAGCAAGAGTAGGTGTTAAAAACATCTATGGTTTTGAATTCTTGGTGGAGTTTGTCGATTTGTCGATGATTACGGGGATCGTTGCGATGGCTTTCTATTTGCAAAGGGTCGTGAGCGAGCTGGAGGAAAGGACTTCAGCGTTTTGCTTACTTGCCTATGCTCTTGCCTATGTCAGCAATCAACAATCTGGGTGTTCGCGTTTGGAGACACTTGTTGTTCGTCGCTTGTTGCCTCTGCGTGGGGGCAGGTGAAGTTGCTGCTCAGGGCGTGCGCATAAGTGACGCGGATGTGAGTCTGGCGGACTTAGCTGTAGTCAGCCACGCTGTGAAAGAGGAATCGGTTAAGATGCAGGGGCCTTTAATGCCTGGGGTAAGGCCTCGAGCGGGTCGTCACCCCCTGGTTAAGCTGACGAGTTATAAAAGGACTCCTGATCAACTAATGTTGGAAGAGGCCGTTTATAAGGAGGCGGCACGGTATGGTATTGATCCAGACTTGGTTTTTGCTCTGGTGTCGCAGGAATCCGGTGGACGATTGAATGCGGTATCGCCTAAGAATGCGCGGGGGCCATTGCAGCTGATGCCAGGGACGGCAGCGAGATTTGGGGTGCGGAATCCCCACGACGCAAAAGAAGCCGTTCGGGGCGGCGTGGCCTACCTGGTTTGGTTGTTGGATAAATTCGGGGGCAATGTGTCGCTGGCGCTGGCGGGCTACAATGCCGGCGAAAGTGCGGTAGACGCCTATTGGCAAGGTAAGACTATTGTCTTGAGGGACGGAAAAGTGATTAACCGCCGGGGAATACGAACGGGAGGCATCCCGCCTTATGATGAAACAGAAAATTATGTGCGGCGGATTGCTGAGCGTTATCGGATGATGCGTGCCGCGCGGGCTGGGCGTTAGAGATTTGAATAAATCGTAGAGGACTATTGGAGTATTGGAGATATGTCTATGTCGACTACTGCTGTGGGTACGGCTTCGGTGACGGATAGTGGGATCGGTTCCGGGGATTATCCGGCGGGTGTGCCCGCTTTGGTGGTTGACGATGACGCCGATGTGCGGAGTGTGATCTCTAAATGCTTACGCAAGTTTAAGGTTGGGGTCGTAGAGGCGGAGAGCCTGGCGGAGGCGCGGGAGATGTTTGAGGATGGCGAACAATTTTCCATCGTCTTTTTGGATAGGTGCTTGCCGGACGGCGATGGGGTTGATTTTTCAAGGGAGGTTATGGATCGGCAGCCTGGGTTGGCCGTCGTCATCATCACAGGACAAGGAAGTACAGACAACGCGAATGTTGCCATTGCCGGAGGTGCTTTTGGCTATATCCCTAAGCCTTGTCAGATCGCTGAGATCCGAAATGCTTTGCTCAGAAAATACCCGACGCTATCGGATGCGTTTCATGATGGATCTGCGATTGGTCCTGTGATCGATGGGTCAAGCGCTGATGAGGAGGAGGAAAGCGGAGTTAGGCTGATTGGGAATAGCAGCGTGATGATCCGCGTGGCGCTTGAAATAGGTGAGATTGCGAAGATGACGAGGCCAGTTTTCATAACGGGAAAATCAGGCACAGGCAAAGAAGTAGTCGCCCAGAAGATCCACGAAATGAGTTCCAGGGCGGGCCGGAAGTTCGTTGCTGTGAATTGTGGGGCGATGCCTCAGGAGTTGATAGAAAGCACGCTTTTTGGGCATATGAGGGGAGCGTTCACCGGCGCAATAACGGATCGTAAGGGCGTCTTTGAAGAGGCTGATGGCGGGACTATTTTCCTGGATGAGATCACGGAGACGACGGCGACATTTCAGGTCAAGCTGTTGCGGGTCTTGCAGGAGCACCGCATTACGCGGGTGGGATCGAATCAAGAGATCAAGCTGGACGTGCGGGTGATTGCGTCAAGTAATCGTAACGTAGTGGACGAGGTTGCGGCCGGACATTTCCGTGAGGATCTCTATTTTCGTTTGAAAGGTTCGGAGATTTTCCTGCCGCCGTTGAAGGACCGGCGAGAGGATGTAATGCCTTTGGCCTTCCATTTCGCGGGAATTACTGCGAGAAAGACTGGGAGGAAAGTGGCGTTTTCGACTGCGGTGATTGCGGCGCTAAAGGCCTATGACTGGCCGGGAAATGTGCGGGAGCTGGAATCAGCAATCGACTCGGCGGTACAGCGATGTAATGGGATCGTGCTGCTTAGCGACTTACCGCGGGATCTGAGGGCAATTGTCGGTGATTTGAATGAGAATGAAGTCGCGGTTGTGGGTGCCTTGGTTGGCAACACGGAAGAGATGCAGACTATGGAGGAGGTCGAGGATGCGCACATGCAGCGGGTTTTGCGTCACTGTAACGGGAATAAGACACAGGCGGCAAGGATGTTAGGTTTGGATCGTAGTGCGTTTGGGAAAAAGTGTCGAGAGAAAGGCTGGGGGTGAAAACAGGCGAATAGTATATAGAAAGTCGCTTCGTCTGCCGCCGGGCTCGCTGGATTTTGGACAGCGTGGCCGGCTTTTTGTTTGGGGAAAGCGAGCCTAACAAGTGTTGTAATTAGCACGACATGCTTGCGGATTAGAAGCGAGGGTAAGGCACGGATTCTAAATAAGTTAGGGCGATAATACGTGAGCTGGCAGGCTTTCTAACGCGTTTTTGGAGTGAAGTGCGGGCTAGATGGTGGGTTTTGAGAGTATTCGCTCGATGGTTGCGAGTAGGATATTCGGCGCAAATGGCTTATGGAGAAAGTCAAAGCCGTCTTTGGTTTTTCTGGAGTTGCCCTCCAGTTCGATTCGATAGCCGCTTGTGAGTAGGACGCGGGCGGTTGGATGCTCCTGCCTTATCGCATTACATAGCGTGCGCCCGTCCATGCCTGGCAGACCAAGGTCTGAAATGAGCAATGCTGGCTGGTTTCCCTGCTTTGTGAGCTTCCGATAAAGCTCAAGCGCCGCACTTCCATCGCCCGTAATTAATGTCTTATAGCCGGCTCGGGTGACGACTCGTTGAATGAAAATCTGGACGTCGGCTTCATCTTCTGCGACAAGGATTAAAGAACCATTGGGTAGATTGGGTAGTCGAGCTCCGGCGCCTAAAGCAATTTGAGTTGGCTGACGGAGAAGATGCAGGACAAGGACTTCATCGTCGTCTTCAACTGATGGTGGGGTTATTGGGCCCGGAGGTGTTTGCGGAAAATAAATATCAAAGCGGGTGCCTTTACCGATCCAGCTTTCAACGTCGATGTAGCCGCGGAATTGTTTGAGGATAGAGTAGACGGTAGGCAGACCCAAGCTCGCGAGATCTGGTGTCTTATTGGAGTTGGGAATGTCGAAAATGCGTTTGAGTGTTCCCGAATCCATGCCGGCGCTCGAGTCAGTAATGCTGAGCCGGGTGTAACTTCCTTCGCGAGCGCCGGGATGCACCGCTACGAATTCTGCATCGAGAAAAACTTCTTCGGTTCCAATGGTGACGCGGCCTCCGGCGGGCATTGCGTTTTTGCTGTTAACGAGAATGCTGAGGAGGATCTGGTCGATCCGAAGCCGGTCCATGTAGATTTGTGACAGATCTTCAGAGGGAAGGAATTCGATTTGGATTTTGCGGCCGAGCAGACTTCGGGCCATGGTGATGGTTTCGGTTATCGCCGTATTGAGGTCGAGTGTCCGGCTGCTTGTTGGTTGTTGTCGGGCATATTGTTGAAGGGTGTTGATGAATTGCGCCATTTGTCGTGACTTGCGCACGACGTCTTGTATTTCTGGCAGTCCTTGATCAAGCAATGTAGTCAGAGGCTCAGGGATTGGCGGCTTCAGAAGCGCCGATATCTGTTCTTCGATAAGTTCAGCGTTTCCGATGATGGAAGTCAGTGAATTGCTGAAGTCGTGTGCAATCTTCATTGTTAGTTGGCCGAGAATCTGCTGATAGATGGTAGCCGTGGTGTGATCTTGCGCTTGGGTGGAGATTTGGGGTGTGACGATAGCAAGGGCTACAGGTCGTGGCTTGAAGGCTGCGAAATATGGAATGTAATTGAGAGGCAGAAAAGTGGCCGAGTGTGGTACTGCGTGTATTTTGGCTCGCAGAACAAGTAATTCCTTTGGGGGTAGTTTTATGCTGGTGACTTTCAGCTGCGTTTGAGGATTTTCGAGTGAGAGGATGGACTCGATTTGTTGCCCGATTAAATTTGTTTCCTCGAGTGTGGTCATTTGTTGGGCAGCATTGTTTGCCAGAATGATCCGTCGCGATCGGTCGATTAAGAATAAGGCCTCGGAAAAGATATCCGCGGCGTTCTTCAACATTGCGGCGGTGGCAGTGGGTTCGGGGTTCCGTTTATTGCTTCGGCTGGGCATAGGGGTTTTCTTGCTGGTCTAACTTAGGGGGTGGCCGGCTGGAGGATTTCGCTTGATCCCAGGACGTCGCGGACTTTGCGGATGACGTCGGCATTGGTGAAAGGTTTTTCTAAAAAATCAACGCCTTCTAGCAGGACGCCGCCGCGATCAGTGATGGCATCAGTTGGGTGGCCAGAGATGTAGATTATTCGTGCGTTGGGCCTGACCTTGTTGATGAGTAGGGCCAGCTTGCGACCGTTCATTTGCGGCATTAAGACGTCAGTGATGACGAGTTGTATGTCGTCTTGGTGTTGCTGGAAGAGTTCCCAGCCGTCGCGTCCGTTAACGGCTTCCAGTATTTTGTATCCGGAGAGGTGAAGGGCATCGCGTAATACCTGGCGAACGGTATGATCGTCTTCGGCAATAAGGATTGTTTGGGTTCCTTCATGATCGTCTGTGGGTTCCGTGGGGCTCTCTGGGAGTATATCGAGATGTTCTTTAGCGATCGGGAAGTGTATCTTAAAGACAGTGCCCTCTCCTTCCTTACTGTATAGCCATATCGACCCGCGAGATTGTTTGACGCTGCCGTAGACGGTCGCTAGTCCTAAGCCTGTGCCTTTGCCTTCTTCCTTGGTGGTGAAAAATGGTTCGAAAATGTGCTTCTGAGTTTCAGCGCTCATGCCTGCGCCTGTATCAGTGATTGAGAGCTGGATGTGAGGATGTGTTTTAGTTTTGGAATATTGCTGGGGCCGTTTTTTGTCGAGATAAACGACAGATGTTTCGATGATTATTTTGCCACCCTGCGGCATGGCGTCTCGAGCATTTACAGCAAGGTTCATGATGATTTGTTCTAGTTGGCTTTTGTCGGCTTTTATCTGCGGCAGATCTTCGACCAGATTGCAGGTGATGGAGATATCCTCGCCTATGAGTCTGGCGATTAACCGTTCCATGTCTGTGACAACGGTATTCAGGTTTAGATTGACTGGTTGAAGGACCTGCTTACGACTGAATGCCAACAGTTGTCGTGTGAGCATGGCCGCGCGTTTGGCGGAGTCTTTTATATCGTGCACATATTTGCGCAAAAAATTGCCTGGGTCGAGGCCTCTCATTAGCATGTCGCAGTTACCATACATTGCGGTTACGATGTTATTAAAATCATGCGCGACTCCGCCGGCAAGGTGGCCAATCGCCTCCATCTTTTGCGCTTGTCTGAGCTGGTTTTCATGCTCTCGTTCGCGATTTAGTAGTCTGACGTTTTCAATAGTATTCGCAGCGAGATTTGCTGCCATCTGTAGAGCGGTAGTGTGTTCGGAGTGATACGCGTTGTCAGTCGTGCATTGAATTTCAAGCGTGCCAATAGTTCGACCCATAATCGTCATCGGAACGGTCATAGCTGAGGCGGGTTTAAGATCTGTGTGTGAGTACTCAAAAATTGTTGGAATGGGGTGATCAGACTGAGATGCGGTCGAGATGATAGTTTGTCCGGAGACTATGGCGCGCCGAACGTCGGAGTTGGTGGTAACAGGGATTGGTTCTAGATCTGTGATGTCAATATTGTTTCCTTCAATCCAGAGAAAATGTGGGTTGAGTTCTACTTGTTCATGATCGTATAGGGCAATGCCGAGTGCGCTACACGGCAGCGAGATGGTTGTGAATTCAAGTAACGCTTTGAAGATTGGGGCCAGGTCTCGGGCTGAAGCTAGTATCTGCGCAAGTTGTGCAATTCGCTCCAGGAGTGTTTTGTATTCCGTGATAGCGCGCCGTTCAGCCTCCAGTAGGGATTGGCTGACTTGGCGGAACTGTTCTTCAGCCTCTTTGCGCGCTCTGATGTCGCGGGCGATTCCCTGTACGCCGATTGGCTTGCCGTCTTCAAAGATGAGCTGTGTATTTACCTCTACTGCGATGACTTTGCCATCTTTCGCCAGGATTGAGATTTCATAGATGGTGGAGGTTTCGTCGCCGGCAAGTTTGCGGCGAAGCATTTCTCTGGCAAGGGCTACGTCTTCTCGGGTTGCTAAGTTGGTGAATTCCAGCGTTGCGGCTTCTTCACAAGTGTAGCCGGTTATCTGCTGTCCTTTTTTGTTTAGTGACGTGTAGTGACCTTCGAGATCGTGCGTGTATACGATGTCGTTTGCATTGTCGAAGAGCTCACGATAGCGTTCTTCACTGCGGCGCAGGGCTTCTTGGGTGCGTTTGCGTTCGATCAGTTGGCCGACCCTGGCGATGAGTTTGAGTTGGTCGTAGGGGGCTTGGAGAAAATGGTCGGCACCGGCTTCGATTCCTGCGACGGCGTTCGAGGTGTCGACGCGAAAGGTACTCAGGAGCAGAATTGGGGTGCTGGCGAGGTCGAGTCGGGCGCGCAGACGGCGGCAGAGCTCGATGCCGTCGGTCTCCGACATGGAGAAGTCGTTGATGATCAGGTCGGGTCTTTCGTTGGCAGCCAGTCTAAGCGCAGCCTTGGGGTTTGCAGCCTCGAGGACGTCGTAGCCGGCGTTTCTGAGCGTAGAGCTCAGTAACTGCAGTTGGTCCGGCAGGTTGTTTATGACAAGAATAGTGTTAGGACTCGGGCTTCCATTTTGTCCTCGCTGCATACTCTGATCTGGTCCATCGCCGAGCGACACGCTTAAATCCGAGTCTTTCATACTTCCCCTGTAATCCTCCCAGTGTTCGATGTGGCTCTCTGCATAATTCGGTCTTTTCGGGCCGACTCTCTTGCCCGTGTCGGAGGCGTTTTATGTAGTCCGTAATTGCGGATTTTCGCTAAATGGCTATAGACAGCGGGTAGGCTTTGTGGTGGGAGGTTCTCCTAGTCATGAGCGTTTTTCTGAAGCTGGCACGAGCAGAACAATAAACGAGAGCACGGCAAAACATAGCAGAATACACTAGCGAAAAAGAGACTGTCGGTCTCTAACGAGACTCAGTCTGTAACCAGACATAGCTGAGAGATCAGTTTCAAGCTGGGAGAAAATGATCGAGAGTTTCTGCCACGATGCGGTAGCACTCACAGGCAGTTTCTTCGAGACCGTTCCTATCAATAATGGTAATTTTGCCGCGCTTGTAGCGGATCAACCCTGCGTCCTGAAGAGTACCAGCAGCCATCGTGACGCCAGTGCGTGGAGCGCCCATCATATAGGAGATGATTTCCTGGGTAAGATGAAAAGTGTCTCCATCCACGCGGTCGTGGGCTATCAAGAGCCAGCGGCAGAGTCGCTTTTCCATTGTGTGGAAGCGATTACAGACGGCCGATTGCGAGATCTGAGTAATAAGCGCGTGTGTGTAGCTGAGTAGTAGGTCTTGCAACTCGGCGCCTCGCTTGAACTCGGCTCGGAGCACGTCCGCTTTGATTCTCATCGCATCACCAGGCATCTGGATCATAATTCGGTAAGGTGCTTTGCGAGCTCCGAGCACCACGGGGATACCCAACATCCCTTCGTTGCCGACCATCGCGATCTCGACGGTCGCACCACCTTGAGTAACGGCGAGCAACGACCCCATGCCGCTGTTGAGAAAATAGGTGTGCCGGATAAGATCGCCGGCCTCAGAGAGGGTTCTGCGCGTGGAGAGGTGGACCAACTCCAAGTGGGGCTGGAGGCGCTGATATTCTTCATGAGGCAGGGCAGACAGAATCCGATTGTTAACCGCGTAGGGTTTTGCGGTTGCAGTCATGATCACCTCTGGGCTGCGCTGTGCCAATGCTTGCTTCGGCAACAGAGCGGTGACTGATTCAAGGAGTCGTGTGTGCGGTCAATTACCGCTTTCGCCGTACCCGAGAGGCCGACGCGCGAGCGGACTCCTTGTGATCTGGAACGCTCGGCAGCTTCTCGGGCAGATCCAACTTGTCATTAATAAGTACGTCCATACACACACCTGCGATCTCCGAATACTTCAAAAGGGTGGGGAGCGGTGGCTCACGCGTGCCAAGTTCATAACCGGAGATGCTGGCTTGAAAGAGTTCTTCGCGCAGGCCCAG
>Ga0137409_10005500_pt1 | contig 13197 bp, 14 predicted proteins | sample CZODoug1_16funga_FD_122059 | JGI IMG/M metagenome (GOLD analysis project Ga0137409, IMG submission 122059) | Vadose zone soil fungal communities from Angelo Coast Range Reserve, California, USA - CZODoug1_16fungal (Hybrid Assembly) | ecosystem: Environmental > Terrestrial > Soil > Vadose zone...
TGTGCTCCGCTGACGATCGGCGGGCCGTCATCGAATCCGGTTGTTGAGGCCGCGCCGCCGGCGCATTGCGCGACATTTTCGTAGACCTTGCAGTCTTCGTATTTGCCGGGGCCGAAGCCCTTGACGGACGCCAAAATCATGCGTGGGTTGAGCGCCTGAATGTGGTCCCAGGTGACACCCATGCGGTCCAATGCGCCCGGGGCGAAGTTCTCGACCAGCACGTCGGAGCGCCGGATCAGCGCGTCGAGAACTTGCCTCCCTTTGGGAGTTTTGGTATCCAGCGCGAGCGAGCGCTTATTGTGGTTGAGCATCGCGAAATAGAGGCTGTCCACGTTGGGGATGTCGCGCAGTTGTGTGCGCGTCGCGTCGCCCGTCCCCGCCCGCTCGATCTTGATCACATCGGCACCGAGCCATGCCAACAGTTGGGTGCAACTTGGACCCGACTGGACATGGGTGAAGTCAAGAACTCGCACTCCGGCAAGCGCCTTGCTCATCAACTGTCTCCGGTCCCCCTGGGGTCAGGCGGCAGCCGGGCGCCGCGATCGTTCAAGAGGGAGCCTTGGGCGCCGCCAAGGTCGCTTCCAGTTCGGCCAGGCGTTTGCGCATGTTGCGGTCTTCGTTAAAGCGACTGGTCTCGTCGCGAATTACTGCTGCGATCGCCGCCGGCTTGCCCGCCGCCGAAAACAACAGTGCCACGGTAAAGGCGACTGACATCGACCGCCCGCCCTTGTCGACCGCCGGCACGCGCAGCAGATCGGTCCCGTATTTGGTCTCACCCGTGAGCATGGTCTTGTGAAATCCATCCCAATGGCGCTTGCGAAGGCGCTCGGGGATGATCATATCGAGCGGTTGGCCAAGCGCCTCCTGTTCGCTGAAGCCGAACATGCGCACGGCCGCCGGATTCCACAGCGTGATGGCGCCGCCGACTTCGGCGACGATGATCGCATCGCCAATGGCCGTCACGAGTTGGGCGAGGTCGACTGCCGCCTGCACGGTCCGGTCCTCTCGATTCACACCGTTTCAGACCGCCTGAGCAGAATGCAGCGTGGAGATCTCGGACTTGCTGTAGCCCAAGTTGGCGAGTACCTCATCGGTGTGTTCCCCGAGCAAGGGGGCGCCGGTGATTTCGGGCTTCAGGTCGGAGAACTTTATCGGGCTGCCGACGGTGAGGAAGGTGCCGCGCTTTTTCTGTTCGACTTCGACCACGGTGCCGCTCGCACGCAAGGACGGGTCATTGGCGAGCTCTTTCATCGTGAGGACCGGGGAGCACGGAATGTCGAACTTGCGCAGGATGTCGACCGCCTCAAACTTGGTTTTGTCGGCGAGCCATTTTTCGATCGTGGCAAAGATCTCGTTGATGTGCGGTTGGCGCGCCTTGGCGGTGGTGTAAGCGGGGTCGGTGATCCATTCCGGTTTGCCAATCGCTTTGCAGATCGGCTCCCAGGCATGTCCTTGGATCGTGAAATAGATATACGCGTTCGGGTCGGTCTCCCAGCCCTTGCACTTCAGGACCCAGCCGGGCTGGCCACCGCCGCCGGCGTTGCCGCCGCGCGGCACGACGTCGCTGAAGGTGCCGTGCGGATATTGCGGATACTCCTCCAGGTAACCCAATTTATCCAGACGCTGCTGATCGCGCAACTTGACGCGGCACAGATTGAGCACGCTGTCCTGCATCGAGACTGCCACCTTCTGGCCCTTGCCGGTCTGCGCGCGGCCGATCAGCGCGGTCAGGATGCCGATCGCCAGGTGCATGCCGGTATTGCTGTCGCCCAAGGCGGCGGCACTAACGGTCGGCGGGCCGTCCCAAAAGCCGGTGGTCGAGGCCGCACCGCCGGCGCACTGGGCGACGTTCTCGTACACCTTCAGGTCCTCGTAGTGATGGCCCTCGCTGAATCCTTTCACCGAGGCGACGATCAGTTTCGGATTGAGCTCGTTGATGCGCTTCCAAGAAAAGCCCATGCGATCGAGAGCGCCGGGCCCGAAGTTCTCCACTAGGACATCGGACTTCTTGATCAGCCTCTCCAGCACCTCCTTGCCCTCGGGTTTCTTGGTATCCAAGGTCAACGATCTCTTGTTGCTGTTAAGCATTGTGAAATACAGCGCATCCAGATCGGGAATGTCACGCAACTGGTTGCGCGTGACGTCTCCGGAGCCGGGACGTTCGACTTTGATTACATCCGCGCCGAACCACGCCAGCAGTTGCGTGCAGGCAGGCCCAGCCTGCACGTGCGTGAAATCGATGATGCGAATGCCCTCCAACGGCTTACCCATGATGATGAAACTCCTATGTTTGCTACTTGTACATTGTCTGCGCCATTGTCCCAGGCGCATACACAGACGGGTCGACCCAGATGTTGACGACGGCGGATCTGCCGGTCTTTTTTATCGACTCGCGGGCGCGCTGCAGAGCGCCGGCGATGCGGGCCGGGTCGCGCACTTCCTCGCCGTAACCGCCCAGCATTTCGGCGAACTTGCCGAACGGCACCTCGCCCAGCAGATTGCCGACATTGCCGCGCTCCTGTCCATACTTCGCGAGCTGGCCGTAGCGGATCTGGTTCATCGCGCTGTTGTTGCCGATGACCGCGAGATAGGGCACCTTGAAGCGGTTGGCGGTTTCCATGTCAAAGGCTGTCATGCCGAAGGCGCCATCGCCGTAGTAACAGAGCACCTCTTTCTCGGGGTTCGCGAGCCCGGCGGCGATGGCAAAGCCGGTCCCGACGCCGAGCGAACCGAGCGCGCCGGGATCCATCCACTGACCCGGGCGCCGTGGCCGCACGGCTTGCGCCGAGATCGTCACCACGTCGCCGCCGTCACCGATGTAGATCGTGTCGTCGGCCAGGAACTCGTTGATCTCGTGCGCCACGCGGTAGGGATTGATCGGGACATTGTTCGACTTGAGCAGCGGCACCAGCTTCTCGCCCGCGGTCTGCTCGGCGGCGGCCAGCTCGCGCATCCATGTCCGGCGCTTCTCGCGTTGGTCGCTCTTCAGGCGCGCCCCCGTCGCGGCCTCGACCACTTTGCCGAGGATTGCGCCCGGATCGCCAACCAGCCCGATGTCAATGTCGCGATTCTTGCCGACCGTCGCGTAACTCATGTCGATCTGGATCAGCTTGAGGTCGCGACCGATGCGCTTGCCGTAGCCCATGCGGAAATCGAACGGTGTGCCGACGATCACGATTACGTCGGCCTTGGCGAAGGCCTGCGCGCGGGTGCGGTCGAAGTGATGCGGGTCGTTCGGCGGCAGCAGGCCGCGGCTGGCGCCGTTGAAGTAGCCGGGGATGTCCAACGAGCGCAGCAAGGCCACGGCCTCTTCGTGGCCGCGCGCAGTCCAAACTTGCTGGCCAAATAGGACGGCGGGGCGCTCTGCGTTAGCGAGCAGGTCGGCCAGGCGCTCGATGTCACGCGGATCGCCGATCGATTTGGTTGAGGCGCGGTAGCGTCCCGGCGCCGGAATCACGGCCGACTTCAGGTCGATTTCGCGATCGAGCACGTCGCGCGGGATCTCCAGGTACGCCGGCCCAGGGGCGCCGTTGAACGCTTCGCGAATCGCCATCGAGACCATGTCGGCCACGCGCTCGGTCGAGCGCACGCCGGCCGCGAACTTGGTGATCGGTCGCATCATGTCAACGTGCGGCAGGTCCTGCAGCGATCCCATCATGTGCTGCGTCATTCCCCCTTGGCCGCCGATGTGCAGCACCGGGCTTTCCGAGCGGAATGCGGTGGCGATGCCGGTCGCCGCGTTGGTACAACCGGGGCCCGCAGTCGTCACGACCACACCCAACTTGCCGGTTTGGCGCGAATACCCGTCGGCCGCATGCGCTGCCACCTGCTCGTGGCGGACATCGATGATGCGGATGCCCTCGTCGACGCAGCCGTCGTAGATGTCGATGATATGGCCGCCGCACAGCGTGAAGATCGTATCTACACCCTCGTTCTTCAGCGCGCGGGCCACCAGATGCCCGCCGGAAATCACATCGGCGCTGCGAGATTTTTGCTTAAGCGTGTCGTCGGCCGTGCTGGCAGCCGGGCGGCTTTCGATGACGGAAGACATTGCGCTCCTTCCTTTTTTGCGGCAACGCGGCGGCGGCGGCTCTGAGGAGCCTGCCCGGTGCCATCCTGGTCGTTACCTGCGGAGAGGTATGGGCAAAGACTATGATCGATGTCCTGCCCTTGCACCGTTGATCACGGTCAAGAATTGAAAAGATAAGACGCTCGCCATGACGTGTCTTGTAAATCATACCGAAAAGAACCTCATCAACCTGCAGCTCAATGAAAACGCGGTCCTGCGATCCTTGGACGGCGCTGACCGCGCCGCGCTGGAGTCGCACCTAGCGATTGTCGACGGCCACAAGGGCGACGTCCTCAAGCACCAGGGCGTCCGAGCGATGGATCAGTACTTCATCCTCGACGGGATTCTCAAGCGCGTCGTCGCCAACGACGAAGGCAAAGAAATGATCCTGCGCTTTGCCGGCGAGCGGGACATCGAGACAAGTTACGCGGCCTGGCGCCTGGGCACGCCGACCCCCTATGGCATCGTATGCGTCACCAAAGCGCGGGTCGCGCGCATGCCGTTGGAGGACTGGGCCATGTTCCTCGATCGCCGCCCGGAAGCGAAACAGGCGTTCGAGTACTACGTGATGCGTTTGATGAGCGAGGTCATGGCACACACGATCACGCTCCACCTCCTCGATGCACCGGGACGGGTGCACCGGTTCCGTCGCAAGCATCCGCAACTCATCGATCGCATTCCGCAGAAGGAGTTGGCGTCGTACCTGAATCTTTCTGCCGAAACGCTCAGCCGAATGAGGCACAGCGGCAAGATCTGATCCGCCTGCCACTGCCGGCGTGGCCGCTCCTACGGCGCTGCCTGCTTCGCCATCAGCCGTCGCCGCATCGGCAGCAGCACGAACCAGGCGAGCAGCGCGGCAAGGATGTTGAGCGCCGCAGCGACCCAGAACACCCAGTGCCATCCGCCGGCCGCCGCCAGCACGCTGCTCAACGGTACCAACAGCGAGGCAGTGCCCTTCGCCGTATAGAGGAACCCGGCGTTGGCGGCCGCGAAGCGCGAACCATATGTGTCGCCGCAGGTCGCCGGAAACAGGCTGTAGATCTCGCCCCAGGCGAAAAACACCACACCGGTCAGGATGACGAACAAGAAGGGGTCATGTCCGAAGACGCCCAGCAGCAGAATGCCCACGCCCTCGAGGAAGAACGCCAGGAACATCGTCTGTTCGCGGCCGATATGGTCCGAGACCCAGCCGAAGAATGGCCGCGTCACGCCATTCAGTACACGGTCGATCGACAGCGCGAAAGTCAGCGCCGGAAGAGTCAGCCCGAGGATACTGACCGGGATATCAGCGATCTTGAAGTCCTTGGCGATGGGGCCGAGTTGCGCGACCGCCATCAGGCCGCCAGCGGCCATCATTACGAACATCGCGTACATGACCCAGAAGACCGGGGTCACTAGCATTTGCTGCGGCGTGTAGTCGGGCCGGACCCGGGACGGCGCGACGCTTGCCTGCGCCGGACGCGGTACCGAGGTATCGGGTTTGCGCAGAAACATCCCCAACAACAAAACGACGATCCCCTGCGCGAGGCCAAAGTACAGGAACGTTTGCTGGAAGCCGCTTGTTTTGATCATGTTCGCGATCGGCACGACGGTCAGCGCCGACCCGGCGCCGAAGCCCATCGCGGTCAGGCCGGCGGCGAGGCCGCGCCGATCGGGGAACCATTTCAGCGCGTTGCCCACGCAGGTACCGTAGACCGCGCCGGCGCCGACGCCGCCGATCGCGGCAGCAACGTAGAACATCGTCAGCGAGTCGGCGACCGAGTTCATCGCCCAGGCGAGGCCGACCAGGAGGCCGCCGGCAACGGTCACCGGCCGTGGCCCATAGCGGTCAACGAGCCAACCCTCGACCGGCACGAGCCAGGTCTCGGTGAGCACAAAGATCGTGAAGGCGACCTGGATCGAGGCGCGGCTCCAGTGGAAGGTATCGGTGATTGGATTGACGAACAGCGTCCAGCCGTACTGCAAGTTGGCGATCATCGACATGCAGACGATGCCCATGATCAGCTGCACCCACCGAAACCACGGACGCTTGGCGACCCCGCCGACTAGGAGCGCCTCGCTCGCGCTTGCGCCTACGACCTGTTGAACACTCATGTCAAGTGCCTCCTCGTTGTTGTAGTTATGGCCGATTTAATAGCGTCCGCGTCGAACACTCACGCGTTCACTGAGACCCGGCTGCGCCCGCGGAGGCGAGCCGCATCTGCATCGGCACGACGTCGACCTCAGGCCTGCTGCCGACGGCACATCGAATTCTAGGCGCCCTGAATTGCTGCAAAAAAAGCCGGCGCGAAGGTTGGTGTTCCGCATCTTCTTCAACGTGACAGAAATTTCAGCCACTGCGCCCGAAAATCTCTTGACCCAAATCAACTTTCGAAAAAAAAGGCCACCACAAGCGGCGAGTCGCCGAGCAGATGAGCAAAGACGCGCAATTTGCGGGGCGACCGCACTTGGACAGGGGCGCTCGTAGTTTGCAAGCATCCCCGCGTCAAAAAGCCTGCCCGAGGAGCAGCCGAGAGGCAGTTATGTTGGCATCGCCCTCATTTCAAGGCGACTCAAAGCTTCGAATCGCTGGCCTTGCTGTACTTAGCGATCCGCCGCCGACAGCACCGTCGCAATCAAGGCCCACTCGGCGGCAGTTACCGGTGTGATCGAGAGGCGGTTCCCCCGGCGCAGAACAATCATCGATGCGAGCTCGCGGCGCGCGCGCAACTCGGCGAGCGCCAGCAGCCGCGTCTTGCGCACAGCGCGCACATCGACCAGCAACCAGCGCGGCGATTCGCGCGGCGAAGCGGGATCGAAGTACGGGCTCTTGCGCTCGAATTGCGTGGGGTCGGGATAGGCGCGGCTTGCGACTTCGGCAATGCCGGCGATGCCCGGTTCGGGGCAACTGGAATGATAAAAGAGGATGCCGTCGCCGATCGTCATCGCGTCGCGCATGTAGTTGCGCGCCTGGTAGTTGCGCACACCGGTCCATGGCACCGTCTGTCGCGGCGCGGCGAGCGCATCATCGATCGAGCACTCATCGGGCTCGGACTTCATCAACCAGAAATGGCGCGCCGGGGACACGTCGGTGGCGGATGCGGTTGGATGTCGTTGTTCGCACTTCGGTAGCTTGCAGCGCGCTACCTTGGCCGTCGCGCACCTCTACCCTCGCCGTGGCCGCTTGACGCGCGTGCTACCCGGGCGGCACCTTCTCCGCCCGGGCAAGCCGCAACGATCTGGCCCCGCGCATGCCGCCCGACCTGGTGTCCTGAACCAGCGGTTCAGGGTGGTCGTTGTCCGCGTAATTTAGGTTCAGCAGACGCGTGCCGATCGCACCATTACGCGAGCTCAACAACCTTGCGCAATGCGCATAGGTTCAAGGAACGAAAAGGTCTTTGCGCGAGCACCGCAGGGAATGATCAGTGTAACTCGATCGCAGCGCCGCTGCTGCTCGGTGAGCGGCCGAGGTGCGCTGCGGTGACGTGTGTCAAGGAAAAAGTTTCTCCTGTGGCGCGAGCATGCCGTCGGCAAGCTCGTTCAACGACCGCAGGCGGCGGCGCACTTCGCCGATGGACACGCCGTCCGTATTCTTCTCGTTGAACATTTCCTGCGTGATCTGCAGCGCCGCCAGTACCGCGATGCGATCGGCGCCGAGCACCTTGCCGCCATCGCGGATCGCGCTCATTCTCTGGTCGACGTAACGCGCGCACGCGAGCAAATTCTCCCGCTCTCCCGGCCCGCAGGTGACGCGGTAGTCGCGCCCGAGGATCGTCAGTGTCAAAGTCTCGCTTGCCATCGCTTCGAGCGGGCGATCGCGTCAGGCTTGTTCGCTCGCCTGCGCCTCGGGCGGCAAGCGTTCGATCAACTGGTCCAGCCGCCGCATCGCCACGGCAACGCGCTTTTTCATTGCGTCGAGCTCGTTTTCAGTCGCCGCGCGTTGGTGCCGCAACTGTTGATTCTCCTCGCGCAGAAAACGCACGTGGGCATCGACCTCGTTGAGTTTTTCGGTCAGCGAGTCCAGTTCTTCGAGCATGCAAAGATGGTAGCACCGCGGGTCCAGCGCCGCGGCCGCGACCATGACCGGCGGCCAACCGCGAACCGCGCAGCTCAGCCGGGCCAACTCCACGCCAGCGCGACCGGCGCGCGGCGATGACACGTTTTCGCTTGCCGCGCGGTCGCGCCTGCCGCTAGAGTCGCCGCCATGCCCATCTTCCTGGTCACCAATCCCAAGGGCGGCGTCGGCAAGAGCACGGTGGCGACACAACTCGCGGGTTACTTTGCCGCGCGCGGCGAGCGCACGATGCTGGGGGACCTCGATCCGCAACAATCGGCGCGCGCCTGGCTGCAGATTCGCCCCGCCTCGGCGCCCTGGATCGAGACCTGGACCGTCGACGCCGAGCAGATCGCACGGCCGCCGCGCGGCGTCACGCACGTCGTTCTCGATTCGCCGGCGGGCTTCCAGGGTCGCGGCTTGCAACAGGCGCTGCGGGCCGCCGATCGCGTGATCGTGCCATTGCAGCCGTCGCTGTTCGATATCTTCGCGACCCGGTCGTTTCTCGCGCGCTTGGCCGAGAGCGGCGAACTCAAGACCAGCGGCCGCGTCGGTGTGCTGGGCATGCGGGTGGATGCGCGCACGCTGGCGGCCGAACAACTGGAGCGATTTGTCGGAGCCCTCAAACTGCCGGTATTGGGTTACTTGCGCGATACCCAGAACTACGTGCACCTGGCTGCACATGGACTGACGTTGTGGGACGTCGCTCCAGGACGCGTCGATAAGGATCTCGCGCAATGGCAGTCGGTGCTTGCTTGGGTGGTGAATACGTAACCCGCAGTTGCGCGTCCGGTGCCCGCGCCGCGCGCGGTGCGCGCCCCGTCTCAAAGCACTCGCTTGAATCGCTCACTTGCGCGGCAGCGTGCCGCGCGTTTCGTTCGAATCCGGCTCGGTCACAAATCCCATTCGCGTAATGCCCGCCTGTTGCGCGGCGGACAACACGCGCGCCAGCTGCTCATAGCGGGTTGCGCGATCCGCGTACAGGTGCAATTCGGGTTGCGGTTGCTGCTTGGCCGCCGTGCCGAGCCGGCGCGCGAGCTCGCGCTCGGCGATGGCTTCGCGATTCCAGAAAAGCTGCCCGGCGCCATTCAACGAGAGCTTGATCGCATCCGGCCGCGCCGCGGCGGGCGCGGCATCGGCCTGCGGCAAGTCGATCTTGATCGCATAGGCGAGCAGCGGCGCGGTGATGATGAAAATCACGAGCAGAACGAGCATTACGTCCACCAGCGGCGTGACGTTGATTTCTGCCATCGGTTGTGATGGTGACACACCGCGCTCGAAGCCGCCAAAGCTCATCGCTGGTGGTTCCGAGTCAGACTCGTATCAATTCTGGGGCCGTGCGCCGACCGTGACATGCGCGTGCAGGTCGTGCGCAAAGCCATCGAGTTGGGCGAGCAGCAGGCGATTGACTCGAGTGAATGCGTTGTAGGCGAGCACTGCGGGAATCGCGACCGCAAGTCCAAACGCCGTCATGATCAGCGCCTCGCCGACCGGGCCGGCCACCTTTTCAATCGCAATCGCACCAGTGGCCGCGATATTGAGCAGCGCGTGATAAATGCCCCAGACGGTGCCGAACAGTCCCACGAACGGCGCCGTGCTGCCGACCGACGCGAGAAACGTCAGGCCCGCCTCGAGTCGTGCCGCCGCGACATTGATTCGGTGGCGCAACGCGCGCGTGATCAGCTCCGACCGATCGGTCTGCGCGTTCAGGCTGTGATCGCCCGCGGGCAGATTGGCTGCGGCCTGGGCGCCGATCGCGAGCGGCACGAAGATCGTTTCGCCATCGAGCGGCTTGAGCAGGGCGATCGCTTCGTCGATCGAATGCGCAGTCCAGAACGTGTCGATTGCGCGCGCTGCGCGCCGCACGCGCAGCCAGGCCCAGCCCTTCCACAGGATCAGAAACCAGCTCCCGATCGACATCGCCAGCAAGACATACGTGGTAAGGCGAATCAACGTGTCGGCTTCGCCCCAGAAATGGCTGATGCCCAGCGTCACGCTTTCGTTCATCGCCGCGCTCTCACCGCAGGCCGAGCACGTCGAACATGTCAAACAGGCCCGCGCGCTGGCGCGCGAGAAAGCGGGCGGCGCGCAGCGCGCCGCTGGCGTAAGTCATGCGGCTGGCGCTCCTGTGGGTGATCTCGATTCGTTCGCCTTCGCCCGCGAACAGGACGGTGTGATCGCCGACGATGTCGCCGCCGCGAATGGCCGAAAAACCGATCGTGCCGGCCACCCGCGCGCCGGTGTCGCCATGGCGCCCGAAGACCCCGACCTCGGCGAGTTCGCGTCCCATTGCCGTGGCGATCACTTCGCCCATTTTGAGCGCGGTGCCGCTGGGCGCGTCGACTTTCATCCGGTGGTGCGTTTCGATCACTTCGACGTCGCACGTCGACGTCGGGTCCGACGCCAGCATCTTCGTCGCGATTTCGAGCAACTTGAACGCGGTGTTGACGCCGACGCTCATGTTGGGCGAATGAACGATCGCGAGATCGTGACTCGCGGCCTTGATCGCCGCGAGCCCGGCTTCATCGAAGCCGGTGGTGCCGATGACCAGCTGGGTCTTGCCGCTCCGGCACGCGGCCAGGTGGGCGAGGGTTCCGACGGGGCGCGTGAAATCGATCAGCACATCGGCCCCGCGCACCGCCGCAAGATCCGCGCCGATCGCGACACCACTGGCACGGCCGAGAAACGCCGCAGCATCGTGTCCGATTTCGGCGCTGCCCGGATGTTCGAGCGCAACGGCAAGCGTCAGGTCGGGCGCTGCCAGGGTGGCCTCGATCAGCATCCGGCCCATGCGACCGGTGGCGCCGGCAATGGCAATTCTCATGGGCTCAGGGTTGCAAGGTGGCAATCGAATGTGTGCGCAACGAAGCGATGCTCAAATCGCGCCGTCGGTTGCCGCGCAAAAGCATCAGCCGCAGATTTGCCGCAGCAAGCGCGCAAGAATTCATCGCTGCCGATTTACTTGGCGGGAATGGTCACCTGCGGCCCTGGCTCCTTTGGCGGCGGGTGCGGCAGCTCCTTGGGATTACGCCCGAGAATCAGGTTGTCGGCCATCGTCTCGGCTGGCAGTTCGTCGGAGTCCCACCGCTCGAGGCGGTTGTCCTTGAAGAGCACGGTGAGCTTGCGCGACTGGACTTCAACGCCCTTGCCGCGCTTGAGGTAATAGATGTAGTCCCAACGGTCAGCGTGGAAAACGCTGGCGAGCATCGGCGTGCCGAGCAGATAGCGCACCTGCTCGCGCGTCATGCCGGCGCGTAGCTGATCGGCCATCTCGCGCGTGACGACGTTGCCTTGCTGCACGTCAGGGCGGTAAGGCTGGATAAAGGTCGGCGCGTAGGCGCGCAGCGAATCGCAGCCCGCGAGCAGCGTCGCGCACAACATGCTCGCGGCGAGCAGAGCGAAGGACGGCTTCAGCGACGGGCCAAACGGCCACGGCCCAAGCGACGACAGCCCAAAAGACGTCAGCCCAATCAACGACCAAAGCGACGGCCGAATGGAGCGCGCGGATCTTTGCTGAGGATTCATGCACCGTATGATACTGAGACGATCGCCGGCGGTTTCCGGTTTCTTCTTGGCTTGCGAGTGCGATCGAGTCGCGCCGGCGTCCGCTACAACGGGAGCGCACTGCGGACACAAACTCCGAACGCGTACTTCCACACCTGCGCAAAGAGTCCTGCATGCCGCACCGAATCCCCGCCACGCCGGCGGAACTCAAAAGCATCGGTCTCAAAGCGACGCTGCCGCGCCTGCGCGTCCTTGACATCTTTCAGCGCGCGGCCACGACCGGCGGCGCGCGCCATCTGAGCGCCGAAGATGTGTACCGCGTCCTGCTAGCCGAGCATCTCGATGTGGGCCTGGCCACGGTCTATCGGGTGCTGACCCAATTCGAACAGGCCGGATTGCTGGTACGCCATCACTTCGAGGCCGGGCACGCGGTGTTTGAACTCAACGAAGGTGCGCACCATGATCATCTCGTCTGCCTGACGTGTGGCCGGGTCGAGGAATTTGTCGACGGTGACATCGAGGCGCTGCAGAATCGAATCGCCGAAGGCCGCGGCTTCAAGCTGCAGGAGCATGCGTTGTCGCTGTACGGCGAGTGCACGAAAGTCAATTGCCCACACCGGCCGGCGGCATAACGCGGACTTTGTGCGGGCGCCGCCACCAGGCCGCGCAACGTCGCCGCGATGATCGCGGCGCGTTTCAGGAACGTATCGCTGACCCCATGCTTGTTGCTGCGACATCAACCGCAGCCCGCTTATCAACGGCGCCATCGCGCCGCGCGCCGACTTTGCGCGTCCGGGCGCTTGGGCACCGATCGCAAACGCATTCCGCGATTCTCTTGTCGGATTGGCCACGATGGCTGGCGCGCAGGAGTCGCGTATTGCCGCACTGGGAAGAAATGACGAATGACTGATCTGAACCCGCAGGGTAGGCAGATGGCCGACGCGTCGATGGTGCGCACGCTGGACGCACAGGCGCGTGCGATCTGGCCGCAGGAAGCGCCGCTGCTGCAACGTTACCTGCTGCCGCCGCAGGCGCGCATTCTCGACGCCGGCTGCGGCACCGGCGAAGGCAGTTCGCGCCTGGCCGATCTCTTTCCGCACGCGAGCGTGCTTGGCGTCGACATCATCGACAGTCATCTTGAACTGGCGCGCGCACGGTGCGCGCGTCTGACGCCGCGCTTGGCGTTCGAACATCAAAGCGTCTACGAGCTCGCGGCCACGAATGCGAGCTTCGACCTCACCGTGTGCCGCCACGTGCTGCACTCGATTCCTTATCCCGATCGGGTCATCGCCGAACTCGTGCGCGTGACGCGGCCGGGTGGCACGTTGCACCTGATCCCGGAGGACTACGGGATGCTGCATTTCCAGCGTGCCAAGGGTGCCGCCGGATTGGATCCGCGCGAGTTCTGGCATGTCGTGCCCGAGCGCTTCGGCGCCGCCACCGAAAGCGATCTCTTTGTCGGTCGCAACGCGTTCGGCATCCTGACCGCATTGGGCCTGGCAGCGATCACGGTCGACTACGTCGTGGTCGATACGGTGCGCGTGCCGCGCGCGACGTTTGCGTCGATCCTTGAGGCCTGGCGTGACGGCTA
>Ga0137409_10005501_pt1 | contig 13196 bp, 13 predicted proteins | sample CZODoug1_16funga_FD_122059 | JGI IMG/M metagenome (GOLD analysis project Ga0137409, IMG submission 122059) | Vadose zone soil fungal communities from Angelo Coast Range Reserve, California, USA - CZODoug1_16fungal (Hybrid Assembly) | ecosystem: Environmental > Terrestrial > Soil > Vadose zone...
GAGCTCGACCTGGGGATTCGCGGCCGGACTGCTCCCGCCAATCACCGGGAAAGCGTGACACTGGGCACAACTGTTGCCATTGAAGGTCGGCCCCAAGCCAGCTCCTCCCTCTCCAGGCATGGTTCCGGTCACCGAATCGACTTCCATGAAATCAGCCATGGCATCCTTAAAAAAGGACTGCATGTCGGGAGTCAAATCGGACAAAGGTTTCGGCATCGCTCCTGAATCCACGGGACGCGGCCCGGGGTCGTGCTGAGCCACTACAGTTCCTGGGCTTGAGATCAGGGTTAAAGCGAGACCGGCAACTACCAGCAAATTTACTCGTTTCAAGCTGCACCTCCGTGCACGCGAAGAGACACTTCTGGCGTTTAGCCAGGTTAGTTAAATTGGGAGAGGCGCGATTTTTGGTCTGCCGTTTCGACCCCACCAAAAGGTTTGGCGGCGCTGCTTGCGGTCGTTACGGCTTTGAAGTGGCTGTGGGCGCTGCTTTCAACATATTCAACGCCGAGCAATTAAAAAAAACTTAATGAAAGCTACGCCCCAATAGGAAGGGTGTCAAGATGGCCGTTAGTACATCCTGACTTGTGCAAAACACTCCATGCAGAACGAGCATAAAAGCGGTCGTATAAATTGCCGCTACTTTCTGGGTGAGGTCAGTGAGCGGATTTCTCTTTGGCATCCCAGACGGTCTTCCCGCCCATCCACGTCGTCATAATCTTCACGTCGCGGATTTTTACCGGGTCGATGGTAAAGATATCGTCACTGAGCAGCACCATGTCGGCGAGCTTGCCGGGGGTGATCGAGCCTTTTTCTTTTTCCTGAAATTCAGCGTAGGCGGAACCCATGGTGTAGGCCTCGACAGCTTCCCCAATCGTGAGCTTCTGCTCGGGAAACCAGCCGCTGGGATTCCTGCCGTCCAAAGTTGCACGTGTCACCGCGGCATACAGGCCGAGCATGGGATTAAGAGGAGCCACATTCCAATCAGTGCCGAAGGCGAGGCGCACCCCGTGGTTCAGGAAGGTGCGGAACGCGTAGGTACGGCTGGCACGGTCGCGGCCGATGCGTTCTTCGGCCCAGCGTCCGTCGTCAATGGCATGGTAGGGCTGCATCGAAGCGATCACATGCAACTGAGCGAAGCGGTCGAAATCCTTTGCCGCCATGTGTTGCGCATGTTCAACGCGAAACCGGCGATCACTCTCGCCGTGGGCTTTGACGACTTCGCTATACAAGTCGAGGATGATCGAAATCCCCTGGTCGCCGATGGCGTGAGTGCAGATCTGCAATCCGGCGGCGTCGGCCTTCATCATGCGATCCCGCATCAGTGATATGGGGTGCATTTCGTCGGAGAGCAGTCCACGATTATCTGGCTGGTTGCTGAACGGTTCGAAGAAATAGGCGGTAGAAGAGCCGAGCGAGCCGTCTGCGTAGGCCTTGAGGGCGCCGATGCGAAGAAGCGGGCTGCCGAAGGCGTGCCGGACACCGATTTTCACCTGATCATCGACCCCGGGAATAAGCGGCGCGGCATAGATGCGCGTGGTCAGTTCTCCCCGCTCGAGCAACTCGGAGTAGACCGCAATGTCCGCGTACTCCGGATTCATGTGCTGTACGCTGGTGACGCCGAGCGATGCAGCATGAGCCAGGGCGCGCTTGACTGCCCGCAGGCGCGCGTCGTGAGAAAGCGGCGGCGCGATCTTGTAGACGTAGTCCATGGCCGCATCTTTCAGCGCGCCGGTGGGATTGCCCTGGGTGTCATGCACGATGACGCCGCCGGGAGGGTCTGGGGTTTGGGCGGTGATGCCTGCCAGCCGCAACGTGACCGAGTTGGCCAGGGCCATGTGGCCATCGTAACGGGAGACGAAGACTGGGGTATCTGGGGTCAGGGGATCGATCAATTCCTTGGTAGGCATGGCAGCGGGTGTCCACTTGGTCTCATCCCAGTCACCACTCGTGACCCACTCGCCCTTGAGTGTCTTTCCGGCCTGTTCGCCAATGCGACGGGCGAATTCCGCCGCGCTGCTGGCATCATTCAGCTGCACGCTGTCGAGAGACAGTCCGCCGTCGACAAAGTGCACATGGGAATCGTTGAAGCCGGGCAGCAACAGCTTGCCAGACGCGTCGACGGTGCGGGTGCGAGCGCCGCGCCAGGCTTCGACGTCTTCGTTGGAGCCAACTGCCACGATCCGGTCGCCCCGCACTGCTACCGCCTGGGCCGTGGGATGGTCCTTGTCCACAGTCCAGACTTTGGCGTTGCGGATGACGAGATCGGCAGCGGACTTCGACTGCGCCCCGACAAACTGCGGCAGAGTGAGTAGCGCGAACAAAGTGGCGAATGCCCCAGCGCAAGCCAATGCGGTTTTCATTTTTGTGGTCCTGAGTTTTCAGTTTGCCGATTTGAATCTGAGTCAGACCAACACGACTGGTAAAGATACAGGATCGTCGCAAGCGATGAAAGTTTTGAGAACGGTTTGACAGCGGTGTAATTTCTAAAATCCCCAAAGAAATTATCATTCCGCAAGCGCAGCGTTATCGCGCGAGGAATCCGCTCTGTGCTGGCTGGCACGAAGCAGATTCCTCGCCGATAGACCTGGATTCGGAATGACAAGGCGTGGTGTTGTCTTTGCGCAGGCTGCACCACTACACGTAGTTTTCAGGGTTTCCGGTTTCCAGTTTTCTGATTTCTTCTTCTCAGCGATTTCCTTAACACTTTTGTGCCACGCTGCGCACGACCGAGCCATTGTCGGGGAGAAGCAACAAAGCTACGATCGGCTATCGACCATCGCATCTAAATATTTATCTGGCCAACTCGACGTAGCATGGTGCCCTCGGTGTTTTTCGAGGCTGGCGGACGCAAATCATGGATATGGCAACGACAACAGTTTATGGTTCTCCGCATCCCCAGGTCCGGGTTCTGGTAGCCGACGACCATGAGGTGATGCGATTGGGAATTCGCAATCTGCTTGAGCTCCAGCCTGGCTGGAGCATCTGCGCGGAAGCCAACAACGGGCGAGAAGCTGTCGAAAAGACGCTTCAGTTTCATCCCGATGTAATCATCATGGACATCAGCATGCCGGTAATGAATGGTCTTGAAGCCGCCAGCCTGATCACCAGAGAACATCCGCAGATCCCGGTCATTCTGTTCTCATTACACCTCTCCGACGATCTGTATCGCCATTTCAACACGGATGGAATTCGCGGGGCGGTTGCGAAAGGGGACGCGGCGCGCGATCTGGTTCTGGCGGTGCAGACCGTGCTGTCTGGGGGAACATTTTTTCCCGGAAAGAAATCCGGTTCGAATTGATTGGGGGCTGGTCCGGGGGAACTACAGGAGTGGCAGACGCTGGCCGGTTATGGGGAGTTACCAGCGTCTGCCGTTGCTCTCCTTCGCGTTGGGGTATTTCCATTAATAACGCCACACGCGAGCCACCGCCATCGGGAAGATACTGTAGTTACGAATTGGGCAACCGTTTGCAGAATAATAGCGGTTTAGGCGACGCCTAGGTCGAATAGTCCGCGTTGATGCTCACATATTCCGTGGTCAGATCGGTGGTCAGGAACGGGATGGAACAACTGCCCCGCCCCAGCCGGATGCGAATCTCACAGTGCGGCTGGGCCAGAGCCTCATGCGCCCGCTTCTCATCGAAAGCGCAGCCGACGCCGCCCCGGCATACCATTTGATCGCCAATCTTGATACTCACCTTCGCCGGGTCAACGGCAATCCCCGATCGTCCAACCGCGGCGAGAATGCGCCCCCAATTCGGGTCCGCCCCTGCCCACGCAGTCTTCACCAATAACGAGTGAGCCACAGTTTGGGCCACCCGCCGGGCTTCCTCGCGATTCCCTGCCTGCTCGACAGAGAGGCGAATCACATGCTTGACCCCTTCGCCGTCGGACACGATCTGTTCGGCCAGAGACTGGCAAACCTGGAGGAGTGCTTCCGCAAAGTCTTTTTGCACCGCTGGTTGCCGCAGGCTCATACCGCTCCGGCCACTCGCCAACAGCAGCACAGTGTCGTTGGTGGAGGTGTCTCCGTCGATCGAAATACAGTTGAAGGTCTGTTCGCAAGCGTCCAGCAGCAGACGTTTTAGCTCGGCAGGAGTGGCCGCCGCGTCCGTAAACAGATAAACCAGCAGGGTCGCCATCTGCGGATGAATCATGCCGGCTCCCTTGGCTACGCCTAGGATGTTCACCGCGGTTTTTCCGGAGTGAAAAGTTGCGCAGGCCAACTTGGGTCGGGTGTCGGTGGTCATGATGGCATGAGCGAAGTTGTCAATTCCCTGCCTGGTTGCATCGCGTGCCGCCGCCAGGTCGGGGAGCTTGGCAACTATTTTGTCCACTGGCAGGCTGACGCCGATCATGCCGGTGGAGGATGGGAAAACCTCGTTCGAGCGGAGTTTCAGCAGTCGGGCCAGCTCGCGGCAGACTTGCCGGCAGGCCCGTATCCCGGCCTTGCCGGTGGCACAGTTGGCGTTGCCCGAGTTCACAATCACGGCGCGAATCCCGCCACGGCTCGCCGCCAACGATGCGCGTCCGACCTCGAGCGGGGCGGCTACCACTCGATTCCTGGTGAACACCGCGGCCGCTGTCGTTCCTGGAACGGCTTCGACCAGGGCCAAGTCGGGCCGGCCGCTGGCTTTGATCCCCGCGCAAGCCGCCGAGAAACTGAACCCGGCAGGCAGGCACAAGTTGTCGAATGAGCTAAAACCTGGACGAACGAGAACGTTCATACCTCGATCTTCACCAGCCAGTTGGTGGGCTGAGGAAGCATGGCGAACTTGGGCAATTCGCCGCGGACCATGGCGACTTCATCGCACTGATGGAAGCGAGGGCACACGCAGCAATCTTTGTGGATCTTGTCGGGCAGATCTTCACGCTGGGCCATGGCAAATCCCAGGCGAGCGAAGAATTCAGGAATGCGCGTAAACAAACAGATGGAGCTGACGTTGTGTTTACGGGCCTGTGCCAGCAACGCCTTCACCAGGCGCTCCCCGCCGCCCGAGCCCTGGCGGTCGGGATCGACAGTAATAGAACGAATTTCGGCCAGGTGCGGACCGTATAAGTGGAGAGCGCCGCAGCCGATAATGTGTCCGTGATCCTCGAGGACCACGAAGTCGCGCACGTTCTCGCAGACTTCGGCGAAGGTACGCGGGAGCAGCGTGCCATCGTGAGAGTAGGTCGCGATCAGTTCGTGTATCTGCTCGGCATCGGGCAAGAGGGCTTCACGCGTGCGCATGGACATCCTCCCGCATGGCTTCCACTTTTTGCTTGGCGTCGGCAATAGCCTGACGAACTCGCGCCGGTGCAGTCCCGCCCGGCACGTCGTGGATCGCAAGCACTGCCGGCAAAGTTAAAGAGGAATAGAAATCCTGATCAAAGGCTGGATTCAAGTGACGTAACTCCTCCAACGGCAAATCTGCCAACTCATATTTTCTTTCGATGCAGGTTTGCACCGCTTTGCCAACTATTTCGTGGGCCAAGCGGAAAGGAACTCCGCGCCGCACCAGATAAGTAGCGCCGGCCCAGGCGTTCATGAACCCGGACTGTGCGCCCTGTTGCATACTTTCGTGATTGAACTCAACTGCCCTCATCCAACCGGACGCCAGCGGCAGCAGTGAGAGGACGGTGCCGGCGGCGTCGAAGAGTGGTTGCTGGGTTTCCTGCAAGTCCTTGTTGTAGGCCAGGGGCAGACCTTTGACCGTGACCAGCAGCGTGGTCGCGTCGCCGATGATCCGGGCGGCTTTGCCCCGGGTGAGTTCGAGAAGATCTGGATTCATCTTCTGCGGCATGGCGCTGCTTCCCGTCGAATAGGTCTCGGGCAGGCGGATGAATCCAAATTCCTGCGATGAAAATAAAATCATCTCTTCGGCCCAGCGGCTCAGGTGAACCGCCATCAGCGAGAGGGCGCCGACGAACTCCAGTACAAAATCGCGATCGCTGGTAGCGTCAATGCTGTTGGCCGTAGGAGCATCGAAACCCAGTTCTTCGGCCATGGCCCGGCGATCGAGGGGCAACGTCGCGCCTGCCACAGCCCCCGAGCCCAAGGGGGAAACATTCAGCCGTTTGCGGCAGTCAGCCAGGCGGTCGGCGTCGCGCAGAAACATCTCAACGTAGGCCAGCAGCCAATGCGCGACCAGGACCGGCTCGGCGCGTTGCAGGTGGGTATAGGCGGGCATCGCTGCGTTTCCCACCTTGTCGGCGCGATCGAGTGCAATGCTGAGCCACTCCGCCAGGTCGGCCCGCATCTGGTCAATCGAGGCCCGAACGTAGAGACGCAGATCAGTCGCAATCTGTTCGTTTCGGCTGCGACCGCTGTGCAGCTTGTATCCCGTCTCCCCAATCAGGGCGACCAGTTGCTTTTCGACGAAGTGGTGTACGTCTTCCGCTTCGTCGTCGTCGAGAAATGCCGGCGATGCCGCGGCCTTTTCGCCCAGCTGTTTCAAACCTTGGAGAATGGAGATCAGCTCGCTCGAAGACAGGATTCCCGCGTTCTTCAGCGCGGTTGCGTGGGCACGGCTGGCGGCCAGCTCTTCCCGCAGTAAACGCCGATCGAAGTCGAACGACCGCTGCCAGCGCTCGAAATCGGCATCGAGCGGCTGGCGAAATCGTCCCGACCACATTTTCATCGTGTCACCTCGGGCTTGGCGGCGTCCGCGCGGAGACGGGCGCGCGAGCGCGAGGGCAATCCCAGGATGCGGATGAATCCTTCTGCATCTTTCTGGTCGTAGCTGTCGTCCATGGTGAAGGACGAGAGATCCGTGCGGTAGAGTGAATTTTCAGAGTGGCGGCTCACCACCGAGACATTGCCCTTGTATAAGGAGAGGCTTGTCGTACCCGTGATGACTTGCTGAGTGTTGTCAACGAATGCGTCCAAAGCCTCGCGCAGCGGCGTGAACCACAGGCCGAAATAGGCGAGCTCCGCATATTTCAGGCCAATGTGTTGCTTGAAGTGCATGAGGTCGCGCTCCAGGCACAAGGCTTCGAGCTCGCGATGGGCGGCAATCAGAAGGGTTCCGCCCGGGGTCTCGTAACAGCCGCGGGATTTGATGCCGACGAACCGGTTCTCCACCAGATCGATGCGGCCGATTGCGTTGCGTCCGCCGATTTCGTTCAGCAACTCGACCAGCGAGACGGGATCGAGCTTCATGCCATTGACGGAAACCGGAGATCCCTTTTCAAAGCCGATTACGACCTGCTCCTCGCGGTCGGGAGCCTCCTGCGGCGAACGAGTCAGCTGCCAGGTGCTGGGGAGTGGAGGGTTACCGGCGTCTTCCAGTTCCCCACCCTCGTGGCTGATGTGCCACAGATTGCGATCGCGGCTGTGAATCTTCTCCCGGCTGGCGGTGACAGAAATTCCTCGCTTCTCGGCGTAGTCGAGGCAGTCTTCGCGTGACTTCAACTTCCATTCGCGCCATGGCGCGATTACTTTGAGTTCCGGGGCTAGCGCCTGATACGCAAGCTCGAAGCGGACTTGGTCGTTGCCCTTGCCGGTGCAGCCATGGGCGACTGCGGTTGCGCCCTCGCGGAGAGCCACCTCGACCTGGTGTTTGGCAATCACAGGGCGTGCGAGTGAGGTGCCCAGCAGATACTTATGTTCGTACACCGCACCTGCTCTTAACGCGGGGAAGACGTATCCGGTAAGAAATTCCTCACGCATGTCTTCGACGACGACTTTGCTCGCGCCGGTCTTGTATGCCTTCTCCACAACGGCTTCGATGTCATCTCCCTGGCCCACGTCTCCGACCATGGCAATCACGTCGTAGGCGCAGTTTTCCTTCAGCCAGGGAATGATGATGGAGGTGTCCAGACCTCCGGAGTATGCGAGGACAACTTTTTCAGCCATTTGCGTTCCTCGAATTCGAGCGGCCCACCTTGCCGCCCAGCAGTAACAACAGAATGGCCTTCTGCACGTGCAAGCGGCTTTCCGCCTGATCGAAGACCACAGAGCGATCGGAATCCATGATGGCGTCCGTGATCTCCATCCCGCGGTGCGCGGGCAAGCAGTGCATGAAGACGGCGTGAGGCGCCGCGCCGGCCACGAGTGGTTCGTTCACCTGATAGGGCGGGAAAATCTGGTTCCGCTCCTGCTCTTCGTGCTCGTGACCCATGCTGGTCCAGGCATCAGTATAGACCGCGTCTACGCCGTCTACAGCCTGTTTGGGATCGTTGAGAATCTCGATGATCGCGCCCGTCTGTTGTGCCAGATCGCGGGCGTCGGCCACGATTTGCGCATCGCAACCGTAACCTGCGGGCGTGGCAACACGAATGCGCGAACCGAGGGCGGCGGCGGTCAGAAGCAATGAATGGGCGACATTGTTGCCATCACCCACGTAGGCGAGGCAGATGTTCTTCAGGTCGCCGAATCGCTCCAGCAATGTGAAGTAATCGGCCAGAGCCTGGCAGGGGTGCTCGAGATCGCTGAGCGCGTTGATCACAGGAATGCAGGCGTGCTCGGCCATGCCTTCCACCGTGCCATGCGAGTAGGTTCGCAGCACCACGGCGTCCACCCAGCGTTCGACGTTGTGCGCGATGTCGCTGAGCTTCTCGCGCGCGTCGAGGCGGCCCGCAGTCTGGTCCATGAAGAAAGCATTGCCTCCCATACTGGCCATTCCGGCTTCAAAGGTGAGGCGGGTGCGCAGCGATGCCTTTTCGAAAAACATCACCATCTGTTTGCCGGCCAGGGCAGTGCGGAAATTCGCTGGCCGCGCCTTCAACAGGCCCGCGAGATGGAAAATGGTTTCAATCTCAATCGGACTGAGATCGCGGATGGAAATAAGGTCGCGGCCGGGAAAGTTTGTGGTTGCCGGGGGGGTTGCGACCTGAGTGGTTTGGAATGGCTGGCTGCTCACCGTGATTGGCTCCTTCTTGGTTTTGCACTGCCGGGCGAATTCTTTTTCGGTTGGGTGGACGTTAGCGCCGTGTCGAGGGCACGGAACACCAGATCCACGTGGGCTTTCTGAATGATGTAGGGCGGCAAGAACCGCAGCACCGTGTCCTGGGTACGGTTGATGAGGATGCCCCGATCCAGCAACTGGGCGACGACTGCCTTGGCCCGGTCGGCCGAATCCAGGTTCATGCCCAGCATCAGACCCATGCCGCGAATTTCGCGGACGCCTTCGTGTTTAGCTTTGAGGCTCTCCAGTTTGGCGTGGAAGTATTCTCCGGTTTGCCGAATGTGTCCCAGCATGCGATCGAGCACGCGCAGGAATTCAATGGCCACGGCGCAGGCCAGCGGCCCGCCGCCGAAGGTGGTGCCGTGCATTCCGGGATGCATGCCGGCGGCCACGCGATCGGTGGTCAGTAGCGCTCCGAGCGGAAGTCCCGCCGCAAGCGGCTTGGCGACGGTGACGATGTCGGGATGAATTCCGTAGTGCTGGTAAGCGAAGTACTGTCCGGTGCGGCCCAGACCGCATTGGATCTCATCGAGAATCAGCAGCGCCCCGGTGCGGTCGCACAATTGCCGCGCGGTCTGCAGAAATTCCGCACTGAGCGGGCGGATCCCACCCTCTCCCTGAATCGTTTCCAGGCAAATGGCGCAGACGCTGCCATCAAATTGGCGCATGAGATCGTCTACATCGTTGAAGCCGACAAACCCGACTCCAGGCACCAGCGGCGCGAAAGGATGCCGATACTTTTCCTGTCCTGTTGTCGCGAGCGAGCCGAAAGTACGGCCGTGAAAAGAATTCTCCAGCGCCAGCAAACGCCACTTCGCTTTGTGGCCGTTGTTATTCTGAGTGCGTGCAAAGGCGCGGGCCATCTTGAGCGCGCCTTCCCAGGCTTCGGTACCGCTGTTGCAGAAGAAAGCTTTGTCCAAACCCGAGATCCTGGTCAGACGTTTCGCCAGCTCCGCCTGGAATTCGTGGAAAAACAGATTCGAGACGTGAATCAGGCGGCCAGCCTGCCGCTTCAACGTGGACTGAATGACGGGATGCGCGTGGCCCAGCGCGTTGACCCCGATCCCGCTCAGGAAGTCGAGATACCGTTTGCCCTGCGAATCCCATAGATAGACGCCGCGCCCGCGCTCAAACAGGACGCGCTGGCGATCGTAAGTGGGAAGCAGCAGTTTTGCTTCAGAACGAACGACGGCGGCGAGGCTCATGCGCAGATGACCTCCGTGCCACCGTCGAGCTTGGTGAGATAAAACTGTGGCAGAGTGTCAGCCTGTACCGCCGGCAGGATGCGTACCCGGCCAACGCCCTTACGCAGCGCCTGTCGGCACGCTTCGAGTTTGGGCAACATGCCTCCGGCAATCACCGCGTTCTCTACCATGCCGGGAATCTGTTTGGTGTTCAGCCATGGCATGACCGTGCCTTCGGCATCCTTCACGCCGGCAACATCAGTGAGGAAGATCAGCGTGTCGGCGTGGCAGGCCACGGCGCAGGCGGACGCCATTTGGTCCGCGTTCACGTTGTAGTATTCGCCGTCGGAACCCAGCGCGACGGAGGACAGCACCGGCAATCCACCTAGCCCCCAGATGGCTTCCAGCCAGCGCGGTTCCACCGAACAAATTTCTCCCACGTATCCCAGGTCATAGCCCTGTGTCTGTTTTTTGCGAGCGCGGAAGGCCATGCCGTCTCCACCGCAGAGACCGATCGCTGGGCGTCCGGCCGCGACAATGGCGGCAACCAGGCTCTTGTTCACGATTCCGGCCAGCACCATCAGAGCGACATCGCGGGTTTCAGCGTCGGTAATACGCAGGCCATTTACGAAATCGCTTTCCTTGCCCAGAAGTTTCAGGGTGCGAGTGAGTGCCGCTCCGCCTCCATGCACGACGGTAACTCTGTGGCCGTCTTCCGCCAATTCAACGATGGCGCGAGCGCACTTTTGCAGAGTGTTCTTGTCTTCGAGGGCGGCGCCGCCGAGCTTGATTACGATCTTCACTGCAGACCATCCTGTTCCTTAAACCCGTACATGAGATTCATGTTCTGAACTGCCTGTCCGGCTGCACCCTTGAGCAGGTTGTCGATGCACGACACCAGCACCAGGCGACGTCCATCTTTTGCCAGGCAAAAGCCCAGGTCGCAATAGTTGGTGTGAAGCGAAAATTGGATCTGTGGAAGCTTTGGGGTGGCGAAAACGCGAACCCACGGCTTGCCCGCATAGAAATCGTGGAAGCAATCCTCCACTTCCGCCGGTTTCATCTCCCGCTTCAGATGAACGTAGATGGTGGACAGGATTCCTCGTGGAATCGGCAGCAAGTGCGGAGTGAAAATCAACTCACCCGAATCCAGTTTCAGCTGCTCGAGAATTTCTCCGACATGGCGATGTCCGAAGACCGAGTAGGCGGATAAGTTGTCCGCCACCGAAACGAAGTGGGTGCGCGCAGTCGCTTCCTTGCCCGCGCCCGAGGCACCGGACTTCGAATCCGAAATGATTCCCTTCTCGCGATCGACGATGTCGGCAGCCAGCAGCGGAGCCAACGCAAGAATCACCGAAGTGGCATAGCAGCCGGGATTGGCCACCAGCGCCGCACCGGGTAGCCGGTCGCCATTCAACTCAGGAAGGCCGTACACTGCTTTTTCCATGAGGTCGGCCGCAGTGAGCGCATCCTCGTCGTGAAAGCCATAGACGGCGCGGTTTTGCGCCTCTCGCAAGCGCCACGCGCCGCTGAGGTCAACCACGCGCAGACCGTGGGCAATCGCTTCCGGTACCAGCGCGCGGGATACTTCGTGCGGCGTCGCCAAAAACAGTAGTTCGATCTCGCGACGCTTCAGCTCAGACCACGACCAGGGCTGTAACGGGTATCCCCCGTTGCCGGAGATGGCGGGATACATGTCCGCGAGATTGACTTCGACGGCAGCTTCGCCGGAACGCTGAAGCATCACCGGAATTTCTACGCTGGGGTGGCGCAGGAGAATGCGGACCAGTTCGAAGCCGGAGTATCCCGTCGCACCGAGAATCGCGGTCTTTAGCTTGGACGCCATCAGGCGAGCATCTCCTGAATGCGGGCGGCCAGCACTTTGGCGCCGCGGTTGTCGGAACAGACCATCAGTATGGTGTCGTCCCCTGCTATGGTTCCGATGGCTTCCTCCCAATCCTGGCCGTCCAGTGCGGCGGCCACGGGCTGCGCGCTGCCTACGGTCGTCTTGATGACCAGCAGGTTTTGCGCCGCTTTCACTTCCAGCACAAACTCTCTCACTAGCCGCGAAACTGGCGGCAGGGCCGGATCGGAGAGCGCCTCACCCGGCAGCACATACCCTGAGCCGGTCTTGATCAGGCCCAGCTCGTGAATGTCACGCGAGAGCGTCGCCTGTCCTACTTTCATCCCGCGCTTGCCCAGCGCCCGTTGCAGGTCTTCCTGGCTGCTTACCGAACCTTGGTCCAACACTTCCAGGATCACCCTTTGTCGCAGCGGCTTGCTCATGAATGACTATTCATCGTACTGAATAATTATTCATTTATGATAATGGGTGTGCGCTGGGTGTCAAGTAGAAATTTCGATGCGGGCAATCGAAAATGTCACCACAGACTACGAGGGACAGCCGTTCTCGGGTTTGTGGGGCGGGCGTCCAACAGCAAAGTCAAAGGCGGCTCGCGTTCGCCTAACTTTTCGTTCAAGCCGACGAGGTTTGAGCTTGAATTCTTGACCAGGATTTCGGACATCAAGCTCAACCGCATGAAGGAATTCTGTCACGCTACGAATGGCCAGTTGGCTGTTGCCGATTTCCCTCGGTCCGAGCACTTCAATATGCAGGCTGTTAAATGTGATTAGCTGCTTTGACTCCAGTTCCTGCTTCATTTACTCAATCCTTCGGTCGCCAAACTGGAGAGTCGTCGGGAATCAATCCGATCTTACGCACGAGCCTATGATCCCCGGTCTTGCAATCGAACAGCTCCAGTTTTCCTGTGAGGCGGGTGTCCAGCGTAATCGTTAGTTCCGTCTTATCCTCAAATTCCAGGGAGATGTAACGGCATTCCAGCTCATTCGAGATGCTGACAGCCTCAAGCACTTTGCCTTTAATACCGTCGCTGAAGGTGTCTAGGTTTAATTGTCGCTGATGTTCTTTCTGCTTCCGGTTGGCCATGCAGCAACTCCGGTACTAAATATACCACGTCCTAAATAGGACGTGTTCTTTTTAGGGCGTGCAGTTTAGAAAAAGGAATTATGCGGGACGAATCCCAGTTTTTCAAAGGTTTGGGGGCACGAATCAAACGTTTACGTGAAGAGGCTGGTGAAAGCCAGGAGGACATGCTTTCGCACG
>Ga0137409_10003747_pt1 | contig 13192 bp, 15 predicted proteins | sample CZODoug1_16funga_FD_122059 | JGI IMG/M metagenome (GOLD analysis project Ga0137409, IMG submission 122059) | Vadose zone soil fungal communities from Angelo Coast Range Reserve, California, USA - CZODoug1_16fungal (Hybrid Assembly) | ecosystem: Environmental > Terrestrial > Soil > Vadose zone...
CGTGGCCAGGCGCTTGGTCCACTCGGTCCACGTGAAGTGACCGCGCTCGTGCAGCACCACCGCCATCCCGAAGGCCTGCGCCTCCCACGGCTCGCGGAACACCGGGCCTTCCTGATCTCGCGGGATCCCGGCGACTTCGGGCACGTCGCGCGTGGTCATGCCGGCGTGAGGTACGGCTCGAAACAGTCGATGTAGATCGCGTCGCGCGTCAGGGCGTCGGCTCCCCACAGCTCGCGCGCGGTGAAGCGCACGCTGTAGCAGTGCTGGGGCTGCTTGCCGAGGCCGGCGGCGTGGGCGTCGGGATAGATGAAGACGCCGTGGTCGCGATCGACGACGCCGCGCTTGCCGCGCGCATAACGCGGCAGCCGGGTGTGGCCGGTCGGATTGATGTTGCGCGCGACGACCTCATCGCCGGCCTTGAACTTCGCCGGCACATCGCCCTCCATGCGGGCGGCCCTCACGGCGCGGAGCCGGCGCGGCACGTCGTCCGGCCGGAGCACACGCAGGTCCCCGGGCGCCGGCGCCGTCGGGCGCAGGGTCCGCATTTCCTCCGTCGTGACGAGGCCCTTCTCCACCAGCAACTGCTCGAGGCCGTACAGCCAGTGCTCGTAGTACGACGTGGTCAGGTATTCGGGGCCGGGCATCAACTCGCGCGCATAGCGGCCCATGTCGATGTTCCAGCGGCCGAGGAAGCCGGTGGCGAGGTTCAGCGCGAAGGCGCGGCGCTCCCACTCGTGATGGAAGACCGGCTCGTTCGGCTCGGGATCGACGGGGCCGAAGCCGTGCATGCCGCCGAGGTCGTGCATCCCGTTCATCGCGCAGGGGCCTTGACCTGGGCGACGCCGATCATCGCGTCGCGCGTGACGAGCTCGGCCAGCTGCTCCTCGGTCATCCCCTCGGTGCCCTTCGGCCGCTCGGGGAGGACGAGATAGCGAAGCTCGGCCGTGCTGTCCCACACGCGCACCTCGACGCCGTCGGGCACGTCCACCCCGAACTCGCGCAGCACGCCGCGCGGATCGATCACCGTGCGCGCGCGATAGGGCCCCGACTTGTACCAGACGGGCGGCAGCCCGAGCACCGGCCAGGGGTAGCAGGAGCAGAGCGTGCACACGACCACGTTGTGGACCTTCGGCGTGTTCTCGAGCACGACCATGTCCTCGCCCTGGCGGCCGATGTAGCCCAGCTCCGCGATGGCCGCCGTCGAGTCGGCGAGCAGCCGCTGCTTGAAGGCGGGATCGACCCACGCCTTGGCCACGACCCGCGCGCCGTTGCGCGGGCCGACCTTCGTCTCGTACGCGTCGATCAGCGTGTCGAGCGCCTTGGGATCGACGAGACCCTTGTCGACCAGCAACGACTCCAGCGCGCGCACGCGGAGCTGGACGTCGGTCAGCGGTGCGCCGTGTGGTCCCGGGCGGTCGTCGTGCTCGTGCTCGTGGTCGTGATCGTGGCCGTGATGATGGTCACTCATGGCGGATAGGCTATCATCCTTGTCCGTGAGACCGCTCGAGACCGGGTACAAAGACTGGACGATCCGCGTCATCACGCGCTCCACCGGCCGCGCGTGGTCGGCGCTGGTCGAGGTGTGGGCTCCGGGCAAATCGGGCGACAAGGCCGCCGAGCTCGTGCCCTACAACGCGACCTCGCAGAACGAGAAGGGGGCGCAGGAAGCGGGACGCCTCGCCGCCGTGCGCTTCATCGACAGCAAGCTGGCGAAGTAGTCAGCGCATCCGGCGGGCGGCCGTGCGCGCGTCGCCACCCGTCCAGCCGGCGTCGAACGCCTGGCCCGGCCGGTCGAGGTCGATCACCAGCGGCGCGTGATCCGACGGCACCGGCTTGCCCTTGCGCGCCTCGCGGTCGATCTCCGCCGCCACCAGACGTTTTTGGACCGGCGAGCTCACGAGCAGGTGATCGATCCGCATCCCGAAGTTCTTGTGGAAGTTGCCGGCGCGGTAGTCCCACCACGTGTAGCGCCCCGGCTCCGGATGGTGGAGCCGATAGGCGTCGATGAGACCCCACTTGCCGAGGCGCGCGAAGGCCTCGCGCTCCGGCGGTGAGACGTGCGTCCCGCCGTGGCAGGCCGCGGGGTCCCACACGTCGGCGTCCGCGGGGGCGACGTTGAAGTCGCCGCCGACGACGAGCGGCTCGTTCGGATCCCGCGCCTCGGCCAGCCAGCGCGCGAGCCGCTCGTACCACGCGAGCTTGGCCGCGTAGAACGGCGAGCCGACCACGCGGCCGTTGGGCGCGTAGACGGCCACGACGCGGACGCCGCCGCACACGGCGGAGAGCATCCGCGCCTCGGCCAGCGGCTCGTCATCCGGCACGTCGGGGGTTGTCGCCGGCCGCAGCGGCTGCCCGAAGTTGGTCACGACGTCGGCCACGCCGACCCGGCTGGCCACGGCCACGCCGTTCCAGCGTCCCTCCCCGTGGTGCGCCAGCTCGTAGCCGGCCGCGGCGAAGACGTCGGCCGGTACGTCGTCGTCGGCGAGCTTCGTCTCCTGCATCAGCAGCACGTCGGGCCGGGCGCGCTCGAGCCACCAGGTGACCTTCTCGAGCCGGGCCTTCAGCGAGTTGACGTTCCAGGTCGCGATGCGCATCTCAGAAGACGGCGAGCGGGTTCGCCGGCGAGCCGGTGCCGCCGGTCACCGGCAGCGGCGAGATCACCAGCATGAACTCGTCGCGCCCTTCCTCCGCGCACGCCTTCGCCAGCGGTTCCAGCAGCGCGTTGTCGAGCAGGGCCACGCCGTACGCGAAGATCGCCGCATGCACGGCCCAGGGAATGTCGTAGCCGATCGGCAGGTGATCCAGCATGTCCCACACGAGCACGCTCACGTCGTGGTCGCGCAGGAACGGCAGGCAGGAGACGTGCAGGCCCGGACGCTGCAGCGTGGCCACGGGGCCGAACGGCCGGCTGTACGGGCGCTCGGGATCCTGCGCCTGCCACGTCTCGCGGCCGGAGTAGACGCAGACCGCGTCGCCGGGCTCGAGCCGGATGTTGCGCCGGGTGAGGATGTCGTCCAGCTCCCAGCCGTGCACCGGCGCCTCCTGCGTGACGCACGGCACGCCGCGGTGGCGGGGCACGTCGAGCATCACGCCGCGGACGACGATGCCGTCCTGCCAGTGCTCGATGGCGCCGAAGCGCGCGCCGTCGAACGTGATCTCCTTCTTGGGATCGCGGCCGTTCCACATCGCCTCATCGTCCCATGTGTGGCAGAGCGCGTCGATGTGGGTGGAGGCGACGCCGTGATAGAAGATGCCGTAGTAGTCCGCCGAGAACCCGCCCTTGCCGCGCTGGGCCGTCTTCATGAAGTGCTGCGCGGGCAGCGCGTTGTTCGGCCCCGGCTCCTTGGGGAAGGGCCGGCTCAGCGAGACGCTGCGCCCGCTCTTGACGAGCCGCGCGGCCGCCACGCGCTTGGCGGGCGTGATGAGGTTGATCATCCCCTTCTGGTCGTCCTTGCCCCAGCGGCCCCAGTTGCGGCGCTCGCGGATCCAGGACGTGACTTCCTTTTCGGTCGGCAGCGGTTGTTGCGGCATGGCGAACCTCCTGTGCGTTGGCGCGCATGGTAGCATCCGCCCCACCATGAAGATCACCGACGTCCGCCTCACCCTCTTTGCCTGGGACGACATCCCCGCCACGCAGTACGGACGCCACACCGGCCGGTTCAGCGGGTCGAGCCAGCTCGGCCTGCTGACGATCGGCACCGACGAGGGCGTGCAGGGCCACGCGTTCCTCGGCTCCGCGATGCGCGGCGCGCAGATGGATGGTCAGTCCCTGATCCACTATCTCAAGCCGCTCGTGCTGGGCCAGGATCCGTTCGACCGCGAACGGCTCTACCAGGCGATGTGGCAGAAGAGCCGCCAGACCACGCTGCGCGCGATCGGCGCGATGGACATCGCGCTGTGGGACATCGCGGGCAAGATCGCCGGCCTGCCGATCCACAAGCTGCTCGGGTCGTATCGCACCAGTGTGCCCGCGTACGCGTCGTCGGCCGTGCTGCCGTCGAAAGAGGCGTACGGGGAGGAGGCCGCGCGCTTCAAGGCCGACGGCTGGACGGCATACAAGATCCATCCACCGACCGATCCCGCCGTGGACATCGAGGTCTGCCGTGCCGTGCGCCGCGCCGTCGGCGACGGCTTCACCGTGATGCTCGACTCGACGTGGGCGTACCAGTATCCGGAGGCGCTGCGCGTGGGCAAGGTGGCCGAGGGGCTCGGCTTCTACTGGTACGAGGACCCGCTGGCCGACGACGATCTCCTCAGCTACGTCAAGCTCAAGCAGCACCTCGCGATCCCCATCCTCGCCACGGAGTACGCGCCGGGCGGCCTCACCGCGTATGCGCCGTGGCTCACGCACCAGGCCACCGACTACCTGCGCGGGGACGTGGCGGTGAAGGGCGGCATCTCGGCGCTGGTGAAGGCCGCGCACCTCGCGGAGGCCTTCCACATGAACTACGAGGTTCATCACGGCGGCAACTCGCTGAACAACGTGGCCAACCTGCACGTGATCATGGCCATCCGCAACTGCGAGTTCTTCGAGGTGCTGCTGCCGGCGGGCGCCCAGAAATACGGGCTGGCCCAGGACATCGAGGTGGATCCGCACGGCCTCGTGCACGCCTTCGAGGGCGCCGGCCTCGGCGCCGCCATCGACTTTCCGCTCATCGAGCGCAAGAAGACCGCGGTGCTGAGCTAACCGATGGCCCGCACCAACGACGCGACGTCCGGCGCGAGCGTTTCGACCGACCCGGCCGCGCTCATCGAGGCGTACTACGACGCCGGCTGGACCGACGGCCTGCCGGTGGTGCCGCCGACCGAGGCGTCGATCGCCGACATGCTGAAGGGCGCGGGCCTGCGCGGCGACGAAGTCCTGGGCGAGATCGCCGGCCGCAACACCGTCGTCGTTGCCGACAAGGTCGCCATCAACGCCGTCATGGCCGGCTGCCGGCCCGAATACCTGCCGGTCGTCGTGGCCGCCGTGCGCGGTCTCTGTCATCCCGACTTCGCGTATCACGGCCCCGCGAGCAGCACCGGCGGCTCGGCGATGGTCCTCATCGTCAACGGGCCGGTCGCGCCGCGGCTGGGCATCAACGCCGGCAACAACGCCTTCGGCCAGGGCCACCGGCCCAACGCCACGATCGGCCGCGCCGTGCGGCTGACGATGATGAACGTGATGAACACGCGGCCCGGCTTCCTCGACCGCGCGACGCTCGGCAATCCCGGCAAGTATTCGTTCTGCTTCGCCGAGCATCCGGAGGACCTGCCGTGGGAGCCGTTTCACGTCGCGCGCGGCTTCGCGCCGGGCGACAGCACCGTCACCGTGTACGCGTCGAACAGCCTCTACCAGGTCTACAACCAGCTCGCCGCGGCGCCGGAGCCGCTGCTCACCTGCATCGCCGGCGCGCTCGGCAACCTCGGCGCGCCGAACGTCAAGGGCTTCAACCAGGCGCTGGTCGTGCTGGCGGGCGAGCACGCGGAAATCATGAGAGCGAGCGGCTGGTGCCGCGCCGACGTCCAGCGCTTCCTGCTCGAGCACACGCGCTACCGCGTGGCCGACCTCAAGCGCGCGGCGCGGCTGCCCGGCGCCGTCGAGCCGGTAGACGAGACGACGTGGCGCTACGTGTTCGAGTCGCCCGATGACATCCTGATCGTCTGTGCCGGCGGGCGCGCGGGCAGCTGGTCGGCGTGCCTTCCGGGGTGGGGCAACAAGTGGACGCGCGCGGTGACGACGCGCGTCGAGGAGACGCGATGAAGCTCTTCGATCCGACCTCCGGCCCGGCGCCGCGCGGCTCCCTCAAGCCGGCGGCACGGCCGCCGAGCCTGGCCGGGCTGCGGCTGGGCCTGGTGGACAACACCAAGTTCAACTCCGATACGCTGCTGCACAAGCTCGCCGAGCGCCTTGGCCGCCGTCACGGCGCCACGGTGACGCTCACCAGCCGCAAGCGCTCGCCGAGCCACGAGATCGACGAGGCGGCCGTGAAGGCGCTGCGCAGCCAGGCCGATCTCGTCGTCTCCGGCATCGGCGACTGAGGGTCCTGCTCGTCGAGCAGTGTGCTCGACGCCATCCTGATGGAAGAGCAGGGCGTGCCGGCCATCGCGATCGTCACCACGCCGTTCCGTAACACCGGCGAGGCGATGGCGCGCAGCTGGGGCCTGCCGGACTACGCCTTCCTCGACACGCCGCACCCGATCGCGAACCTCACCGCCGCCGAGCTCGACGCGCGCGCCGACGCGCTGGCCGCCGCCGTCGAGGGCTGGCTGGCCGAGGCCGCCCGCAGCTAGCTCGGCGACACGCCCGGCGCGAGCGCCTTCAGAAAGGCGCGGCTCTCCTCCGCGCGCGCCGCGGGATCCGTCTCGAGATTCATGAAGTTCAGGACCGGCACCGTCACGCCGTTGGCGACGTAGCGCCGGAGCGTCTCGCGGCACTGTTCGGGCGGGCCGAGCACCGCGAGATCATCGATCGCGCGCTCGGGCACGGCGGCAAGCGCGCCCTTGCGATCGCCCGCGTCCCACTTCGCGTTCATCTCCGCGAGCGCCTCGCCGCGGCCGAGCCACTGGTGAAAGCGCCGGTAGACGGGCACGTTCAGATACGCGGTGACCGCGCGGCGAAACTGCTCGCGGGCGCGCGGGTCGCTGCCCCCAGCGCTGCCCGACTGCATCGTCGGGCAGACGGTGATACGGCAGACGATCGGATAGGTGTCCGGATCCTTGCCCACCTTGCGCGCTTCGTCGCGTACGACCGCCACCACCTGGGTGACGTCGTCGGCCGAGAGCCAGTTCGTGATGACGCCGTCGGCCACGCGCACGGCCTGCCGGACCATGCGCTCCTGCAGCGCGGCCACGTAAATGGCCACGCGCCCCGGCAGCGGGCGGCCGAGCCTGAAGCCGGAGACGCTCAGCGTCTCGCCCTGCACGGCCATCGCCTCGCCGTCGAGCGCCTGGCGCACCGCCTTCACCACTTCCGTCACGCGCGTCAGCGGCTTGGCGAAGCGTCCGCCGTTCCAGCGCTCGACCGTCACGTTGGAGCCGGAGCCGATGCCGAGCACGAAGCGTCCGGGCGCGGCCTCGCCCATGGCCGCGGCGCCGATCGCGATGATCGCCGGGCCGCGCGTGAACGCGCCGACGATCGCGGTCCCGAGCGTGGCGCGCGTCGTCCACGCCGCGCCGAGCCCGAGCACGATCCACGGATCGACGTCGGACTCCGCCGACCAGAAGTCGGTATACCCGAGCGCCTCCGCCTCGCGATAGATGGCCTCGTGCGCCGCCAGCGGGATGCCGTTGAGGGGGACCGTGAGTCCCCAGCGGGGTGTCACGGCCGAGAGGATACCGGGAACGCCGACCACGGGGAAGCCGTTGCACCGATAGGAGCGCAGTTCGTACTAACGTTCGAGCGCGAATGTTTGCTATGGTGGTTGATAGGAGATGGCGACGGTGATCATCATCGCCATGATTCATTGACGGAGCCCATCAGGGATACACCCTCCGTCGCTCGGCCGTACTGTCCCGCCTGCGAACCCGATACCGATCCGAGTCTGGAGATTCTCGACGTGCGCTGGTGCTCTGCGCACACTCCGGCCTCGGGCGGCCTCGACGACGAGGCCGTTGCGATGGAAAGCTACCCAGCTGGCAGCGGTGAGGCCGGCGGCGAAGACAACCGCCGCTGGTGCGCCCTGTTCCATCGCCAGGCGAGACCGACCACGGTTGCGCGACGCATCGGCCCTGCGCTCCGTCCAACCCGAGCGCGCGCCTAATCCGGATCGCGCGCTTCGGCGCGCCGCCCGCGAAGAAGGTTGCTCGCACGGTCAAGGGACGAGTCACCCTGAACATGGGGGCCCCGAAATGGCCCCCAAACCCCCCAGCGTTCGGAGCGCCCCGGCAAAGCCGTGGCGCTCCTCTAAACCCCACGACGCTCGCTACGCCAGCTCGTTCGAGGCGAATCCGCGGCGCAGCGTGTTCTCGGTGACCACGCGCGTCTCGATGAACTGCACGAGGTAGTCCGGCCCGCCCGCCTGCCAGCCAATACCCGAGAGCTGCCGGCCACCGAAGGGCTGGCGGCCGACGCGGGCGCCGGTGGTGGCGCGGTTGATATAGAGGTTGCCGACGCGAAACGCCTGCCGCGCGCGTGCCAGCCGCACCGGGCTCCGTGAGAAGACGCCTCCCGTCAGCGCGTAGTCCAGACCCGTCGCGATGGCCAGCGCCTCCTCGAACGTCGCGGCCGGCATGCAGGAGAGCACCGGCCCGAAGATCTCCTCGCGCGCCAGCGCGCACGTCAGCGGCACGTCGGCGAAGATCGCCGGCGCGACGTAGTAGCCGCCGAGCGCGTCCAGTGACCGGTCCGGCTCGCGCAGCAGCACCGGACGCGCGAGCCGCTTGCCGAGGTCGATGTAGGACAGGATCCGCTCACGCGATGCTTCGTCGATCACCGGCCCCACGATCGTGCCCGGCGCCTCCGCCGGGCCCATGGGCAGCGTCCGCGCGGCCTCGGCCAGCCGCTCGACCAGCCGCGGGTAGACGCGGCCGACGCCGATCACGCGCGAGCATGCCGAGCACTTCTGGCCGGCGTAGCCGAAGGCCGAGGCGAGGATACCCTGCACGGCCTCGTCGAGGTCGGCGTCGTCGTCCACGATGATCGCGTTCTTGCCGCCCATCTCGGCCACGACGCGCTTGAGCATCCGGGCCCCCGGCGTCGCCGCCGCCGTCGCATAGAGGCGCGTGCCCACCTCCTGCGAGCCGGTGAAGGCGATCAGCGAGACGTCGGGATGCCTCACGAGACGATCGCCCGCCACCTCGCCGCGCCCGGGCGCGTAGTTCACGACGCCGGGCGGCAGCCCCGCCGCCTCGAACACCTCCATCAGCTGCGCGGCGATCACCGGCGTCTGCTCGGCCGGCTTCATGACGACCGTGTTGCCCGTCGCCAGCGCGGCGGAGGTCATGCCGGTCAGGATGGCGAGCGGAAAATTCCACGGGGCGATCACGCCGACCACGCCGCGCGCCTCGCGCGTGTAGTGGTTGACCTCGCCGCGGCGCCGGCCGAGCGTGAGCGGCCGCTGCAGCTCCCGGGCCTGGGCGCGGTAGTACTCGACGAAGTCGATCGCCTCGGCGACGTCGGCGTCGGCCTCGGCCCAGGGCTTGCCCGCCTCGAAGACGATCCAGGCCGCCAGTGCGTACCGGCGCTCGCGCAGCCCCGCCGCCACGCGTCCCAGCGCCGCCGCGCGCGCCTCGACGCCGGCGTCGCGCCAGGCGGCGAACGCGCGGGCCGCCGCCGCCACCGCGCGGTCGATCTCGCCGGCGCCGGCGGCCGCCACGCGCCCCACGACCTCGCCGGCGCGCGATGGGTTGACGGAGACCAGGCGCTCGGTCGTCTGCACGCGCTGGCCGTCGATCACCAGCGGGTAGTCGCCGCCCAGGCGCGGGCGCACCGCGGCCAGCGCGGCGGCGAAGTCGTCGCGCACGGCCGCGCGGGTGAAGTCGGCGTACGGCTCGTTCTCGAAATCTTGAGCGACCCTGGGCGGCGGCGCGACGGGGATGCGCTCCGGATCGGCGAGCAGCGCCTCGGGCGATTCGTGCTCGGCGAAGCCGCGCCGCAGGAACGACTCGTTGGACGTGTTCTCGAGCAGCCGGCGCACGAGGTACGCCATGCCCGGGATCAGCTCGCCGAACGGCATGTAGATGCGCACGCGCTCGCCGCGCTCCGTCAGCGCGCGCACGAGCGGCTGGGCCATGCCGTAGAGCGCCTGGAATTCCAGGGCGCCCTGCGGCAGGCCGCGCGCCTCGCGGGCGGCCAGGGCGTGGGCGATCGACCGGATGTTGTGGCTCCCGACGGCGAGGTCGATGGCCTCCGCGTGCTCGAGGAACAGGCGCGTGAGCCGCTCGAAGGAGGCGTCGGTCTCCGGCTTCGTCTCGAAGACGGGCACCGGCCAGTGCTCGAGCTCGGCGTGCGCCGTCTCGTAGTCCCAGTAGGCGCCCTTCACGAGGCGCACGCTCACCGGCGTGCCGCGCCGGCTCGCCCACGCGATGAGCCGCCGCGCGTCGGCCTCGGCATCCTTGAGGTAGGCCTGGAGCACGATGCCGAGATTGCGCTCGCGGCGGAACTCCGGCTCGTCGGCCAGCTCCATGAAGGTCTTCAGCGTGAGCTCACGCAGGCGGCGGTCTTCCACGTCGACGTGGATGTGCGCGCCGCACGCGCGCGCCGCCTGGAGAATGGGGCGCAGCCGCGTCTTCACGGCCGCCGCCGAGCCCGCGGGATCGGCGGGCTCGAGCCACGGATGGAGCGCCGAGATCTTCACCGAGACGTTCACGCGTGGCAGCGGGCCCCAGGGCGCCGTGTCGAGCCGCGGTGCCGACGGCCAGCGGGGGGCCTCGCGGCCCAGCGTCTGAACGAGATCGATATATCGCGCCTGGTAGACGTCGGCCTCGGCGTCGCTCAGGCACGCCTCGCCGAGCAGGTCGAGCGTGAACGCCTGCCCGGCACGCCGGGCGTCGAGCGCGGCGCGCCGCGCCTGGGCCGGTGTGCTGCCCGCGATGAAGCGCCGCGCCAGCCGCCGGACGGTCTCGCGCAGCATGACGCCGACCACGGCGTCGCCGAGGCGGCCGGCCACGCGCGCGACACCGAGCGCCGTGCGGAGGAGCCCGGCGTAGGGCACGTCGCGTCCCTCGAAGTACTCGCGCAGGTGGCGGACGAGGTCGCGGTTGCTGTCGAGCGCGGGCAGCACGTCGACGAAGCGGAAGAGCCGCAGCTTGGCGTCCTCGTGCTGAAGCGACCACGCGAACAGCGCGGCCGTCCAGCGATCGGCAGAATAGAACGCCTGGCGCTCGGCGGCGACCCGCTCGAACAGCTCGCGGCCGATCTCCTGCACGCGCGCCTCGTCGGGCCGAACGCTCATGGCCACCCCCTCTCTCACCTTAACCCTGCCAGACCCACCACACGAAGAGCGCGACCATCACGAGCGCCAGCGCGAAGTGCGCGACGACGCCCGTGAGCACACCGAGGGCGGCGCCGATGCCCGCCCGCACGCTGGCGTCGGGCTTGCGGCCCGCGAGCAGCTCGCCGGCGATCGCGCCGATGATCGGCCCGAGCAGCAGGCCGATCGGCGCCACCATCACGCCGACCAGCATGCCGAGCAGCGCGCCGACGACGGCCGCGCGGCTGCCTCCGGCGCGCCGCGCCCCGACGACGCCGGCGACGTGCTCGAGGGCCCAGGCCAGCACGCCGAGCGCGGCGAGAATCGCGAGTCGCCCGGCGCCGATGACGGTGAAGTCCGTGGCGACGGCATAGAGGAGCGCGCCGGCGAAGATCAGCGGCGCGCCGGGCAGGAAGGGCAGGATGGCGCCGACGAGACCGGCGAGCATCAGGAGGGCGACGACGATGTCGACGATCGTCACCCGATTGGCTCCCGCTGCACCAGCGGCGCCGGCCGCGGCAGCGTCGCCGCCACGCCCAGCCCGACGGCGGCCAGCGCCAGCCACGGCCACGCATACGAGCCCGTCCGGTCGACCAGCAGCCCGAAGACGGGCGGCCCGATGAGCACACCGCTCCACGCGAACGCGACGGCGACGCCCGTCAGCAGTCCGGCATAGCGCGCGCCGCCGATCTCGGCGACGAGCGCGAAGTAGAGCCCGACCCAGCCGAACGCCCCGACCCCGGCGACGAGCGCCAGCGGCACCAGGCCCGCGAGCGGCAGCCGGTCGCCGAGCGCCAGCAGCGCATAGGCGCCGGCGCCGATCAGCGCGTTGACGACGACGCCGGGGCGCCGGCGCCCGCCGAAGAACCGGTCGCTGATCACGCCCCACGCGAGCCGGCCGCCCGTGCCGCCCGCCTGCGAGAGCGCCAGCATCTGGCCGGCGGCCACGGACGAGAGCGCGAATGTCTCGCGCGCGTAGATGGCCAGATGCGCGAGCACCGAGGACTGAGCGACCGAGAGGGCGAGCCCCGAGAGGAAGACGACGATCACCCCGGGCCGGCGCAGGAAGACGCGCAGCTCGCCGAGCCGCGGCCACGCCGCCGCGGCCACGCCGCTCGCACCTGCGGGTGAGCGATACACGATCAGCGTCAGCGTCGCCGACACGAGGGCGAGCGCGCCGCCCGCCGCCAGCGCGGCGCGCCAGCCGGCCACGAGCGCCAGCGGCGGCAGCGCCAGCGCGCCCACGAGGCCGCCGAGCGTGAGACCGGTCTGCTTGATCCCCATGGCCAGGCCGCGTCCGCGCGGCGGAAACCACTCGAGCACGGCCTTGCCCGTGGACGGGTTGAGCACGCTGAAGCCGAAGCCCGCCAGCACGAGGCACGCGAGGAGCGTGCGGAGGCTGCCCGCGAGCGCGGCGACGAGCATGAGGATGCCGATGACGGCCTGGCCGGCGCCGAGCGTGAGCCGCACGCCGAGGCGATCGGTGAGCCAGCCCGCGGGCAGCGACATGAGCACGCCGCCGAGATAGACGGCGGGCAGCAGGAGCCCGACCTGCGCGCGGCTCAGGTGCAGCGCGTCGAGCAGGAAGGGCGAGAGGGGTGCGACGGACAGCACGGCCAGCGCGCCGAGCGCATGGGCCAGCGTGATCAGCACCAGGACGGCCCAGCGGGACATCCGGCCCCAGCCTACCGCGGCGCAGCCGGGAACACGAGGCAGGAGACGCGGATCGCCGCGGACGTCAGACGGCGGTCGAGCGACGCCCCGGGCCGACCCGGGGCGCCCCCGTCGTCATACCGGCTGCTCGTCGTCCTCCGCGTCGTCGACCTCGTCATCGACCTCGTCGTCGATGTCGTCGTCGCCGGCGTCGGCTTCCAGCGGCTCGCGCTGCTTCAGACGGTCGGTGTCGAGCTCGCCCGGACCGGAGTCCGGGATCCGATCGGCGTCCGTCTCCTGCTGCTCTCTCGGTTCCTTGGCCATGGCGCACCCCTTTCGGACGGATGCGCCCTCACGCCGCAAGGGCGGGGCCAACGACTACGACTCGAACGCCGGCGAGAGGTCCGCGCCCGGCTTCTCGAGGGCCGGGTCGAAGAGGGTGAAGGGGTTCACGTTGCCGAGGGCGGCCGTCACGGAATCCGTCACGCCGGGATGGCGCGCGCGCAGCGTCGTCAGGAACGCGCGGATCTCGCCCCGCACGCTCGGCTTGTCCGAGCACGCGCAGCCGACCGTCGCCAGGCCGCGCGCGCGCGTGTAGGCGGCGGTGAGGTCCTCGGTCACGAACACCAGCGGCCGGACGAGGCGCA
>Ga0137409_10005503_pt1 | contig 13192 bp, 15 predicted proteins | sample CZODoug1_16funga_FD_122059 | JGI IMG/M metagenome (GOLD analysis project Ga0137409, IMG submission 122059) | Vadose zone soil fungal communities from Angelo Coast Range Reserve, California, USA - CZODoug1_16fungal (Hybrid Assembly) | ecosystem: Environmental > Terrestrial > Soil > Vadose zone...
TGGGGTAACCCATCCGGGTTCGAGTCCCGGGTCGCCCACCAAACTGAAGTGCACTCCGCGCGTTTCCCACCTTTCAATGCAAAGAATTCGGTGGTTTTCGCGCGGAGTGAGGGTTCTGCGCTTCACATGCAGAGTTGTATTGCGGCCTGGGATGCACAACTCTTCGACTCGTGCCACGGCAGCCGTTCATCCCCGCTGAGCTCAGGTCCAGGCTTTTCACACTCGAGGAGGCCAGGCTCGCCGGCTTGAGCCCCCGCCAATTAGAGGGCCGGAGTTGGCAGCGTGTCGAGCGTGGCGTGTACGGGTTGGCAGAGCTCGCGCCCAGTCCACTACTCCAGCTTGGCGCGATTTCCCGCCGCCTGCCGGCGGGCGTTTTCTCCGGCCAGACTGCGGGCTGGCTGCACGGGCTCGCCCTGGTGCCCACCGAGCCGGTAGAGATGATAGTCCCGAGCTTCCGCATCTCAGGTCGTGCCGGGATCCGGCTTTTAAGGACGACGCTCGAGCCTGGTGATGTCGTCCGACTCAAAGGCTTGGCTGTCACTTCCGCGTTGCGCACTGCCGTCGACCTTGGCTCTCGCGCGCCACTCGTCGAGGCGGTGGTTGCGCTTGACATGGCACTCCATCGACGAATCGTCAGCCTCACCCAGCTGCGCTCGTACCTCAAAGTGACCCGGCGAGCCAAAGGCATCGCCACGTTGCGGCGCGCCATCGAGCTGACCGAGCCCGCGACAGAATCGCCTATGGAAACGCGGTTGCGGATGCTTCTCCTCATGGCTCGCCTGCCCCGCCCACACGCCCAGGTGTCGCTGCACGATCACCAGGGTCGCTTCCTCGGCCGCCCCGATCTGTACTACTCGGAGCACAAACTCGCCCTCGAGTACGACGGCGCCACCCACCGGGACAGTCTGGTCGAAGACAACCGCCGCCAGAATCGCCTGCTGAACGGCGGCTTCCGCCTGCTCCGATTCACCGCCGCCGACATCTTCCAGGCGCCTGAGTCGGTAATTGGACAGGTGCGCTTGGCGATATCAAAGCATGGGCCATGAGCCTCAAACTTAGGCACGTGACCGAGGGCAGGGAGCTCGACCCCGCGACCGAGTTCAAGCAGCTGTATGACAAGGAGTACCTCTCGGTCTATCGCTCCATCCGCGCCGTGGTGATGGAATCGGCCGCGGCCGAGGACCTGACCCAGGAGACCTTTGTCCGGGCCTACCGCGCCCGGCACCGCTACACGCCCACCGCGCCGCCCGGTGCCTGGCTCCGGCGGATCGGTATCAACCTTGCCATCTCGCACCTGCGGCGCCAGAAGCTCGCCCGCTTCCTGCCCGCTCGGCTGTACATGGCGCCCGACCGCCGGGACTACGACCGGGCCGAGGCCCGCGACGTGGTCGGCAAGGCGATGGCGGTTCTCAGCCCGAAACTTCGCGCCGCGGTCGTGCTTCACTACTACGAGGGGCTGACGCGCGAGGAGATCGCGGCAGTGCTCGGTGTGCCTGCCGGCACGGTCGCCTCGAGGATCGCCAAGGCGGTGGCCATCATGCGAAAAACCATAGGGAGCGACCAGGAACTGGACACCAGGCGTTCGAGTAGTGAAGGTGCCCTACGTGGAAGATAAAACCACTCAGGGAGGGTTTGGTTTGCCCTCCGAAGCAGACATCAGCCGGATGATCCGGGCGGAAGTCGAAACGTGGACTCCGCGACGAGGTCCCGACTGGACCGACGTCCTGATCCGGCTCGCCGGCACCGGACCGTCGCCGTGGGTCGTGTACACCACCGCCAGCGCGGCGCTCGCTGTGATCCTGATCGGGGCATTCCTCGTGGGTTCGGCCCTTCAGCTGGGCGGACTCGGCCTGCAGCCGGCGGACGTCCACATCCACCACTAAGGACTAAAAAAGCCGGACTTCCTCCCCCAGGTCGCGCGCCCGCGCCGCCGCCAGGACCACGGAACCGGCCGCCAGGTCCCACAGCGCCAGCCCATGGGACTCGAAAAGCGTGATCCCGGTGCCGGGCGGACGCTCCCACTTGCCGGCCACGACCGCGCCCAGCTCGACGGCGCGGCTCCACTCGAACTTGCCGGCTTCCTGGGCGGCGATCAGGTCGCCGCTCTCGAGCTGCGCCGCCGCCAGCTGGTCGACCACGATCGTCTGAGCCCGCGCGACCAGCTCGGCCGGCAGCTCGGCCTTGTTTCGCCAATTCGAGCCGGCGGCGACGACCATGGCATGCGGCTCGACCCACGCATCCTCGATCACCGGGTTCGGGCTGGTCGTCACGGTCACGACCACATCGGCACCCCGCACAGCAAGCTCAGCGCTCCCCGCGGCGATGGTCGGGACTCCGAGCTGGTCCTCCTGCTCGCGCGCAAAGGCGGTGCGGCGGTCGCCGTCGCGGCTGAAGACGCGCAGCTCTTTGATCTCCAGCACGCGCGACAGGGCGAGCGCCTGGGTGCCCGCCTGCCAGCCCGCTCCGATCAGCGCAACCGTCGCCGGACCCGGGGGCGCGAGCGCCTTCACAGCCACGGCTGTCGCGGCCCCGGTTCGGTACGAGCCCATGAAATCGGCCTCGATGAAGGCTTCCAGCGAACCGTCGAGCCCGAAGAGCACGACCAGAAAGCGGGCATGGCCGTCGGCCATGGTGTAGGCCTTGAGCCCCGTGCAGCGGCCCCCCGGGTACGAGGCGAACATCACGTTGAGCAGCCCTCCGGGGGCAAAGGCACGGCGGCGCGGCTCGTTCTGGGCAACGCCCTCGCCCAGCTCCTTCATCGCGGCTGTGACCGCCGCGATGATGTCGTCCATCTCGATCACGTCCTGAACGTCGGCTTCGCGCAGGAGCAGGGCCACGGCAGGGAGAATACACAGCCATGGCAGCCAAGCTCCTCAATGTGGGGCTGATCGGACTCGGCACGGTCGGATCGCAGGTGGCGGAGCGATTGCTGACGGCGCAGCCGCAGCTCTCGCGCCGTGCCGGAGTCGAGCTTTGCCTGAAGCGCGTCCTGGTTCGGGACTTGAAAAAGCGCCGGGCCGTCGAGGTCGCGCCGGAGCTGATGACTCTCGACCCAGCCGATGTGCTGGAAGCTCCCGCGATTGACGTGCTGATCGAGGTCGCCGGAGGCGACGAGCCGGTGCGCAGCTACCTCGAGCGTGCCATCGCCGCCGGCAAGCACGTGATCACGGCCAACAAGGTCGTGATGGCAAAGTACGGTCCCGAGCTCCTGAGTGCGGCGGTGGAGAAGAACGTCGACCTTTATTTCGAAGCAGCGGTCGGCGGCGGCATCCCGCTCATCAGCACGTTCCGGACGGATCTTCAGGCCAACCGGATCGAAAGGGTATCGGCGGTGATCAACGGCACCACCAACTACGTGCTCGGCAGGATGGCCGCGGCCGGCCACTCCCTGAGCGACGCGGTCGCCGAGGCGCAGGCCGCGGGTTACGCCGAGGCTGATCCAACCGACGACGTCGGCGGCTATGACGCGACCTACAAGCTGGCGATCCTGGCGTCGATCGCCTACGAGATCAAGGTCCGTCCCGATGAGATCTATCGCGAGGGCATCGAGGGCGTCGAGCCAGTCGACTTCCGCTACGCCCGCGAGCTCGGCTACGCGATCAAGCTCATCGCGCACACGCAGCGTCATCCGGGACGAGTCGAAGCCCGGGTGCACCCGGCGATGGTCCCGCTCGATCATCCTCTGGCCCGCGTCGAGGGCGCCGAGAACGCGGTCTTCGTCGAAGGCGACCTGGTCGGGCAGGTCCTGCTCGTGGGGCAGGGCGCCGGGGGCCGGCCGACCGCCTCGGCGGTGGTCGGAGACCTGATCGACCTTGCCCGTTCGATACGCCGCGGCGTGCAGAGCCGGCCGTCGTTCAGCTTCGACGACAGGATCGGCGTCGTGCCGATGGGTGAGGTGGTGACGCGCGCTTACTACCGGATTCGCGTCGACGACCGGGCCGGCGTGCTGGCGGCGATCGGCCAGGTCTTCGCGGAAGAAGGCGTGAGCATCTCGAGCTTCATTCAAAAGGACGCGTGGTCGCAGGACCAGACTGCTGAGCTCGTCGTCACCACGCATCCTTCGCTCGACGCCAGCCTCCAGCGAGCCCGCGTCAGGATGGCTGCGCTCGAGCCGGTGCATTCCGTCTCGTCCTTTCTCCGCGTTTTCTAAAAGAAGCGGACTTTGGGAGTCATCGCTCGCTACCGCGAGCACCTGCCCATCAGCCCGGCCACGCCAGAGGTCGACCTCAGCGAGGGCTCGACGCCGCTCGTCCCCAGCCGCAACATCGGCCGCGCGCTCGGGCTGGAACGCCTCTATTTCAAGTACGAGGGCCTGAACCCGACCGGCTCTTTCAAAGACCGCGGGATGGTCGTCGCCGTGGCCAAGGCGCTCGAGGCGGGCAGCAGGGTCCTGATGTGCGCGTCGACCGGCAACACGTCGGCGTCGATGGCTGCCTACGCCGCACGAACCGGGGTGCGCGCGATCGTCGTCGTCCCTTCGGGGGAGATCGCCATGAACAAGCTCTCGCAAGCGCTCATGTACGGCGCCAAGGTCGTTGCGCTGAAAGGCAATTTCGATTCGGCGCTGGAGACGGTCCGCGACCTGACCAGCCGATACCCTGTGGCGTTGATGAACTCGATCAACCCGCACCGGATCGAGGGACAGAAGACCGCAGCGTTCGAGGTGGTCGACGCACTCGGCGATGCGCCCGACTACCTGATCCTGCCCGTCGGCAACGCGGGCAACATCACCGCTTACTGGAGAGGCTTTCGCGAGTACCACGCCGCGGGACGGACGACGCGTCTCCCGCGCATGGTTGGCGCGCAGGCCGAAGGCGCCGCTCCGATCGTCAGCGGCCACCCGGTCGCCGACCCCAAGACGGTCGCCTCGGCAATCCGCATCGGAAACCCCGCCTCGTGGGAGGGGGCCACGACCGCGCGAGACGAGTCGGGCGGCTTGATCGCCTCGGTGACGGACATCGAGATCCTGTCCGCCCAGATCCGCCTGGCCAACAGCGAAGGACTGTTCGCGGAGCCCGCCTCGGCCGCGCCGCTTGCGCTGCTGTTCCGGCTGGTGCGCGACGGCAAGATCGAAAAGAGCTCGACGACGGTGGTTGTCCTGACAGGCTCCGGCCTGAAAGACCCCGACGCCGCGCTCAAGAACGTCGAACCGCCTATCGAACTCGACGGTGATGCGCGCACACTCGCTAAGGTCTTGAAACTGTAATGCGAGTACGCGTGCCGGCTTCGATCGCCAACATCGGTCCAGGCTTCGACTGCATGGCGATGGCGATCGACCTCTGGCTCGAGGTCGAGGCGACCGAGTCCGACTCGCCGGCCTGGGACTATGAAGGTGAGGGCGCCGACTACCTGGCGGCGCATGAGAACCCGTTCACGCGACTGAAGATGAAAGGTCGGGTCCGGAGCGAGATCCCGCTCGGCGTCGGCCTTGGGAGCAGCGCAGCCGCCAGGTTGGCGGCGTCGGCGCTGAGCAGCCCATGGGACGTGAAAAGCCACGTCATCGACGCCGGCGCCGACGAAGGGCATATCGACAACGTGGCGGCGTCCGCCGGCGGAGGGATTCGGATCGTGTCCGAGCTGGTCGACGAGAAGCTCCCAAACCCTGGTTGGGGGCTGGCGCTGTTCGTCGCGCACCAGCCGCTGCCCACGGAAAAATCACGCGCGGTCCTGCCTGACTCGGTGCCGCTCGACACTGCGTCGTTCAACGCCGCGCGGGCCGCTCTGCTGGTGCGGGCCATCGTGTCCAAGCGGCCGTTTTTGCTGGGCGAGGCACTGCGCGACCGGCTGCATCAGCCACACCGTCTACACCTTTATCCGTGGACCGCTGAGGTGATCCGTGTCGCCGAGGCGACCGGCGCCTACGGCGCCGCCATCTGCGGAGCGGGTCCCAGCGTTTTCGCATTTTGTCCGGCTTCGCAGGCAGCGCGAATCGCCAAGGCGATGGAGTCATCCTTTCCCCGGCACGGGAGTGCGCTCGTCACGCGCATCACTGACAAGGGCATGTTCCGGACGCTGTGATCATCGTCCAGAAATACGGCGGTACCTCGGTGGGCACCGCCGCTCGCATCCGGCGGGTCAGCCGCCGCATCGCCGCGACCGTGAAACAAGGACACAAGGTGGTCGCGGTCGTGTCTGCGATGGGTCACACGACCGACCGGCTGATCGCGCTCGCGCAAAGCGTCAATCCCGATCCGCCCGCGCGCGAGCTGGATATGCTCGTCGCCAACGGCGAGACCATCACGGCGCCACTCGTCGCGATGTGTCTGCAGGGCATGGGCGTGCCTGCGGTTTCGCTGTCTGGCCTGCAGGCAGGTGTGCGCACCAGCGCGCACCACTCGAAAGCCCGAATTCACGACATCAAGCCCGATCGCATCCTCGAAGCGCTAGGCGAGGGCAAGGTTGTGGTCGTCGCCGGCTTCCAGGGAGTCACCGAAGAGCTCGAGGTCACCACGTTGGGCCGCGGCGGGTCGGACACGACTGCCGTGGCGCTCGCGGCTGCGTTGAAGGCCGAATCCTGCGAGATCTACACCGACGTGGACGGCATCTTCACCGCGGATCCGCGCGTGGTGAAATCTGCGCGCAAGCTCAGCCACATCGAGTACAGCGAGATGCTCGAGCTTGCAGCCGTCGGTGCGCGCGTCATGCATCCGCGAGCGGTTGAGATCGGTGAGCTGTATGGCGTGCCGATTCACGTGCGGTCGAGCTTCCACGATGGCGTCGGTACGATGATCGTCGCTCAAGTACCGATGGAAGACAGGCAGCGTGTCAGGGGAATCGCGGAGGAGTCGAACGTCGCGAAGATCACAGTGGTCGGCGTGCCTGACCGGCCGGGTGTGGCCGCCGCCATCTTCGAGCCGCTGGGCGCAGCGGGAATCTCCGTCGACGTGATCGTGCAGAACATCGGCCGCTCGCGCCACACGGACCTCACCTTCTCGGTCGCCGAGACCGACCTCAAGGCGGCTGAGAAGATCGTCAGGGCGGCGGCCAAGACGATCGGCGCCAAAAAAGTGGTGTCGGCGGTCGGGATCGCCAAGCTCTCTATCGTCGGCACCGGCATGCTCGGCATGCCGGGCATCGCGGGCCGCATGTTCAGGGCGCTGGCCGACGCGGGGATCAACATCGAGATGATCAGCACATCCGAGATCCGCATCACGTGCCTTGTCGAGCGCGCCCAGGTGATGAAGGGCGTGCGCGTCCTGCACAAAGCGTTCGAGCTGGACCGACAGTAATTGCCGGTCAACGTCGCGATAGTCGGCCCGGCGGGGTCGGGCAAGACCACGCTCTTCAACGCCCTCACCGCGGGACGTGGCGCCGACGGAGTCGGCATGGTGGATGTGCCGGACGAGCGCCTCACGCGACTTACCGAAGCGGTCAAGCCGCTCAAGACGACGGCGGCGCAGGTACGGGTCGAAGACACGCCGCCCGGCAGCCGCGCACAGCGCGTCGCGTTTGCGCGTCAGGCGGACGTCCTGGTCAAGGTCGCCCGCTGCTTCGGGCCCGAGCCCGACCCTGCAGCGGAGCTGGAGGAGTTTGCGCTGGACCTGGTGCTCGCCGACCTGGCCTCGGTGGAAAAACGCCTCGACGTGGTGGCCAAGGAGGCGCGCGCGGGAAAAAAGGACGCCCAGGCCGAGCACGACGTTCTGACCTTGGCCAAGGGTCACCTCGACGCCGGCCTGCAGCTGCGTACGCTGCAGCTGGAGCCGGACCAGCGCTCGTTGCTGCTCGGCATCTTTCCCGTGACCCTCAAGCCGGCGGTCTACGTCGCGAACGCAGCGGACGAGCTGCTGCCGGGGGGCGGAGATCCTGCGTCCAAGGTGGTGAAGCTCGCTGCGGCGGAAGGCGCTCCCGTGATCGTCCTGTCTGCCCGGCTGGAGTCCGAGCTTGGCGAGCTCGATCCGGCCGAACAGGCCGAGATGCGGGCGGGCTACGGCATCGACGAATCGGGGTTGGGCCGCATCGCCCGCGCGGTGTGGGAGGCGGGTGGGCTGATCACCTACTTCACCGCGGGGGAGCCGGAGGTGCGCGCCTGGCCATGCGAGCGTGACGCCCCCGCGCCGGTCGCGGCGAGCAAGATCCACACCGATTTTGAGAAGCACTTCATCCGGGCCGAGGTGACGTCAGTCGACGAGCTGGTCGCGGCCGGCTCGATGGATGCTCTGCGCGCCGCTGGAAAGCTGCGAATCGAGGGACGCGAATACCGCGTCAAGGACGGCGACGTCGTGTTCTTTCGAGTCGGTCGCTAGTACCGGCCGAGGAAGAACTGTTGATACAGCTGGTTCCCCAGGAACACCAGCAGCGCCAGCAAGACGACGAGCAGCAGGTACTTCATTGCTCCATCTAACGACATCGGCCCTGGGCGACTTGCGGAGAGGACCCCGACCTGCTTCAAAATCTGCCCATGTCTCTGAGGTTCAGCGGAGCTCACTTCTGGGTGCGCGCCGAAGGCGGTGAGGCGGTCCTCGGCCTCAGCGACTACCTCCAGGACCAGATGGGGGACATCACCAAGCTCGATCTGCCTGACCTCGGCGACGTGCTCCGCGCGGGCCGGCGGATCGGCCACGTGGAATCTGAGGAGGCCTCGTCGCCGCTGGAGGCGCCTTTGAGCGGCGAAGTGATCGAGGTCAACGCCGAGGCGATCGAAAATCCCGACCTGATCAACAGCGATCCCTACGCCTCCGGCTGGCTGCTCCGGATCCGGATTGACGATCCGCAAGAGCTGGAGGACCTCATCAGCGAGGAGGAGTACGCCGAGCTCACGACCGAAGTCTGACTCATGGTTAAGACTATTGACAACAACTACATTCGGGGTTATAACTGCACGCGGGACACAACATGTCGTAGCCCACGTCTCAGTTGGTTGAGTCCCACGGCCCAACGACAGGCAGGCGGATCCCACCCCGAGTTGCACCCCACGACCCAGAACTAGCTCCCTCATCCGCCTGCCTGTTCCATCATCGTCGCGGCCTAGACGGCCGGGTGGCCTTCGGCCACTGAAGCCTGCGTCGCCTCCTGCGCGCGCTCGCTTTCGCACAACGAGTGCGCTCGCTCGCGTGCTCGTCGGCTCCTTGGCTCCGGCCGTCAAGGCCGCGACTTGCGTGAAGCCTGGAGGGCGCCGTGCCACCTCAATTTCCGAGGGACGTAGACTTCCTCTTCTGTGAGCCGGAAGGGGAAGAAGCGAGGCAAGGGGAAGTTCCGGCCGCCGGTTCGGCCACCCGGCCCTTTGACACAGAGCGGTAGCGCCTCAACCGGGGCTGCGCAGCCAGGGTCTGCACGGGGCGTTTCCCAAGCCCGGGTCGGCGGTGACCAGGCGCTGGTCCGCGCCGTGGAAATGTCGCTCGGCGCCCGCAACCAGGTCACCAAGGTCCGCGGCGGGCGCTTCATCGTCGAATCGGCCGATCCATCGATTCCCCTCGACAGGGTCCCTTATTTCACCAAGGACCTTGTGCGCCTGGCCGTCGTGAGCGCTGCGATGCTCGTTTTGCTGGCCGCCGGATCGATCGCAGTGCCCCTGATCGTCAAATAGCGCTTAACCGATAGACGGAGGCGGGGCCAAAAACCTAGAGTTCGATCCGCCATGTCGATCAGAACCAGCGACTCTGGAAAAACCGCTCTCAAACAGGAGCTCACCAGGCGCAAGCTGATCACAGACGACCACAAGCACCCTGTCAACGTCATGCATCACGACGAGGCGACGTTCGGCGAGATGCTCGCCGACAAGATTGCCTCGGGCATCGGATCGTGGACCTTCCTCATGGTCCAGACCACTGCAGTCATCGCCTGGCTGGTTCTCAACATCTATGGGTTCGTGCATCGCTGGGATCCATTTCCCTTCATCCTCCTGAATCTTCTGTTCAGCGTCCAGGCCGCGTACACCGGGCCGGTCTTGCTGCTGGCCGGCAACCGTCAGGCTCAGAAGGACCGCCTCACGCTCGAGCACGCCGCGTATGAGGCCGACAAGGCAGACGACCAGAACGTCGAGATCCTCAAGGCGATCGAAAGGAACACCGAGGTCACGCTGGAAGTCCTGCGACATGTGGAGTCGCTGGTCGAGGACCACATCGCCGAAGCGAGAGGCACCATCGGATCGGCCGCGAGCCTTCCTTCACCGCCGAAAGCCTGACCTTCGGGGGCCGCTCGCCCACACGTACACTCACCGCGTGCGAGTCATTCTGTTCACGGGTAAGGGTGGCGTCGGCAAGACCTCTGTCGCCGCCGCCACGGCGGTCCAGTGCGCGAGGGCCGGTTATCGAACTGTCGTCATGAGCACTGACCCCGCGCACTCCTTAGGCGACTCGTTCGACATCGAGCTTGGTCCCGACCTGACGCCGATCTCCGACAACCTGTGGGCGCATGAGGTGTCTTCGCTGCACGAGATGCAGCGACACTGGGTGAAGCTGCACGAGTACGCCGCCGAGGTTTTCGCCACGCAGGGCCTGGACGAGGTCGTCGCGGAAGAGGTGGCCAATCCACCAGGGATGGACGAGGTCGCGTCCTTGATGTGGATCAAGCACTACGCCCAGCGAGCGGAGCACGACGTGCTCATCGTCGACTGTGCGCCGACAGGCGAGACGCTGCAGCTCCTTACGTTCCCCGACGCGGCCAAGTGGTGGCTCGACAAGATCTATCCATGGTCGCGTCGAGCGATGCGTGTGGCGCGACCGGTGCTGCAGCCGATGATGGGGATCCCGCTTCCTTCCGATGAGATCTACGCGTCGCTGAAAGACCTGCTCCTCGACCTCGGCGGCATGCGCAAAGTCCTCACGGACTCATCCATGACGACGGTGCGCATAGTCCTCAACCTGGAGAAGATGGTGATCAAAGAGGCCAAGCGGGCCTACACCTATCTCAGCCTGTTCGGATACTCCACCGACGCTGTGATCGTCAACCGTCTGCTCCCCGGCGAGCTGCACGACGAGCTGTTCCAGAAGTGGCAGCGCATACACGAGCGCTATCGGGTCGAGGTCGAGCAGTCCTTTGCCGGCATCCCAATCTTCAACGTCCCGCTGTTCGACCGTGAGGTGATTGGCGAGAAGATGCTGCTGCGCATGGCGCGAGAAACCTATGGCGACCAGGATCCGTCACAGCACTTCGCCACCTCCAGTCCTCAGCGCATCGACAAAGAGGGCGCCGATTACGTGCTGACGCTCAAGGTGCCTTTCGCGGACCGCTCGGCGGTCGACCTCAACCGCCACAACGGCGAGCTCTACGTGACAGTCGGCAACTACCGCCGGGAGATCTCGCTTCCACGTGTGCTCGCGCAGCGCGACACCGCCGGCGCAACCATTCGCGATGGCGAGCTTCGCGTGCGATTCGCCCGTCGCGAGCAGAAGGCGACGGTGGAGGGAAAGAAGCCATGAGCCGAGACGGCGAACACGTCATCGAGCTGATCAACGAGCTCGGATCGCGGATCGGCCACCTCCTTTCGGACATGGTCCCACCGCGCGCCCAGGTTCACCTGCTGAACGCGCAGCGCGAGCTCATCACGGCACTCATGCTCATTTACGAGCACCGGGTCACGGCGACACCTGATGGACGAACCCGCAGCAGGCCCTCGGCAGGTCGCAGCACTCGTGTGTCACCTGCTCGACGGCGGCCGTCCAAGCGCGCCGGCAAGATCCCGATAGAGTGAGGATCCCCACGAAGTCAGAGGCTTCGCCGTGACTTCGCAGGGGCCGCTATGAACAACTTTGTAGGTTTTCTCCTCGCGGCGCTGCTCCTCGTGCCCGCGCTCTTGATCGCCATCCCGGTGCACGAGATGGGTCATGCCGTGGCCGCCTACTTCCTGGGCGACCGATCGGTGCGCTACTTCGGCTACCTGACGCCCAATCCACGGCGTTTTCTCGAACCCCTCGGCGTGATTGCGGTCTTCGTTGCCCTGGTCGGCTGGGGCCGCCGTGTCCCCGTCCAGCCAAACCGCATCAGCACGACCGGCCAGCGCGTCATCTTCGAGCTCGGCGGGCCGGCCGCAAACCTGATCGTCGCTGTGGTGCTCGGGTTCGTATGGCGGTTGCTGAGCACAGCCGGCCTGGGCTCGGCGTTCGAGCTGTCACCGAGCCTGCTTGGCGCGGCCCTTTACGCCATCGTGTTTTTGAACCTTTCGATCTTCGCTTTCCAGCTGCTGCCGATCCCGGGCCTGGACGGCTGGGCGGTGATCGAGGCGATCTTTCGCAACCGGAACGCGCGCTTTTTCTTCCAGGTCAACTCGCGCCGGCAGCAGATCTGGGTGGGCTGCATCGTGGTGGTCTTCCTCTTCCAGCTTTTCCAGGGCGCGAGCCTCTTGTCGGTAGTAATGACCCCGTTCTATCTGCCCGCGAGCCTAATCTCATTAGGCGGATGCAGCGGTTACGCAATTCCCGGGTTCATCGGCCTTCGTCCCTGCCCCCTCCCATAGGCGGGTTGGTGAACGAGCCCGCCTACGCGGGGCTCGTCAAGGAGTTCGGGCACGCGCGAGTGGTGGAGGCGCTGCGTGAGCAGGTGACCGCGGAACGGCAGGGCAAAGCGGTGGACGACGCCGTGCGGGTGGAGCGCGTCAGCGCCACCCTGCGCGCCGCGGTCGCGCCGCGACTGCGCCGTGTCATCAACGCCAGCGGTGTGATCCTTCATACCAACCTCGGCCGGGCGCCGCTGTCACGGGCCGCGGTGGATGCCCTGGCGATCGCGGCCGGCTACAGCAACCTGGAGCTCGACCTTGAGACGGGTCGCCGCGGCGAACGCGCCGCCCTGGTCTCCGCGCTGCTGACGCAGCTCTTCGGGTGCCAGGCGGCCTTCGTGGTCAACAACAACGCCGCCGCGATCCTGCTCGCGCTGACAGCGCTGTGCAAGGGCAAGGAGGTCATCGTCTCGCGCGGCCAGCAGGTGGAGATCGGCGGCTCGTTTCGCATGCCTGACGTGATGCGGCTCTCAGGCGCGCGCATGGTCGAGGTCGGCACCACCAACCGCACGCGAAAGGACGATTACGAGCAGGCGATCACATCGCGGACCGCCGCGTTGCTGCGCGTGCACACCTCCAACTTCCGTGTCGAGGGGTTCACGCAGACCGCGTCACTGGCCGAGATGGCGGCGGTCGCCTACGCCCACGGGCTGCTGCTGATCGACGACCTGGGCAGTGGTGCGGCGGAGCCGATCGCCGGAGAGCCGACCGTGGCTGAATCCCTGCAGCACTCAGACGTCGTGACGTTCTCTGGCGACAAGC